>Ga0182738_1004596_pt1 | contig 15191 bp, 13 predicted proteins | sample eDN5th30CBELigMG_FD_128876 | JGI IMG/M metagenome (GOLD analysis project Ga0182738, IMG submission 128876) | Enriched Miracle-Growth compost microbial communities from Emeryville, California, USA - eDNA 5th pass 30_C BE-Lig MG (version 2)... ... | reverse complement strand
GCCTTGGTCGTCGGCGGATCGTTCGGTGGCTGGATCGCGCTGGAAATGGGCGTTCGCAACACCAGCCGTATCGGCAAGCTGGTGCTCGTCTCGTCCGTGGGTGTGAAGTTCTCGGGCCGCGAGGACCGGGACTTTGCCGACCTCTTCTATCTTTCGGAAGACCGGCTCTACGCGACGCTGATGGCCGACCCGGCGCGGTGGGCGCCTCGCTTCCGCGAGCTCGAAACGGCAGCTGTCGAAACGATCGCGCGCGAGCGCCAGGCAACGGCGTTCTACGGCTGGAAGCCGTATTTGCACAATCCGACGCTCAAGCGATGGCTGCACCGCATCGATGTGCCGACGCTGGTCATCTGGGGCGAGCAGGACCGGTTCGCCGCCCCGTCGTACGGTCGACAGCTCTCCGAGCATATTCCGAATGCCGAGCTGCGGATGCTTGCGGGCGCCGGACATTATCCGCACATCGAGCAATCGGCCGAAGTCATCGAGATGATCGACGCGTTCGCGAGCCGCTGACCGCAACGCGCAACCGAACGCGCCCCACGGCGCCGCCGAGGAACACATCCATGCAAGTCTGGCATTTCAGTGAAATGGCCTATCACCCCGGCTGGAACGAGCTGGGCGATCAGCTTCGCAACGTCATCCCGAGTCGCGTGTGCGATCCGAAAGTCGCGGCCGATCTCTATCACCGCTATCTCGACGAGTGGGCGCTGTGCGACGAGCTCGGCCTCAACATCATGACCAACGAGCACCACACGACCGCGACGTGCATCGATTCGGTCGCCACCATCCCGATGGCGATCCTGGCGCGCGAGACGAAGAAGGTGCGCCTGCTCTGCCTCGGCATGCCGATCGGCAACCGCATGGACGCTGTGCGCGTCGCCGAGGAATATTCGATGCTCGACGTCATCTCGCGCGGGCGGATCGAGATGGGCTTCGTAAAGGGTGCGCCGTTCGAGGTGACGCCCGCGAACTCGAATCCGGCGACGCTGATGGAGCGCTTCTGGGAGGCGCACGACCTGATCCTGAAAGCGATGACGACGCACGACGGACCGTTCAACTGGGAAGGGAAGCATTTTCAGTACCGGCAGGTGAACGTGTGGCCTCGCCCCTACCAGCAGCCGCATCCGCCCGTCTGGCTCACCGTTAACAGCCCCGATTCCGCCTTCGTCGGCGGACAGAAGGGTTATGTGATCGGCGTTCTCAACAGCGGCTATCAGCGCACACCGGGTATCTTCGAGGCCTATCGCAAAGGCGCCGCCGAGAAGGGACGAGCCGCCGGACTCGACCGCCTCGCCTATATGGCGATGGTAGGCGTAGGCCGCACGCGTGAGGAAGGCTACCGGCGCGCGGATCAGGTGCTCGATTACAGCCGCACGTCACGCAAGGTCGGCGCTCAATTCGCTTTTCCGCCGGGTTATCAATCGCCACAGGCGTACGCCCAGGCGCTGCAGATGCCAGGATACGGCTCGGGCGTCGCGATGCGCAACATGACCCTGCGCAACGGCAAGCAGGCGGACGTTTTCAAGGCATCGGTCGAGGAGTTCATCGATGCCGGCATCTGCTTTGCCGGAACGCCGGACGACGTGTTCGATCAGATGAAGGCCTTTTACGATCACGTCGGCGGCTTCGGGCATCTTCTGATGATGGGACAGGGCGGCCACATCACGCACGAGGATACGGTCGACAATCTCACTCTCTTCTCGAAAGAGGTCATGCCGAGGCTTTCCGAGCTCGGCTGAGTTCGGACGGCGACTCCCAGTCGATGGATTGTTCGTGGAGAGTATGTAACTGCGCCCCCTCCCCTTGACGGGGAGGGGCTGGGGTGGGGTGACTGTCTCGCTCCGTCGCCGCGTATCGGTCCTGAGCGGTTGGCTCCAGAAGCCCCGCCTGGCGCCGCGAATAAACGTACCCCCGGCCCCCAACCCCTCCCCGCGAGGGGGAGGGGAACAGGCTGCGGCCAAGATCAGGCGATGTCGCTCGAACTCTGCAACTCCGGCCGTACGTCCATCTAAGGTGAAACACGATCTAGCGCCTACGGAATGCCCGACTTCGGCTCATCTTTAGCCTGAATTGTCTTTTAATCACGCCGCGCTTTAGGACGCCTCGTGTCCGGGCTCGCTGAGATCCCGGCTGGCGCACGCCGCTTTGCGGTGGTGTGTTCCGCTGCCTATGGCTGCCACGGTTGTAGCCCTGTGGGCTTCAACTGTTCCCCGCGACTAGCTCAGTGGTAGAGCGGCAGACTAGACCTCTGTTGTCGTGGGTTCGACTCCCACGTCGTGGACCACGTGCCTTTTAAGCACACTCGGTTTGGGACCGATCCGATCACTGAATTGGGAAGCCGTCAGCCTTCCCGGCCCGACCCCATCGCCTGCGGCTTCGGCCAAGGGCGATGCGGAAGGGCAACGTCGAGAACGCTTTGAGGCTATGCGGATACCGCCGGCAAAAGGACGGTTCAAAGCCACGGCACCGGCACTGTGAACCTTCGGGTGCACTTTGGACGCGTCGGGCAGCGGACCGGCCGATTGCCGGCTCAAGCGCAGTCCCGCAATCCCGTCGTGGGACGACTGACGGCAACCTGTCGCGGTGTGGATGAAGGCTCGTTGCAAATAACAAGAAACGTATTGGAGATGTATGATGAACCCATTCCGCCACCTGACCGTCGTCGTGAAGGATGACGAACGCGCGTTCCTCACGCGGGACGGCCGTTTCGAGCGACTGCTCGGCCCGGGCCGGTTCAGCGCGTTCGATCCGTTCCAGCGCCTCAAGGCGGAGACCGTCAAGGTCGTCCGTGCCGAGGTGCCGGTCGATCGCGCGTTGCTGATCGAGAAGACGAAGCCCGAGATCGCGGCCGAGAACTTCGAGATCCTGCAAACGGGCGCAACCGAGGTCGCGATCGTCTCGCTCGACGGCGAGCCGAAGTACCTCGTGCCGCCATCGACGACGCGCGCCTTCTGGAAGACGCTGACGCTCGTCAAGATCGATCGTATCGATACCGCGAACGAGCTTCGCGTCGAGAAGAAGCACCTGGACCGCCTCGACCTCGCGCGTTCGACCATCGTCGCGCATGCGACCGTCGAGGCGCATGAGGCGGGCCTGCTCTTCATCGACGGTGTGCTGAAGGAGAAGCTCGGCCCGGGCCGACACGCGTTCTGGAACGTCGGCCGGCAGGTCCGCATCGCCAAGGTCGACCTGCGTCCGCAGCCTCTCGAGGTGACGGCGCAGGAGATCCTGACGAAGGACCGCGTGTCGGTGCGCGTAACGCTGACGGCCTTCTACCGGATTGCGGATCCGGAGCGGGCCGCGGTCGCGTCGGCGGACATCGCCAATACGCTCTACCGGATGGTACAGTTTGCGATCCGGGAGGCGGTGGCGACGCGTACGCTCGACGATATCCTGGCGGCACGCGACACGATCGACCAGGAGGTTCGCACGTTCGTAACGGGCCGCGCGCGGGAACTCGGCGCCGAAGTGGGCGAGATCGGCGTCAAGGACGTGATCCTGCCGGGTGACGTGCGCGAGCTGTTGAACAAGGTCGTGGAGGCGGAGCGGGTCGCGAAGGCGAACCTCATCCGCCGCCAGGAGGAGACGGCAGCGACGCGCTCGCTCCTGAACACGGCCCGGCTGATGGAGGACAATCCGCTCCTCCTGAAGCTGAAGGAGCTGGAGGCGCTCGAGCGGCTGGTCGAGAAGGTCGGCCGCATCGATCTGCACGCCGGCTCGGGCAACGGCCTCGATGCGCTGCTCACCAAGCTCTACTCGCTCGGCGACAAGGACCGGGCGAACTGACCCACGCAAAGGAAAAGGGCGGCTGCGCGCCGCCCTTTCCGCATCCTTTTCCGGGACCTTTCACGTTCGAGATATGCTCATTTGATCGGCTTCTCGTCGTCCCAGACTTTCTCCGGCATGGGCAGGCCCTCCCACATCGACGCCGGTAGCGGGTCGATCGGCTTCACGCCGATGAAGTCCTCGAGGATCATCATCATCTGCCGGGTGTGCTGGCCCGAATGCCAGGTCGTGCGCTCCAGGAAGTCGTGCTTCGACTGCTTGGCGTAGTACGTCTCCGCCTCGTCGGCGTAGTCGGTGTACTGGCCCTGCGTCTCCCACCACTCCTTGAAGCGACGCTCGACGTCGGCGCCATACGCGAGGATCGCCGATTTGCTGTGGCTGTCGGGCGCATTGCGTCCGTAGGCCGTCGCGGTAAGCGGCAACCCCTCCACCTCGTGCTCGAGCCAAGCGTCGACGACATTGAACGTGTGCCAAGCGAGGTTTGCGAATGAACGCGGACGCCCCGGCACCTCGCCCTGCATCTTGTCCTCGGGCATTTGGCCGAAGTAGCGCTGCTCGGCCTCGAGGATCCGTTCGATACGCTGAACAAGCTCCTCCGGCGGCAGGATCGTCTCCTCGCCGATGTCGACACCTACGAGCGCTGCGACATCACGCAACGACTGGCCATTGGCGTAGCTTTCGCCACGCGTCACCAGCGGCAGCATGCGCACGCCGAAGGGCTTCATCTCGTCCCACGCCGAGGGGTCTTCGTTGACGTTGCGCGAGATGAACTCAATTCCGTGTCTGCCAAGGAACTCCTTGGTGCGAAGACAGCTTGTTCAGCCAGGGTGCCAGTAGACGCGGATCTTTCCGTCCGCCGCGGTCGAGGGTGCAGTCATCGGTTACCTCTTGCAGTTCAAATCAGGGTCGGACGGGAGCCTAGGCGCGTTCGCGGCCAAGGACAATATCCGCGCCAGTTGATGTGATCGGCCTCGAAGTGGCGGCCGGACTCTCCGTCCACCGCCTCCCCGCTGGCATCCGCCTATTCCGCGGCAACGGCCCTTGCTTCGGCTTTGATTCCCCGCACGAGCCGTCCCGGCAAAGCCCCCGTCGGCCGGCCTTCGCGATTGACCACCTCGCCCGAGACGATCGTCGCCTCATAGCCGTCCACCTTCTGGATGAGCCGGCGGCCACCGCTCGGCAGATCGTAGACGACCTCGGGCGCGTGAATTTGCAGACGGCCGCAATCGATCACGTTCACGTCCGCCTTGGCGCCGCGCCGCAAGACGCCGCGATCGTTCAGTCCGATGGCGCGGGCGTTGTCGCTGGTCAGCCGCTTGACAGCCCACGGCAGAGGCAGCTTCGGGCCTCGCGTGCGGTCGCGGGTCCAGTGCGTCAGCATGTACGTCATGGCGCTGGCGTCCGAGAGGATGCCGACGTGGGCGCCGCCATCTCCCAGCCCCACAAGCGAGTTCGGGTGGCACATCATGTCCCGAACCGTGTCGAGGGTGCCGTACGTGTAGTTCGAGAGCGGCCGGTAAAGGATCGTCCTGCCGCCCTTTTCGAGCAGCATATCGTAGGCGACCTCGGCGGGATTGCGGCCTTCGCGCGCCGCGCGCGCGGCGATGCTCGTCTCCGCGGCCGGCTCATAGTCGGGCGGATCGCCGAGCGGGAAGATGCGATCCCATTTCGTCACGCGACGCATCAAGGTTGCATCATCGATGGTTTCAGAGATCAGCCGCGCCCTCAGTTCCGGCTCTGCCAGACGCTTGATCTTCTCGGCGAACGGAAGGTTCTCGACCTCCTTCCAGCTCGGCCGCCCCATGAACGGGTTCTGCGAGATCTCGAAGCCGAGCATGATGCCGGTCGGGCGGGTGAGCACCTGCCCCATCATCTGCACGCCGGCCTTTCGCGCCTCCTCCATGCGTCCCATCAGCCGGCGCCACTCCTCCGGCTGGCTGTCGCGCTGGAGAACGGTGATCGACATGGGCCGGCCGGACCGCTCGGCAAGGCGGCGCAGAAGCGCCATCTCTTCTTCCGGCTCGTCGAAATCCGAGATGACTTGGAGCCAGCCCGCGCCCTCGGCCTTGAGTGCGAGCGCGATGTCCATCAGCTCGGCCTCGTCGGCTTTGAGCGTCGGGATCGGACGGCCGTCGAGCGTCTTGTGGTTGAGCGTGCGCGAGGTCGAGAAGCCCAGCGCACCGGCGCGGATGCCGGCGGCCGCCAGCGCGGCCATCTTCGCGCGATCGTCGGCCGTTGCCGGCTCCCGGTCGGCGCCCCGCTGCCCCATCACGAACACCCTCAGTGCGGCATGCGGAACCTGCGTCACGACATCGAGATCGTAGGGACGCGCCTCCAGCACGTCGAGATAGTCCTCGAAGCTTTGCCAGGTCCAGGGCAGTCCTTCCGTCAGCACCACCTCGGGAATGTCCTCGACGCCTTCCATCAGCTTGACCAGCATGTCCCGCTGTTGCGGCTGGCAGGGCGCGAAGCCGACGCCGCAGTTGCCGATCACGGCCGTCGTCACACCGTTCCACGAGGAGGGCGTGATCTGGCTCGACCACGTCACCTGTGCATCGTAGTGCGTGTGCAGGTCGACGAATCCGGGCGTGACGACGCGCCCCTTGGCCGCGATCTCCTCGCGTCCGGACCCCGCCACCTGACCAACCGCGCTGATCCGCCCGGCGTCGATGGCGATATCGGCCTCGAACGGCTCGCTGCCGGTGCCATCGACGACCGTGCCGCCTCGGATAACCAGATCGTGAAGCGTCGCCATGGGTCTATTCCTCCATTGTCGCGCTGAGCCGCTCGACCGCCTCAGCGAAGTCTTTCTTGAATTCGTAGACAACGTCGCGCGCCCTGAGCTCGTGCTTCATGAGCCCGACGGCCTGGCCGACGTAGTACGTGGCGAGCTCCTTGGCGCCTGCGTGTCCGCTCTCGGCGAGCTTGTCGACCTTGGCGAGTGCGGGACGGCTGATCATGCCTTGCAGCGGCATTTCCAGCGGCTCGGGCATACCCGGCGCACTCCAAGCCGCCGTCCATGGCGACTTGAGTTGACGCGTGGGCTTCCCCGTCCGGCTGCGCGAGCGCACCGTGTCGCGCGCCGAGGCTTGCAGCATCTTCGCCTTCACGGTCGGGATGGTCTCGGCCTCGACGGTCGTGAGCCAGACGGACCCCGTCCACGCTCCCGCCGCTCCCATGGCCATCGCAGCCGCCATCTGACGGCCGGTTGCGATGCCGCCCGCCGCGAGAACGTGCACGTCGGGATGGTCCTGGATGGCATCGATCACGTCCGGGACCACGACCATGGTCGAGATCTCGCCGCAGTGGCCACCCGCCTCCGTGCCGGAGACGACGAGGATGTCGACACCTGCCGCGACGTTCTTCATCGCGTGCTCGCGCGCACCCGTCAGCGCGCCGATGGCAATGCCACTCGCGCGGCAGCGATCGACCACCGACTTCGGCGGTGGTCCGAGTGCATTGACGAACAGCTTGATCGGATGGGCGAAGGCGACGTCCAGAAGGCGCTGCGCTCCGTCCTCCTTCATGTTGGCGGAGTAGTCGTGCGCCCAGTTGGACGTCCAGATGTCCGACGTGTCGATACCGTGCTGTTTGAGCAGGTTCTCGATGTGCTGGCGATGGCCGGGCGGAATGCGCTCGGCAAGGTCCTGGGCCGTCAGCGCCTCGCCCTTGCCCTCCATGCGGGATGGAATGAGCAGATCGACGCCATAAGGGCCTTTGATACGCTGGTCGATCCACGCAAGATCGATCTCCAGCGTCTCGGGGGTGTGGGCGACCGCGCCGAGCACGCCAAAGCCGCCGGCGTTCGTCACCTCGACGACCACATCGCGGCAGTGCGTGAAAGCAAACAGCGGGAATTCGATCCCAAATCGCTCGCAGAGGGCCGATTTCATCGTTTCCTTCCCCTGGCAGGACTGACGCCTTTTCGTCAATCCTGTCCTGCCAGGAGCACGGTGGCAACCGATTGCGTACGGGAGCCTTCCCTCGGCGCTTCAGTGCAGCGCAGCCTCATCGCCGACGACGACCTCGCCGCCGGTTTCCACCCGGCCGTAGATGCCGAAGTCGGCGTGTCCGAGGGCGCGCTGCAAGGCGGCGGGAATCGACAGGTCCCTGGTGCCCGTCTCGGGATCGACGTTGGTTGCATCACAGCGCCGTGTGCGATGGAACAGCGTCAGCTCGGCCGGCCCGACCGACAGCTTGCGATCGAGCCACTCGAGCTCCTGCCAGGCTGGGATGCCATCCAGCATGATATTCGGCCTGAAACGCAGCGGATTGAGCTGGCGTCCCACGATGCGTTCGAGCTGACGGACCGAGGCGAGATTGATGATGTGCACGCACTTCGCCTTCATGTCCGTGAAGCTGTGGCCCGGTGCCGACACGACCTTGGGCGCCCCACGCAGCGACTCTTTCATATACGCCGCCATGAACTGCTCGATGAGCTGGCGCCCGATCGCCGTTCCGAGGTTGCCGCGCGCCACCTGCTTGCCGTCCCGAAAGATCGTCAGTGTTTCGGTGGCGTCGTCGTACTTTGTCTCGAGCGTGGCGAGCTTCTCGTCACGCATCAGCATGAGGAAGTGGATCTTCGGCAGGTACTTGGGGTTCTCCGGATCGAAGCCGCCGGGTCCGTTCTCGATGGCCCACGACCGGTCTCCCGGAACCGTTTGGCCGGGCGACAAGGCAATCTTCGTCATCCGCTCGGGTGAAAGCCCTTTCACGGGGTAGCGATAGAGCGCGACGACGCTCGGCGTAGCGCTCTTCGTTTGCTCGCTCATCACTGCATCTCCGTGCCTTGGATGTTGCGGTGCATCATGGGGGCCGGGACTGCGCTCGGCAAGGGCTCTCTTGGTCGCTCGGACACACGGCATCAGAAACAAAAACAGCCCGGAGAGAGTATCCCCGGGCCGCTTTGGCTGAAACGATGCCTTGTAAGAGGAATCAGGCGGCCTTCTCAAGGCCCTGGGCCCACTTTCCGGCTGCCGCTAGGCCGTTCATCTTCGCGCGGTGCGAGAATGCCTTGGAGCCCGCCCCCTCGTTCTCCTTCTTGCCGGCCCATGACTTGAGCGCAGCCGCCTGGAGGGCGCGGCCGTAGGAGAACGTCAGGCTCCAGGGCAGATTACCCATGGCATTCATCAACTGCAGATGCGCAGTCGCGTCCTCGTCCGACTGGCCGCCCGACAGGAAGGCGATGCCGGGCACCGCCGCCGGCACGCAGCGCTTCAGGACCTTCACCGTTTTCTCGGCGACTTCCTCGCGCGAGGCCTGCTTCGGCGACTTCTTACCGGCGATCACCATGTTCGGCTTCAACACCGTCTGCTCGAGCGTGACGCGGTTGTAGTAAAGCTCCTGGAAGACCTCCTTGAGCACCCACTCGGTCACCTCCGCGCACTTGTCGATGTCGTGCCCGCCGTCCATGAGCACCTCGGGCTCGACGATCGGCACGAGTCCGTTCTCGAGGCAGATCGCGGCATAGCGGGCGAGCGCATGGGCGTTGGCCTTGATGCAGGTGTAGCTGGGCATACCGTTGCCGATGTCGATCACCGCCCGCCACTTGGCGAACTTGGCGCCGAGCTCGACGTACTCCTTGACGCGGCCGGGCAGCCCATCGAGGCCTTCCGTCACCACCTCGCCGGGGCAGAACTGCAGCGGCTTGGTGCCACCGTCCACCTTGATGCCCGGCAGCGAGCCCGCATCGGCGATGATTTTCGCCAGCGGCGTGCCGTCCTTGGCCTTCTGACGGATGGTCTCGTCATAGAGGATCACGCCCGAGATATAGTTCTTCATCGCGTCGGTCGAGCGGAACAGCATCTCGCGGTAGTCGCGACGGTTGTCTGCCGTGGACTCGGTGTTGATGGTGTCGAAGCGCTTCTTGATCGTGCCCGAGCTTTCATCGGCCGCGAGAATACCGCGTCCTGGCGCAACCATCGCTTGAGCGACCTGCTCGAGTGTCATCGTCATGGGGGCTAGCCTCCGCTGGCTCAAATGTTCGTGTCGCTTAATCCCGGGTGCGAACGTCTAGCGCGGTTCCCGCAGCAAGGCCAAGAGGGCGCGCATTTTGTCTGCCGGAATCCTTGAATTATGATTGCTGTTCAATCGTGCGGTCGGGGTCCGTTGGCTGGCTTTGCTCTGGCCGCAGAAACGGCCGATATGAGATTCCATCGACGGTAACGAGAATAAGTCGCATGTGAAACGCGATCCCCACGCCTCGGGTTCATCTTTTCACACCGCGAAAATACGGCCATTTTGGCCCCATCGAAAGCACCGGCTGGCCGGCACCCGAGAGGCGATCCCGCCTCCCTCCCCCGCCGGAGCAGCCCGAGACGGAGACGACCCATGCTTAAGGTTACGCCCATCGGCGCCACCCTCGGCGCCCGCATCGAAGGCATCGACCTTTCCAAGCCGATGTCCCGCAGCGACAAGGCTCAAATCCTGAAGGCCTTCGGAGATTACGCCGTTCTCTGCTTCCCGAAGCAGAACCTCGATCCCGCCCAGCACAAGGCCTTTGCGAAGGAGTTCGGCTCGCTCGAGATCAACGTCGCCGCCGGCCACTACACCGTATCGGGCCACCCGGAGGTGATGGTGCTTTCGAACATCATCGAGAACGGCAAGCCGATCGGACTGGCCGATGCGGGCCAGGACTGGCACACGGACATGAGCTATTCTGAGCCGATCGCGTTTCTCAACGTTCTCTATGCGATCAAAGTGCCGTTCCGTGACGGCCAGCCTCTCGGCAATACCGAGTTCCTGGATATGTGCGCCGCCTACGATGACCTGCCCGCAGACATAAAAGCACGTATCGACGGCCTCACCGCCACCCACGACTTCAACAAGTTCTGGGAGGAGATGCTCAAGCGTCCCGGCACGCAGCGGAAGCCGCTGACGCCCGAGCAGCGGGCCGCCAAGCCGCCGGTCTCGCATCCGATCGTGCTGACGCACCCGATCTCCGGTCGCAAGGCGCTCTATTGCACGGTCGGCTACGTCACGCACGTCGACGGCGTCAGCAAGGCGGAGAGCGACGAGCTTCTGTCGTTCCTGTTCAAGCACCAGCTTCAAGACAAGTACAAATACAAGCACCTATGGAACGAGGGTGACGTGCTGTGCTGGGACAATCTCTGGACCATGCACAACGCCGTCGCCGACTATCGGCCCGACGAGCCACGCCACATGCGCCGCTGCCAGGTCATGGCCGACTGGATCTTCACGCCGGAGGCGAAGGCCGCGGCCGAGGCGGCGTAAGCAGCGTCCGGAAATGCAGGTTGGCGAGGGCTCTATCCTCGAGTCCCCGGCCAGGCGCTGCGGAGCAACGCGGCGAGCCGGGTTCCCGTCGCAATGATCCTAAGTGGAGGATCCCGGATAACCGCGTTGCACGCGGTTTCCGGGAACTCGAGAGAGAGTACGGGGTGGACGGTCGGCTCGAGCAGCTTTTCCGCCTCAGTCCCGCTTGATGTCCACCTTCCTGAGCGCCGGCATCAGTTCGTCGGAGATCAAGCGCATGCTCGGCAGCGAGAGCGATGCCGGCATGCCCGCCCAGTTCGTGCGCACGACGAGGTGACTGCATCCGAGCTCGGACCAGTAGGGCTTCAGCTGGGCGAAGCAGTCCTCGGGCGAGCCGATGATGAAGCGGCCCTCGGTCAGTTCCTCGAACGAGCGTGAAAAGTCCGCGTCGTCCGGCATGACCTTGTCCTGCCCCCATTTCGCATAGTCCGCATACTTTCCGCCGAGGTAAGGTGCGGCCATCTCGATCGCGGTGCGCCGGTCCTTGGCGCAGAACACCTCCTTGAACACCGGCAGGTCGCGTGGGAACGGCTTGCCGCACGCTTTCAGCTCGTCGCGGTAGACACCCATCATGCGGCGGACCGAATCGAGCGTCGCGTGAGGATTGATGAACCAGGCATCCGACAGGCGCGCCGCACGGCGCACGGCCGGGTCGTTGTTGGCGGCGATCCAGATCGGCGGACGCGGCTGCTGGATCGGCCGGATATTCATCACCACGTTGTTCAGCTTGCAGGTCTCGTCCTCGTAGGTCACCGGCTTGCCGGTCCAGAGCTGCTGCACCAGATCGAGATAGGTCTCGAAGCGCTTCACACGCACGCCCTTCGGCACGGCGAAAGCGTCGAACTCCATGTCGCGATAGCCAAGGCCGACGCCGAAGATGAAGTTGCCCTTGGCCAGGATGTCCAGCGTCGCGATCGTCTCGGCCGTGTAGACTGGGTTGTGCAGGTTGATTAGCAGGATGCCGGTGCCGAGCGTCATCTCGCCCGCCTCGGCGGCGAGACGCGCCAGGAACGGCACCGACTGAAGCTGCTTGTTGTCGCCTTCGTTCAGATAGTGCTGGCCGGTCAGCAGCGAGTCCCAGCCACGGTCGCGTGCGTGGTGAACCATGGCGATCTGGTCACCGAGCGCCTGCACCATATCGGTGCCGACCTTCTGCTGGTTCGTGATGAAAAGACCGACCTTCATCGTCATCGTCCTCGCGATTTCTGGGAAGGTGCGAAGGATGCCGTCGGCGAGATCGCCACGCAACCGGGGACGGTCATCGCTCGTGACGCGCGATCACCTCCGCGCCGAAACGCTCGATGCGCTCGACCGTCTCCTCGATCGTGCTGCCGCCAAGCCGAAGCGCGGCATGACTGACTCCGATCTCCGTCAATGCTGCGGCGTCGGCCAGCATGTCGTCGGACGTGCCGGTGAACATGCGCCGGGCTGAGCCGTCGGCGATACGGTGGTCACCCCACTCGAAGAAATCCTGCACGAGCAGCGTGAAGCCGAGCGTATCGGGGTCCCGGCCTGTCGTCTCGCACAAGCCGCGTACCTTCGCGATACCCGCCTCGAGGCGCGCCGGCGTATTGAGCGGCATGGTCTGGCTGTTGTTGCCCGGATACCAGGTGCTGCCGTACTTGATCGCCCGGCGGATCGCAGGCGGACTTTCGCCACCGATCCACAGCGGCGGATGCGGCTTCTGCAATGGCTTCGGCTGGAAGATGACCTCGTCGAAACGCACATGCTTGCCGTGGAACGACGGACGCTCCTTCGTCCATAGCTCGATGAATGCCGCAAGGCTTTCATCTGTCACCGCGCCACGATCGGGGAAATTCGCCGAAAGGGCCGCGAACTCTTCCTTCATCCAGCCGGCGCCGGCACCGACGATCAGGCGCCCCTTCGACAGCACATCGATCGTGGCCAGCATCTTCGCCGTGAGCAGCGCCGGCCGGTGCGGCACGACCAGCACGGACGTCAGGAGCTTCAGCCGCTTCGTCACGGCCGCCAGGAATGCGATCGTCGAGAGCTGATCGAAGCAATGGCCCTGCTGTGCGCCACCGAAGGCACCGCCAGCGACATACGGATAGTGCGACTCGCGCGCCGCCGGGATGACGAGGTGATCGCTGACGGATAGGAAATCGAAGCCGGCCTTCTCCGCAGCCGCTGCGACGGCCATGTAGTTGTCCGCCGACGTGAAAACCCGCTGCGTAAGCGTGCTCAACCCGAATTTCATGGCTCCGATCTCCTTGAGATGCGCGTGCGCGCGAAAAAACCGGACCCGATCATGGAGCCCGGTTTCGTCTGAGGCCAGTGCCGAGTTGGCGCTCGCGCTGCAGGGGAACGGCCGAGGCGCCGGAGCGGTCTACCGCGCCGCCGCCTTCTTTGCCGGCGCCTTTGTGCCTGCCTTCGATGCCTTCTGCGTGGATGCGCCCTTCGTTTTGGTCGCTTGGCTGATCCGGATTCGGGTCAACACGGCACCGAACGTGTCTCGCAACGACTCGCTTGCAGCTTGCGAAAGAAACTCCGAACGGCTCATGCCAGCCGCTCTCGCAACTTCATCGATGCCGCGTACAAGCGATGTCTCCAAGACGACGTTGTACCGAGACTTCCGTGACGACTCCACAAGAGGAACCGCTATCAGGAATGCACCGGCAGCGAGCGCTTGCCGGATGTCCGCATCGGCTCTGAGTTCGGCAATCGACCGTGCTTTCGGGACGGCGTCAGCTTCCTCGACGTATAACGAAAGCGCTTCGTGAGCCATCGGCAGCACGTCATGCTCACTATCGGAGGCAGAAAAGCAGCCGACGAGATCGGGGAACGTAATGCCGAACGCGCTATCACCCTCCTGCTGGACGAGCGCATAGTATGTCTGCATGGCACATTACTCCAGCCAACCGACGTGCTTGGCAATACTTCTTGCCGTGCCCGTCGGCAGATCCTTCTTGGGATGCGGCACAACAATGGTGGATCCACTGGCCGGATGACGGAGCTTCAAGTGTGAGCCCTTCTTGCTCACCTCCTCCCAGCCCTCCCTTTTCAGCCGCGCAATGATCCTCGCGCTGTTGCACTCGAGAGCTGGCATGTGGAATCCACAATCCATCGCCAGCAGTGTGTAGAAATATACACACTTGGCGACGGCAATTCAAGGTCGACCTCCAGAGGGGAGGAGTAAGAAAGAGGCTGGCGTCGTCGCCGAAACACCTACTTCTTCTTTGCGGCCTTCTGCGTCAGCGCAGATGCGGCCGCGGATTTGGCTGCCTTGCTGGCCTTCGGATCGCGCATGACTTTCGCAGCGGAGCTTGCCGCCTTGGCGCTGGTCGTTTCCACGCTCTTGCTTTGCGTCAGAGCCGACGCCGCAGCAATCTTCGCGTCCTTGCTGGCCTTCGGATCCTTCAGCACCTTGGCCGCCGCCGATGCGGCCTTCTTGCCCGTGCTTTCGCTCTTCTTGACCGCCATGTCGCTCGTCTCCTTCATGCGCCGGCCAGACGCTCGGCGATGCAGCTATATGCGGTATGCGGATTCGCGCCCGTCGCACATCATCCACAGTCGAAAAATCTGTTGATGCGCGCAGCGAGGCGGCTTGCTTCGAGGGCCGCATCTGCCCTCCGCCACGATTGACAGGCCGCCCGAAGGCACGCCACAACGCGAGCCGAAAACCAGCGCCGATGCCAAGGAGCCGCCAAATGTCGACCGCCGAGTTGCAGCAGACGATCGAAGCCGCCTGGGAGGCCCGCGACGGCGTCACTTCGTCGACGAAAGGGGCGGTGCGCGATGCCGTCGAGACGGCGATCGACATGCTCGACAAAGGGACGGCCCGCACCGCCGAGAAGCGGGGCGAGGACTGGGTGGTCAATCAGTGGCTGAAGAAGGCTGTCCTGCTGTCGTTCCGCCTGAACGACATGGGCATGATCTCGGGCGCGCCCGGCGGCTCGTCGTGGTGGGACAAGGTACCTTCCAAATTCGACGGCATGGGGCCCGACGACTTCAAGAAGGCTGGCTTCCGGGCGGTGCCGGGCGCCGTCGTGCGCCGCGGATCGTACATTGCGCCGAATGTGGTGCTGATGCCGTCATTCGTGAACCTCGGCGCCTACGTCGGCGAGCGGACCATGGTCGACACCTGGGCTACGGTCGGCTCATGCGCCCAGATC
>Ga0182738_1004595_pt1 | contig 15194 bp, 13 predicted proteins | sample eDN5th30CBELigMG_FD_128876 | JGI IMG/M metagenome (GOLD analysis project Ga0182738, IMG submission 128876) | Enriched Miracle-Growth compost microbial communities from Emeryville, California, USA - eDNA 5th pass 30_C BE-Lig MG (version 2)... ... | reverse complement strand
GCGGAAGTCTGCGCGGTGGCCAAGCGCGACCTCGCCGCCGGTGAGACCTTCGACGCCATTGGCGAGACCTGCTACCGCTCCTGGACCATGACGGTGGAGGAAGCTCGCGCCAGCCATGCCGTGCCGGTCGGCCTGCTGGAAGGCGGCAAGGTGCTGAAGCCTGTAAAGAAGGGCGAACTGCTCACCACCGACAATTCCGCGCCCGACCCCACCACCCGCCTCTTCGACCTGCGCTGCAGGCAGGACGAGATCCTTTACGGCGTCGAGATGGCCTGACTTCTGTGGTTCCTTGATCAATCAGACGGTCGGATATACATTAGCCAATATGTATATCTTGGGAGGCTGGCATGAAAGTCTCAAAATGGGGAAACAGCTTGGCGGTACGTCTGCCGGCGGCGGTGGTTCATGCGCTTGACCTCAAGGAAGGCGACAAAATCGAGCTACACGTGACAGACCGTCGCGAGTTGGGGCTTGCGCGGAAGCCCGGGCGCGCTGAGCTTCTACACCGGCTGCGATACTATCGAGGCCGCCTGCCTGCCGATTTCAAGTTCGAACGAGAAGACGCCAATGCCCGCTGAGCAAGGCGGTGCGTTTTTCGACACTAATGTGCTGCTCTACTTGGCCTCGGCCGATGAGGCGAAGGCGCGGAGAACAGAAACACTCCTGCAAAGTGGCGGGAAAACCAGCGTTCAGGTGCTGAACGAGATCGCCAGCGTTGCCCGACGAAAGATGGCTCTGTCGTGGGCTGAAACGCGTGAATTCCTCATGCTCATTCGCGAATTGCTGACCGTTGTGTCTCTGACCGAAGAGGTTCATGAAGTCGGTCTCCTGATCGCAGAAAGGCATCGACTCGCTATCTATGACGGTATGATAGTCGCCGCCGCACTCACATCAGGTTGCGAGGTGCTGTTGTCGGAAGACATGCACCATGGCCTGACGATCGAGCAGCAACTGACTATCCGCAATCCCTTCGTTGCCCTGTAGCGCTATTTCCCCAGCTCGACCGACCGCAACCGCGCGGCCTCTACCGCTTCCGTCACCAGCGACTTGAGCCTGTCATCGCCCATCAGCACGGCAAGCGCGGCGGCGGTGGTGCCGTTGGGGCTTGTCACCTGTTGGCGCAGCAAGCCGGGTTCCTCGTCGCTTTCGAACGCCAGGCTGGCAGCGCCGTAAACCGTCTGCATGGCAAGCAGTTTCGCCGTTTCGGCGGGCAGGCCGGCATGTTCGGCGGCGGCCGTCAGGCATTCGATGAAATGGAAGATGTAGGCGGGACCGGAGCCGGAAACGGCCGTGACCGCATCCATCAGCTTTTCGTCGTCGATGGTTGCCACCGCGCCACTTGCCGCCAGCAGGTCGTCAACGAATTGTTTTGTCCGGGCGCTCACATGCGGGTTGGCGCAGACCACCATCATGCCCTTGCCGATAGCGGCCGGCGTGTTGGGCATGACGCGGATGACAGGCGTTTTGTCGCCAAGCACTTGTTCGAACGTGGCGATGGGCGTTCCCGCCGCGACGCTGACGAATGTGGTCTTGCCATTGCCAAGATGCTCGTAGCTTGCCGTGACTTCGCGGATCACCTGCGGCTTCACCGCCAGAACCACGATTTCGGGCGTGCCGACGGGAAGTTGGGAGGTGCTGGCGCCGGTCGCCACGCCCAGCTTCTCGGCGCGTGCGCGCAAGTCCGCATTGGGCTCCACCACGAAAGCTTCCGAGGGGCGCAATTGCCCCGATTTCAGCCAGCCGGCCAGCATCGCGTATCCCATATTGCCGCAACCGGCGAGCAGCACTTTCACGGTCATGCGTTCCTCCTGAAAAGGCTTCAATAGACTGTCTGGGGCAGAGCGGGAAGTGCGTCAGCCGGTAGTGAGCGGTTTGCTGAACGCATTGGTGAACACCACCTCCCCATCTGCGTTGACCGCTTCACCGAGCGTGACATCCATGAAACGGTCGGTCACATGCGCCAGCGCGAAACCGCCCTTGAAAGCGGCTTTCGGCTTGAAGATGTCCAGCCCGTGGTGCTGGTAGATCAGGGCCGTGTCGTGCTCATGGCCGTGGAAGATGCCGACTATATTGTAATCGGACAGGACCGTAAGCAGGGCTTGCTGGTCCTCCCTGCTCCACCAGTGCGATCGGCCCGCTCCCGCGTTGTCGAAGATGCGGGCGGAAGGATCCCATCGCTCCAGCGAGAACGGATCCCAGCCATAGTGCTGGAAGAGAATGACCGGTCGCCCGTCGCCGGCATAGGTGGCCAGATCGTCCTTAAGCCAGGGCAGGCCGTTGATGGCGCCCTTGGCTGTATCGCCAGCGAAGCGGTGGGTCTGGACGAGATGCAGCCCACCCCAGTCCCACGAATAGCAGTCAGAGCCCACATCGTAGTTCTTGGCCGGCACCGGCGGCTTGAAGAACACGCTTGGCCGGTGATTGATCTCGACATAATCGCGCATTTCGCGTCGATACCAATCGACATGCGGGGCCGGGCCATCCTGGTCGAGATCGTGGTTGCCAAGCCCGGCATAGACCGGAAAATGCACCCGATCCGCACCCATGCCTTGCTGATAGCGGTGGCTGAACTGCAGAAGCTGCGTGCCCTCGCTTGGCAGCGTCACCTGTCCGCCGCCGTCGTCAGTCATGTCGCCGCCGATGACGACACCGAGCGGCGTCTCGATTTTCTGGCCAGCGCCGGCAAGGCCGCTTGCCTTGCCACTCGTTTTCAGTGGCCATTTGCCGCCGGGCAGCCGGTTCAGCGCCGCGATGTGACGCAGCAGGTTGGCATCCGTCTTGCCTTCCTGCTCGCAATGGGGGCTGAGCCCGGATGCCATGCGGCAGGCATGCACGTCATTGGTGAAAATGAAGGTCGCGTCCGTCGTCGGCCGCTCCTCGGCAACTCCCCCAGTGCCGAGTATCGGCAGCAGCGCTATGCCAAGACTGCCGCGCAACACGTCGCGTCTGGTGGCGAAGTGCGGTTTTCCGGCGCTCATCCTGCGATCCCGGCTTTCCTTGGCGTTTGAAACCGTTTCAGGATGCTATGGGCAGGCGGGCTTGGCAAGTTTCCCGCCGAAGCCAGAAGGGCCACCACCGCGGCCGGTCAGTTTTTCTCGGCCTGGCGATACTGCTCGTTGGCATAGCCGAATTCGGCCATGATGCGGCCGAGCGCGACATAGACGGGATAGAGCCCGATCGACAGCGAGCGCGTGCGCAGCAGCCGCGCGACCCCGCGCAGCGGCGAGACGGCAAGCAGTGCAAGGCTTTTCAGGAGTATTTTGGTACTGGCGAATGGCGTGCCGGCGCGCTTCTTCTTTTCGACCAGCGTGGAAATGACGCCGTTGCGCAAGGCGCGCGCGCGTATCCAGTCGGCTTCCACGCGCCGTTCGGGCACGGTTTCGTAAACCGGAGCTTCCGCGCACCAGCCAAGCGTGAAACCGCGTTGCACCGCGCGGCTGAGGAAGTCGGAATCTCCGCCACCCATGAAATTGAACCTCAGGTCGAGGAAGGGTGCTCCCATTGCCGCCAGCACATGGCGGCCGATCAGCAGATTACCGGAGGAATAAAGCGCCTTCACCCGGCCGCTTTCCGTATAGGGAGGTGAAAAGACCGGATGCGTTGCCCATTTCGCATGTTCGGGCCTTGCAAACACCGGCACCTGCGGCCCGCCGACGATATCGGCTTCCAGCGTTTCGGCCGCACAGCACATCCGCTCCAGCCAGTGCGGGTCAGCTATCTCGTCGTCATCGATCACGAGAAGGTGGCGGAAGACGGGAAAATGTAAGATCGCGGTCTGCCAACCGGCATTGTAGGCGCTACAGTTGCCACGTTCATGCGCGACGATCACCATGCCGCCCAGATGGCCGGACTCAAAGACGGGCAATGCGGCGGCCGCGCCTTCACGGGCTTCGGCTTCGTTTTCCATGACAATAACCGCAAAGCGCCTTGCGGTGTGCTGCATGGCAAGCGAATCGAGCGTCGCCAGCAATTGCTGCGGCCGACGAAAGGTCGGCACGGTTATGATGACCTCAATAGCCTCAGCGGCTAGGGTCGGAGAGCGTCCGGCAATCGAAACGGAAGCCTCGGATGGCGAAAAAGTCATACTATAGCCCGCCCGTTCAACAGACCCCGCCGTAGCATGCTTGCCGATAACGATCGGTTAAAATGCGCGATCTGGATTCCCGTTATATTTCAGCTTGTTATGGGGTTGGCGCGCCGTGAAATGTGGCTACCGTCCTTTTTTGTGACCGTGGCAATCATTGGTCTCCTGTGTTCCCAGCCGGCTTGATCAATCTGGACAAAACGACTTAGTGAAACAAATGAGCGAGTGGTGGAGGAGTCCAGCATGGTCGATATGCCTCATGCTGACGAGGTGGAATCCTTCATCGCGGAGGTGACCTCGGACTCATGCGTGGAACGTTGCGCGGCGGCGACATCATTCGACGCCGAATATGTTGCCCAAACGCTTGCCACCTATTCAGGCGAACTGCGCGTCTCAATGGGGTTGCTTACGGGGGTTGAGTTACGCGACCGCCGCATCCTTGAAGTGGGGGCGGGCCTGGGTCTGGCGACTTTCCTCTTGCATCGCCTCGGCTATGATTGCACGGCGCTCGAGCCCGCCGCGACGGGCTTTGGCTTCATGCACGCTCTGTCTGCCGCAATCCGGGACCATCTTGGTCTGGATAATGTCAGGTTGCTGCCACTTGGCGCGGAGGACCTGGACCCCGACCTCCACGGAGTGTTTGACGTCATGTTCTCCGCGAATGTGCTCGAGCACATCGCCAAGCTCGAAGCGGCCATACATGGCATGTCCCGTACCCTCGCTGCGGACGGCATCATGATTCACACCTGTCCCAACTACACGGTGCCATTTGAACCACACTACGGTGTAGCCCTGTTTCCATCTCGTCCGGCCATGACGCCATGGACCCGTCGTTTCCATACGGAAGAGTTGTGGCAAAGTTTCAACTTCATCACTGCTCGTCAGGTGGAGCGGTTGAGCAAGCAAGCGCAATTGCAGGTGCGTTTTGAGCCCGGAATGATGGCCAGGGCATTCGAGCGTCTTCTAAGCGATCCGGTTTTTGCGGAGAGGCAGGGCGCAACCATGGTCTGGCTGGCCCGCGCGCTAAAGTGGAGCGGAGGGCTGTTCGTTCTGCGCAATTGGCCAGCCTCGCTCGCCACGCCGATGCAATTCCGGGCCACCAGGCCAACATCAGCGCGTAGCACGCGGATGCGGTAGCATACGGCCGCGCGTCCGGAAACAAGCCCTTGATTTTACGATCCGTTAAACACCTTTAACGGTCCGCAACGTCAGGTGGAGAAGTGGGCCAGACGCGCCGATTTGCTTAATCAAAGCTTCACCACGGTGCTGCTAACAGATAGCAACATAAGGGCTGCGATGCATTTTCTGTTTGCAACATCGATCGTGCCGGATGGCGCGTTGGGGTCGGGTTACGAGATTGCGAATGCCGCAATCATCGACGCCCTGCGTCGTGCCGGCATAAGGGTCACGGTGCTTGGCTTTGCCTGGCCCGGACGCGCGCCCTCCGATCCCGAGAACACGATCCTGCTGGGCGAAGTCGATGTGCGCACCGAGGGCGCGCCCATGCATCGCAAGCTCGGCTGGCTTTTGCGGGCCATGCGCTCTGGTCAGACATTTTCGTCTGTCAAGCTGCGCACGATACGCTGCGAAACCGTGCGACGCGCGGTTGAGAAAGCGGGGCCTTTCGATGCCTATGTGCTGAATTCCGTGCAGTTCGCCGGCGCTTTCGAAGGTGTGTTCGAAGACAGGTCCACGATCTTCGTTGCCCACAATGTCGAGCACCGCTCGGCGCAGGAAAACGCCTTAGCCTCTGGCAGCGCGTTCCAGCGTTTCCTTTATCGCAGGGAGGCGAGGCTTCTGGAAAAGCTGGAAGCGCGACTTTGCGGCAAGGCCAGGTTCGTTTTCACGCTTGCCGAAGAGGACCGCGCTGCCCTCCATGTCGGGTCGGACAAGCGCTCCGCCGCGCTGCCTCTGGTCACGCGTGCCGGGCCGCCACCGGTGCTGGGCCAACGCGCCGTTGAATATGATGCCGCCTTGATCGGCACCTGGACATGGCAGCCCAACCGCATCGGTCTCGACTGGTTTCTCAACGAGGTCACGCCGTTCCTGCCGCAGGACTTCTCGATCAGGATTGCCGGGCACATTCCCGCTGGCATGAGCGCGCGCCACCCCGGCGTGAAATTCGTCGGCCGCGTGCCGGATGCCGAAGCTTTCGTGCGCGGAGCGGCGGTCATTCCGCTTATCAGCCGGGCCGGGACGGGCGTGCAGCTCAAAACCATCGAAACCTTCGAACTGGGGTTGCCATCGGTCGCCACCAGCAGCGCGCTGCGTGGTATCGACCACCGGCCGGAAAACTGCACTGTGGCGGACGATCCGGCAGCTTTCGCGGCGGCATTGCAACTGGCCGTGGCCGGCGCGTTGCAGGATGTGGATGGCTCCGCCTTCTACTGGCGCCAGCGGTCGGTGCTGGACGAACGTATCGGCAAGGGGATTGCCGTGCTGGATGCCGCACGGAGGGAGGTGGCTGCATGAACCTTCATGCCACGCGCACCGCTTTCGGGATTGGCTCCTGGAAGGACATTCTCGGCATTTCCGTGGCCAGCGTGGCCCGCGATGATGCAATCCGCCTGTTGCAGGGCATGCTCACCGAGCGCGAATTCACCCGGATCACCTTCCTTAATGCGCACAACGCCAATATCGCCTGCGCGGAGGCCGAGTTCGCGGCCGCTCTGGACGATTTCCTGGTCCTGCCCGACGGTATCGGCGTCGACCTCGCCGCCCGGCTCCTTTACGGTGAGCCGTTTCCGGACAATCTCAACGGAACCGATTTCGTGCCGGCATTTCTGCAGGCTTCGCAGGAGCCGCTTACGGTCGGGCTCATCGGCACCACGCGCCACAATGCCGAGGCGGCGGCGCAAGAGCTTGCGACTCTCGCCGGCCAGCACCAGTTCGTCGTCGTGCATGACGGCTTCTTCTCGGACAAGGAACAACCGGAAATACTGGAGCGCCTGCGCGAACTGCGGCCGGATATTCTGCTGGTGGCGATGGGCGTGCCGCGCCAGGAACTGTGGATCGACCGGAACCTGACGGCCGAGCACTGCACGCTGCCGATTGCGGTCGGCGCCCTGCTCGATTTTCTCAGCGGGGCGGTGCCGCGCGCGCCGCTGTGGATGCGGCGGCTGAGGCTCGAATGGGTGTTCAGGCTGCTTCTCGAACCGGGCCGTCTGTGGCGGCGCTACATCGTCGGGAACCCGCTGTTTCTGCTCCGCATCGTGCGCCAGAAGCGTTCTGGAAGAGTGTGATGGACGACCGCGCGGCTCTTTCGCAAGATATGTCTTCCAAGGTTCGCCTCAGCACGGCCATCGTCACGGCAAGCTACGCGCCGGACTTCGAGCGCTGCCGACTCCTGTGTGAGACACTGGACCGCTATGTCACCGGCGCCGACCATCACTATATCCTCGTGGAAGGGCGTGATGTCGCTCTCTTTCGCCAGCTTGAGGGTCCCGGTCGCACCGTGGTCGACGAACGCGATCTGCTTCCGCGCTGGCTCCATGTGATCGATGATCCGCTGAGCCTGTTTCGCCGACGCATATGGTTGAGCTGGCGCACCAAGCCGTTGCGCGGCTGGCATGTTCAGCAGTTGCGGCGTATCGCCATCGCCGCGCATGTGCCGCACGAGGTTCTCGTCTATATCGACTCTGACGTTGCTTTCCTGAAGCCATTCGATTGCCGGCGCTTTCAGCGCAACGGCCATGTCAGGCTCTTTCGTCGCAGCGATGCGATGGGCGGATGGCTGCCCGGCAACCAGAAAGTCTGGTCGCAGAATGCAGCGGAAGCGCTCGGCATTTCCGCCCCGGTCATTTCACCGTACGATTACATCGCGACGCTCATTGCCTGGCGTAGCGCCAGCGCAAGGGATATGTGCGCGCGTATCGAGGATACGCACGGCAGGGGCTGGATCGAAGTGTTGGGCACGACGCGGAAATTTTCCGAGTGCATGCTCTATGGCCGCTTTGTCGATGAGGTGCTGGACGGAGACGGGCATTTTCACGGGGCGGAGGAGTTCTGCCGTGTCCACTGGCTTGGGCATGCGATGTCCGACGAGGAATTTCATGACTTTGTCGCCACCATGGCGCCCGAACAGGTGGCGATCGGCATGCAATCCTTCATTGGCACGGATCTTGGACGTATTCGCAGGCTGGTGGAAGCGTAGTCGCTTCGCCTTCCGGACACTGGTTTCAGTAGGTGGTGCGGCGCTCTTCCGAAGGCGGCCGGCCGAAATGCAGCCGATAGCTCTGCGCGAAGTAGGAATGCGAGGTAAAGCCGGTGGCAATCGCCACATCGAGGATCGGCATATTGGTCTGACGCAGCAACTCCCGCGCGCGTTCGAGCCGCAGCCGCATATAGTAGCGGCCGGGCGTCATGCCCAGATGGCGCAGGAAAAGCCGCTCCACCTGACGCACTGAAAGCCCCGCCATTCTGGCGAGCTGAAGGGCCGAATAGGGTTCGTCGAGATTGTCGGCCATCAGTTCCGCGATCTTGCGCAGCTTCTCCGACTTCCCGGTCAGGTCGCGTTCGGGTCCGACGCGTTGGCGGTCGCCGGCCGAGCGGATGCGTTCGTGCTGGAACTGGTTGGCGACGCTGTTGGTCAGGTTGGCGCCGAAATCCCCGCGCACGATCTCCAGCATCAGATCGATGGAAGTGGTGCCGCCGGCGCAGGTGTAGCGCTTGCCGTCGATCTCGAAGACATTGCCGGTGCACTCGATGTCGGGAAAGCGCTCCATGAAGCCGGCGCGGTTTTCCCAATGGATGGTGCAGCGATAGCCGTCGAGCTGGCCCGCTTCGGCCAGCAGATGGGCGCCGACCGAAAGGCCGCCCAGTGCCTGTCCGCGCCGGCCCCAGCTTCTGAGTGCCGCGAGCACTTTCGATTTGCCCGGGAATTCGAGGTTGAGCGCGACGCAGACGAAAAGGATGTCGACCGCCGGAAGATCGGCGACCGCGTAATCGACCTTCAGCGGCAGGCCGTTTGAGGCGGTGACCGCATCGCCGTCAGGCGATACGGTGATCCAGCTATAGAAATCGTGGCCCAACAGACGATTGGCCGAGCGGCAGACATCTATCGCCGCCGCCAGCGAAAACATCGGGAATTTGTCGACCAGCAGGAAGGCGAACCGACGCTCGCCGCCCACGCCGTTGGGCATGAGCGCTGAAGATGTCTGGATTGCCTGCTGCAAGGGCGGCATATGCGCCTTTCTATCAGAAGGCTGGCGGCTCCACGCCTGCAGCGCGGCTTGCCGAAACCAGCGTGTTGGCCATCAGCATGGCGATGGTCATGGGACCGACACCGCCCGGTACCGGCGTGATGGCGCCGGCTGCCTCGGAGGCTCCGGCAAACTCCACATCGCCGACCAGCCGTGTCTTGCCTTCGCCATTCTCCGGCGCGGGTATGCGGTTGATGCCGACATCGATGACGGTGGCGCCGGGCTTGACCCAGTCGCCCTTGATCATTTCCGGCCGTCCCACGGCCGCGACGAGGATATCGGCGGTGCGGGCAAGAGCCGGCAGGTCGCGGGTGCGGCTGTGCGCGACGGTGACGGTGCAGTTCGCGGCCAGAAGCAGATTGGCCATCGGCTTGCCGACGATGTTGGAGCGGCCGATTACCACGGCGTTGAGCCCGGAAAGATCCTTGCCGCGCACGCGCTCGATCAACAGCATAGAGCCCGCCGGCGTGCAGGGCAGGAAAGCGCTGTCCATCTCACCGGTGCCGAGCTTGCCGACATTGACGAAGCTGAAGCCGTCCACGTCCTTCTCGGGTGCGATGGCCTGGATAACCTTGCCGGAATTGATATGGTCGGGCAGTGGAAGCTGCACCAGAATGCCGTGGATCGTGTCATCGGCATTCAGGTCTGCAATCAGCTTGAGCAGGTCGGCTTCACCGGTTTCGGCAGGCAGCGTGTGCTGAACCGAGAGGAAGCCGCACTCCTTGGCCTTCTTGCCCTTGGAGGAAACATAAACCTGGCTTGCCGGGTCTTCGCCGACGATGACCACCGCGAGGCCGGGCTGCACGCCGTGACTGGCCACCAGATCGGCGGTGGCGCGCCTAACCGTCTCGACGACGCTTTCGGCAACGATCTTCCCATCGATAATATCGGTCATATGTCCTCCTGCATGCGTATTGCAGGAAGGCATAGTCACGAAAAAAACGCCATGCAATCCCGTCTTTACGCCGTTACATGCCGCTAACTCGAAATCGGCTCGCTTTCCGGCTCAGAAATAGCGGCGGCGCGTGCGCGATTGGGCCAGTTCCTCCACGGCGTGGCGGAAGTCGCGCAGGCTGGCACGAATCTCTTCGATCGACGTCTCAGCATTGGCGAGACGGTCGGTATCACTGGCTGCCTGTGCCGTCGCGGCAGCCGCGTCAGCTTCGGGCGTGGCGAGCGGTCTTTGCGGCGACTCGGCAGTTTGCTGGTTGTCCGGGTCGCCAGCCGCGCGATCCGTGGCCGGCACCGGCACGGTGTCGGACGGGGTGACGCGCGCAGGTGTCCTGCGGGCGCGGCGCGGGCGCCGGCGTTCATCGGCCGTGTCCCGCAGACTGTCATAGGCCCCACGCAGACCACCGATGCCGATGCCGGCGAGCAAGCCAAGCAAGGTCCCGGCGAGCGTGATGGTGGAGCGTGATGGCGGCTGTGCGTGCAATGGCGGATATGCCCGCGAGATGACGCTCATATTCGCCGTGTTAATGTCCCTCTGCTCGCCGGTTTCACGGGAACGCAGCAAGAAGGCTTCGTAGACGGCACGCCTGGCCGCCGCCTCGCGCTCCAGTTCGCGCAACGCGACCATGTCGCGGCTGACATCGCCCTGACGAACTTTCAGTTGGGCCAGTCGTGATGACAGCTCCTGTTCGAGCTGGATCGAACGCTTCAGCTCCGTCTGAACGGAGGCGATGATGCGGCGCAATTCTCCCTCGATCTGAGCACGCGCGCCCGAAAGCTGGGCTTCGATGGCCTGGCGCTTCGGATGGCGCGGACCGAGCTGCACCGCCAGCCTGTCCTCTTCGCTCTTCAGCGCGGCATATTGCGAGCGCAGCTCGGTCATGGTCGATGAAGAAAGCGCCTCCGGCGGCACGCCATCGACAACGGAGCCGACATTCGTTCCCTTGACGGAATCTGCCTTGGCGGCAAGCTCCAGCCTGCGGGCGCGAGCAACAGAGAGCTGCTCGTTCAGCTTCACCAACTCGTCATCGGTGATGAGCCGGCCTTGCGGGTAGATGATGTCATGATCGGCCTTGAAGGTTTCGACCTTGCGTTCGGCCGTTTCCACGCTTTTACGCAACTCGTCGAGGCGGGCCGTGAGTTCTTCGGTGGCGCGCCCGGCTGTGTCGGATTGCAACTCGCCATAGGTCTGCAGGAACACGTCGGCCATGGTATTGGCAATGAGCGCTGATTTCTCCGGATCATGCGTCTCGGCCCGAATGGAGACGACGAATGTCTTGCCGCCGCGTTCCACCGACAGGGTTTCGGCGAGGTGGTCGATAGCCAGCGCACGCCTTCTGCCGGGGTCGTCGGCATCGGAACCGCCGCGCGAGAGCAGGGAGCGCAGATTGGGCAGCATGCCGCCGGCCTTGCCGGTACCGTTGAATTCGGGGTCCTCGTCGAGCCTCAGCGCCTCGACCACCTTGTTGAGCACGGTGCCGGAGGTGATCACACGCACCTGGTTTTCCACGATGGCAAGCGTTGCCTCGTTGGAAAAACCGCCCTGGGTGAGATCACGGTCGACCAGCTTGAGGTCGCGCGGATCGATGAGCAGTTCGGTCGCGGCTTCATATTTCTTCGGCGTCGACAGCGCCATGCCGACACCGAGCGCCGCTCCAAGGATCGTGCAGGCCGCGATCAGCGCCTTGGAGCGCCCGATGCCGCCGACGACTTTCAGAGGATCGATCAGCGGCTTCCACTGGGCATTATCTTCCGGCTCGTCGACGAAATCGTCTTCAATCACGCTTTCGACGGGCTCTTGCGGGGCCGTGGCACCGTGCGAAGGCGGCTCGTTGCGAGGTGCGCGCCGCCAACCAGACAGCTTTTCGCGCATGTCGCCGACTTTCGTCGCGGTCCAACCCGAGACGCTGCCAAGCAAGCTCTGGCGCGCAGGGTCGAGGATTGTTTCCGGCGCCTGCCGGGCATCCGCCGGAGGTATTGCCTGCGTCTCGCGCCGCGCGCGAGCAGCCTGATGGCGGGCCAGCGCATCCTCCCGCGCACGATCGTCGGTTTGCGCCATGGAAAGCAGCGGACCGGCCTTGGCATCCTTGTCGGTGCCGGCGTCTTCATGTGCGTAGGCGAGAAGCGAGCGCTTCCGGTCACGGTTTTCGGCGTTAGACATCGGGGACAGGCTTCCCGCACAGGTTCAGGGTACAATCCGACGGATCGTTAAGCCAAGCTAAAGCCTCATGGGAAACAAAGCGTTAACATCATATGCAACCGCGCGTGCAGGACCGGTGTTCGCTGCAATTTCGTGGTTTCCGGAACGGCGCATTAAACATTGCCTGTCAGTATTGCCCCGACATCATGACCCCGACGAATGAAATGCAATCTACGCGGCGCATCGGCCGCATCGGCGCGCTCCTTTCGCAGCAACGCGGGCTGCTGCGCGACTATTTCTCGGCCGTAAGCGGGGCGGGGGGACGGCTCGTCTTCTCCCTGATCTATTTCGTTGCGCTCGCCAATACCTTGTCACTGGCTGACTTTGGCCGCTTTGCCACGGCTTCCGCGGCCGGCGTGATGCTGTCGCGGCTGCTTTCCTTCGGCTTCATCTCGGCGCTCTACCGCACCGCCACGATCCGCCCCAACCTGATCGGCACATATACCGCGGGTTTTCTGCTGCTGGGCGTCATGTCGCTGCCGGTGCTCGCCCTCGCATCGGGTGTCGTCTATCTGCTGTTTTTCAAGGGCGAAATGGCGCTTGCGATCTTCGCGGCCGTGGTTTTTGCCGAAGCGCTGCTGTGGCGTCCGGTCGAGGTGGTGATCATCGTCAACAACGGGCGTGGCCGTTTCGGGCGGGCCTCCGTGATGTCGATCATGGGCACACTGCTTCGCGCGCTGTTCGCGGCGGTGTTCTTCTTCTGGCCGAGCCGCACCCTTGCCGACTGGTCATTCTTCTACATCGCGGCCAATACTGTTTCACTGCTGATTGCCGGTATCTGGTTCTATCCGCGCCAGCGCTTGCGGCTGCGTATGCCGCTCTATATGCGGCGGCTTACGGATTCCGTCTATGTCGCCGGTTCGGAAGTCCTGTTCTATCTTCAGATGGAGTTCGACAAGCTGCTGGTGCTGTCAATCGGCGGCCCCCATCTCGCCGGCCTCTATGCCATCATCATGCGGCTGGTGGATCTCACGGCCATTCCGATCCGCACATTCTCGATGATGCTGGTGCAGCGCATGATGCGCGCCCCGGAGATGTTGAAGCGGCTGCGAGTGCGCGTCGGCATCGAGCTTGGGGTGTTCGTCGTTTCGACGCTGGCGCTGCTGGTGCTTGCAGTCATCCTGCATTTCTTCCCCAACGCGCTGGGCAGGAATGTCGGTGAGGCCGCGCCACTCGTTCTGCTGGCGGTCTTTGTTCCGGGTCTGCGCAATCTCGTCGAATATCAGGCCGAACTGCTGTTCGCGCGTGGCCAGACATTGCTGCGCGCGATCAATCTTGCACTGCTTGCCGGCCTGAAGGCACTGTTCCTGACTTATGTGCTGACGCGCGGGCTGGAAACCTCGCAACTCATCTGGGTGCTGAACGGAGTGTTTGCGCTGCTGTGGCTCGTTTCGGCGGCGCTCACCTATCCGGCGTTGCGCCGCCCGGCCAGGGCGATCTGATCTTACGCGCCGAGCCCGAATGCTCGAGCGCCTTCGTCGGCGCGACCGGCCATCTGGCGGAAACCGGCAAACAGCTCTCGTCCGAACCCGTACTCGTTTTCGGTAAGGTCGATCAACGGCACCTTGCGCGCCTTCAATTCGGCTTCGGGAACAAACACTTCGAGCGTTCCCTTTTCCGCATCCAGGCGGATCATGTCGCCGTCGCAGATCTTTCCGATGACGCCGCCTTCCAGCGCCTCGGGCGTGACGTGGATCGCGGCCGGCACCTTGCCGGATGCGCCAGACATGCGCCCATCGGTGACCAGCGCGACCTTGTGGCCGCGATCCTGCAATATGCCGAGAATGGTGGTGAGCTTGTGTAGTTCCGGCATGCCGTTGGCGCGCGGTCCCTGGAAGCGGATGACCGCAACGAAGTCGCGGTCAAGTTCGCCGGCCTTGAAGGCGTCGTTCAGCGCCTGCTGGCTGTCGAGCACCACCGCCGGCGCCTCGATGAAGCGGCGCCCCGGCTTCACCGCCGAAGTCTTGATGACTGCATGGCCGACATTGCCGGATAGCACCTTCAACCCGCCATTGGGCTGGAAGGCCCTGGCAAAGGGTGCCAGCACCTTCTCGTCGCCGCTCTGTTCCGGCGCAGCCTCGCGCTGGACAGCGCCGTCCGCGCCGAGCTTTGCCTCGACCGCATAGGGGCGCAATCCCTCGCCCCAGACGGTCTGCACGTCCCCGTGCAGCAGGCCGGCGTCCAGCAGCTCACGAATGAGGAAACCGAGACCGCCCGCGGCGTGGAAATGGTTCACGTCGGCGAGGCCGTTCGGATAGACGCGCGCCAGAAGCGGCGTGATGTCGGAAAGTTCGGAAATGTCCTGCCACGTCAGGCGGATGCCGGCGGCGGCGGCCATGGCGATGAGGTGGATGGTGTGGTTGGTAGAGCCGCCCGTGGCATGCAGCCCCACCACGCCGTTGACGATGGAGCGTTCGTCTATCATGCGGCCGACCGGCGTATACGCATTGCCGAGCGCGGTGATCGCCAGCGCGCGCTTGGCTGCTTCCTTCGTCAGCGCATCGCGCAGCGGCGTGCCCGGATTGACGAAGGAGGCACCGGGCGTGTGCAGGCCCATGATCTCCATCAGCATCTGGTTGGAGTTGGCGGTGCCGTAGAAGGTGCAGGTGCCGGGTCCGTGGTAGGATTTCGATTCCGCCTCCAGCAGCTCGGCGCGGCCGACCTTGCCCTCGGCAAAGAGCTGGCGGACTTTCGCCTTCTCGTCATTGGGCAGGCCCGAGGTCATCGGCCCGGCTGGAATGAACACGGCCGGCAGGTG
>Ga0182738_1004594_pt1 | contig 15194 bp, 13 predicted proteins | sample eDN5th30CBELigMG_FD_128876 | JGI IMG/M metagenome (GOLD analysis project Ga0182738, IMG submission 128876) | Enriched Miracle-Growth compost microbial communities from Emeryville, California, USA - eDNA 5th pass 30_C BE-Lig MG (version 2)... ... | reverse complement strand
CGTAGAGGAACCAGTTGACGCCGATCAACGCCGAACTGGCGAGCAGGGCAAGCAAGGCCCGGCGATCGGACAGGACCGTCCTGAACTCGCTGCCGCGTTTCATCAGTACGATCAGCAACAGGCACAGCGGCACTGTGAGAACAATGCGCCATGCGACGAACTCGAGTGCGGGCGTATCGCCGATCAGCAGCAGGTAAAGGGGCATTGAGCCCCAAAAGATGTGTGCGCCCAAGGCGTACAGGAGGCCGCGACTCGTGTCGCTCATGGAACCTTGGTCGGACATCGGGATCGGTTAGGGATGGGGCCCCCGGATCGCAATGGCGAGCGACCGAAAGCGAGGCGGCGCAGCTATCCAACGGACATCGTTGTCAATTTGCCTCTGGTGAAGGCCGGTTTGCCGCAGATCGTCGCCTGAGCCGTGATGCTGACTGACGGGTTGCTCACCGTTCAGGAAACCGCACTTAAACCTGTCCGTGTCGTGGGAGGGCAAAGGAGACAGACGATGAATATGCTGATGAAACTCTCTGGGCTGACGATTGCCGCCGCTACCATGGCGGTCCCTGCGGTTCCGGCCGCGGCCGTCGAGCTGCCGGCAGCCTACAGCACCAGCACGCAGTCCTACTCGGACGGTGAGTCGTATCACCGCAAGCACCGGGATCACTATCGCGATCGCCGCGGGCACTACAACGACCGCCGCTACTATGGTGGCCGGGGCCGTTATTACGATGAGCCGATCTATCGAAACACGCGGGTCTGGCGCGGTAACGATGGCCGTTACTACTGCCGCAGGTCCAACGGGACCACAGGCCTGATTATCGGTGCCGCGGGCGGTGCGTTGCTTGGCCGTTCGGTCGACACTTACGGCGAGCGTACGACGGGCACGGTCGTCGGCGCAGCCCTGGGTGCGCTGCTTGGCCGCGAGGTCGACCGCGGATCGACTCGCTGCCGCTAAAATCGGCAAAGCCGGCGGGTTTCGGTCCGCCGGCGGCAGCCCCGGGTCGCACTCCTTGTGGGGCTGCATGGCGTTCCGACGATTCCTTCACGGATTTGTCGGGACGCCTTTTCTTTTGGCGTAACGCTCAGTTGGCGACCCATCCCGCTACGGGACAGCGCGATCTGTTAACCGTGTTCGGCAACGCATCTCGCGGGCATCCGGGGTAATGGGCGCGGAAACCGTTAACGGGGAGTACTGCCGTGATGCGCCTTTCGCCCGCTTTTCTCGCTCCTGCGCTCCTGCTGGCCGCTTGCGGCCAGTCGGGGAACGAGACCACCGTTCTGGAAGAAGGCGATCCGGCACTGTCCGGTGCGCTGGGCGACGAGATCATGGTCGACCCGGACCTCGCTGGAGAGAACCAGGCCAACAGTGCGCTCTCGACCGGCACTCGCAGTGGCGCTCTTCCACCCCAACAGATGACGCCGGAAGCCGTTTCCGCCGCTCGTGCGGAAGCGGTGAAGTTGCTGGGCGGGGCAGCCGGTCTCAAGCAGGCTCCCGAGGCGAAGGAAGTGCAGGGCGGCTTGCCGAAGGACGCGACGCTCAGCGCCGCGGCCCGTGCAGCGGCATCGCCGGGCGGCAAGGCGAACTGTGCCGACAAGGCAGAGTACACGATGGCCTGGGCGAACCGCTTGCCTGCGGCGTTCCCGGTCTATCCACGCGGCGCGGTGCAGGAAGCGGCGGGCACCGACGCGGAGGGCTGCGCCCTGCGGGTGGTCAACTTCCGCACGGCGGTGCCGCTGAAGGACGTGATCGACTTCTACTTCTCGACCGCGAGCAAGGCCGGCTATTCGGCCCAGCGCGTGCGCGATGGCAGCGATGACATCCTCGGCGGGGTGAAGGGGGCGGCCTCCTACGTTATCTATGCGCGGCGGCTTCCCTCGGGCGTGACCGAGGTGGACCTGGTCGTCAACGGCAAGTGATTGGGCGACGCGTTCAGGCGTCCCTGAAGCCAACACCTACGCTGGCGCGGGGCTGTTCCATTTCGGTGCTGGCCACCGGGTAGGCGCAATAGTCCGCGGCATAAAATGCCGCCGGGCGATGATTGCCCGACAGGCCGATGCCGCCGAACGGAGCCTTCGATGAGGCCCCGTTGGTCGGGCGGTTCCAGTTCACGATCCCGGCGCGGATATTGGCCCAGAAGCGGTTATATTCCTGCGGGCTTCCCCCGATCAGCGACGCCGAAAGACCGAAACGGGTGTTGTTCGCTTCGGCGATTGCCTCGTCGAAATCGTCAATGCGGATGATCTGGAGAAGCGGCCCGAACAATTCGACATCGGGCCGTTCCGCCATGGCCGTCACGTCGATCATCGCAGGCGTGAGGAACGGCAGGTTATCGTCCTTGCGGCGAAGGTGGCAGATCGGCTTGCCGCCGTGCGACATCAGGTAGAGGAAACTCTCCGTCAGCTGGTCGGCGGCGTTGTTGTCGATCACCGGCCCCATGAAAGGCGCCGGCTCGTCGAACGGCGCTCCGATGATAAGCCGGTCCGTCAGGCGGCGGACCTCGTCGATTACCGCGTCGTAGAGGCTGGACTTCACGATCAGGCGCCTCGCCGCGGTGCAACGCTGCCCGGCTGAGGTGAAAGCGCTTTGCACGATCAGCACGGCAGCGTCTGCGATCTTCGGTGTGTCCCACAGCACGATCGGGTTGTTGCCGCCCATTTCGAGCGCGACGATCTTGCCCGGGTTCGTCGCCAGCCGCTTGTTGATGGCGATGCCAGCTTGCGCAGAGCCGGTGAACAGCACGCCGTCTATTCCGGCATGGGCGACCAGCCCCTTGCCTTCGCCCGGCCCCCCGTGGAGCACCTGAATGACGTTGGTCGGGATGCCTGCCTTGTGGAAGCACTGGACCAGGAAGTCGCCGACTGCCGGGGTCTTCTCGCTCGGTTTGAAGATCACCGCGTTGCCCGCGATCAGCGCGGGGACGATGTGCCCGTTCGGCAAGTGGGCGGGAAAGTTGTAGGGGCCGAGGACGGCCATGACCCCGTGGGGCTTGTGGCGCACGGCGGCGCTGCCCTGGAGTGCGCTGTCCAGTTTCCGTTGGCCGGTGCGCTCGGCATAAGCGCTGATCGAGATGTCCACTTTGCCATTGACGGACTCGACCTCGGTGCGCGCTTCCCACAGGGGCTTGCCGGTTTCGCGCGCGATCAGCTCGGCAAACGGCTCTGCCTGCTTGCGCACCTGGTTGGCGAAACGGCGGAGCAGTTCGATGCGCTGGGCGAGGGGTAGCGCGGCCCAAGCGGGCCACGCGCGGCGGGCGCGATCGACCGCCTCGTCGACATCTCCCGCAGTCCCACGCCACAGCTCTGCACCTGTAGCGGGTTCGATCGAAATGAGCGTTCCGGAGGTCAAAGTCTTGCCGGCTTCCATGTGATGTGCGCTGATAGCCTCAACGCGTTGGCGGCACCAGCGAAGCCGGGCCCGGATCGTGGCCCGCAGGGAGCGGCGGCTCACCCAGCGCTTCGCCCATTCGGCGGATGGCGTCGATCTTCTCGCCGAAGGGCTGCCAGTCGTCGCGTTCGGCGATCGCAGACCAGATCGCCTCGACCTCCTCGATCAGCATGGATTGCGGCGAACCCTCGGACCAGTAGGCGTGATCGGAAGGCAGCGCTTCGTAGCCATCAAGCGCCTCGGTGAGTGCGCCGTCGACGTTCCGCCCGCCGCGGTGCGCGAAGAAGAATGCATCCGGGCCGATCCCGCCCTCGCGCATGGTTTGCTCGGCCGCTTCGATGAGCGCGAGGTCGCGCTCGGGTCCGATGCTGGCCACGCCCAGCCGCCAGCAGAAGCGCCGCATCATTGCCGCTTGGTAGAGCGGTCCGAAACGTTCGAGAGCCGCGATCAGGGGCGGTGCCTCGGCAATTGGCCGCAGCGAGATTGCAAGCTGCGCGAGGTTCCAATGGATCGCCTCCGGCTGGCGGCCGAAAGCGTAGAGCCCGCTGTGGTCGAAATAGGCCGCGGTGAACTCCGGCTGCCACAGCGGCAGGAAGCGCCATGGGCCGTAATCGAAGCTTTCGCCGGTAATGTTCATATTGTCCGAGTTGAGCACACCGTGGACGAACCCGGCCACCATGTACGACGCGGCAAGGTCGGCCAGTCGCTCGACCGCCTGGTGCATGAAGATGACGGCAGGCTCGTCACGCCCCGGCGCGTCGTCGGGCGGGAGGGGGCCGGGGAACTCCGCGAGGCAATAATCCACTAGTTCGGCGATGTGGTCGTTCTGCTCCAGCGCGGCGAGACGCTGGAAGCTGCCTATGCGAATGTGCGAGTGGCTCAGCCGCACCAGCACGGCCGAGCGCGTGGGGGATGGCTCGTCCCCGCGAATGAGTTGCTCGCCGGTCTCGATGACTGAGAAAGTTTTCGATGTGTAGACCCCGAGCGCTTCGAGCATCTCCGTGGCGAGGATTTCGCGCACGGCGCCCTTGAGCGTCAGGCGGCCATCCGCCGTGCGACTGTACGGAGTGAGGCCGCTCCCCTTGGTGCCGAGGTCTAGGAGGCGTTCGTTTCCGTCGCGTAGCTGGGCGAAAGTGAATCCCCGGCCGTCCCCGATCTCCGGGTTGTACACGCGGAACTGGTGGCCGTGATAACGCAGCGCCAGCGGCTGCGGCAGGTTGTCGGCCAGCGGCGCGAAACGGGCCATGTGATCGACCCACGCCTCGTCCGACAAGCCGGCGAGCCCGACCGCGCCGTCCCACCGCCGGTTGCGGAAGCGCAGTTCGTGCATCGGGAAGTGAGCCGGCTCCACCGGATCGGCCAGCCACTCGGCGATCTTGAGGATCCGGGGGTCAGGCTGGTAAGGGGCGGGTTGCGGTTCGGCGTACATCTGGCATTAGTGGGGGCGCGCGCCACCGGGCGCAAGAAGGGGGTCAAAGGCGAGACGCCGATGAGCGACAAGGCTTATGCCGATGGCCACTGGCAAAGTGCCGATGGCCTGACCCTGCATTTCCGCGACTATCCCGGCCGCGCCGACAGGCCGCCGATCCTGTGCATTCCCGGGCTCACACGCAATGCGCGCGATTTCGAGCCGCTTGCCGAGGCGTTCGCCGGCGAATGGCGCGTGATCTGTGTCGAGCTTCGTGGCCGTGGGGAAAGCGATTACGCCAAGGATGTGGCGAGCTACGAGGTTCCGACATACGTTGCCGACATCGAGGCGCTGCTCGCGGAACTTGGCATTGACCGGTTCGTCGCGGTGGGAACTTCGCTGGGCGGCATAATCGCGATGGTGCTGGCGGCGCGAGGTGCGCCGATTGCGGCGGCGTTGCTCAACGATATCGGGCCGACCCTCGAGGATGACGGCCTCGCTCGCATCCGCGAGCTCGTCGGCCAGGGGCGCAGCTTCCCGACCTGGATCCACGCCGCGCGCTATCTCCGGGAATCCTCAGCGCAGGTTTACCCGGACTACGACCTTACCGACTGGCTGCGCTTCGCCAAGCGCGTGATGACCGTCGGGCAGAACGACCGCATCGTGTCGGACTACGACATGAGGATCGCCGAGCCTTTCCAGCAGGCGCAAGGCGGCCGGTCGGACGTGCTGTGGGGCGCGTTCGAGGCGCTTGCGGGACGGCCCGTGTGTGTCCTGCGCGGCGAATTGTCGGACCTGCTGTCCCCAGCCACGCTGGACGAGATGCAGCGAATGCTTCCGGGTCTGGACGCGGTCACAGTGCCGCGCGTCGGCCATGTTCCCACTTTCGAGGAGCCTGAAAGCCGCGAGGCGCTGGCCCGACTGCTGGAGCAGGTCGCATGAGTTCGCGGCCGCGGTTGCTGCACATCCATTCTACCTTCGATCCCGGCGGCAAGGAACTGCGGTGCGCGCGGCTGATCGACGCCTTCGGCCCCCAGGTCGAGCACACGATCGTCTCGGCCACGCCGGGCGCGCTTGGGGCCCGGAGCGCGATCTCGCCGCGAATACCGGTCAGCTATCCGCAGGATTTCCCGCCGCTGACCGGCATGCCGACCTTCGGGCGCCTGCGCCGGATTGCCGCGGCCATGGCCGGGCACGACCTGATCCTGACCTACAACTGGGGCGCAATGGACGCCGTCATGGCGCACACGCTCTATGCCGACCTGCACAAGCTCGCCCCGTTGATCCACCACGAGGATGGCTTCAACGAGGACGAAGCGACCCGACTCAAGAAGCGCCGCAACTGGTATCGCAGGCTCGCGCTTGGCCGAGCCGCCGCGCTGGTGGTGCCGTCCCGCCGGCTGGAGCAGGTGGCGCGTGATGTGTGGGACCAGCCGCCTCACCGCAGCCACTACATCGCCAACGGCATCCCTACCGAGGCATTCGGAAAGAAGCCGCGCGCGTCTGCCCTGCCGACGCTGATCAAGCGCAAGGGCGAGTTCTGGATCGGGTCGCTGGGCGGCCTGCGGCAGGTGAAACGCTATGATCGGCTGGTGCGGGCGGTAGCGACCCTGCCCGATGCGTGGCAGCTGGTGATCTTCGGTGAAGGTCCGGAGCGGGAGCAGCTTACTACGCTAGCTACCTCGCTCGGCATCGAGCACCGGCTCCACCTCCCCGGCTTCGTTGCGAAGCCCGAGCAGGTCATCGGGTTATTCGATATATTCGCGCTCTCCTCCGACAGCGAGCAGTTCCCGATCTCGGTGGTCGAGGCGATGGCTGCGCGCCTTCCGGTCGTGGCGCCAGACGCGGGTGACATCGCCGACATGGTCGCAAGCGAAAATCGTCCGTACGTCACGCCGGTGGGCGATGAGGCAGCCTTGGCGAAGGCCTTGCAGGTGCTCGCGAGCGATCCCGCCGAGCGCGTGGCGCTCGGCGCCGTCAACCGCGAGAAAGCGTGCAAGGCCTATGATGAAGATCACATGATCGATCGTTACCGGCGGCTCTATTGGGCCGCGATGGGACGCGAACTTCCCCTATGAGCAACGCTTCAGTTTCCGTTCACGCGCTGGCCCACAGGCTGAACACTGAAGCGTTGTATTGGCGGGGTCTTCCGCTAAACACGCGCGCTATTCCCCTTCATTTAACGAGCGACCAAACGTGGCCTTGAGACCCATTCCTGAGGATCAACAGAAGAAGCTGCAGGACGAAGCGCTGCTGCGCGAGGTCGACGATGCCTATCGTGAAGAGCAGGTCGCACAGCTTGCGCGCCGCTACGGTATCCCCATCGGCATTGCGGTCCTCGTCGCGCTCCTGCTGTTTGGCGCTTACCTGTTCTGGCATTCGCAGCGCGAAGGCGAACTCGAGCGGCAGTCGGAAGAGTTGGTGAAGACGCTCGACGCCATTGAGGCGGGCAACTTCGATACGGCTGCCCCGATGCTTGAACAGCTTGCTGCCGAGGGTAGCGACGGCACCCGTGCTGCGGCTGTCCTGCTTCAGGCCGGCGTGGCCTTGCGGCAGGGCCGTCCCGCCGATGCGGCAAAGCTTTATGGCCAGGTCCGCGCCGATGGCGATGCGCCGCAAGCCTACCGCGACCTTGCCACGATCCGCGAAGTGGCGGTGTCCTTCGATGGGATGGACAAGGCCGAGGTCGTGAACCGGCTCAAGCCGCTCGCGGTGCCGGGCAACGCCTGGTTCGGCAGCGCCGGCGAACTGCTGGCAATGGCATATCTTGAGCAAAATCGCCGCGATCTCGCCGGGCCGCTCCTGGCCCAGATCGCCAAGGACGAGAACTCGCCGCAGAGTGTGCGTTCGCGCACGCGGCAATTCGCCGGTGTTCTCGGGGTCGATGCGATCGAGGACGTCGACACCGCGCTCGCGGAGATGTCGGGAGGCGACAGCGCGCAGGCGGCCCCCGCTGCTGTGCAATAGAAAGATAATTCGAGGAATGTCCGAAATGACCGGATCGACAACGCATACCCGCCGGTTCGCCAGCGTAATGGTCCTCACGGCAGCGCTCGCGCTCGCTGGTTGCGGCATCTTCGGCAAGGGGAAGCCGACGACCCCCACGGTCGGCAACCGGGTGCCCATCCTGTCCCAGATCGCAAACGAGGTCGAAGTCGACCGTAGCTTGGCCAGCGTTTCGGTGGTCCTGCCGCCGGCGCAGGCGAACTCGGAATGGTCGCAGGCGGGCGGCACGGCTTCGAAGAGCTACGGCCACCTGGCGCTTGGGCAGGCGCCGACACGCGTGTGGACCGCATCGATTGCGGGATCGAGCAGCAAGCGCCGGCTCGCTGCGGCGCCGGTGGTCGGTGGAGGCAGCCTGTTCGTTGTCGACACGAACGGCGCGGTCAACGCGTTCGATGCGGCGACGGGCGCGCGGCGCTGGACTCACCAGATCGAGGTCGGCGCGAAGCTGCGCGACGCGGCGTTCGGTGGCGGCGTTTCCTATGCCGGCGGCCGGGTCTACGCGACCAACGGCACCGGTGAAGTCGTCGCGCTTGACGCGACCAACGGCAGCGAACTCTGGAAGGTCAAGCCCGCCGGGCCGCTGCGCGGTGCGCCGACGATCGCGTTCAACAACGTCTTCGTGATGACGCAGGACAACCAGATCTACGCGCTCGACATCGCGAACGGTAACGTCGTGTGGAACGACGCGGCCAGCCAGGGCGAGGCCGGGCTGTTCGGCGTGGCCTCTCCGGCAGCTGGGCAGGGCTCGGTGATCGCCGGCTACTCAACCGGTGAACTCGCGGCCTACCGCTACGAGAACGGGCGCAACCTGTGGTCCGATGCCCTCGCGCGCACCTCGATCTCGACCGAGGTCGGGGCGCTGACCGACGTTGACGCCGACCCGATCATCGATTCGGGCCGCGTCTACGCCCTGGGTCAGGGCGGACGTATGGCCGCTTACGAACTTCTCACCGGGCAGCGCATCTGGGAGCTCAATCTCGCAGGTATCTCCACTCCGGCGATCGCCGGCGAGTGGATCTTCACCCTCACCGACGACGCGCGCCTGCTGGCGATCGCGCGGTCGACCGGCCGCGTACGCTGGCTCACCCAGCTGACCCAGTGGGGCAACGCGAAGAAGAAGACCAAGCCGATCTTCTGGACGGGGCCCGTGCTGGCCGGAAACCGCCTGTGGATGGCCAGCTCGCGCGGTCAGGTGATGAGCGCCGATGTGGCGACTGGCGCTGTGACGCAGTTCGCGGACGTGAATGCCAGCGTCTCGCTGCCGCCGCTGGTTGCCAACCAGACGCTCTACATCCTGGACGACGACGGCAAGATTTACGCCTGGCGTTAACGATCGGAGTAGCCCTGTCCCGCTTCGGGATGGGGCTGATCCTGTTACCGGGCGTTTAACTCTTTTGTCTTAAGCGCTTGCGCCATGAGCGCGCGCAAATCCTCGGCCGCCGGGCTGCCGGCGAGTGACGTGTCCGTGTGGGTCGGGCTGGTCGGATTGGCCGGCCTTGCCTTCTGGATACTGGTTTGCCGCAATTGGCCGTGGCTGGTCGAAAATCTCGGCTTTCCGGGACCTGCGGCGCCACTTTCGGGGCCTTACGCTTCGGCGCTCACCATGCTGTTCACCGGCGGCCCGATGGCCCTGTGGTCCGTGTTCGTGGAAAAGGTCCATCGTCGGCCGTCAACTGGCATCGATTGGGACCATGCACGCCCGCTCGCCTCCGTCATCCACGTATCGGTGACGAAGCTCGCAGGGCTTTGGGCCACGTGGGTGCTGATCGCCTTCGCCTACTGCGTCGCCCGCTGGCAGTGGGACGGGCAGTACCTCTTCGCGATGGAACTGATCGCCATCGCGGCGGTGCCGATGTTCGTCCTCTCGATCCCCTATGTGCTGTGGCTCGATCGTTACCTGAAGGAGCCGCGCGACCACGCCTGGCACTTCGGCGCGATGCTGATCGGCCGTGAGCCATGGGACGGCGAGGAGGTGAAGAAGCACTGGCGCGCGTGGATCATCAAGGCGTTCTTCGGCGCGTTCATGCTGTCGATTCTGCCGGGCGGTTTCGCCGCGGTGGTGCAAGCCGATTACGCGACAATCTCCAATGACCCGGTGACGCTGGGCATCGCGCTGTTCGAGCTGTTGTTTGTGATCGACGTGCAGATCGGCGCGGTCGGCTACCTGCTCACGTTCCGTCCGTTGGACGCTCACATCCGCAGCGGCAACCCGCTGCTCGCCGGCTGGCTGGCGGCGCTGATGTGTTACCCGCCGTTCGTGTGGGGCCTGATGGGGCGCGGCGACGTGCTGGGCTACGAGGTCAACACCGGCGGCTGGGGCTGGGTGCTGCAGGGCCATGTCGCCATCGCGTGGGTGTGGATGGCGGGGCTGGTTTTCCTCACCGCAGTCTATGCGTGGGCGACGGTGGCTTTCGGCATCCGCTTCTCCAATCTCACCTATCGCGGTGTGCTTACCAACGGGCCATACCGCTTCACGCGCCACCCGGCCTACCTGTCGAAGAACCTGTTCTGGTGGTTCACTGCTCTGCCAATGGTGGTGACCAATGGGTCATGGACCGACGCCGTGCGGAACACCGTCCTGCTGGGGATTGTGAGCGGCATCTATTACTGGCGGGCGAAGACCGAGGAAGCGCACCTGCTCGCCGAAGACCCGAAGTACCGCGAGTACTACGAGTGGATGGCCGAGCACGGCCTGATCACCGCTCCGCTGCGCCGGTTCCTGCTGCGCTTCCGCCGCCGTCCGCCAGCCGCGTTGCAACTGGCGGAATGACCGCTCAGAAGCTTTTTTCCTCGTAGACCCGCGAGATGTCGCCACCCCACTCGCCGTGGTACCTTTCGAGCAGCATTTCGGCAGGAACCTTGCCACGCTCGACGATCTCGAACAGCGGCTCGAGATAGCCGGTCTCGTTGTCGCCGCTGGCGTTGAGGCGCCCGCGCGCGGCAAGGCCGGAACGGGAAATCTCCAGCACGATCTTCGCCAGATCGCGGAACGACCGTCCGCGCGGCCCCTTGGTGGCCAGCGCGAGGCGAGGGACCTGCGCGCGGATGCGGTCATGGTCCTCGATCGTCCAGTGCTTGATCTCATCCCACGCGGCATCGAGCGCGCTACTGTCATAGAGCAGGCCGACCCAGAATGCCGGGAGGGCGCAGATGCGGTTCCACGGTCCGCCATCGGCCCCGCGCATCTCGAGAAAGCTCTTGAGCCGCACTTCCGGAAAGGCGGTGGAAAGATGGTCGATCCAGTCGCTCTCGGTCGGCAGTTCGCCCGGTAACGCGTCCAGCTTGCCTTCGAGAAACTTACGGAAGCTCTGGCCGGCGAGGTCGATGTACTTGCCGTCACGGACCACGAAGTACATCGGCACGTCGAGCATGTAGTCGACGTAACGCTCGAACCCGAAGCCGTCCTCGTAAACGAACGGCAGCATGCCGGTGCGCTTCGGATCGGTGTCGGTCCAGATATGGCTGCGGAAGGACAGGAAACCGTTGGGCTTGCCCTCGGTGAAGGGCGAGTTGGCAAACAGCGCCGTTGCTAGCGGCTGGAGCGCGAGGCTGACGCGGAACTTCTTCACCATGTCCGCCTCGGAACTGTAGTCGAGGTTCGTCTGGATGGTGCAGGTCCGCAGCATCATATCGAGGCCAAGGGTGCCGACGCGTGGCATGTGCCGCAGCATGATCTCGTAACGGCCCTTGGGCATGACAGGCAGCTCGTCGCGCCGCTTGTCCGGCCACATGCCGAGGCCGAGGAACCCCAGCCCCAGTTCGCTGCCGACGGTTTTCACCTGGTCGAGGTGCCGCGCGGTTTCCGCGCAAGTCTGGTGCAGGTTCTCGAGCGGGGCGCCGGACAGTTCCAGCTGGCCCGCCGGCTCGAGGCTGACATTGCCGTCGGGGCCTTCCAGCGCGATCACGTGGTCGCCCTCGACAACCGGCTCCCAGCCATAGCGAGTGAGCCCATCCAGGAGGGCGCGAATCCCGCCTGCCTCGTCGTATGACGGGGCGTGGTGATCGCTCAGTGCGTAGACCAGCTTTTCGTGTTCGGTGCCGATACGCCAAGCCTCAACGGGCTTGGAGCCTCTCTCCATAGGGGCAAGCAGCTGCTCGCGGCTTTCGATCCGCGGCTCCTCCCCCTCAACCGCCTTGCGCGTACTCATGGCCCGCGCCGTTAGGGGAAGGTCCGCGCCTGCGCCAGCGAAATTGCTATCGACCGGTACATTACCAGTCGCCGACGCTGGCCATCCATACGGAGAGGGCTGCAATCGCCGCGGTTTCGCCCCGTAGGATACGCGGGCCGAGCGTGATCGGGCGGGCCTGCGGCAATGCGCGCACCGCCTCCCGCTCCGCATCGTCGAACCCGCCTTCGGGACCGATGAGGATGGCGGCAGAGGTCGATCCGGCGAAAGCTTGGGCGGCGGGCTGACCGCCCATCTCGTCAGCGAAAAACAGTGTCCGATCCTCGGGCCATTCGCGCAGCAGCGCTTCGAGCTTCACCGGCCCGGCCAGTTCGGGGAGAGCCGTTCGCGCGCATTGTTCCGCCGCTTCGACGGTGACTGTCCGTGCCCGTTCGAGGTTCAGCTTGTCCGCCACGCAGCGGCGGGTGAGCACCGGTTGGATTCGCCGTACGCCCAGTTCGGTCGCCTTTTCGAGGACGAGGTCGAATCGGTCTTTCTTGAGTAGTGCCGGGCAGAGCCACAGGTCCGGCACCTGCTCCCGCTCGCGCAAGCTAGTTACTACCATAAGTTCAATCGCGCGCCTTCCCGTCGCGGCGACCGTGCTCGCCCACTCCCCGGTGAGGTCGTCACACAAGATCACTGAGTCTCCCTCGGAGACTCGCATCACCTTGCCGAGATAGTGCGCTTGCGAGCCATCGAGCGTGACCGACTGCCCTTGCGCGAGCGGTCCGTCGACGAAAAGGCGCGGTGCGCTTCGGGGAGGCCAGGCAGGAGTAGCGGGCATGCCTTGTGATTGAACGCGCGGCGGCTAGGAAGCAAGCGTGGCAGAGGACACCATCACCCCCGATAGCGAACATCGCGGCCTTGTCGGCGTCCTGCCGTCGCGGCTGCGCGATTATGCGCTGCTTGCGCGGTTCGACCGGCCGATCGGCTGGTGGCTGCTGTTCTGGCCCTGTGCGTGGGGCGTATGGCTGACCGGGGCGGGGCTTCAGTGGCAACTGGTGCTGTGGCTGCTTCTCGGCTCCATCGCGATGCGCGGAGCGGGTTGCGTCTACAACGACGTGGTCGATGCCGACCTCGACCGGCAGGTGGAGCGCACCGCCAACCGGCCTGTCGCAAGCGGCCGGGTAAGCAAGCGGGCGGCCTGGGCATGGACATGGGTGCTGTGTGCCGTCGGGCTGGTCGTCCTGCTCCAGCTTAGATGGCAGGCCCAGCTGGTTGCGCTGGGAAGCCTACTGCTGGTGGCCGCCTATCCGTTCATGAAGCGGATCACCTGGTGGCCGCAGGCGTGGCTTGGGCTGGTGTTCACCTGGGGCGCGCCGGTCGGCTGGTTTGCTTTGCGATCGGACCGGCTGGACGTGCTCGCCGCGCTCTACCTCGGGGCGATCTTCTGGTGCATCGGCTATGACACGGTCTACGCCGTGCAGGATCGCGAGGACGATGCGTTGGTCGGCATCCGCTCGTCGGCACTTCGCCTCGGAGCGAAGGTGCGCGGCGGCGTGATCGCGTTCTACTGCCTGGCGCTGGCCTGCTGGGGCCTCGCCTTCTGGTTGCTGCGGATGGACTGGTTCGCGCTGCTCGCGCTGTTGCCGGCGGCGCTGCACCTGCTGTGGCAGGGCTTCACGCTCGATCCGGCTGACGGCGTCAACGCGCTCACCCGCTTCCGGTCGAACCGGTTCGCGGGCTTGCTCGTGGCGCTCGCCTGCCTTGTGGTCGGGAACGCCTAGGAGGCGATCAGGCGACCGTCGCCTTCACGATCTTGCCCGGTTCGCGGGGCGGCTCGCCTTTCGGGAGGGCGTCGATCAGCTCCATGCCGCTCTCGACCTGGCCCCAGACGGTGTACTGGTTGTCGAGGAAGCGCGCGTCGTCGAAGCAGATGAAGAACTGGCTGTTGGCGCTGTCCGGCACGGCGGTGCGGGCCATCGAGCAGGTGCCGCGCACGTGCGGTTCCGAATTGAATTCGGCCTTCAGGTCCGGCTTGTCGCTGCCGCCCATGCCGGTGCCGGTCGGGTCGCCGCCCTGCGCCATGAAGCCCGGGATCACGCGGTGGAACACGACACCGTCGTAGAAGCCTTCGTTGGTGAGCTCGGCGATGCGGGCAACATGGCCCGGCGCGAGGTCCGGACGCAGCTTGATGACGACGTCGCCGGTTTCGCTGCCGGTGTCGATCGTGAAGGTGAGGGTGTCTGCCATTCGTGTTCTCCTGAAGCGTTGCGCGCGCAATCAGGGAAGCGATGGCGCGACAAGGACCGGGGCCATATAGGCGGGTGGGGAGCAAAGTCACCCTTGGGTTGCTTTTACGGAGCGCAGGCATAGGGACCGCACATGGCCGAACCCGAACTCGAAACCCCCGTCGTTGAGGAGGATATCTCCGACACCGGCGAGCATTTCGACGAGGAGAACCGGCTAAAGCCCGAATTCGTCGAGCGAGTGAGTGCGGCGCTTGAGGACGGTGACGACAGCCTCGTCTACGAGCTCGTCGAGCCGCTCCACCCGGCCGACATTGCCGACCTGTTCGAGTTGCTCGGACGGGACCAGCGTAAGCACCTCGCTGCCGCGATAACCGACCTGATGTCCGGCGACGTGATCGCCGAACTCAACGACTACGTCCGCGAAGACATGATGGAAGCGCTTCCGGCGCACGCCGTCGCTGAGATCGCGGAACAGCTCGACACCGACGACGCGGTCCAGCTGATCGAGGACCTCGAGCCCGAGGAACAGCAGGCGATTCTCGCGGAGATGGAGCCGGAAGACCGGGCTGCCATCGAAAGCGCGCTTGCCTATCCGGATGAGAGCGCCGGCCGCCTGATGCAGCGCGAGCTGATCGCGGTGCCCGAGCATCTCACTGTCGGCGACCTGATCGATTACCTTCGCAGCAACGACAACCTTCCCACCGAGTTCTGGGAAGTGTTCATCGTCGACCACACCCACAAGCCCATAGGCACTTGCCAGCTTTCGTGGATCCTCCGCGCGCCGCGCGATATCGCGCTCGCTGACGTGATGAAGCGGGACCAGACGCTGATCCCGGTCACGATGGACCAGGAAGAGGTCGCGCTCCGGTTCCAGAAATACGCGCTGATTTCCGCGGCGGTGGTTGACGAGGACGGGCGTCTCGTGGGCCAGATCACCGTCGACGACATCGTCCACATCATCCAGGAGGAAGCCGCCGAGGATGCGATGCTGCTCTCCGGTGCGGGCGAGGGCGATATCAACGAGCCGATCCGTGATGCCT
>Ga0182738_1004593_pt1 | contig 15199 bp, 9 predicted proteins | sample eDN5th30CBELigMG_FD_128876 | JGI IMG/M metagenome (GOLD analysis project Ga0182738, IMG submission 128876) | Enriched Miracle-Growth compost microbial communities from Emeryville, California, USA - eDNA 5th pass 30_C BE-Lig MG (version 2)... ... | reverse complement strand
GCTGATCCATCGGGCCGGTTGCGTGACGAACGACGTCGCGCTTGGGGGCGAGGTTCTGGCCCTGGTGGTTAGTGGCTCCAACATGTCGGGCAAGAGCACGCTGCTCCGGTCGATTGGGACGTCGATCGTCATGGCCCTGGCCGGGGCTCCGACGCGGACGGCGAGGCTGCGGCTCTCTCCCCTGGCGGTGGGGGCGACGCTCCGAGTTCAGGATTCGCTCCAGGCCGGGAAGTCGCGGTTCTACGCCGAGATCACGCGGGTGCGTCAACTGGTGGACATATCCAGAGGTTCGCCGCCGCTGTTCTTTCTGCTCGATGAGCTGTTCAACGGGACCAATTCGGGAGACCGTCGCGTCGGGGCCGAGGCGGTCATCCGGGGGCTCCTGGAGCGTGGGAGCATCGGCCTGGTGACGACGCACGACCTCGCCCTGGCCGAGATCGTCGCCGGGCTCGGCCCCAGGACCCGCAACGTCCACTTCGAGGACCACTTCGAGGACGGCAAGATGCGGTTCGATTACCGGATGCGCCCGGGAGTCGTCCAGCGCTCGAACGCCCTGGCGCTCATGCGGGCCGTGGGATTGGAGGTTTGATCCAACCCCACGAGCCGCGCTTGGTTGTCAGCCGTCGAGCCCCTTGAGTCGGCCGGTGCTGTCTCCAATGTTCTCGCAGGGGACATCCATGATGTCGAGCATCGAGAGGAAGAGGTTGTTCAGCGGCAGGTCGTCGTAGACGACGTGCCGGCCGGTTTGGATCGCGCCGCCTCCCTTGCCGGCCAGGAGAATGGGAAGGTCGTCGTGGTTGTGGCGGTTGCCGTCGGAGAGGCCGCTGCCGTAGACGAGCATCGAGTTGTCGAGCAGCGTGCGCTCGCCCTCGCGGATCGACCGGAGCTTCTCCAAGAGCCGGGCGAACTCCTCGATGTGGAAGCGGTTGATCTTCTTGAGCTTCTCGTGCTTGGCCGGGTCGTTGCCGTGGTGCGAGAGGTCGTGGTGGCCTTCGGGGATGCCGATGAACGGGTAGGCCCGCCCGCTTCCTTCGTTGGCGAACATGAAGGTGCAGACGCGGGTCGTGTCGGTCTGGAAGGCCAGGGCGATCAGGTCGAACATGAGCCTGATGTGCTCGGCGTAGTCCTTGGGAACGCCCTCGGGGCGCTGGGCGCCGGCGGCTTCGGCCATTTCCTCGGCCTCGTCGGCGCGGGCGATCCGCTTCTCGATGTCGCGCACCGAGGTCAGATACTCGTCCATCTTGCGGCGGTCGTTCATGCCGATCCGGTTGCGGAGGTTCTGGGCGTCTTCGAGCACGAAGTCGAGGATGCTCCGCTCGTAGAGGCTCCGCTTTTGCTTCTCGTCGGCCGACCCGGTCGCGCCCGCGCCGAAGAGGCGGTCGAAGACGAACCGGGGGTTGATCTCCTTGGCCATCGGCATGGTCTCCGATCGCCACGAGATGTTGGACGAGTAGGCGCAGCTATAGCCCGAGTCGCAATTGCCCGACTGGGCGCCGCGCTCGATCCCCAATTCCAGCGAGGGGAGCCGGGTCTTGTCGCCGATCTCAAGCGCCGCGACCTGGTCGACCGAGACGCCGACCTTGATGTTGGCCCCGTCGGTCTTGTAGGGATGCGCGCCGGTGAGGAACGAGCCGAGGGCCCGGGCGTGGTCGCCGGGACCGTCGCCGAGGGCCATGCCGTTGCGTTGGGCCAGGCCGGTGAGGACCAGCAGTTCGTCCTTCAGCGGGTTGAGCGGCTCAAGGGTCCAGGGAAGCTCGAAGCTGGAGCCCTCTTCCTTCGGTCTCCAGGCCGGCATGTGGACGCCGTTGGGGACGTAAAAGAAGGCCATGCGGCGGGGACCGTCGGCCGCGGCGGCGGCGGGGCTTCCCAGAACGGTTCGCGGCGCCATCGCCTCCAACCAGGGCAGGGCCATCGCGGCCCCGGCGCCTCGCAAAATCGCCCGACGGGAAATCCTTGACGATCGGCTCATGATCGGCTCCTCGGTATCGAAAGTCGCGCGAGCGGGTCGCGGCGCCGAAGTTGGACGGACGGTCGAACCTCGACTCAACCTCTTCGTTTCAGGAACGGGTCGCTTTTGACGATCTCCAGGACCATCCGGGAGAACCGGTACTGATCGGCGGCCACGCCCTTGGCGATGGCCTCGACGACGCAGGCGTCGGATTCCTCCAGGCCGCGTCCCAGGGCGTAGGTCAGCATTTTCTCGCCCAGGGTGTGGACGAACGCCGCCTTCCGGGTTTTCAGAAGCGCCTTGAGTTCAACGGGACCGTCGAACGACTCGCCGGTGGGAAGCTCGGAAGAGGCGTCGATCGGGTTGTCTCCCTCCTTGTCGCGCCAGGCGCCGACGGCGTCGTAGTTCTCCAGGCCGAAGCCCGGGGGATCGAGCCGGGAGTGGCAGGCCGCGCAGCTTGGGTTGGAGCGGTGTTGCTCCATCCGTTGCCTGAGCGTGCCGGTGAGCACCGCGCCCTCGGCGTCGTCGGCCAACTGGGGAACCTCCGGCGGCGCGGGCGGGGGCGGGTCGCCCAGAATTTGCTCCAGGATCCATTTGCCCCGGTTAACCGGCGAGGTTCGCGAGGGGTTCGACGTGACCGTCAGAATGCTCGCCTGGGTGATCAGCCCGCCTCGCTTGCGCGTATCGAGCTTCACCCGGCGGAACTCGGGCCCCTTGACGCCGGGGATGCCGTAGTGCTTGGCCAGACGCTCGTTGAGGAACGTGTAGTCGCTGTCGAGGAAGTCCAGAAGGCTCCCATCTTCGCGCATGATCGCGGCGAAGAAGAGTTCCGACTCCTTCGTCATCGCCTCGCGAAGCGGCTCGTCGAAGCTGGAGAACTGCTTGCGGTCGGGGTTGGCGTCCTTGAGCCTCCGAAGCTGAAGCCACTGCCCGGCGAAGTTCTCGACGAACGCCTCGGCCTTCGGATCCTGAAGCATCCGGCGGACCTGTTGCTCCAGAACCTCGGGCTTGCGCAGGACGCCCGACTCGGCGAGGCTCGAAAGCTCGTCGTCGGGCATGCTGCTCCAAAGGAAGTACGAGAGCCGCGAGGCGACCTCGAAGTCGTTCAAGGGCGCGCCGCCGGTCACTTCCAGGACCTTGCCCTTCCTATCCCGTTTGGGGCGGTACAGTTCGACCCGGAAGAGGAACTGGGGAGAGGCCAGAACCGCCTGGACGGCCAGTTGGATTCCGCGCTCGAAGCCGTCGCCGTTCTCTCGGGCGATCTCGGCCAGGCGGACGAGCTTGGCGACCTCGCCGCCGGTGACGGGTCGGCGGTAGGCCCGCCTCATGAACCGCTCGATGACCGCCGAGGCGCAGTCGTGGAACTGGTCGGGCGATTCGGGAGACCGGAAGATGATCCGCTTGTGGCTCTCGGGCAGGGGGTCGCCGGCTTCGTGGATCGGCCCCTCGACCGCCAGCGACTCGACGTACAGGTTGCGGTCGCCGCGCAGGCTTGGGTTGGGGTTCTTTGGGTCGTAGTAGTCGTTGATGAAGGCCGCGGCCACGCGACGGACGCCCGGCTTGGCCTTGGCCCGGACCTCGTAGACGCCCGCTTCCCCGGCCTCCGCCCGTACGTCGAAGGTTTCAAGCGGCTTGCCGTCGAGCTTGACGGTCATCCGCGCGGGGTCGGGCCCGGCCTGCTGGCCGTAGGCGCGGACCCGGAGGATGTAGGTGGCGTCTTGTGGAAACTCGTGCTCCGCGGCGGCCTCGCCGGTGCTCGCGAGGGAACGGCCCTCATACTCCTTGGCTGGGGTCGCGGCCTCTTCGCCCACGACGATCGCCCGTTTGGCGATCGACTCGGCGGCGGCGAGGTACTTCTCCATGAGGATCGGCGGCAGGGTCAACACGTCGCCGATGTTGTCGAACCCATAGCCCACGTCGTCCGACGGGAAATCGTCGGCCGGATGGAAGTCGACTCCCACCAGGTCTCGGATCGTGTTGTTGTACTCGGCCCGGTTGAGCCTCCGGATCGTCACGCGGCCGGGGTCGACCGTCTGTCCGCAGTCGACCTTCTCCAACTCGGCGTCGACCCAGACGCGAAGGGATTCGACCTCGTCGTCGGTCGGCGGGGGGTAATCGTCGGGGGGCATGGTTCCTCCCTCGACATTATCCAGGACGCGAACCCATCGCTTGCGGTTGCCCGGAGTCGTCCCCTGTTCGAGGAGCTTCGCCAGGTTGACGCGCCCTTCGGCCTTCTCGCCAGTGTGGCATTCGAGACAGTATTTCGAGAACAGAGCGCGCACGCCCTTGGCGGCCTCGGCGTCCGTTGTGGGCTGTTCGGGCGACGGCGAGGGGGCGGCGAGGACGCTCGTGAGCAGGGCGGCTGGAAGGAAAGCCAGGGCGGCCAGGATTTTGGAAATCCCAGTCGATCGCATCATCGGAAGTCTCCAGCCAGTCGGGCGGTGGGAGAGAGTCGGCGGGATCGAGTGGTTGATTCTACGAAAGTTTAACACGGATTGCGAGACCCGATCTTGGGAATAAGCTTCCTCCTTCCCCGTTGAGCGGAGATTCGGGAGTCGGCCGAAGCCGCCCGAAGGAGCCGGAGGCTGCCTTTCCTTCTCAAGCGTCGTTTCGCCGGCGATCGGCTTCGTTCGGCGCGGCGGCTGAAGGCGGTTTTCGGATGCAAGTCCAATTCGCATCGTGCTTTGTGGTTTGAGTCACAATTTGGAAATTGGCTTCGTTCGGCGCTTTTTATCGGAAGCTCGCGCTTTGGAAATTGGGTTCGTTCGGCGCTTTTTTGGGAGTTCGCCGCGAGCGGAGTTCCTCTTGGAGGCATCGGCGTCGCGGCTCCCGAGATCCTCCCATTTCGTAAGATCACGGGAGCGGGACGCGATTTTTCAGGTTTTTGGAAATTCGTTGAGGGACGAGCGTGACGGCGCGGACCGCGCGGATTAGGGCGGCTTTTTGTTCCCTCTCCCACCGGGGGAGGGTGGCCCGAAAGGGCCGGGTGGGGGTCGTCGGATTTCGGCGCGAGTTTGGCGGGCGGCTATCCCGGGAGGGCGAGGCTCCCGCCGAGAGCCGACGCCAGGCGTGGGGCTCGGCGGGAGCCTCGCCCTCCCGGTCCCGTGTCAGTGGGGCTCGGCGGGAGCCTCGCCCTCCCGGTCCCGTGTCAGCGCTCCTTCCGTAAACCCCTCGACCCTCATCCGGCCTACGGGCCCGGGGGGAGAAGGATGCTTGGCCGCGGCCGGCCTCAAATCCGGCTTCCTCAGAACTCCAAATCCTCGCGGGCGATCTCCTCTTCCCACTCGTCCATCAGGGGCCAGTCGATGGCGCAGGTACCGAAGTCGGCCATGTGGAGGTATCCCTCCAGGCGGTCGATGGTTTTGTCGAGCAGGGCGTTGTCTTTGCGGAAGATGGGGCCGTGGGAGGGGAGGAGGAACTTGACGTCGCTGTCGCGGATGCGTTTGAGGCTGGCGATGTAGTCGGGAATGCTGGAGCCGTGGTGGGCGTCGATGACGCCGACGCAGCCGTCTCGAAAGATGTTGTCGCCCGAGAAGAGCAGGTCGCCCATCCGGAAGGCGAGCTGGCCGGCGGCGTGGCCGGGCGTGCTCCAGACCTCCAGGGTCCGGTTGCCGACCTCGATCTTGTCACCCTCGTTGATCGCCAGATCCACCTTGCACTTGGGCATGGGGATGCTGATCCCCTGGGCGTCGATTCGGGCGAAGGTGAAGAGCTCGTCCCCCTCCTCGATGGCCGGGATGCTGTGCGGGTGGGCGGCCACGGGGCACCGGAGAACGTCGCGGGCGCGGGCGAGTCCTTGGGTGTGGTCGACGTCGGCGTGCGAGGCCAGGATCATCTTGCAGGCCGAGAAGCTGAAGCCGAGGTCTCGGATCAGATGGAGCACGCCGACCAGATCGTCCAGGAAACCCACGTCGAGCAGGGCATATTCTTTTCCTCCGTCGATCAGGTAGACGTTGACGCCCATCCTGCGACGGGCCTGGTAATTCATCTCGATCACGCCGGGAAAGAGATAACGCCGCTCGGTCATGGCTTTAATGGATCCAGGGGGTTCGCGAGGCGTCTTGGCCGCCGGGTTGGCGCCGCTTCTCTGTTTATTATGAAAAGGAAGGCCCCGATCGCGCGGGGCCAGACGCCCTTTCGTTCGTTCGCCGCGTTGATGGTTGCGAATCGGAGACGCGGCGGAGGAGACGGGGTGACCGGATCGCGATCGAGGGGCTTCGCCCGAAGGGTGTTTGAACGCGCGGGACTCGAATCCGCGCCTGGTCGAGGCGCGTCGCGATGGCCTTGATGGACCCTCGCCGCCCCCTCCGGCCTGATTCTAAGGCGCCGGGTCAAACGCGCTCAACCGGAATTGGCTCGGCCGGAAAAACGGCCGCGGCCGCCTTGGGCGGCTTGACGGAGGGGGGAAGGTGGGGTAGCCTAAACTCGAATGTTCCGCTGAAAGTCTGTATAATGAACCGAGTAAAGATGAGGTGACGTCCGCGGAGTTCTCCGCGCGGCGACGAATCGCGCCGGTCCCTCCGGCCGCCGCCGCTTCGGCTTCCCTTCTCCCCTCCGTTCGCCGCCGCCTTTGAAAGATCGGGCGCTCGGCGCCGCCGGGCCGCCGGGGCTTGGCCGGTCGCGGGGGGAGGGGACCGGCCGTCGATCGCGGGTTGAACTTCGGGGCGCGTTTCCCGTCCGTTGGCGCGTCCGAGGACTTTTCACGAGGTTTGCCGAACATGATCAGGGTCTTCACCGCCGCGGGATGGAGCGCCCCTCGCCAGGGGAAACTATGGGCCGGCCTGGTCGCCCTTGTGGCGTTGTCGGTTCCCTTCGGCGCCCTCGCGCCGACCGCCCGGGCCCAGGACGCCGCCAAGGCCGACTCGAAGAACGCGCCCGAGCCGTCGATCGCCGGCGCCGGCGGCGAAGAGGAGGCTCAGGAGGAGCCCGTCGACCCGTCGGAGAGCCATCAGGCCGCCCCCATCGCGGTGTTTAAGGATCCCAACGCCGAGTTGGCCCTGGACATCAAGAAGTACCCGGAAATCCGCGCCAGCCGGATGCCGAATCAGTCCGAGATCGCCCAGGTCAAGGAGATGGCGGGCAGCCCCCTGGTCAACGTCGACCAGAACGTGATCACCACCGTGGTCAACGGCATGATCGCCCAGTTGACCAACGCCCGGAACATTCAGGCGGCCATCGACCCCAACGACAAGACCAACCCCAACTCCGCGACCGCCAGGGCCATTCAGGAGGCGACCCAGAACCTCTTGGAGCCGATCTTCATGGCCCGCGCGTCGAAGAACGTCCAGTTTCAGGTCAAGTACAATCAGGTCTTGCTCCAGCGGCTGGTTCCGGTGCTGAAGCACCATCTCGTGCCGCGGATTCAGGCGATGATCGTGCTGGCCCAAAGCGCCAATCCCGAGGCGCTGGGCACCTTCCTCGACGAGATCAAGAACCCGGGCCAGACGGTCTGGGTGAAGCTTTGGGCCTTCCGGGGAATCACGAACATCAAGGCCCAAAACGGCCGGCTCAGCACCTCGCAAGAGGCCGACGCGGCGAAGATCGTCGCCGACCAGCTCAAGGCCAACAAGAGCTGGCCGTGGCCGGTGCAGGTTCGGGGCCTGGAGGCGCTTGGGGCCTTGCGGCAGGGCTTCCTGCCGACCTCGCCGCGAACCGCCGACATGGCCACCGTCGCGTTCGATTACCTGACCGATCAGAACCTTGAGCCCGAGGTCCGGGCCGAGGCCGCGAAGGCCCTTGGCGCCATGCGGATCACCGCCGCCGTTCCCAAATACAACTTTGAACTCGCCGGCTACGCGACGGCCGAACTCGCCGCGGATCTGGGCGAAGACCTTCTGGACCTCTCGTCCGACAACAAGCTGCACTCCCAGAAGCTGACGACGCTTTTGGTCGGCCAGGTCTTTCAGGCGTTCGAGGGCGTTCCGACCGATCGCGACAGCGGCTTCCTGCGCAATCCGTCGCTGGCCAACCAGGCCGAGGTCAAGAAGTACATCGACGCGATGCGGCCGATGGCCAAGTCGGCCGTGGCCCTGATGGGCGCGCCGACCGGCCAGATCCCAGCGCGGACCGACGAGCTGACCAAGAGCCTGGCGACGTTCAAGGACTTCCTGGCCAAGAACCCGCCGGCCGACAACCGCCTCTTCACCGGCGGTCCCGAATACGCGCCGCCCGCCGCGCCCGCCCAGGCCGACGCCGGCACCGGCGCCGCCGACGCCGCGAAGCCGAACGCCTTGGCCGGGGCCGGCGGTGGACGCTAATTCCGACCCCGAACCCGACCCCTTCGCCGGGTTTGGTCCGGTGGACTCCTCGATCCTCGTTCCCGAGCTTCGCGACTACCACCGGATCAACGCCGAACTCGTCCGCCGATTGGACCGGGGCGACGCCCGCATTCGAATCGAGGGGGCCGAGGGACATCGCCTCCTGCTCGCCGGGTTGACCGGGACTTGGCGGGCGACGGTCGAGATTCTGGGCCGAGCCGGTCCCGAGCTTGGCTTCGGCACGAACGCGCCGGGAGTTACGGTCGTCTGCCGAGGCCCGTCGGGCGATGGCGCTGGAAGCGGCTTTCGGGCGGGAACTTTGGCTTTGATGGGCCCCTCGGGAACGGCCGTGGGGTATCATCAAAGAGGAGGGCTCATCGTCGCCGCGGCGGCCGTTGGTCCCCGGGCGGGGCTGTGCCGGCGCGGGGGGGATCTGGTGATCCTGGACTCCGCCGGGCCCCTGGCCGGCGAAGCCCAGCGCGGCGGGCGCCTGTTCTTACCCGTCGGACAAGTCGGCCCACAATGGGGACGGGGGGCGTCGGGCGGCGACCGCCTTTGGATCCCCTCGTGGCGCCCCGCCGGGGCCGACGAAGACGACGCGGTTCGAGCCCTCCGGGCCGCCGCGAACCTACTTGCTTGATAACCGGGATGGCGGGGCTCCCGACGAACCTCACGCCTGGCACCGCCTCGGCGCCCGCCTCGTCCTCCTGGAATCGCGCGACGACGTACCGAGGACCCGACCCCATGCGACCGCGATCAAACTTGCTCTGGCTAGTTCTCGCCGTCGCGCTGGCCGGTTGCGGCGAGGAATTGGGGCCCGAGGTGATTCCGACGACCGAGGTGTCGGGGATCGTGTCGATGTCGGGGAAGCCTCTGGGGAAGGGTTGGGTGGAGTTTCAGCCGATCGACGGGGCGCTTGGGGACGTCCGATCGGCCCGGATCAACCCCGACGGGAGCTTCCAGGCCGATCGCGTACCGATCGGGACCGTCGCGATCCGGTTGATCGACGTTCCGATCGAGCCCCCCGGCGCGGCTCAGCTCTTCAGTCGGGCCTCGCCGATCCGCAGGACGATCCCCGAGAGGCCCGGGGAGCCGATCCGGATCGACGCCCTGGAGGAACTGCTTCGTTATCAGGGGACCCGCGGAGGGAGAGGCGCGTCATGACCGTCGCCACCGACCTGAAGCCATTGGAAGACCGCGAGGGCGACGAGCGCGCGGGAGCCAAGGTCCAGATCCGTTACCGCGACGGCTCGGGCGCGATGCACCTGGACTGGCCCTTGGAGAAGCTGGACCAGGCCATCAACGACCGGAAGGGGACCGTCTGGGTCGATTTTGAAGATGGGTCCGAGGAGCCCGATTGCGTCGCCGAGACGATCCTTCGCGACCACTTTCACTTCCATCCCCTGGCCATCGACGACGCTCTGACCGAGACGCACATTCCGAAAATCGACGACTGGGACAACTACGTCTTCATTGTTTTCAGCTCCAGCGAGATCCACCCCAAGACGAGTCGGCTCATCCTCCGGGAACTCAACGTGTTTCTCGGCCCGAACTACCTGGCGACTTATCACCCCGAGCCGCTGGACTATCTCGACGAGACGCGGAAGACCATTGACCTCGATCCCCGCGATCGGATGCGGGACGGGGCCGACATGCTCTTGTTCCGGATTCTGGAACGCGCGGTCGATCAGTCGCTTGAGACCATCGAGACGCTTGACGAGAAGATCGACGAGGTTCAGGACGAGATCCTCAGCGACCCCCAGCCCGAGAGTCTTAGGGCCATCTTCCGCCTCAAGCGAACGGCCGTCCGCCTGCATCGGACCTTCGCCCCCCAGCGCGAGGTTCTCAACAAGCTGTCCCGCGACCCCTTGAAGGTCGTCAAACCCGACACCCGCGTTTATTTCCGGGACCTTTACGACCATGTGGTCCGAATTCACGACATCTCCGAGGGCGTCCGCGAACTGATCACCGGCGCGCTCGACACGTATCTATCGGTCATGTCGAACCGGACCAACGAGATCATGAAGACTTTGACCATGGTCACGGTCATGTTTCTGCCGATGTCGTTCATCACCGGCTTCTTCGGCATGAACTTCTTTGGCGAGACGCTGGACTTGTCGTATCCCTGGCCCAGCCGCCTCCTGTTCATCGGTTCGCTGACCCTCATGGCGGCCTCGCCCTTGGCGATGATGATCTACGCCCGAAGAAATGGATGGCTTGAGGATTATTCGGCCAGGCGCCTCTTCCGGGCCCTGAGACGGAGAAAAGTCAAGGAGGACGCCGAGCAATGACCACGGCGACGGCGACGGCGACCGCGACCCGTTGGCGACTGAAGTCCTTTGAGCGAGACCAGATCGAGGCCCTGAGCCGTTCGGCCGGGGTCCCGCCCCTGGTCGCGCAGGTCTTGATCAACCGGGGGGCGGACGACGCCGAATCGGCCCGCGCGTTTCTGGACGCGAAGCTCGGCGGGCTCCACGATCCCGAGGGCCTCCCCGGCGTGGTCGAGGCCGCCTCGCGATTGGTCCAGGCGGTTCGGGACGATCGACCGATCGTCATCTATGGCGATTACGACGTCGACGGCGTGTGCGGCACCAGCGTCCTTTGGGCGGCGCTGCGCCTGGCGGGGGCGAAGCGGGTCCACCACTACATCCCGCACCGGGTTGAGGAAGGCTACGGCGTCAACGCCGACGCCGCCCGCCGGATCGCCGAGGAGCATCCCGGCGCCTTGCTGGTGACGGTGGATTGCGGAATCTCGGCCGTGGCCGAGGCGAGGCTGGCCCGCGAGCTGGGGCTTGAGACGATCATCACCGACCACCACACGATCGGCCCCGAGCTTCCCGAGGCCGACGTTTTGGTCCACCCCCGGCTTCCCGGAAGCTCGTATCCGTTTGGCGACCTGTGCGGGGCGGCGGTTGCCTTCAAGCTCGCCTGGCAGGTTTGCAAGAGCTTTGGCGACGGCAAGCGGGCTTCTCCCCATTTGCGGGATTATCTGGTTCAGTCGCTCGGCCTGGTGGCGCTGGCGACGATCGCCGACGTGGTGCCCCTGCGCGGGGAGAACCGCATCCTCGCCCGGCACGGATTGGCCGGCGTTCTCGGGGCGCCGACGCCCGGCATGAAAGCCCTGTTGCGAGTGGCCGGCTGTCTGGGACGCGACAAGCTGACCGCCGGCATGGTCGGCTTCAACCTCGCCCCCCGGATCAACGCGGCCGGACGCCTCGAACGCGCCATGAGGGCCGTCGAGATGCTGACCACCGGCGACCAGGCGCTCGCCGACCAGATCGCCGACGAGCTTGACGAGGTCAACGCCCGCCGCCAGCAAGTCGAGCGCGAGATCCTCCGGCAAGCCCAGGAGCAAATCCGGGCCGAGGGGGGCCTTGGAGACCGGGGGGCGATCGTCCTCGGGAGCAAAGACTGGCACCCGGGGGTCATCGGCATTGTCGCCAGCCGGCTTGTCGAGATTTACCATCGTCCGACGGTCTTGGTCGCCTTCGGCGACGAGTTCGCCCAGGGCTCGGCGCGGTCGATTCCCGGCTTCGACCTCTACGAGGCGATTCGCGACAGCTCCGACGGACTGATCGGCTTCGGGGGCCACCAGGCCGCCGCTGGAGTTCGGATGACCGAGGATCACTTCCCCCGCTTCGCCGAGCTGTTCAACGAGCGCTGTCAAACCGGCCTGACGCCCGAGCTTCGCCAGCGGGAATTGAGCATCGACGCCGAAGTCCCCCTTGAGATGCTCACTCTCCGGGTTGTCGAGCAGCTTGAGAAGCTCGAGCCCCACGGCATGGGCAACCCCAGGCCTTTGTTCCTGGCCAACGGCGTGAAGGTCGTCGGCGAGCCCCGGGCCGTCGGCGAGCGGAAGAACCACCTGCAACTGCGGCTCGGCCACGGCCCGACCATCGTTCAGGCCATCGGCTGGAACCTCGTCGAAAAGGCCGGCGGCCTGACCCGAGGGGCGGTCTGCGACGTGGTGTTTCATCCCTCGATCAACGACTGGAACGGCTTCCGCCGCGTCCAGTTGGAGATCCGGGATCTGGTTCCCCACGCCTCGCCGTAGGACGAGGAAATTTTGTAGCCGGGGTCCGTGACCCCGGCGCGATGGCCGACGACCACCAACGCCGGTCCCGGCCTCACGGAGGCCGGCTATAAAAGAGGCCGGTTACATTGCGCGTCAGGGTCGTCCGAAGGCCAATTGGGCGCAGCCGGCGGCGCCGATGAAGCCGGCGTCGCTTCCCAACTCGGCGTATTCGACGCGGGCTCCCTTGGCCACGGTGGGGAAGGCCATGCTTTGGATGTGCTGGCGGATCTCCTCCAGGAAGCTCTCCCCCGCGCCGATCATGCCGCCGCCGAAGAGGAGGATGTCCGGGTCGATCGTGTGCAACAGCGTCACCGCGCCGACGGCCAGGTAATAGGCGGTTTCCTTCATCAGCCTTCGGGCTAGTTCGTCGCCCGAATCGGCCGCCTCGTTGATGGCCCGGCTGGTCAGCTCGGGTTCGGGAAGGTCGCGCAGGAGGCTCGGGATCGTCTCGCGGGCGAGCAACTCCTGGGCCCGCTTCACCAGGGCGGTGGCCGAGGCGTAGGCTTCCAGGTGGCCATACGCGCCGCAGCCGCATCGCCGGCCGTTTTCCATCTGGATGATGATGTGTCCACACTCGCCGCCGTGACTGTGGCGGCCCTCGACGATCATGCCTTCGACGATGATCCCGCAGCCGATCCCAGTGCCCAGCGTGAGCATGACCAGGCTGCGGGCGTCTCGCCCCGCGCCGGCCCAGTATTCGCCGTAGGCCGCGGCGTTGGCGTCGTTTTGCAGGGCCGTCGGCCGGCCGAGCTTCTCGGCCAAGAGGTCGCGGATCGGAAGTTGGTTCCAGCCCGGCAGGTTGGGAGGCTCAAGCAGCATCCCCCGCGACAGGTCCATGGTCCCCGGCGAGCCCAGGCCGATTCCGGTGATTTGGTCCCAGCTCAGTCCGCTGGCCTCCACCGCCAGCCGTCCGGCCTCGGCGAGGCTTTCGACGCCGGCCACCGGCCCTTTCTCGGCCAGCGTTTCGATGCTGATCGAGGAGAGGGGACGGGCCGAATCGTCTACCACCCCGCTTTTGATGTTCGTTCCCCCAAGGTCGATTCCCAGGTAGAACGGTGGGCGGGGCTCGAACGCGCTCATGGAACTGAACCTCTTCGGAGTCGGCGTAATACGAAGGTGGACCGGGGAACGGAGGGAGCTAAAATGTACGATCCCCCGCGCCCACGGTCAACGTGGAATCCCCCGGGGAGGGGCGAGCGAGGCGAGCGGCCCCGCGCCCTCTTCTAGCCGGGACCGGCGCTGCTCGTCGTCGGCCCGCGTCCCGGGGTCACAGACCCCGGCCACAATGGGCGGTCTCTCTTGTAGCCGGCCTCCATGAGGCCGGGACCGGCGCTGCTCGTCGTCGACCATCGCGCCGGGGTCACGGACCCCGGCTACAATGGGACGGACGCGGAACCTCGTCTACTGCCGCGCGTCGGCCTCGGCCTTGTTGGCCATGTACCATTTGATGGTCTTGGCCAGTCCGGCTTCGAGGCTGGTGGGGGGACGCCAGTTGAGGACGCTCTCCATCTGAGAGACGTTGAGGACCTTGCGCATCACGCCGTCGGGCTTGGTCGTGTCCCAGACGATCTCGCCCTGGAATCGGGTCAGGCGAGCGACGATCTCGGAGAGCTCCTTGATGGTCGTGCCGATTCCGGTGCCGATGTTCAGGGGCTCGGAGTAGTCGGTCTCCAGGAGCCGGGCGACGGCCTCGGCGGCGTCGGCCGAGTAGATGAACTCGCGAACGGGGGCACCGGTGCCCCAGCAGACGACCTGCTTGTCGCCTCGGATGACGGCGTCGGCGAACTTCTTGATGAGGGCGGCGGCGACGTGCGAGCGGTACTCGCCGAAGACGTCGTTCTCGCCGTAAAGGTTGGTGACGATCGGCATTTGGCCGATGATCCCCTGGCCCTTGTTGTAGGCGCGGAGGGCGACCTCCAGGACCTTCTTGGTGAAGCCGTAGGACTCAACCGACGGGTGGAGCCGGCCCGACCAGTAGTCGGTTTCGGCCATGTCGCCGTTGATCCCGCCGGGGTAGCCGCAGGCCGAGCCGACGGCGAGGATCTTCTTAACGCCAACCTTGGCCGCGGCGTCGAAGAGGTTGGCGCCCATCACGACGTTGCGGTGGAAGATCGGGATCGGCTCGGCCACGCAGATGCCGAGCCCGCCGTAATAGGCGGCCGAGTGAACGACCGTCTCGGGCCGGACCTGTTCGAGGGTCCGGAGCGTCGAGGCGGGATCCATCATATCGAAGTCGGGTCGGCCGGGGGTGGCGACCTCATGTCCTCGGGCCCGAAGCGCCTCGGCGATTCGACGGCCGAAAAAACCGGTCCCTCCGGTCAGCAGGATGCGCTCCGGCATCTCCATCCTCCCTGGTGTCGCGTCAAAAGTCGGAAATCCATCCCCGTGAAGCCGGGACGCGACGGAGTATAATCCAAAGAGTCTCCACGCGCCGAGATGACTTGAATCAATTGCCTGGGATGGATGAGCGCATGACGTGGTTTGATGACGTCGCAACCGAAAGCCGTCGAACCCTGTTGCGCCGACTTGGCGCGATGTCGACGGCGGTTTGGCTTGGTACGGGCGGGGCGGGGGCCGAGGAGCCGCCGAGCGAGGCCGATCGGCTGGCGGCGGTTGAGGCGAAGGGGAAGGCGGCGGGGTTGGAGCCGTTCCGAGTCGCCCGGGCCGAGCGGTTTCTAGGAGTGGGAGACGCGCCCGACTCGTTCCGAGAGGCGGCCCTGGAGATTTGCGCGGCGATGGGCCGACTGTTTCTCTCCGACCTGCGCGCTCGGGGCTTCCAGCTCGATTATCCGGCCGATCGGATGATGGTCGTGGTGCTGAAGGACTCGCGGTCCTACGAGGCGCTTTTGGGCGAGGCGCCCGGGGCCGACGTGGGGGGGCACTTCGACCTGAACTCCAACCGGCTGGTCATCTTCGACT
>Ga0182738_1004592_pt1 | contig 15201 bp, 14 predicted proteins | sample eDN5th30CBELigMG_FD_128876 | JGI IMG/M metagenome (GOLD analysis project Ga0182738, IMG submission 128876) | Enriched Miracle-Growth compost microbial communities from Emeryville, California, USA - eDNA 5th pass 30_C BE-Lig MG (version 2)... ... | reverse complement strand
TGCTGCTGGCGACAATGGCGCTGCAGTTCCGCCGCTACCCAGGCTCACGCATTTTCGCGTTCGACTGGGGGCGCTCGATCCGGGCCACCGTGCTGGGCCTGGGCGGCGAGCACTACGACCTCGGCCGCGCAGACGACGACGCGAGCGGCGAGAACGCCATTGCCTTCCAGCCGCTTGCACGCATCGACCGAGAGGGCTACCGCACCTGGGCGGCCGAGTGGATTGAGGGGCGGCTGATCCAGGAGGGCCTGTCGGTTGGGCCGGAGGAGCGCGAGGTGGTTTGGTCCGCCCTCGGCAGTCTGGCCAGTGCCCCCGTGGAGCAGCGCACGCTGACCGGCCTGTCGGTGCTGCTGCAGTCCAACGCGCTGCGCCAGGCGCTCGCGCCCTACGTGCTGGGCGGTGCGCACGGCCAGCTGCTGGACGCCGACCACGACCGCCTGGGCAGCGCCGATGTGCAGGGCTTCGAGATGGAGGAGCTGATGCACAGCAAGGCGGCCGCACTGGCCGTGCTGCGCTACCTGTTCGCGCGTTTCGAGGAGCGCCTGGACGGCGCACCGACGCTGCTGATCCTCGACGAGGCCTGGCTGTTCCTCGACGACCCGGTGTTCGCCGCGCGCATCCGGCAGTGGCTCAAGACCCTGCGCAAGAAGAACGTCAGCGTCGTCTTCGCCACGCAGAGCCTGGCCGATATCCAGGGCTCGGCCATCGCACCGGCCATCGTGGAGAGCTGCGCGAGTCGTGTCTTTCTCCCCAATCCGCAGGCCACCGAGCCGCAGATCCGCAAGATCTACGAGAGCTTCGGCCTGAACGCACGGCAGATCGACATCGTCGCGCAGGCGCAGCCCAAGCAGGACTACTACTACCAGTCGCGCCTGGGCAACCGCGTCTTCGATCTGGACCTCGGGCCGGTGGCGCTCGCCTTCGCCGGTGCCTCGACGCCCGAGCACCAGCGCGACATCGATGCCGTGCTCGCCGCGCACGGCGCACAGGACTTCGCGGCCCATTGGCTGCGGCACTGCGGCCTGGACTGGGCCGCCGATCTCATCGATCCACCACCACCGGAAGGAGTTTCGCCATGAAACGCATCGCTTCGTTCAAACCCCGCCCGTTCAGGAAGCACGTCCTGGCGCTGGCGGCCGCTGGCGTCCTCGCATTGGGCGTCGCTCAGCCTGCGCATGCGCTGTTCGGCATCGGCGACATCGTCTTTGACCCGTCGAACTACGCGGAGAACGTGCTGACCGCCGCGCGCACGCTGGAGCAGATCAACAACCAGATCCGCCAACTCCAGAACGAAGCGCAGATGCTGGTCAACCAGGCGCGCAACCTGACCAGCCTGCCGTTCAGCGCGCTGGCCGACTTGCGCGCGACGCTGGATGCGACCAATCAGCTGATCCGGCAGGCGCAGGGGCTGGCCTTCAACGTCTCGCAGATGGAGGCGGACTTCCGCCGCCTCTACCCCGACTCCTACAGCGCCGCGATTTCGGGCACGCAGATGGCGCTCGATGCGCGCACGCGCTGGACCAACTCGCTCGAAGCGCTGCGCACCGCCACCAAGGTGCAGTCGCAGGCGGTGCAAAACTTCGCTGCCGATGAGCGCACGCTGGCCGAACTGGTCAACCGCAGCCAGTCGGCCACGGGCGCCCTGCAGGCCATGCAGGCCACGAACCAACTGCTGGCGTTGCAGTCGCGCCAAGCGATCCAGGCGCAGCAGCTCCAAATCACCCAGGACCGCGCCGCCGCGCTGGAACAGGCGCGCCAGGTCGCCGTGCAGGAACGTGCGCGGGAGGTGCGTCGGCGCTTCCAGGGCGAGGGGACGCCGTACACGCCCACCAACGTTAACTTCTACCGCGACTGAGGGGAGTGCACGCCATGCGACGAATCATCCTCATGACCCTGTGCGCGCTGGCGCTGGCCGCCTGCGAGAAGAAGCCACCGCCCATCGAGGGCGTCGAATCGCTGGTGGCCAACCCGCAGCGGCTGCGCGCGTTGCGCGAAGCCTGCAAGGCCGACCACGCCAAGGTCGGCGATGCGCAGTGCAACGCAGTGGCCGAGGCCACGCGCCGGCGCTTCCTGGGCAGCGGCCAGTCGCCGTATGCGGGCGACCCGGTGAAGCCGCCGGCGCCGCCGGCCGCCGAGTCGGCGCCTCCTGCCAGTTCGGCGCCCAAGGACTGATGCCATGAACGACGTTGGCGTCATCGACCGCTTCCTCGATGTCTTCTCGCGCTACATCGACTCGGGCTTCGGCCTGCTCGGTGGCGAGGTCGCGTTCCTGACGGCAACGCTGGTGCTGATCGACATGACGCTCGCCGGCCTGTTCTGGGCCATGAGCAACGCGAGCGGCGGTGGCGGCGACGACGTGATCGCCAAGCTGATCAAGAAGGTGCTCTACGTGGGGGCCTTCGCCTACATCATCGGCCACTTCAATGCACTGGCCGGCATCGTCTTCCGCTCGTTCGCGGGCCTGGGCCTGACAGCCTCCGGCTCGGCACTGACGCAGGCCCAGCTGCTGCAGCCGGGCCGGCTCGCGCAGGTCGGCATCGAGGCTGCGCGGCCCATCATGACGCAGATCGGCGACCTGACGGGCTTCCCCGAGGTCTTCGCCAACCTCGATCTGATCGTGGTGCTGGGCCTGGCCTGGCTGGTGGTCATCGTGTGCTTCTTCGTGCTTGCGGTGCAGCTTTTCGTGACGCTGATCGAGTTTAAGCTGACCACCCTCGCGGGCTTCGTGCTGGTGCCGTTCGCGCTGTGGAACAAGACCTCGTTCTTGGCCGAGCGCGTGCTGGGCAACGTGGTGTCCTCGGGGATCAAGGTGCTGGTGCTGGCGGTGATCGTGGGCATCGGCACGGGTCTGTTCGGCGAGTTCACGGCGCCGCCGGGCACCGAACCGAGCATCGACCATGCGCTGACCATCATGCTCGCCTCGCTCGCGCTGTTCGGGCTTGGCATCTTCGGACCGGGCATCGCCACCGGGCTGGTGTCGGGCGCGCCGCAGCTCAGCGCAGGGGCGGCGGCCGGCACCGTGGTCGGCGGCGCGGGCCTTGCAGTCGCCGGTGGCGCGGCGATGGCTGGCGCGGGCGCCGCCGTAGCTGCTGGCGCGCGCATGGCCCCCGGCGCAGCGCGTAGCGTGATCGGTGGCGCGGCCGCTGCCGGCCGTTCCGCCAGCTCCCTCGCCGGTGGCGCGCGCTCGGCCTACGAGGCTGGTGCCGCGGCTTCGGGCGGCAGCGGGTTGCGCGCGGCCGGCGCGGGCCTGGCCAACGTTGCACGCACCGGCGCTGGCGCAGTCGGCGATCGCGTGGCTTCAGGCGCCAAGGCCATGCGCGAGCGCGTGGCGAACTTCGTTGCCGAGGCGGCCGCGCCGGCGGCGGCGGCGACCTCCACTGCGGGGACATCGGCTGACGCGCCCGCCGCACCTACGGTGCCGCCCGCCTGGGCGCAGCGCCTGCAACGCCACCAGCGCCTAGCGCACGGCGCGACGGTCGCGGCCCACACACTGCGCTCGGGCGACAGCGGAGGCAGCGGTGCGAGCCCCAGCCTGCGCGACGACAGCTAAGGAGAACCCCTTCATGCGATTCAAACGACCCCAAGTGCGCTACTCCGACACGCCGGCGCCCGTCACCCCGTACCAGGCCGCCGCGCAGGTCTGGGACGAGCGCATCGGCTCGGCGCGGGTGCAGGCGAAGAACTGGCGCTTCATGGCCTTCGGCTGCTTGTCGCTGGCCCTGCTGATGGCCGGTGGCCTCGTGTGGCGCTCGGCGCAGTCCATCGTCACGCCGTATGTCGTCGAGGTGGACCAGGCCGGGCAGGTGCGTGCGGTCGGAGAAGCCGCCGCGCCGTACCGGCCAGGCGACGCGCAGGTCGCGCACCACCTCGCGCGCTTCATCAACGACGTGCGGTCCCTCTCTATCGATCCCATCGTCGTGCGGCGCAACTGGCTCGAAGCCTACGACTACGCCACTGACCGGGGCGCGGCGACGCTCAATGACTTCGCACGCACCAACGACCCGTTCTCGCGCATTGGCCAGAACTCGGTGGCGGTGGAAGTGACCAGCGTGGTGCGCGCCAGCGATTCGTCGTTCCAGGTGCGCTGGATTGAGCGCAGCTATGTCAACGGCGCACCGGCCGGCACCGAGCGCTGGACCGCGGTGCTGTCCATCGTGTTGCAGCCGCCGCGCACCGAGGAGCGGTTGCGCAAGAACCCCCTGGGCATCTACGTCAACGGTCTGTCGTGGAGCCGCGAACTTGATGCCACCGAAGGAGCCAGGAAACCATGAACCGATGCATTCCCCATTTGCGCCTCTACGTTATTCCGGCATTGCTGATCGCAAGCCTCTCCGGCTGCGCATCGCATGGCAAGCCCCCGCCGGCCATCACGCTGGACGAGCCGGTGCAAGCACAGCGCCTGCCCGATCCGCCGGCTCCGGTCGAAGTCGTCGAAGTGCCCAAGCCCTTGCCGCTGCCGGAGCAGATGAAGGCGCTGCCCGTCGATGGTTCGCTGGCGGCCTTGCCGGAGCCGGCCGATGAGAAGGTGCGCGTGTCCAAGGCCAACGACGAGGCGCGTATCGCCCCCACGCGCGAGGGCTACGTCAATGCGATCCAGGTCTGGCCTTTCACCGATGGGGCGCTCTATCAGGTCTACACGAGTCCCGGCCGCGTGACGGTGATCGCGCTGCAGGAGGGCGAGGAACTGGTGACGGTATCGGCCGGCGACACGGTGCGCTGGATCGTGGGCGACACGACCAGCGGCACCGGCCCGTCCCAGCGCGTGAACGTCATGGTCAAGCCCACGCGCACGGGGCTGAAGACCAACATGGTCATCACGACCAACCGGCGCACCTACCTGATCGAGCTGTCCTCGACGCCGCAGGCCTGGATGGCCTCGGTGTCCTGGGACTACCCGAAGGACCGCATGGTGGCGCTGCAGAAGCAGGCGCGGGACGCGCAGTCCGCGGCGCCCGTGGATGCGGGCCTGTCGCTGGAAAGCATCCGCTTCCGCTATGCGATCAGCGGCGGCAGCCCGCCGTGGAAGCCGCTGCGCGCCTTCGACGACGGGCAGAAGGTCTACATCCAGTTCCCCGGTGGCATCGCGCAGGGCGAGCTGCCGCCGCTGTTCGTGATCGGCCCGCAGGGCGACGGCCAGCTCGTGAACTACCGCTTCCGCGCCCCGTACTACGTGGTGGACCGGCTGTTCGGTGCGGCCGAACTGCGCCTGGGTGGCGGCAAGGGCGCCAGGAGCGAGATCGTGCGCATCGAGCGCACCGAGGGCATATCCCGAGGGAGCAATGGATCATGAACGAGGCCGCTGCCGTCCCGCCCAAGGCTGATCCGGAGACGATGGCGCTGCGCGCATCGCCGCGTCCTGTGGTCCGGCTCAACCGCCGCATGCTGGCCGTGATCGCCGGCATGCTGGCCGCCGTGGTGCTGGGCGCGACCTTGTGGTCGCTACAACCGCACCGGCGCGAGCGCAACCCGGCCACCGAGCTGTACAACGTCGATCGCGTCGCCAAGGCCGAGAACCTGGACCAGTTGCCCAAGGACTACGCCGGGATGGCCCGGCCGGCGCCGCCGCCCGCGGTGCCACAACTGGGCGAGCCGCTGCCGGGCGACCTGGGGTCGGCCATCGTCAGGTCGCAGCAGCCGATGGAGGCCCGCGCGCAGGCTGGCGGCGTTGATCCCGCGCATGCGGCGCGCCTGGCGGCAGAGGAAGCGGCACGCTCGGGCGTGTTCTTCCGTGCGACGGGTGGCAGTCCGGCCGGCGCGAAGCCGGCCCAGGCCGCGCCGGCGAGTGAGGTGCGCAGCGCGCAGCCTTTCGATGCGCTGGCGGGCGCGCTTGCACCTGCCGCTGCGCAGCCCGCCGATCCGACGGCCGTGCAGAACCGCCAGGAGCAGAAGGAAGCATTCCTGAATGCCGGCGCTGCGCAGACCCGCAATTCCGGCAACCTGCAGTTGCCGGCCTCGCCCTACCAGGTGATGGCCGGCACGGTGATCCCCGCGGCGCTGGTCACGGGCATCAAGTCCGACCTGCCGGGCGACGTGATCGCCACGGTGACGGAGCCGGTCTACGACACGGCGACCGGCAAGTACCTGCTGATTCCGCAGGGCTCGCGCATCCTGGGCAAGTACAACAGCCAGGTGGCCTACGGCCAGAGCCGGGTGCAGGTGGTGTGGAACCGGGTGATCCTGCCCGACACCTCGTCGTTCAAGCTCGACAACCTGGTGGGCACCGACCCGGCCGGCTATGCGGGCCTGGAGGATGGCGTGGACTGGCACTGGGACCGCATCTTCGCGGGTGCGGCGTTGACCACGCTGCTGGGCATCGGCGCCGAGCTGGCCGCGCCGGAGAACCGCCAGGACGGCAACCGCGTGGTCATCGCCGGGCGAGACAGCGTCCAGGACAGCGTGAACCAGATCGGGCAGGAGATGACCAGGCGGAACATGAACATCCAGCCCACCCTGACGGAGCGCCCCGGCTTGCCGGTGCGGGTCATCGTCAACCGCGACCTGGTGCTGCGGCCATACCAGCCGCTGTTCTTCAACCGGGGAGCGTCGCGATGAGCGCGAACGCGCTGCGACTCGGCCCGCTGCCCAAGAGCGGGCCGGTCAAGCTCACTATCACGTTGTCGGCCGAACTGAAGGCGACGCTGGATCGCTATGCGGCGCTGCACGCGCAGACCTACGGTGAACGGGTGGATGCGGCGGCGCTTGCGCCGCATATGCTGGAGGCGTTCATGGCGCGGGACCGGGGCTTCAGGAAAATGGGCGACAAGCTGAACGCTCTGCCGGCTCCGCGCGGGCCGCTTGCCGACGCTTGAAGCCAACTACCCCCTTGGCTTGGCAAGCCATTGGCGAAACGGTGGGTCAATTCTGTTCTTTGGGGCGAATCTGGTCCATGAACCATCCATTCCTGCATCTCCTGACGCCGCGTTGCTGAGATGCACGGTATTTGGCCTTGTCCATGAACTGGCGGACTCTGTTGACTTCAGCCTCGACCACGACATCTCGAGCAAGCGGATATGCGTCTTCATGAAAGGAGATGCGTCGATCAAGCTGGATCACGCCGCCCGGCAACTCCTTGCCTGACGCCTCAACCTGTAGCAGCGGGAGACAGGCATCGTGCCACTTCCTTTCCTCCGGGTAGAAGCGAACGACGACCTCTACAGGTGTGCCGACCTCGGGCAGTTGGTGCCGTCGCTCCAGAACCCTATAGGCCCTGTTCGGCGGCTCACTGCCCGGGATCACGGTAAAGCCCATACGCTCCCAAAATGGAATCGACGTCGATGGCTTGCACTGAATGGCCAGCAGATCCTCGCCCTTGCGTCGCGCGAGATTGACGCAGTAGTCGACCATCCTCTTGCCGATTCCCCGGCCACGGAAGTCATGCTTGACCTGCATGATTCCCGACTGCAAAAGGCGCCCAAGCTGGAAAGCAACCGGCGTCCCGCTCCTGCCGTCTATGTACACAAGAAGCTCCTTGTCCTTGTGAGCGCGCTCGATGATGGACCAGTTGCAAAGAAAGCTGCCATGCACGCCAGCAGCTTCTTCCTCCTCGAGCCAGGCACGGATTGCCACGAGGTCTTCGGGTTTGGAGCGTCTGATGCCAGAGCGCACGCCAGCAGATGCCTTTTGCGAACTAGGAGTGGACATGGAGAGATAGCAAGGGAAAGAACGAGTGCTATTGTCGGCGTGCAGTCTGATCAACATGGCGCTGGCTTCGCGGCCACGCCTTTGTCCTGAACGTTATGGACCAGCGCGGCTCCAAGGTCGGATCCACGCTGTGCTGCCATGCCCAACGTGCCTCGTCCTCCATGCGGTAGATCGACCGGGGCGCAACGGCGAGCCGCACGATCTTGCGTTGCAGCGCGGGCTCGTAGGGATAGGGCCTGAAGCGCAGTGTGGCGCTGCCGCCGAGCGACACACCCACAATGCGCTCGAAATCCGGCACGTCGCGGTGCCAGCCCAGCGGCGTGCCGGGCGCGTACTCGGCCACCAGCGCATGCACCAGGGCTTGCGGCTGGATGCCGAGCCAGGCGGCAACACGAGAGCGCAAGGGCTCCAGCCGCGCATCGAGTGGCGCCGCCGGCAGCAGCCGGTTGGCGTCGTAGTCGAAGGAACCGCCGAAGCTCACCCCCCGCCGGCGTGCGAGGTAGTCCTTGTAGCGCGCGGCCTGCAGCGGCAACGTGGCAACGATGTCCAGCACTGCCTTCTCTTCGTCGGCCGACAGGAACTCGGGCTGGTACACCAGGCCGGGAATGGAAGCCTCCACCGGCCCCGCGTCGAACAGGCTGCACTGCATCGCGTTCATCGGAAGTCCCGGCTTTCGGTGGCGAGGCGCCCCAGCCACGGCGTGAGGTCCACCAGCTTGGTGGCGATGAGGTTGCACACGCGGCCCTCGCGCTGCCAGCGGCCCTTGACCGCCAGCAGGCGCGCGTTCAGCAGGACCGCGCGCTGCGCCTCGCGCACGTGCCGCCAGACGATGACCTGCACGGCGCCGTGCTCGTCTTCAAGGCTGACAAAGATGGTGCCGTTGGCGGTGTCCGGCTGTTGGCGCAGGGTGACGATGCCGCAGGCTCGCACCTCGCGGCCATCCGGCACGCGCTGCAAGTCCTTCGAGGAGAGCAGTCTCTTGGCCTGCAGGCGCGGACGCAGCAGGGCCAGCGGATGCCGGCGCAGCGTCAGACCGGTGGCAGCGTAGTCCCAGACGATCTCCTCGCCCTCCGGCGCCTCGGGCAGCTCCAGCGTGTCCTCGTCCACGGGCGCCTCGCGCAGCAGGCGCGGCGGCGCGTGCAACGCGGCTGCATCCCAGACTTGTTGGCGGCGATGGCCCGACAGGCTGGCCAGCGCATCGGCGGCGGCCAGCAGCTTCATCTCGTGCTGCTCCAGGCCGGCGCGCCGCGCGAGTTCCTCGACGCTGTCGAACGGCGCGGTTTCGCGCTCGGCGGCGATGCGCTCGGCGCTGGCCGCCTTCAGCCCCGCGATCATGCGCAGGCCGAGGCGGACCGCCGGCCTGTCCGGCAGATCCTCCAGCGTGCAGTCCACCGCGCTGTGCATCACGTCCACCGGCCGCACCTCGACGCCGTGGCGCTTTGCGTCCTGCACAAGCTGGCTCGGGCTGTAGAAGCCCATCGGCTGTGAGTTCAACAGCGCCGCCAGGAAGGCGGCCGGCTCGTTGCACTTGATCCAGGAAGAGGCATAGACCAGCAGCGCGAAGGAGGCGGCGTGGCTTTCCGGAAACCCGTACTCGCTGAACCCCTTGATCTGCTCGAAGATGGATTCCGCGAAGGCCTTGTCGTAGCCGCGCTGCGTCATGCCATCGACGATGCGCGCGTAGTAGCGCTCGATGCCGCCCTTGCGGCGCCAGGCCGCCATCGCGCGGCGCAGGCCGTCGGCCTCGCCCGGCGTGAAGCCGGCGGCCAAGATGCTGATCTGCATCACCTGTTCTTGAAACACCGGCACGCCTAGGGTGCGCCCCAGAGCCTCCTTGAGGGCTTCGCTGGGATAGGTCACCGGCTCCTTGCCCTGCCTGCGGTTGAGGAACGGGTGCACCATGCCGCCCTGGATCGGGCCGGGTCGCACGATCGCCACCTCGATGACCAGGTCATAGAAGCACCGGGGCTTGAGCCGGGGCAGCATCGACATCTGGGCTCGGCTCTCGATCTGGAAGACGCCCACCGTATCTGCCTTGCAGATCATGTCGTAGGTCCTGGGGTCTTCCGCAGGAATGTCCTGCATCTCGAAGGTGTGCCCGCGGCGCAGGCTGATGCCCTCGAGCGCCTTGCGGATGGCCGTCAGCATGCCCAGGGCAAGCACATCGACCTTGAGCAAGCCCACCGCATCGAGATCATCCTTGTCCCACTCGATCACGGTGCGGTCCTGCATCGAAGCGTTCTCCACCGGCACCATGCGCGAGAGCAGGCCGCGCGTGAGGACGAAGCCGCCGGTGTGCTGGGACAGATGCCGGGGGAAGCCGATCAACTGCCCTGTGATCTGCAGCAGATGGCGCACGGCCAGGTCGTCCGGCGTCAGGCCCAGCTCGGCGAGCCGTTCGGGCGACACCTCGCGACCATCCCACCACTGATGGTTGGAGGCGATCGCATCGACCGTCTCGGGCGCGAAGCCCAGGGCCTTGCCCACGTCGCGAATCGCCGAGCGCGGCCGATACGTCACCACGGTGGCGGCCAACGCTGCCCGGTCGCGGCCATACTTCTGATACAGGTACTGGATCACCTCTTCGCGCCGCTCGTGCTCGAAGTCGATGTCGATGTCCGGCGGTTCGTTGCGCTCCTTGCTGATGAATCGCTCGAAAAGGACGCTCATCCGCACTGGATCGACCTCGGTGACGCCCAGGCAGTAGCAGACCACGCTGTTGGCCGCCGAGCCGCGTCCCTGGCACAGGATCCCTTTTGAGCGCGCGAAGGCCACGATGTCGTAGACCGTGAGGAAGTAGTGCTCGTAGCGCAACTCGCAGATCAGGTCCAGCTCGTATTCGATCTGCTGCTGCACCTTCGCGGAGATGCCCTGCGGCCAGCGCCGGCCTGCGCCCTCGTAGGTCGCGCGGCGCAGGTACGACGCCGGCGTTTCGCCCTCGGGCACCACTTCGTCGGGGTACTGGTAGCGCAGTTCGTCCAGGCTGAAGGTGCAGCGCGCCGCGACAGCCAGGGTCTGGGCCAGCAGATCCGCCGGATAGGTCTGCGCCAGGCGCAGGCGGCTGCGCAGATGGTGCTCCGCGCTGCGCTGCAGCCCTCGGCCGCATTCGGTCAGCGGGGTGCCAAGCCGCGTCGCGGTCAGCACGTCCTGTATGGCCTTGCGGCTGCGCACATGCATGTGTACGTCGCCCAGCGCCACCAGCGGAATTGCCGTCAGCGCCGACAGCGTGCGCATGCGGTACAGCCACACTTCATCGTCGAGGCGGCGCAGCAGTTCGACCCCGATCCAGCAGCGGCCGAGGAAGTGGCGCAAGGTCCAGTGCCCCAGCGCTTCGAGTTGCGCATCGGTGCTGCCGCGCCGAGGCGAGACCAGCGCCACACAGTCCGTCAGGTCGGCCCGCTCCAGTTCCCGCCGGGTCAGGCGGTAGCTGCCTTTCTCGGAGGCGCGGCGCAGCGACGTGATGAAGGCGCAGAGGTTGCCGTAGCCGTTCAGGTTGCAGGCCAGCAGGACCAGTACGAATGGCGCGTCGGGGCCCGTGCCGTCCTCGGCGTCGGCCTGCACGATGAACTGCGCGCCCACCAGCAGCGGCAGGCCGTGCTCCTTGGCCGCCACGTGCGCCCGCACGATGCCGGCCAGCGAGCATTCGTCCGTCAGCGCCAGCGCGCGGTATCCAAGTTCCTTGGCGCGCTCGACAAGTTCCTCCGGGTGGCTGGCGCCCTTCAGGAACGAGAAGTTCGACAGCGCGCGCAGCTCGGCGTAGTCGGGCAGTGCGGCGGCCATCGTCTTGGCGTCGGCGCCGCTCATGCGAAATGCCCATGCAGGAACCACGCGGTCTCGTCGGCCGCCAGACGCTGCTGGTAGATCCACAGCAGGCCTGCGTGGGCGCTCTGCGCGATCCAGTAGTCGCGCTGGACATGGTGGGTGATGGGGCCTTGTGCCGCCTCCGCGCGGTGCCACCAGCCGCCTTCGATGCGGTCGGGTCCGAGAAGCAGTTGCAGCGGCCCCTGGTAGATGGGGCGGTTGTCCCGCACCGCCAGGCGCAGCGCTTCGTCCAGCACCCATGTGGGAAGCGGCAGGTCGGCCCCGTTGGCGCGCTTGCGCGGCTTGGCGACATCTGCGGGCTGCCAGCACTGCATCCACTCCAGCCGGTGGTCGTCGGCCAACAGCGGGCGCAGCACACGGTCTTTGCCCAGCCGGGCCTGGATGCGTTCGAGCACCTGCGCGATGGCCTCGCCGGCGCGGATGGTCTCGGGCAGCAGGGAGCGGCTTTCCTCTGTGAGCGGCGTGACCTCGTCGGCCAACAGTTCCAGGTTACCGGCCGGCGCCGCCAGTTCCACCTTCGCCAGGTGCTCGCCCAGCAGGCGTGACAGATGATCGATGCTGCGGGTCGGCGCGGCAGTGCGCACCGAGAGTTCGCCGCCCGTGCCGGCTTCCTTTGCGCGCATTGCATCGTGGCACCAGCGCAGGGTGAACGCCGTGACGCCTGCATGGCGCGCGGCGAGCCACGCGCCCATCTGCAGCAGCAGACGGTGCGCGGCGAACATCAGTGCCGGTGCGGTCTCCACGCGCGACATGAGTTCGAGCCGCACATGGAAGGTCTCGGGCAGCGTGGTCCACTCATAGGCCTCGGGCCGCTGCCCATAGGCCTGGTCGAGCGCCAGCAGCAGTTCCTTGTCGAAGCGGCGGCCCAAGCCGCCGCGGGGCAGCCTGCGCACGTCTCCCAGGCTGCGGCAGCCCAGGCGCGCCAGCGTGGGTTCGTGGCGGCCGATGGCCGAGACTGTGGCGAGCGGCAGGCGGTCCAGGAGTGCCGCGACCGGCTGCGCGAAGCCGTCCCGCACACCTGCGCGTGCCAACGCCAGTGCGGCCGTGCCGCTCCACGCCCAGGCGACGGACTCGACGCCCAGCTCCGCAGCCTCGGCCTCCACGCGCTGTCGCAGCGCCTCAAGGCCGCCGAACAGCCGCGCGCTCGCCATCACCTCCAGCAGCACGGCTTCCTCGCACCCTGCCACGCGCGGCGAGAACTGCAGCGCCCAGACGGCCAGCGCCTGCTGCTCAATGACCGGCAGGGTGCCGGTGCAGGCTGGCGGTCGCAGAGCGGCCCAGTACCCGAGCATCGGTGGCCTCCTGGGAGGGCGAAGGGGAGGGAACGACGATCGCCTGCTCCGGCCGGCTCAGCCGGGGCGGCAGCACCGCGGCCATCGGCTCGGCGATCGAGCGCAGCAGCAGCACGCCCTCGTGCGGCGGCCCGCGGCGCTTGAGGATGCGCACCTGCAGGTGCCAGTCCCGGCCGAGGGCGACCGACAGGCGCAGCGGTGCGGCCGATGCCTCGCGCTGCATCGTCACCGGCCGGAACAGAAACACGGGTGCGCTGCAGGACTGCGCATGCACCTGCAGGCGGCGCACCTGCTCGGGCCGGGCCTGCGGCAGCCAGGCGAGGATGGCCCCGGGCGGATTGGACTTCACCAATTGCTCGGTGGTCCACAGACGCTCGGCCGGCGTGGCGGCGTCGATCCAGACCAGGTGGTCGGCGCCGATGCCCCACTGCGCCAGGCCGGCGGCATGGGGGCGCTTGGGCGGGGCGACCAGCAGGATCTGCCCGCCGGCTGCCGCCAGCGCCGCCAGGCCCGGCGCGGTCAGCCGCCACTCGCACAGCGCCGCCTGCGGCAGCAGGATCTCGGTCAACGCATGCGTGGGCCAACCCTGGCCGGGCAGCGCCGCGTCCAGTGCGGCGAAGCCCGTCGCAACGGTCGGCGCGTCCGCCCGGCCCAGTTCATCGCCGCGCCAGACGCCCTCCAGCGCGCCGGGCGTGGGGCCGGCGGTCTGGGGCGCGAAGGCAAGAGAGCTTGGCGAAGGCGGAAAGCCTTCTGGCCAGCGAAGGGCGGACATCGGTGGGCTGAATAAACACTGTATGAAACATCAGTATATGGACGCCGGGCGGGCCGTGCTCGCTCGCCCCGCCAGTTTTGTTGTTCTGCGCGGGCATCCGATAGCGGCGGAGCGAAGCGCCAAGCGGCTTGCGGCCGTTCGTCGGCCGGTGCGGACTTTTTTGTAACGGCCCAGCCGAGTGCGGCCAGGGGTCATTCGCTTGACACGGTTTTCCGCACTGTGTGCACGGCGAACCTCTGGTGTCCTACAGGCTCAGCCGTGGGCGGGTGCTACCGTCGTTCCTCAATAAGGAGGCGTACATGAGCGATGACAAAGGCAAAACCGGCCATGACCGCAAACTGATCAACCTGAACGAGCCTTATGAGGTACGGGACTGGACGAAGAGTCTGGGCGTGTCCGAAGAAGAACTGCGCCGCGCCGTCGAGGCGGTCGGCAACTCGGCCGACAAGGTGCGCGAACACCTGAAGTCGGGTAAGTAGCCGGAGGCGGTCATGGCGGACGACGGCAAGGCGCCGACCTCCACCCGGACGATGTGGAAGGGGGCGATTTCCTTCGGCCTCGTCCACATCCCGGTCGGCCTGTACGCCGCCACGGCGAGTTCCGGTATCGACTTCGACTGGCTCGACAAACGCTCGATGGAGCCAGTGGGCTACAAGCGCGTCAACAAGGTCACCGGCAAGGAGATCGCGACCGCCGACATCGTGAAGGGCGTGGAATACGAGGATGGCCGGTACGTCATCCTGTCGCCCGAAGAGATCGCCGCCGCTTTCCCAAAAACTACCCAGACCATCGAGATCGAGGCTTTCCTCGACGCGGACGAGATTCCGTTCGTCTACCTGGAGCGGCCTTATTACACGGCGCCCCTGAAGCGTGGCGAGAAGGTCTACGCGCTGCTGCGCGAGGCGCTGCGCAAGAGCAACAAGGTCGGTGTCGCCAAGGTCGTGATCCAGACCAAGCAGCACCTGGCTGTGCTCATCCCTTGCGGTCGCGCGCTGATCCTGAACCTGCTGCGCTGGGGCGGCGAGATCCGTTCCTTCGAACAGCTCAACCTTCCTCCTCTGGACGCCAAGGCCGCCGGCATCAAAGATGCGGAAATGACGATGGCGATGCAGCTCATCGAGGACATGACGCAGGAGTGGGATGCGGACAACTTCCGCAACTCCTTCGCCGACGAAATCAACAAGCTGATCGAGACCAAGGCCGCGGCCGGCGACATCGCCGACGTGGTCAAGGTCGAGCGCGAAGCTGGCGCGCCGGCCGGCGCGGACGTGCTGGACCTGACTTCGTTGCTCAAGCGCAGCCTGGAGGGCGGCGGCAGGAAGCCATCGCCATCGCGCGCAGCGGATGGGGGCAGCGCATCGGTGACCGCGCTGCCTTCGGCGAAGCGGGCACCGGCGAAGACCGCCACTGCTGCCAAGAAGGCGCCTGCCCGCAAGGCGCCGGCGGCCAAGAGCGCCCCTGCGAAGAAGACCGGCCGCCGCACGGCCTGACGGGGCATCGCGAGGACTTCGAGCATGGCCGACGCCCTCGCGCTCTACAAGAAAAAGCGCAACTTCGCCGTCACGCCCGAGCCGGCCGAAGGCGGGACGCCGGGCACCGAAGCCCTGCAGTTCGTGATCCAGAAGCATTGGGCCAGTCGGCTGCACTACGACCTGCGCCTGGAACTGGACGGCA
>Ga0182738_1004591_pt1 | contig 15202 bp, 13 predicted proteins | sample eDN5th30CBELigMG_FD_128876 | JGI IMG/M metagenome (GOLD analysis project Ga0182738, IMG submission 128876) | Enriched Miracle-Growth compost microbial communities from Emeryville, California, USA - eDNA 5th pass 30_C BE-Lig MG (version 2)... ... | reverse complement strand
TTCGGGATTGGCACGAAGGCGGCAAATCGCCTCGCCCCGTAGCAAATGTGCAGTCCACCTTATCTCCCGACCCCGGTTTCTCCATTTCACGGTGAACCAGTACAGATCGCCCCGTGTTGATGTTGTTCCGCATCGGCGAGGAGGGGCATTTTGTCGTCGTCCGGCCGGTCGGGCACACCGGGCAACTTGTCCAGGTGCTGGACGGCGAGAGAACGCCCACTGTCCTGAACTTCGACCAGTTAACCAGGCTCCCCTCATGGACGGGGCTCGCTCTTGTGCCGCGGCGGCCGAACTATTGGCTCTGGGCGTCGTTGGCCGGCGGCTTTCTGGCGGAGTCCGCCTGGGCCATTATGCGATCGAGCGGTTTTCCAAGAGCATTCAGCGCTGGTCGACCGGCCGTCAACATCTAATCCAGAGGCGGACGCGCCACGCCTTGGCCGCGCCGCGTTGCGCGCCCTCCCCCAGTTCCCTTCGGCGGCACGCCGGGGGCCGGGAACGAATCCCGACTCTGGATGCGTCTACTTCGACTTCCTCGCCACCCAGTCGATCCCCTGGATGACCAGGCGGCTGAAGTTGGGGTCGTGGAGGGGGTCGTCCTTGTCGGGGCCGAAGTCGCGGTGGCCGAAGACGGTGTGGAAGACTCGGCCCTTGCCGTAGGTTCGGGTCCAGGCGACCGGCCAGTCGACGCCCTCGAACTCGACGACGGCCAGGGGCTTCACGTCGGGCTCGATCTGAAGGTGATAGTAGAGTTCGTCCTTCAAGGGGAAGTCGTCGATTCCCTGGGCGACGGGGCTGGAGGGGTCGACGATCTTGACCGTGTAGTCTCCCTTGCGGGTCTTGCCGTCGGGCAGGCCGAAGTGGGAGAAGACGGCGCCGAGCATCTTCCGCCATTCGGGATCCCAGTCGGCCGGGGCGTTGTCGGCGCCGTGGATCGAGACGTAGCCGCCGCCGTTTTTGACGAAGTCGAAGACGGCCCGCTGCTGGGCCGGGGTCATCTTGAACTCGGGGTCGCGGCGGTCGGACAGGGCGACGATGAGGTCGTACTTGGCCAGCGCGGGGGTTTCGAGGACGGCGGCCTCCTCGGTCTGCGTCACCTCGTACCGGCCTGTGTCTTCAAGGGCCGCGCTCAGGTAAAATGCCTGCTCGCGGTATCCGTGGTGCTGGCGCTGGCCTCCGGAAAGCAAAAGGACCTTGGCGCCGTCGGGCGCTTTCTTTTGCGCCTGGGCGGGAACGCACAAGGGGCCGACGAGGAACAGACAAAGCCAGCCGATCGCGGGTCGAGTCACGGTCGCGCTCCAACGGGTTTGGGGCTTTTGGAAGAACGTGCCTAAGCCTAAGATTTCAACGGGTAGCGTAGTCTCAATTCCGGGGCGCCGCAAGCGTCGGCGGTCCCGGGCGAATTCTCCAGAGAGGATGCAACATGAATCGCGCGCGCTTGATGCCGGGTCGTTGGTTGGGCCTCGCGGCCGTCCTGGTCGTGGTCCCCGCCCTGCTGGGGGCCGACGAGCCCAAGAAGACGATCGACGCCCGAGGATTGAAGTTCCAGGCGCCGGAGAGCTGGAAGACCGTGCCGACGAACTCCCAGATGCGGGCGGCCCAACTGCGCGTTCAGCCGGTCGAGGGAGACGACTTCAACGCCGATCTCGTCGTCTACGTCTTCCCCGGCGGCGCGGGGGGCGTTGAGGCCAACATCGAGCGCTGGAGCAACCAGTTCAAGGGCCCCGACGGCAAGGCCCCCAAGGCCGAGAGCAAGAAGGTCCAGGGCAAGAACGTCGAGGTCACCCGGGTTGAAGTCGCCGGCCACTACCACCCCGCCTCCTTCCCCGGTCTCCCCCCCGAGCCCGACCGCGACAACGCGCGCCTCTTGGGCGCGATCGCCGTCACCGACAAGGTCGGCTACTACCTGAAGATGGTCGGCCCGGACAAGACCATGAAGGAGCTTGCCCCCGACTTCGACGCCCTGATCGCCTCGCTTGAGGTGAGCGACAAGGACAAGTAAGCCGCCCCGGGCCGTGGCCGATCGCACGGTCGGCCACGGCCGTTGCGACGGGAAACGCGCGTGGAGGAATGCAAAATGCCGCGCTCCGATTTTCGCCGCGCTTCTGGATGCCTGTTAACATCAATACTCTTCTTGATGTTGACCGTCGGTCTCGGCCTTCCGACTCACTATTGGCTTGTCTTGCGCCACATTCAGGTCTTGGAAAACAAGGAAGAGGTGGTTGTTCTCGCGGATGTCTATAGGGCGAGGAGACACTTCGGGATTGCGCCGTCGGGGTCTGTCGGCAACCCCGTGGTCGCGCTCAAGATCGTGGTGAAATCCGATGGGACCGTCCAGGCGACCCGATACGGCACGCGTGGAATCATCGGCTTTTCCCCCGGCCTTTTCACCGTCGCGTCCGTGAATGATGATTTATGTCTTTTTGACATCACCAAGTATTCTGGCCAACGTCTGCTGAAGCTCGGATCGGGCCCCGATTTCGAACCGGCGACGGAGGCGGAACGCGAAGCGCTCACGCGGCTCATCCAGGTTCAGTCGCTCGACGAAGACGGCTTGTCATCCCGGCTCGACGAGTCGTTGAAGAAATCAGGATGGCGCCGTCTCGACTCGACCGATGGCTGGCTGGACGATATCGAGTCCGCCGACAATCGGCTGATGTTGCGCGAGGAGAGGACGGACGCGGCCATCATGATCGTGGCGGAGTCGACATCGACGGATCGACCTTGGAGGAAGATTCTTCTGAAGGTTGACAGACGCGCCTGGTGGTCCTATATGGATCCGTACTCGCGGCCGCCCGCGCCCGCTCCATGAGCGAACCGCCCGCGCGGCCTCTCACGGCCGCCTCAGATCGGCCTTGCGATAAACGGCGATCGTCGCGTCGTCGGTCGTCGCGACCGGCTTAAGCCCGTCGAGCGTGCGGAAAAAATCCTCCGGTCCCCAGGGGCCGAATTGCAGCGAGGTGGAAACCGCGATGTAGGGCGTTTCGGCGGTTTCGACCGACGGCAGGGCCGACTGGTCGTCGACCGCGTTGATCACATGGGCGACGCCGGCCACGCCGTAGTAACGGGGTTCAGTGTCGCCGAAGTAATAGAGGGTCATATCACGATACGCGGGGTTCTCTCGCTGAAGCCGCGCGAGGGCCTTGAGCCCCTGCCCCCAGTCGAGGTTCGAATCCGACAAGATCCAGCGCCCGCCGGTCGGGCCTCCCGCGGCGATGTTGAAATACGTCAATTCGTTGGGATGAGCGCTCGCCACCGCGAGGGCCTGCCCTAGCATCGCGGCGGCCATCAAGGCACCCCGCCAACCCCATTGAGGCCGTCCGGCGAACTCTCCATCCTCATCCCGAGCGATCCGCGAAACCCAGACGATCGCCAGCGGCGCCAGCGGCAGCAGGTAGCGGAGGCCGTAGTTCCGCGACGACCCCAGGGCCGTGACGATCAAAAATAGTACGATCACTTGGATGAGCATGCGATCGGGAGCGCGCGCAAAACCTTCGCGCCTCGCCCCGACGATCAAGCGTCCGACCACAAGCAACCAGAACGTCAGCGGAACCTTCACCGCCATCGCGACGAAGTAGTAATACCACCAGCCGGACATCCGGCGCTCGCCGAAGAGGTAGCTCGGCCCTCCCGACGCCTGATGCCGAAACTGGTTGGCCAGCCCGACCCAATCCTGGGGAATCGGTGTCTCGTAGAGCCGCGCGGCCAAGGGTCCAAACGGGCCGAACCGCCCGACGCTCGGATGCGCCCCCGTCGTTGGGCTCAGCGGCAGGGTCGCGAAACCCGTCAAAACGAAGTTGCCAAGCAACAAGGCCGCGACGTAGGCCATCATTCCCAGAACGACCCGCCGCGAGTGGCGCAAAAGCTCCGCGCGCGGCGTTCCCCATCGGAGGCCGTCGAGCCACCACACCACGCCCAGGATCGGCGGCAAAAGGATCACCGTGTATTTGCATGAGAACGCCAGTCCGCCGAGGATCGCCGAGGCCCAAAACCAGCGCCGTTGGCCATCGCGCAAGAAGGCCCAAAACGCCAACAGCATCGCCGTCGCCGCGACGGTCAGCGGCGTCTCCATCGTGATCAAAGCGCCGTGGGCGATCAGGTTGGGGCTCAGCGCGTAGATCCAGGCCGCCGCCGCCATGCCCCTCGGGCCGTTCAAGAGCCTCGCCCACCAGGCCGTGAGAATCAGTCCCAGAAGCCAGATCCAAGACGCCCCCGCGCGGATGATGGGGAGCAACTCCGCTTGCCGGGTTATCGGGTCGTCGATCAGGTCTCCCCGGCCGATTCGGTCGAGAACCCAGTAAACGGGCGCCTGCTGGATCTTCCAGAACAGCAGCGGAGAGCCCATCCGGGTGATGCCGACCGCGTCTCCCTCGCGCCACCATCGCGCGCCGACCTCCAAATATGTCACTTCATCGTAGGTCGCCGAGATCGACCGGGCCGAGTCCCAGATGAGCAAGAGCCCGACGAGGCCGGTCGCGATGGTTAGGAGGGTCCAGACGCGGCCAGACCGAAGCCAAATTGCGCTAAGCGACATGATCGGCGGCGGGGATCCGCCCCTTGCGGTCGACGACGGCGCCCTCGGCCTGGCTCCGTCTCAGGTCGCGGACCAGGCGGGCGATTTCGAGGGCGTCTCGGATGGTGGGGGCGGTCGCGTCTCCCTCCTGGACGAGTCGGCGGAACTGTTCGTTGAGCAGGTCGCCGACGGTCGGTTCGAGGGGGAGCCGCTCTTCGTGGACGCCGTCGGCGTCCCACCACTGGATTCGGTCGGGCATCTCCAGCCAGGCGGCCCCGCGCTCGGCGTAGACCTGCGAGCCGGCCGTGGGGAGGAACCGGCCGGCCTCGCCCCACTCGGCCTGATGGTATCGGAGCGACGAGACCTGGGCGGAGCCCCCTCCGGGAAAGCGGGCCGTGAAGCTCTCGAAATCCGAGTCCCGCGCCGGGTCGCCGTCGGCGGGAAGGACCATCGACCGGGTCGCGCTGATCGATTCGGGCAAGGCGCCGAAGAGGTGCGAGCACCAGTCAAGCAGATACCCCCCCGGGTCGATCGACAGGGGAACGGGCGTTACCTGGGTCGCCGGCCCGGGATCGGCGTAGCGGTCGAAGCCGAGCAGCCGCGTCTGGCCGATCACCAGCCGGGGCTTGCCCAGCGTGGTCGCGAGCAGTTCCCGAAGCCGCCGCGTGGCCGGATAGAAGCGGCGGGCGAACTCGGGCATGAAGGGGACGCCGGCCGCCTCGACGCGCTCGGCCAATCGCTCCATCTCGTCAGGGTCGTTGGCGGGCGGAAGGGCGCAGTAGATCGCCTTGCCGGCCTCGCAGGCCAGTTGAACCGGATGCAGGCCGAACCACTGGGGCGTTAGCAGATAGACGGCGTCGACGTCGGACCGCTCGATAAGTCTTCGAAGCCCCTCGCTGGCCGCGCCGCCAACCTGCGCCGCCTCAAGCTCGGCTCGCCGATGGACCTGATCGTAAAGGGCCGTGACCTGGAATCGATCCGCGAGCCGAGCCAGCGAGGGCTTGTGCCGAGACTCCCAGAGCCGGCCCAGGCCGATGATCCCAACCCGGAGCCGAGGCCGTTCCGATGCGTCCAACGCTCCTCCTCCTTGCTTCTCGACCCGTCGCGATCCGGCTGAATGTCCCGTTCCCGCGCGGCCGACGCCCACAAAGGTTATCACCTTGGCGACCGAACAACCACCCGGAACGATCGGCCGCCGCCCTCTTTGGATCCGGTTACAGTCGGGGGTATGATGGGCCCTCTAACGATCGGGCCGGGACGCTCCGCTTGCATCGGCTTGTTGTAGCCGGGGTCCGCGACCCCGGCCCGATCGCCGCGGCGCGTGGAACCGGCCTCACAGAGGCCGGCTACAGGGGACGGTCTTCGGGGGGAGGTCGCGTTCGATGCGGGCGGTGGTTCAAAGGGTGTCGCGGGCCTCGGTCGAGGTTGAGGGGGCCGTCGTCGGCCGGATCGATCGGGGCTGGCTGGTGCTTTTGGGGGTCGGTCGCGAAGACGGCCCCGAAGACGCGGCTCGGCTCGCCGACAAGATCCTGAACCTCCGGGCCTTCGAGGACGAACAGGGCAAGATGAACCGGAGCGTCGTCGACGTGGGGGGCGGCGTTCTGGTCGTCAGCCAGTTCACGATCATGGCCGATTGCCGAACCGGACGCCGCCCCAGCTTCACCGACGCCGCCGAGCCCCAAACCGCCGAGGCGCTATATAATCGGTTCGTCGAGTTGGCGAGGGCCTCGGGGCTGGAGGTCGCCTCCGGGGTCTTTCGCGCGACCATGAAGGTCGAGCTGGTCAACGACGGCCCGGTTACGTTCCTGCTCGACAGCCGCCGCCTCTTTTAAATTCCAGCGCCCCACCGGCGCGATCCGTCCTTATTCTCATTCCTTGATGACGAGGATCTTCTCCATGTCGAACCCGACGCCTCGCGAACCCCTGGTCCTGGGCCTTGACGTTGGCACCCAGAGCCTCCGGGCGGCCCTGGTCGATCTGAACGGTCGAACCGTCGCGACCGGCGTTGAGCCAATCGAGACGACGTACCCCCGGCCGTCGTGGGCCGAGCAAGATCCGGTCCAGTGGTGGCGGGCCGCCGGGATCGCCACCCGCGACGCTCTGGCCAAAGCCGGCGCGAGCCCCGATCAAGTTCGGGCCATCGGGCTCGACTGCACCGCCTGCACGGTCGTCGCCTGCGACCTCGACGGCAAACCCCTTCGCCCGGCCCTGCTCTGGATGGACCAGCGCGCCCACCGCGAGGCCCTTGAAATCAGCGCCACGGGCGATCCGATCCTTCGGTACTACTCGGGCCGGGTCTCCCCCGAATGGATGCTTCCGAAGGCCCTTTGGCTCAAGCGAAACGAGCCCGAAACCTACCAGCGGGCCGCTCGGATCGTCGAATGCACCGACTGGATGATGCACAAGCTAACCGGCGACTGGACGCTCTCGCTGAACCATGTGGCCGTGAAATGGAATTACGCCCGGCCCGACGGCGGCTGGCCGCTCGCCATGATGGCGAAGGTCGGCCTGGACGACCTGAAGGCCAAATGGCCCGAGGCGATCGTCCCGCTCGGCAAGGGAGACGCCCGGTTAAGCAATCAGGCGGCCGACGCGCTGGGGCTGAACGCGGGTACGATCGTCGCGCAAGGCGGGATCGACGCCTACCTGGGGATGCTCGGCCTGGGGGCGACCGGCGATGGCGACGTCGCTCTGATCGTCGGCTCCAGCACCTGCCACCTGGCCCAGACCCGCGACGGCGTCTTCGGCTCGGGGGCCGCCGGTTGCTACCCCGACGCGACTGTTGAAGGGCTTTACACCATCGAGGCCGGCCAAACCGCCACTGGGTCGATTCTGGACTGGTATCGACGCCACTTCGCCGGCAATGAGCGGGCCGAAGCGCTTGAGCGAGGCGTCCATATTTATCAGGTTTTGGACGAGCGGGCTGCGGCGGTCCCTCCCGGCTGCGACGGCCTGATCGTCCGCGAGGACTGGCAAGGGAACCGCTCTCCCTACAAGAACCCCCAGGCTCGCGGGGCGGTCGTCGGGCTGTCGCTGGCCCACGGTCCCGGGCACATCTTCCGGGCGCTTTACGAGGCGACGGCGATGGGCACGCGGCATATCCTCGAAGACGCCGCCGCGCACGGGTTGAAGGTTGAGCGCGTCTTCATGGGAGGGGGCGGAGCGAAATCGGCGCTCTGGCTCCAGATCCACGCCGACGTTCTCAAGAAGCCCGTCCACCTGACCCGCGAGTCCGAGTCGTGCGCGCTCGGCTCGGCCATGGTCGCGGCCGTCGCCGCCGGAGCCTATCGCGACTTCGACGAGGCCGGCCGCGCCATGGTGTCAATCGAACGAGTCGTCGAGCCGAACCCGGCCAACGAGTCGTTGTATGATGAGTTGTTCGAGAAGTATGTGGATCTGTACCGGCGACTTAATGAGACGAAAGCGTGAGGCGATCTTTTTGTAGCCGGCCTCTGTGAGGCCGGGACCGGTTCGGGATCGCCAAGCCCCGCGTCCCAGGGGCACAGACCCCGGCTACAATAATCGAATCGGCCCGCGCGTGGTCGCCCGTCCGGCTCTATTTACCCGAAATGGGCCGGGCGGGGACGCCGACGACGGTTTCGCCGTCGGCGACGTTCTTGCCCCGGGTGACGACCGCGCCGGCGCCGAGGACCGCGTCTTTGCCAATCTCGACGGGGGCCACCAGCACGACCCCCGCGCCCAGTTGGGTCCGGTCGCCGATGCGGGTCGGGTGCTTGTCTCGGCCGTCGAAATTGGCGGTGATCGCGCCGCAGCCGACGTTCACGCCCCGGCCGACCTGGGCGTCGCCCAGAAAGGCCAGGTGGCGGGCGATGGTGCCGCTTCCGATGGTTGAGCGGTTGATCTCGACGAACGCGCCGATCTCGACGCCGTCCTCCAGCGTGGTCCCCGGCCGAATGTGGGAGAAGGGGCCAATCCGGCAGCGGGCGCCGATGGTGACGGGGCCGCCGATGACGCTGAAGGGGTAAACAACGGTGTCGGCGCCGAGGGTCGCCCGGCCGTCGATGTAGGTGTTTCGAGGGTCGACGATGGAGACACCCTCGGTCATCCAATGGTCCTGGATCCGGGCCTGCATGATCGCGTCGGCCTGAGCCAGATGCTGCCGGGTGTTGATCCCGAGGATGTCGTCGGCCTCAAGCGCGTTGAGCGCCGTGATCTTGCGGCCCATCTCCATGAGCCGCTCGGGGGCGTCGGTCAGGTAGTATTCGCCCTGGGCGTTGCCGGTGCCGATCCGTTCGAGGGCGTCCCAGAGAAGCGGCAACTCGAAGACGTAGCAGCTTGGATTGACCTCGCGGATCGCCTTTTCCTCGGCGCTGCAATCGCGGTCCTCGACAATTCGCAGGAAGCGGCCGGCCGAGTCGCGGAGGATCCGACCGAAGCCGGCGGGTTCGTCGACCTCGGCCGTTCCGAGCAGGCAGGCGGTGCCGTCCTCCTTTTGTCGGCTCAGAAGATCCGCCAGGGGCCTGGGCCGAAGCAGGGGCTCGTCGCCGACGAGGATCAGGGCCGGCCCCCGGTAATCCTCCAGCAAGGGGCGGCAGACCTTCACGGCGTGGCCGGTGCCGAGCTGTTCGGTCTGGGTGGCGAACTGGACGTCGGGCTCGCCGCCAAGGGCCTCGCGAACCTGTTCGGCGCCGTGGCCGACGACGACGATGATCGTCTTCGCGCCCGCCCCGCGCGCGGCGTCCACCACATAGTGAATCATCGGCCGTCCGCAGACCTCGTGGAGGACCTTGGCCTTCTCAGACTTCATCCGCTTCCCCTGGCCCGCCGCCAGGATGATCGCCACGGGTCCATTAATCGCCATCGCGTCGCGTTCCTTTGATGTCAACTTCAAGTGGTCTCGACCGGCGCTCGGGCGCCCCGCCTCCCGACTTGTGGAGGCATCATAGAACGCCGCGCGGCGGGTCGTCAAACGGCCGTCGCCGGGGCGCGTCAGGCGTCGCCGAGGCGCTCTTCTCGATGGACCGGGACCGGATCGGGGGGGCCGTCGACGGTTGCGGGGAGCACGGGCGAGTTGGAGCCGTTGCTCGGCGCCTCGCCGCCGCCTTCGCCGTTGCCGTTGCCGTTGCCGTTTTGGGTCATGAATAGCAACTCGGCCCGGACTCGGTCGCGCTCGCGGTCGACCTGGTCGGCCGTGGCGCCGAGGTGTTCGAGGAGGAATTCGATCATCGCCAAGGCGATCTCGCCTTCGCCCGAGTAGACGGCGTTGGCCCCCGCGGCGCGAAGCTCGGCCGCCTCGCTCAGATAGGTCGCGCGAGCCAAGATAAACAGCTCGGGGTTGATTTCGCGGGCCAGGCGGATCGATTCCTCGGCGCCGTGGGTGTTCGCGCTGCTGAGGATGAAGCCAATCGCCTTCTCGAGCCCGGCGTGCTCCAGAACGTCGCGATGCAGGGCGTCTCCGTGGAGCGCTCGGATCCCTTGGTCGCCCAGGCGGCGGACGGTCTCCGCGTTCATCTCGATGACGACCGGGTCAATTTGATTCTCCTGCAGCAACCGCGCGAGGATCTTGCCCACCGGCCCGTGGCCGACCATGACGGCGCGGTGGCGGTCGGAGGCCTCAAGCTCGTCGATCGAGCGCTTGAGGTCGGCTTCAACCGGGGCCGACGCCCGCTCGAAGCGCTTCAGAAACCTTTCCAGGGGACCGACAAAGCGGTAGAGGATCGGGTTGAGCGTAATCGTGATGATGGCGGCGGCAATGATGACGTTGGAGGCCTCGTCGTCAAGCAGCCCAAGCGCCTTGCCGCCGGAGACCAGGATGAACGAGAACTCGCCGATCTGCGCCAGCACCACCGCGGCCGTCGCCGCCGCGCGCGCCGGATAACCGAGCAACAGCACGATCCCCAGCGCCGCCAGGGGCTTGCCGATCAAGATGATCGCCAGAGTGGCGGCGATCAATCCCGGAGACTCGAACAGCGAGCGGACGTCGAAGAGCATTCCGACCGAGACGAAGAACAACACCGCGAAGGCGTCTCGCATCGGCAGGGCCTCGGTCGCCGCCCTGAGGCTGTATCGCGAGCGGCCGACCACGATGCCGCCGAGGAAGGCGCCAAGCGCCATCGACACGTCGAACAGCTTGGTCGCCGCGACGGCGACGCCAAGCGCCGAGACCAGGACCGTTAGCGTGAACAACTCGCGCGAGCGGGTCGCCGCCACCTTGTCGAGCAACCAGGGGATCGCGCGATCGCCGACGATCAAGGTCAGGCCGACCATCACCGTCACCTTGATCATGGCGATTCCCACCGCCCCGGCGACGCCCCCCGCGCTCGACGCGCCCGAGCCGAAGACGGCCGGAAGCATGACCAGCGCGAGGACCGTGAACAGATCCTCCATCACCAGCCAGCCGATGGCGATGTGGCCCGCTTGGGTGTGCAGATCGTCGTTGTCCTCAAGCACCCGGATGAGGACCACGGTGCTCGCCACCGCGATCGACATGCCGAAAACGGTCCCGGCCGCCCAGCCCCAGCCGTGGGTGTGCCCGACGATGGCTCCCAGGATCGTCGCCACCGTGGTCTGGCCGATCGCTCCCGGGATCACCACGCGGCGAACGGCCAGCAACTCCTTGAGATGCGACTGGAGGCCGACGCCGAACATCAGAAGAATGACGCCGACCTCGGCGAGCTGGTCGGCCAGCCCTTGATTCGCGATGTAGCCGGGCGTCGTCGGCCCCACCACGATTCCGGCCAGCAAATACCCGACGATCGGCGAAAGATGGAGCTTAAAGGTGATGTAGCCGAGAACCAAGGCGGCGGCCAGGCCCCCCGTTATGGTCAGGATCAGGTCGATTTCGTGCATTGGGCGAAGCGCTCTTCACGGGGGTCGGGCGAGGTTGTCCAAGCGACGCCCATTATGGAGCGGACGGCCGCCCGATGCCACCCGGATATCGAATCCGGCGCTTTTGAGGACGCGGCGGAACCTTGAACGCCGGGCGGGAATCTGTCAGACTGGCCCGACGCGCCGGGCCCAGTTTGAGATCGCTCCTCGCCGGGCGGGCGCCGAGGTTCAATAGCGGGAGATCAGAGGCCGATGTCGCTCTCGACCGAGGAAGTGGCGAAAGTCGCCGTGCTGGCGCGGTTGCGCCTGAGCCCGGAGGAAATCCGGACCTTCACCGAACAGCTCAACGCGGTCGTCAATTATGTGGATCAGCTTCAGGAACTCGACACCACGGGCGTCGAGCCCCTGGCCCACGGCGTCGAGCTGCGCAACGTCTTCCGCGACGACGTTCGCGGCCCTTCCCTGCCCCGCGACGCGGCCCTGGCCAACGCGCCCCAGCGGAACCGGGAAAACTTCCTGGTCCCCGCCGTGCTCGACTGAGCCGGGTCGAATCCACGCCGCCACCCTCACAACCGCCCATTGATCGAGAAAGCCCGGATCGCCCCAAGGACGCCGATTTCGATGAACAACGCCACCGCAACCACCCTGCTGGCGCGCCTGAACGCCGGAGAGATTCGCAGCGAGGAGCTCGTTCGGCACTGCCTCGACCGGGCCGAGGCCCTGAAGCGGCTCAACGCCTTCGTCCATCTCGACCTCGAGCGGACGCTCGACCAGGCCCGCGCGATCGACGCGAAGCGAGCGGCCGGCGAACCCGTCGGCCCGCTGGCCGGCGTTCCCGTGGCGATCAAGGATGTCCTCTGCGTCGACGGCGAGCCGACCACCGCCGGCAGCCGGATGCTCAAGACCTTCAAGCCCCCCTACGACGCCACCGTCATCACCAAGCTCCGCGAGGCCGGCGCCATCCTGTTCGGCAAGACGAACATGGACGAGTTCGCCATGGGCTCGTCGACCGAGAACAGCGCCTACGGACCGACGCTCAACCCGTGGGACGAGACCCGGATCCCCGGGGGCTCGTCGGGAGGCTCGGCCGCCGCCGTCGCCGCCGACCTGGTTCCCATATCGCTCGGGACCGACACCGGCGGCTCGATTCGGCAGCCCGCGGCCGTTTGCGGAATCGTCGGCCTGAAGCCGACCTATGGCCGGGTCAGCCGCTACGGCATGCTCGCCTTCGCCAGTTCGCTCGATCAAATTGGCCCGTTCACCCATGATCTGGCCGACGCGGCGCTCTTGCTTCGGGTCATCTCCGGCCACGACGGCCGCGACTCGACCAGCGCGCCCGAGCCCGTGCCCGACTACGTCGCCTCGCTCGACAAGAGGCCGGAGTCGCTCCGAATCGGCGTCCCCCGCGAGTTCTTCGGCGAGGGGCTCGACTCCGAAGTCGAATCGGCCGTCCGCGAGGCGATCCGGGTCTACGAAAAGGCCGGCGCGACGATCAAGGAGGTCTCGCTGCCGAACACCAAGTACGGCATTCCGGTCTACTACCTCGTCGCCCCCGCCGAGTGCTCCAGCAACCTGTCGCGGTACGACGGCACGATCTTCGGCCATCGCGCCGAGGACTGGTCGCCCAAGCATCCCGGCGAGGAGAACCTGCACCCCTTGGTTCGGATGATGATGGCCAGCCGCGCCGAGGGGTTCGGCGCCGAGGTCAAGCGGCGGATCATGCTGGGGACCTTCGCGCTCTCGGCCGGCTACGCCGACCAGTATTACAACCAGGCGCTAAAGGTCCGCCGCCTGATCCGCAACGACGTCGACGCGGCGTTCCAGGAGGTCGACTTCATCGTCGGCCCCACCACCCCCACGCCTGCCTTCCGCCTGGGCGAGCGCGCCGACGACCCACTATCGATGTATCTTTGCGACCTCTACACGATCACGGCCAACCTGGCCGGCATCCCCGCGATCAGCATCCCCTGCGGCTTCTCCAAGGAGAACCTGCCGATCGGCCTGCAACTCCTGGCCCCCGCCTTCGCCGAGGAACCCCTCCTCCGCGCCGCCCGCGTCTTCGAACGCGAGACCGACTGGAACGCGAGGCGGCCGGCGGTTGCCTCATGAGCGGGCCGGCCGGTCGCGGCGCGAAAGGGCTGTTGACGGAAACGACGCTGGCAAATCTCGAGATCGCGTGGGGCGAGAGAGAGGAAGAGGCCCGGGCCCTGAGCCAACTCGGATTTCACTCGACCGCCGTGGCCCTCCGCCTCTACGCGCTTGAGATTCAACTTAAGATTGCGATTTGCAGGCACCTGGGTCTGCCGAGCCTCCCCAGCGCTTGCAAGACTCATGATTTGAGTGAATTACTCGTCTTCACTGGGCGGTGGCGGGAACTTCAAGATTCCCCACACTCGCCGGTAAGATTGAATTGGGATATTCTTCTGGCGTACAGCCAGGCGAAGCTAAACAATCTGAGATACCAACCCCGCGCGGACCTCGATCTCGCCGACGCCGCGAATATCGACGAAGCGCTCGATGATCCTGTTAACGGAGTGCGGGCATGGCTGTCAAAGCGCCCATGAGACCGACGCTCAGGCGCGTCTCCCGAGTCATCGCCGATTATGCTCGCGCTCAAGGCCTGGACCGCTCCGAGCTCGCGCTGGTCGGCTCTTGGAATGAACGAACCGATCGGATCAGCCTGGTTCTCGGGACCACGCGGTCGCTCGATGAACTGCGGTGGTACTCTGAAATTCTCGCGGGCCTTCGAAAGAGCTTTGAAGAGATCGGCCGACCCTGGGCGACCTGGAACATCGGGCTCGTGTTTCGGCGGGTCGACGACCTTGAGCGGGTCTATTTGGACTTCCTGATCGGCGACGAGGATGAGGACGTGACCGGGTTGCTGGAAGACGGCGTAAACGCGGCCTGGGACTCGTCGCAAACCTCGTCGGCCCCGGCCGGCGAGTCCAATCAAGGCGATTGATCGGGCTCGCCGTTGGGTTCTCTCGGACGCTTATTTGTTGAAGCATATGAGTCGGCATAGCCAGGCGGATCCCCTTCCATGAGCCATCCTTACGACATCGTCATCGGCCTTGAAATTCACGTTCAGCTCCAGACCGAGAGCAAGATGTTCTCGTGGAGCGGCACCGACTTCGGCTTGCCGCCGAACACGCAGACCGACCCGGTCTCGCTCGGGCTGCCGGGGACCTTGCCGGTGATGAACCGCAAGGCGTTCGACCTGGCCTTGAAGACGGCGGTGGCCCTCGGCGCCAAGATCACGCCGTTCACCAAGTGGGACCGCAAGAACTATTACTACCCCGACCTGCCCAAGAACTATCAGATCAGCCAGTACGACCTGCCGTTCTCGACCGGCGGCTGGCTCGACATCCCCGAGCGCAAGGACGGCGGCGGAGGCGGGCGCTGTTCGCTGACCCGCGTGCATCTGGAGGAGGACACCGGCAAGCTGACTCATGACAGCGGCGCCTTGTCGGAGGTCGACCTGAACCGAGCCGGGATCCCGCTCTTGGAGATCGTCAGCGAGCCCGAAATCCGAAGCGCCGCCGACGCCCGGGGCTGTCTTGAGGAGCTTCGGCTCTCGCTCCGCTACCTGGGGGTCTCCGACTGCGAGATGCAGGAGGGCTCGCTCCGCTGCGACGCCAACGTCAACCTCCACATCCACAAGGACGGCCAAAAGATCGCCACGCCCATCGTCGAGATCAAGAACCTCAACAGTTTCCGGGCGGTCGAAAAGGCGATCAACCACGAGGCCGAGCGCCAGTACAAGAAGTGGAGCGAGGACGGCCTGACCATCAAGGACGCCCCCAAAACCACCGTCGGCTGGGACGACGACGCCGAGGTCACCAAGCCCCAGCGCGAGAAGGAGACCGCGGCCGACTACCGCTACTTCCCCGAGCCCGACCTGGT
>Ga0182738_1004589_pt1 | contig 15202 bp, 15 predicted proteins | sample eDN5th30CBELigMG_FD_128876 | JGI IMG/M metagenome (GOLD analysis project Ga0182738, IMG submission 128876) | Enriched Miracle-Growth compost microbial communities from Emeryville, California, USA - eDNA 5th pass 30_C BE-Lig MG (version 2)... ... | reverse complement strand
GCTGATGGACGCGCTCCGCCGCCACCGGCGGCCGGTGACGGCGGCCGAGCTCAGCGCCGAGCTCGGCGTCTCGGTGCGCACCGTCTATCGCGACATCCAGGTGCTGTCCGGGCTCGGCGCGCCGATCGACGGCGAGGCCGGCCTCGGCTACCTGCTGCGGCCGGGCTTCTTCCTGCCGCCGCTGATGTTCGAGGAGGCCGAGCTCGAAGCGCTGGTGCTCGGCGTCCGGCTGGTCGCCCGCCAGGGCGACGAGCCGCTGACCGCGGCGGCGCAAAACGCGCTCGCCAAGATCGCCGCGGCGGCGCCGGCCGACCTCCGCGACGCGATCGCCCTCACCGGCCTCTGGGCCCCGCGCCGCTGGCAGCCCGATTCCGACGGCCACCTCCTGGCCCCGCTCCGCGAGGCGATCCGGCGGGAGCACAAGCTCCGCATCGCCTATACCGACGAGAAGGGCGCGGAAACGACGCGGGTCATCTGGCCGATCGCCCTCACCTTCTACGAGGACCGGCGGACGATCGCCGCATGGTGCGAGCTCCGCTCCGGCTTCCGGCACTTCCGCACCGACCGGATCGGGGATTTCGGCAGCCTCGGCGAGCGCTATCCGCGCCGCCGCGCGATGCTGGTCGCCGAATGGCGGCGCGAGATGCGGCTGCCCGGCGGCGAATGAGGCTGCTGCCATTCCCTGTCGGCGCCGCGGGGCAAGCTCGGGGCATCACGGACGGAGGCCCTCGATGACGCTGAAGACCTATCACGGAAGCTGCCATTGCGGCGCGGTGCGGTACGAGGCCGACATCGACCTCGCCTCCGGCACCGGCCGGTGCAACTGCAGCTTCTGCACCAAGAGCCGCAACTGGAGCGTCTCGCTCAAGCCGCCGGCGTTCCGCCTGACATCGGGCGAGGAGGCGCTTGCCGGCTACGCCTTCGGTACCCATTCGGCGCATCACATGTTCTGCCGCCATTGCGGCATCCGCACCTTCACGAAGGGCCACATCGCCGAGATCGGTGGGGACTTCGTCTCGGTCGCCCTCGCGACGCTCGACGATGCCGCGCCGGAGGAGCTGATCGCAGCGCCCATCCGCTACGCGAACGGCCGCGACAACGCCTGGTGGGACACGCCCGCCGAGACGCGGCACCTCTAGGCGCGCGCATGCCCGGCGACGGCCTCGCCCTCTTCGAGACGGCCATCGGCGGGTGCGGCATCGCCTGGGGGCCGGCCGGGATCATCGGGCTCCAGCTCCCCGAGGCGACGCCGGCGGCGACCCGGGCGCGCCTGGAGCGCGCCTTTCCCGAGGCCCGGGACGCCACGCCGCCCGCTGCGGTCGGCGAGGCGATCGCGGCCGTCGTCGCGCTCCTTGCCGGCACGCCGCGGGACCTCGCCGGCATCGCGCTCGACCTCCGCGGCACGCCCGCCTTCCACCGCGACGTCTACGCGATCACGCGCACGATCCCGCCGGGCGAGACGCTGACCTACGGTGCGGTGGCGCGGCGGCTCGGCGATGCCGGGGCGGCGCGTGCGGTGGGCCGGGCGCTCGGCCGCAACCCGGTGGCGATCATCATCCCCTGCCACCGCGTGGTCGCGGCGGGCGGCGCCATCGGCGGCTTCTCGGCCGGCGGCGGCGCGGCCACCAAGCGGCGCATCCTCACCATCGAGGGTGCCGACCGCGATGAACCGATGCTGCCCGGCATCCTTTGAGGAACCGCGCCGGGAAGGGGCCGCGGGCCTACAGGAACTCGGCGCGGAGATCGAAGCTCGACCGGACGCCCACGTCGTCGTAGTGGGCGCGGAGGAATTTCGCGGCGGCCTTCCGGCCGGCATCGCGCAGCTCCTCGAAGAAGCTCCAGCTCATGTCGAGCTTGCTCGATGCGCCATGGTCCTCGAGCGCCGCGGTGGCCTCGATCCGGTGCATCCGGTTGGGCCGGTACTTCTTCGGGTCGAGGCGGTGCTCGGCCAGCAGCCGGTTGACGAAGTCGATGGCGCGGAGCTCGCGGAGCAGCGAGGCGTTGAAGGTGATCTCGCTCACCCGCTCGGCGATCTCGACCCCGGTCCGCGGCACCTTCTCCCGCCGGATGGGATTGACCTGGACGAGGAGGATGTCGTCGCTCTGCTTGTCCTCGAAGAACGGAAAGAGCGCCGGGTTGCCCATGTAGCCGCCGTCCCAGTAGGCCTCGCCGTCGATCTCGACGGCCTGGAAGAGGTTGGGCAGGCAGGCCGAGGCCATCACCGCATCGGCCGTCACCTCGCCGCCGGAGAACACCTTGATCTTCCCCGTCCGGACGTTGGTCGCCGAGATGAAGAGGCGCGAGCGCGCGCAGTTCCGCACCCGGTCGAAATCGACCAGCGACTCGAGGAGGTCGCGGAGCGGATTGATGTTGAGGGGATTGAACCGGTAGGGCGACGCCATGGCCGCGAGGCGGGGGAAATAGCCGAACGGCTGCATCGAGGAGCGCCAGAAGCCGATGATCTCCCGGATCACCTCGTGGCCGGGCTCGATGCGGCCGCCGCCCTGGCTCACCCGGCGCCAGAACCGGTCGAGCTGCTCGCGCGCGCCGTCGAACCCGGCGCGCTCGAAGCCGTCGATCATCACCACCGCGTTCATCGCGCCGGCGCTGGTGCCCGAGACGGCGTCGACCTCGAGCCGGCCGTCCTCGAGCAGCCTGTCGATCACGCCCCAGGTGAAGGCGCCATGGGCGCCGCCGCCCTGGAGGGCGAGGTTGATCGGCTTCCGCCGCTTCGGCTCCTTCGCCATCGGACGCGTTCAGTCGCGCGGCCGGTTCTTCTCGAAGGCGGCAAGCTGGTCCGGCGTCGCCGCCGCCTGGTGGCGCGCCTGCCACTCCGCATAGGGCATGCCGTAGACCATCTCCCGCGACTCGTCCTTGCCGACGTCGACGCCGCGCGCCGCCGCCGCCTCGCGATACCAGTTGGACAGGCAGTTGCGGCAGAAGCCGGCGAGGTTCATGAGGTCGATGTTCTGGACGTCGCTCCGGCTGCGGAGGTGCTCGAGCAGGCGCCGGAAGGCGGCCGCCTCGAGCTCGGTCTGCGTTCTTTCGTCGATCTCGGCCATCTCCGGTCTCCTTTTCGTGCCTCTCAGGCCTCAAATAGGCGCCACCGGCCCGGTACGCGAGCCGAAGCGGCGGATCTCGTGGATCCCGGGCATGCGGTTGATATCCGCCAGGATCGGCGCGAGCCGCTCCGCCCAGGCCGCGACGCCGGCGTCGTCGGCGATCAGGTCCTGGCGCAGTTCGATCAGCACATTGGCAAGCCCCCGCGCCGTGGCATGGCGGTGGAGCGCGTCGCCGGCGAGGGCGCCGTCGTAAGGCTCGTTGTCGCCCACGATCAGCTCGGGATCGGCCCGCAGCCGCTCGATCAGCGGCTTCGCGAGGCGCGGATCGGCATCCCACAGCACGCCGACCTGCCACGGCCGGCCGCGGCCGCGCCAGACCGGGGTGAAGCTGTGGATCGAGACGATGGCGGGCGGCCGGCCGGCGGCGAGGGCGGCCGCGATGCCGGCGGCGATGGCCGCGTCGTAGGGGGCGTAGAACGCGGCGATCCGCCGCTCCCGCTCGGCGGCGTCGACGCCGAGATTGCCGGGGATCACGGCGCGGTCGGAGAGCCGCATGATGAGGGTCGGGTCGTCGCGCCCGCGGTTGGGATCGATGAGGAGGCGCGAGAAGCGGGAGAGGACGGCCGGGGCGCCGAGCCGGCGGGCGAGCGCGAGCGTGACCGCGCGCGCCCCGGGGTCCCACGCGATGTGGCGGGAGAGGGCCTCCGCCCCGAGGCCGAGCGTGCCGTAGCGCCGCGGCAGGCGGTTCTCCGCGTGGTCGCAGGTGAGGAGGAGGCCCCGCGCCGGGTCGCCGGCGGCGACGGCAAAGGGCGGGGTCTCGTCGAGATCGTCGTCCGCGGCGGGAGGCGTCGCATCCATGGCGCGGGGGATGATAGAGGCGCGGCGACCGACCTGCCAATGGCCGTGCCCGACGTCACAGACGCCGCGCGCCTTCCGGGTCATGATACCGCCGTGTTCGGGCGGTTGAGTCACGCCCGAATCAGGGGCGTTCCGCCGGGAATCCCGGCTGGCGAGAGACCACGAAAATGCAAAGCACAATCGTTGACAGGGTGAAACGTGCCGCGCGATAAGTGCGGCACTCATAGAATTGGACGAGACGGTTAGATTCACCAGCCCGATGCCGTCGCGCATATCCACATCCTGGTACCGGAAGGCGGTGGTCGCCGCGAGCATCGTCGTGCTCGCCGCCCTCGCCGGAGGGGCCTTCCTGTTGATCAACCAGAACCAGGGATCGGCCGAGGTCCGCCTGCTCGAGGCGGGGGCGACGCCGGCGGGCGTCACCGGCTCCCTGACCGGCGAGGGCAACACCGGCGGCCTTCGCCTCTGCAACAAGACGGCGAGCCGGGTCGGCGTCGCGATCGGCTACAAGGAAGGCCGACGATGGACGACCGAGGGGTGGTGGAACATCTCGGCGCAGAGCTGCGAGACTCTGATGGCCGGTCCGCTCATCTCACGCTACTACTACATCTACGCGCTCGACTACGATCAGGGCGGCGCGTGGGGCGGGAAGGCAATGCTCTGCACACGAGACAAGATGTTCACGATCCACGGGATCGAGGATTGCGTGGCGCGCGGTTTCGACCGCAGTGGTTTTTTCGAGGTCGATACCCGCGAGCAGCCAAGCTGGACGGTTCAGCTGACCGAGCCCGGTGAAACCGGGACGGGCGGCCGATGACGCGGACGCGAAAGGTCAAGGTTCTCGCCACCCTCGGCCCGGCATCTTCCGAAAAGGCGGTCATCAGGCGCCTGTTCGAGGCCGGCGCCGACATCTTCCGCATCAACATGAGCCATACCGACCACCCGCGGCTGCGGACGCTGGTCGGCATCATCCGCGAGGTCGAGAAGGAGGTCGGGCGGCCGATCGGGATCCTCGCCGACCTGCAGGGGCCGAAGCTTCGCCTCGGCGTGTTCGCCGACGGCGCCATCGACATCGCGCCGGGCGACGTGTTCGTGCTCGATTCGAAGCCGGCGCCGGGCACCCGGAAGCGCGTCGCGCTGCCGCACCCGGAGGTGCTGGCCGCACTCGAGCCGGGCCATCGCCTGCTGCTCGACGACGGCAAGGTGCGGCTGCGGGTCACCGAGGCGACGCCGACCCGGGCCGTCACCGTGGTCGAGGCGGGCAGCCGCCTCTCCGACCGCAAGGGCGTGAGCGTCCCCGATTCCACCATCAATTTCGGCGCGATGACCGAGAAGGACCGCTCCGACCTCGAGGCGGCGCTCCATGCCGGGGCCGACTGGATCGCGCTCTCCTTCGTGCAGCGCGCCGAGGATCTCGCCGAGGTCAAGAAGGTCGCCCGCGGCCGGGCCGCGGTCATGGCCAAGATCGAGAAGCCGCAGGCGGTCGAGCGGCTCGATTCGATCATCGAGCAGGCCGATGCGCTGATGGTCGCCCGCGGCGATCTCGGCGTCGAACTGCCGCTCGAGCAGGTGCCGGGCATCCAGAAGCGCATCACCCGCGCCGCCCGCCGCGCCGGCAAGCCGGTGGTGGTCGCCACCCAGATGCTCGAATCGATGATCCAGGCGGCGGTGCCGACCCGCGCCGAGGTCTCCGACGTCGCGACCGCGGTGTTCGAGGGCGCCGACGCGATCATGCTCTCCGCCGAATCGGCCTCCGGGAGCTTCCCCGTGGAGGCGGTCGAGACCATGGACCGGATCGCCACCGAGGTGGAGCAGGACCCCAACTACAAGAACATCATGCACGCGCAGCGCACCGAGCCGGAGGCGACGGGCGCCGACGCGATCTCGGCCGCCGCGCGCCAGATCGCCGAGACGCTGCGGCTGGCCGCGATCTGCTGCTACACCTCGTCCGGCGCCACCGCGATGCGGGCGGCCCGCGAGCGGCCGCAGACGCCGATCCTCGCGCTCTCCTCGGTCCTCGCCACGGCGCGGAGGCTGTCGCTGGTCTGGGGGCTGCACTGCGTCGCCGGCCCCGAGCCGGACACGCTCGAGGACATGATCGACCACGCCTGCAAGCTGGCCGTCCGCGAGGGCTTCGCCAAGCCGGGCGAGCGGATCATCGTGACGGCGGGGACCCCGCTCGGCAACCCGGGCGCCACCAACATGCTGCGGATCGCGTTCGTCGACGGCACCTGAGCCGCCGCCTCAGGTCTCCTCGCCGCCGGTCTCGTCCTCGAGCGAATCGAGCTCCTCGCGCACGTTCTTGAGGTGCGGATCGAGGGCCAGCGCCGCGCGGAAGGCGGCCTTGGCACGGTCGTCCTCACCGATCGCGCGGAAGATCACGCCGAGGCCGGTGAGCGCACCGAAGTGCCGCGGCTCCAGCTCGAGCACCTTGCCGATGTCGGCGATCGAGTTCCCGTAGTCGTCCATCAGGAAATGGACCGTCGCGCGCTTGTTCCAGCCCTCGACGTAGTCCGGCTCCATGATGACGATGCGATCGAGGAAATCGAGCGCGCGGGGGTACTGCTTCCGCTCCATCGCCTGGAGCGACCAGTCCATCAGGAGATCGACGGTGTCGCTGCCCGAATCGAGCCAGGTATCGAGGATCTCGTCCTCGATCTGGCCGACCGCGTCGGGGTCGCTTTCCGCCGCGAGGCTGGCGAACAGCGCGTCGAGGCGCTCCGCCCGCGACTGCTGCCCGGCGATCGCGGGCGTCGCCGACGCGTCGATCGAGGGCGCCGTCTCCGCGGCCAGGAGCGGCCCGGCGGGCGAAGCGACGGCCAGGGCGACGGCAAGGCAGGAGGCGCATAGACGAAACATCGGGCGAGACTATCGCCCGATGCCGGCCACGGTCAAAGACAAAGGCGCGTGAACGGGCTGGTCAGCCCTGGCGCGCCTTGAACCGGGGATTGGTCTTGTTGATGATGTAGACGCGGCCCTTCCGCCGGACGAGGCGATTGGCGCGATGGCGCTTCATGAGCGAGCGCAGGGAATTGCGGATCTTCATTGTCCTGGACCGAAAGCTGGGCGTGACGGCCGATGGGCCGAAAATTCGCGCGGAACGTATTGGCGGCGCCCTCGCGTGTCAAGCAATCCGCAGCGAAAAGGGCCGGAGAGGCCGGACCGGACGCGGGACCTGCGCGGGTGATTCAACCCCGCGGCCCGACATCGGCGCGGCGTTCGGCGCCGGGCGCGTGCCGCCGCCGCCCGCCGACGGCCGTGCGGTGCATCATCCAGGCGACATGCGGCGTGAGCTGCGCGATGCCGTGGATGACGAGCTGCAACGTCTTCCGGTTCCCGCGGGTGTTCGACATGAGGATGCTGTCCTCGATCTCGACCTCGGGCCCGTCGGTGTGGAACTCCCACGTCTCGCCGTCCGGCAGCGTCAGCGTGACGATCCGTCCCGATCCGCTGCGGGTCGGCTGCACGCCGGGATGGAGGTGGAAACGTATGGCGAACACGTCCTTCCCCGACCGGCTGATCGGCTGGCCGGCCGGCGTGAGGAAGGAATCGATGCCGTCGAGGCGATCGCCCGCGTCGGTGAGGCTCAGCCGGCGCTCGTGGACGATGGCGTAGCGGTCGACATAGCCGTTGTGGCCCATGACCAGCGCCGTGGCGCCGTTCTCGCGCCGGCGCTCGGACAGGACCCGGGTCGGCCCGGCGATGATCGCCTCGCCGAGCCATTCGCCCATCCACGCGCGCTGCAGGAACCGGCAGGACGAGGTGTCGTTGAGCGAGACCGTCGAATGCGCCGCCGTGGTGCGGGACAGGCGCCGGAGCGGGCCGGCATGGGAAACCGGCACCCCGCAATTGATGATGAGGCGCTGGCGGCCGACGCTGAGCTCGAAGGAGAGGCACCCGGCATGGGCCTCGGACGACAGCTCGACCGGCGGCGGCCGACCCGAATCGACGATCAGGATCGCATCCCCGGCCTCGATCCGCTGATAGCCCGAATGCGGCGCGTAGCTGAGCGGCGCGCCGCGGACGTCGTCATAGGCGAGGACCGTCGCGAGCTGGTCGGACGGCGTGTCGCCGCAGCCGTTGAAGTGCGCGAAGCTGCCGTCCCCCTGGCGGAAGAAGCGCAGCATCGGCATCATCCGGTCGATCGCCGAGAGCAGGATGCGCGAGGGCTGCGAGCCGCGCGCCGCGAAAGCCTGGCGCAGCGGGAGAAGGTCCATCAGGAGGTCGAGCACGGCCCCCGGATCGCGGCTGGCATGGCCTCCGTCGGGGAGGATCTGGCGGACCAGCTCGAGGTCGAGCCACTTGGTCGCCTGCTTGAGGAAGCGCTGCTGCTCGGACATCGCCAGCGCCGCCGAGCACAGCGCGATCATGACCCTGAGCCGCGGCAGGCCCTGCGGGCCGTCATAGGCGGTGCGCCGCAGGTGGCGGACCTGCCGGGTCAGCGACTTCATGAAGCGCCGGTAGAAGACCACGTCGCAGCCGTCGAGGATCAGCGGCGTCTGGTTGAGCCAGGAGATCACCCGGCGCGCCACGACGCCGGTCTCCCATGCCGCCGGATCGGCATGGGCCGAATGGCGGATCCACTCGTCGACCAGGCTCCGCGCGTTGGAGCGCGAGATCGCCATGTCGGTCGCCCGGAGGTGGCGGAGCCAGGCGAAGCCGTGCAGCTCGCGCGCCCATTCCTCGGTCGGCGCCTCGGCCTCGAAGATCGGGTGGCCGGCCGCGTCGACCGCCGCGCCGGAGAAGACGAAGCGCCCGGCATAGACGTCGAGCGCCGTGGTGGGGTCCGCCGTCCGGAGGTCGATCGGGGCGATCAGCAGCCGCTCGGGGATCGCCCCGGCATAGCGCCAGCGGTAGAGGAGACTGGCGTGATAGCGGAAGGCCACCTGGCGCGAAAAGGCCGCCATCGCAAAGCGAAGCTGCCGGCCCTGACCGGATATCCGTCCGAGCGCCATTCCTCTCAGCCTTCCGACCTCACGCTGCACGCCGGGGTCGAATCACCCGGTCGCGCCGCCGCGACCCTAGTCTGCCCGCTGCCGGCTGAACACCCGCCCCCGCCATCCTAGCGCTTGCGGAGGCGCATCATGAAGAATCCGTCGAGCCCCGACAATCGCGGCGTCGCCCCGGCGAGATGGAACGGCAGGGTGCGTACCGCCCCCGCGGGGAGGATGCATTCGGCGAGGCCGCCGATCTCGTCGGCGGCGACGGGCACGATCTCGAGACCGTGGCGGTGGATCGCCCGCGCCATCTGGTGCTCGCCCTCCTCCGGCTCGATCGAGCAGGTGGAGAAGACGAGCACGCCGCCGGGGGCGAGCCAGCCGACCGCCCGGTCGATCATCTGGGCCTGCGCGTCGGCAAGGGCCGCGACGTCGTCCGGGCGCTTCACCCAGGCGATGTCGGGGTGACGGCGGATGGTGCCGGTGGCGCTGCACGGGGCGTCGAGGAGGATGGCATCGAACGGCTCCGCCGGCGGTACCCAGCGCAGGAGATCGGCCTCGACGATGTCCGCCGAGAGGCCGAGCCGGGCGAGGTTCGCCGAGACCCGTCTCAGCCGCGGCTCGGAGATGTCGACGGCGGTCACCGCGGCGCCGGCGGCGGCGAGCGCCACCGTCTTGCCGCCGGGGGCCGCGCAGAGGTCGGCGACGCGCTTGCCGGCGATGTCGCCGAGGAGGCGGGGCGGCAGCGCCGCCGCCGCATCCTGGACCCACCACGCCCCCTCGGCGAAGCCGGCCATCGCCTCGACCGGGCCGTCCTGGATCAGGCGTACGGAGCCGGTCGGCAGCACGACGCCGCCGAGGCGCTCGGCCCATGCCGCGGGATCGCCCCGCACGGTGAGGTCGAGCGCGGGCTCCTCGAGGTTGGCGGCGGCGATGCGGGCCGCCGCGTCCGGGCCGTAGGCATCGGCCCAGCGGGACCACAGCCAGTCCGGCACCGCGCGGCGCGGCATGTCGATCGCAGCGAGGATCGCCTCTCGCTCGCGCGCCAGCCGGCGGAGCACGGCGTTGGCCAGCCCCTTGAAGTGGCTGGCGTCGCGATCGGCCCCGACCTGCTCCATCGCCAACGAGACGGCGGCATGGTCGGGGACCTCCATGTGGAGCACCTGGACGGCGGCGACCTCGAGGATGCGGAACAGCCGTCCGGCGCGGCGCGGCGGCCGCTCGATCAGCCCGGCGAGGACCGCCTCGGTCTCGCCGTGCCGGCGGAGCGCCGTGGTGACGATCGCGCGGGCGAGCCGGCGGTCACGCTCGGGGAGGGCGCGCCAGCCGGCGTCCCCGAAGACCGGGTCGAACAGCGCGTCGAAGGGCTGCCGGCGATCGAGCGCGGCGGCGAGGAGATCGACGGCCACCGCACGGACGGCAAGGCCCGGCGCCACCTGCGGCCGGGCCTTCTCGCGCGGTCTGGCGGACGACCTCAACCCCACGGGCCACGCGGGCGGTCGAAGGCGGGCCCGGTGCGGCCGACCCGGGGCACGGCGACGCGCGGCGCGGGCGCCGCCGGCGGGGCGGCATCGCGCGTCGCCTCCATCGCCTGGAGGGCCGCGATCCGGTTCTCGGTCGAGGGGTGGGTCGAGAAGAGGTTGTCCATGCGCGCGCCCGACAGCGGGTTGATGATGAAGAGGGGCGCCATCGCCGGATTGCGCTCCGCCGCCTCGTTGGGAATCCGCTTGGCCCCGTTCTGGATCTTGGCGAGCGCCGACGCAAGCCATGCCGGGCGCCCGGTGATCTCGGCGGCGGCGCGATCGGCGGCATATTCGCGCGTACGGCTCACCGCCATCTGCACCAGCATCGCCGCGAGCGGGGCGACCAGCGCCGCGACGATCACGCCGACGGCGCCGAGCGGGTTGTTGTTCTCCCGCGAGCCGCCGCCGAAGAACAGCGCGAAGTTGGCGAGCATCGAGACCGCGCCGGCGATGGTCGCCGTGACCGTCATGGTCAGCGTATCGCGATTCCGCACGTGGCCGAGCTCGTGCGCCATCACCGCCGCGAGCTCCTCGCGCGACAGGCTGCGAAGGAGGCCCGTGGTCGCGGCGACCGCGGCGTTCTCCGGATTGCGCCCGGTGGCGAAGGCGTTCGGCTGGGGATTGTCGATGACGTAGACCTTCGGCATCGGCAGCCCCGCCTGCTGCGCGAGCTGCGCCACGAGGTCATGGAACTCGGGCGCGGTGCGCGCGTCGACCTCGCGCGCCCCGTTCATCCGGAGCACCATCTTGTCGGCGTTCCAGTAGGTGAAGAGGTTCATCGCCGCGGCGACGACGAAGGCGAACGCCATCCCGCCGGTGCCGCCGACCAGGTAGCCGACGCCCATGAAGATCGCCGTCATCGCGGCAAGGAGCAGGGCAGTCCGCATGAAGTTCATCGCTTCGGTGTTCTCCCTTCGGCCGCCGGCTGCGGCCACCGTCGGAAATGGGCATGGCCGGGCGCCGCCGCAAGTCCCCGCCGGCAGACTAAGTCATTGGTTGCGCTGGCTTTGCGAGTCCGCCTAGCGGCAATAGAGACCGCGGCCCGACTTGCCGCGCTGGGCGAGGTCGAGATGGAAATGGTCGCTGTGATAGGCGTCCGAGCCCGGGCCGAGGACCGTGGTGAACGGACCGCAGGCGGCCTTCCGCACCTCCTTGAGGAAGGCGTTCGCCGCGAGGCCGTTCTTGCCGCCGACCACGATCCACTCGTCCTTCACCTTGAAGGCCGAGATATCGATGGCGTTGCCCTTGGCGTGCTCGCTGAGCTTGGCGCCCTTGACGTTGTTGCGGGGGCGGCAGGCATAGGTGGCCGCGATCCGGATGTCGGTGACGCTGCCGCCGAGCTTGCGCCGCGCGAGCGGGTCGACCGTATCGCGCATGAAGGCGGCGAGCGTCGAGGCGACGTCGCAATTGACCATCGCCTTGGTGGTGAGCTTGACGGCGCCGCCGCCGAGCGCCGCCACCTCCACCGGCGCGGCGATGCCGCAGCTTCCGGACCGGATCGGGTCGACCGACACCGCGGTCACGCCCAGCGAGGTGAGCGCCCGCGAGCAGCTGCCGCCCGGCCGGAGCACGCCCGAGACGGCATTGCCGCGCTCCTCGTCGAGACTGCCCATCGCCGATGCGACCCGGGGGCGGAGGATGCCCTGGATCGAGACGGCCTGCCCGCCGTCGGGCTCGGTGCCGGGCGCCGCAGCGGCGAAATTGGGACGGATCCTCGGCTCGACGTCGATGTCCTCGCCGGGCGCCGCGTAGCCGAGCGGACGCCCGCCGGCGATGGCCTCGACCTCGGCGGTGACGGCGTCGGCCGGCGGATTGGCGGCCTTGTGGACCGCGCCGAGGGAGCGGCTGGCGATCAGCGCCTCGATCGCGTCCTCGTGCTGGCTCATGTCGAGCGGCGGCGCGTCGGGCCCCTCGGTGAACACCGCCCAGGGATCCTCGTCCTCGTCGTCCTCCCCCGCCGGCGCCCCCGCATCGGCCACGGCATCGGGCCGCGGCCGCGGGACCGGCATGTCCTCCGGCGCCACCGGCGCCGCGGCAACGCTATCGGCATCCTCGGCGCTGGCGGGCGCGGGGGCGGGATCCGGCGTGGCGGCTGCGGTCGCGACATCCTCCGCCGGGGCTTCGACCGCGGGCGGCGGTGATTCCGCCTGGCGCGCCTTCGGCGCGACGAGGCCCTTCAGCGTGTCCGCCGGTTCCTTGAACACCTTCCTGAACGGCTCGAGCGGCCCCGACGACGCCGGAGCGACCAGCAACGGCGGCACCGCGAGCGCGGCGGCGAGGGTCGCGGCAATGGCGATGCGGCGTTCCAATCGCATCACTCCCTGCCCGGCCGCCCGAGTGCGTCGCGGTGAAGGCCGGCCGAGCGCTGATCGAAGCAGCAGAATAGCACGTGTTGCAACGTTCCATGTCCCGCGTCGGTTTCCCGCCGAACCGTCTCCACCGCGATGGCGGCGGCCCGCTCGGCCGGGAAACCGTATACACCGGTGGAGATCGCAGGAAATGCCAAGCTCGCGAGGCCGCTTGCCGCGGCGAGGCGAAGCGAGGCCGCGTAGCACGCGGCGAGAAGGCCGTCCTCGCCGGCGCCGCCGCCACGCCAGACCGGGCCGACGGTGTGGATGACGTGGCGGGCCGGCAGCCGGTAGCCGCGCGTGATGCGCGCCTCCCCGGTGGGGCACCCGCCGAGGGTGCGGCACTCGGCGAGCAGGCCGGGACCGGCGGCGCGATGGATCGCGCCGTCGACACCGCCGCCGCCGAGCAGCGTCTCGTTGGCGGCGTTCACGATGGCGTCGACCGCGAGCGTGGTGATGTCGGCGACGACGACCTCGAGCATCGGGTTCGAACGGTCTGCCATGGCGAGTCCTCCGGATCCGGGACGAGGCGCGCGCCCGCGGGCGCCGCGCATCCCTCAAACGCGCAGACGGCGGCGCTGGTCCTCCAGCACGTCCTCCAGCGTCTCGGCGAAGGGCGTCGACGGGGCCCAGCCGAGGAGCGCACGCGCCCGCCCTGCGTCGCCGAGGGCGCGCGGCACGTCGCTCGGGCGGACGCGGGCCGGGTCCTCCTCGATGCGGACTTCGACGCGCGACAGGGCGAGGAGCGCCGCAAGGACATCGCCGATCCGCCGCGGCGTGCCCGAGGCGAGGTTGAGGATGGTGCCGGGCTCGATCGCCCCGGCGCGCTCGATGGCCGCGACATAGGCCGCGGCGACGTCGCGCACGTCGATGAAGTCGCGCTCCGCCTCGAGGTTGCCGACCGCGATCACCGGCGCCGCGCCGCCGGCCTCGATCCGGGCGAGCTGCGCGGCGAAGGCCGGAACGACGAAGGCCTCCGACTGTCCCGGGCCGGCCTGGTTGAAGGGGCGCATCAGGACGGCGCGGAGGCCGCGCCGGGCGAGCACGCCGAGGGCGAGGTCGCCGGCCGCCTTGGATGCCGCATAGTCGTCGAGGGGACGGAGCACGGCGTCCTCGTCGAGCGCCCGCCCCGCGCGGAAGCTCGCGCCGTAGACGAGGCCGGTGCCGGTATTGACGAGCGGCGCATCGGGCACGATGTCGAGGATCGCCTCCCCGAGCGCCCGCACGCCGTGAAGGTGGAGGCCCCAGGCGGCGTCGGGCCGACGGGCGGCCGCCGCCGGCGCGGCGATCCCGGCGAGGTTGACGACGTGGGTGGGAGCGAAGTCGCGGAGGACGGCCCGCACCGCTGCCGCGTCGGCGATGTCGAGCGGTGTGACGCCGGGATCGGCGACGGGCGCCTTCGACGTCGGCAGGATCGCGGTGCCGCTCCCGAGCCCGGCGCGAAGCGCGGGGACGAGGTGGCCCCCCATGAAGCCGCCGGCGCCGATGACGAGGATGCGCATCGCCGCGGCTGCCGGTCAGGCCGACAGGCGCGCGAGATCCGCGTCGACCATCTCGGCGACCAGGTCCTCGAGCCCCGTCCGGGGCTGCCACCCGAGCCGGGCGCGCGCCTTGCCCGCATCGCCGACCAGCACGTCGACCTCGGCCGGCCGCAGGAAACGCTCGTCGACGACGACGTGATCCGCCATGTCGAGCCCGGCATGGGCGAAGGCGAGCCGGCAGAAGTCGCGGACCGACGTGGTCCGGCCGGTGGCGACCACGTAGTCGCCCGGCTCGTCCTCCTGGAGCATCAGCCACATCGCCTCGACATAGTCGCGCGCGTGGCCCCAGTCGCGCCGCGCCTCGAGGTTGCCGAGCGCCAGCCTGTCCGCGAGCCCGAGCCTGATGCGCGCCACCCCGTCGGTGATCTTGCGGGTCACGAACTCGATGCCGCGGAGCGGCGATTCATGGTTGAACAGGATGCCGCTCGAGGCGTGCATGCTGAAGCTCTCGCGGTAGTTCACCGTCATCCAGTGGGCGTAGAGCTTGGCCGCGGCGTAGGGCGAGCGGGGATAGAACGGCGTCGTCTCGCTCTGCACCGGCTCCTGGATGAGCCCGTACATCTCGGAGGACGAGGCCTGGTAGAAGCGGGCCTCCGGCGCCATGAGCCGGGCCGCCTCGAGCATGTTGACCGCCCCGAGGCCGGTGACGTTGCCGGTGAGGACCGGCTGCTGCCAGGACGACCACACGAAGGACTGGGCGGCGAGATTGTAGATCTCGTCCGGCGCGACGTCGCGCACGATCCGGATCAGGCCGGACAGATCGGTGAGGTTGCCGTCGTGCTTGACGACGTCGTTCTCGATGCCGAGCCACTTCAGGCGGACGCCGACGACGTCGGCCGAGGCGCTCCGGCGCACGATCCCGTGCACCTCGTAGCCGCGGCCGAGAAGGAGCTGCGACAGGTAGGCGCCGTCCTGGCCGGTGATGCCCGAGAT
>Ga0182738_1004588_pt1 | contig 15204 bp, 10 predicted proteins | sample eDN5th30CBELigMG_FD_128876 | JGI IMG/M metagenome (GOLD analysis project Ga0182738, IMG submission 128876) | Enriched Miracle-Growth compost microbial communities from Emeryville, California, USA - eDNA 5th pass 30_C BE-Lig MG (version 2)... ... | reverse complement strand
GAAAATACGGAAAATACGGAAAATACCGAAAATAACGAAAATACGGACTTTATCCCAAAATTTCCCGTACTTTCCGTACTTTTTTTCCGTACATGGCGGGCCCCCGAATTCCGAACCCTGGAAATTCTCCTCACGGCATCCAAAGACCAGCATTTTTTTCAATTTTTTTGATTTCTAGACCTTGTTGAATTTGTAACCATATTAAAACCACTCTTTTCTTTTTTAGGACGGATATTATCAAAATATTTTTAAAATGAATATTGAGAGCCATCATTTTTCCACAAAAAAAACGAATCTTAATGGCTCTTGTTTTCAAGAGAAAAATTCAAGCCTTGGGCATTTCGATTTTCTTTGATATTTTTTTGGAAGAAACTGAACGCTTGAAATGAAAGATGAAGCTCGAGAAGAGTTCATAAATGAAGGACTTGATGAAATATATTTTTTAGGAAGGTGATTGAATAAGAAAAAGTCTGAATTTAAAAGAGATTTCATAGACAGATAGAAAGAAAGATTTTTTCGCAGGATTGATTTTTTCGAAAAAGAATGAAAAATTTAATTTTTAAAATATGAGCAGTTGACCTCTTTTGTTCTGGCTTGTTTCTTGAAATGAACGTTTGTTTCGTTATATGAGCTCCCTCTAGTGGAAGATAGTTTACTTAGTGATGCCTTTGGCTATCAAATACCGTCAAAAAAATTGAAAGGAATTCTTATAAGTATGACTTAGATTTGCCTGAGTGCTTGAAGAAGTTTGCCCAGCATGAAGATTTTACAAGCAAGACTCAACAAGAGTTCTCGTTTTTGCTCAGCAATGAAGGTAATTTTGTCCTTCTTCATCAGGTTCTTTTGAAAATAAGAGTTCAGAAGTTTAACTTGGATTTATTATTGACGAATAAGGTTCTTGTCTAACCTGGAAATGATGGGAAATAGGGTCTTCTTTTTGTACCTCCATTTGAAATTCAAACATAACATAATCATCAAGTCGTTTTTTGAGAAAAGGGGTGTAAATTTATTGATTTGTCTTTGAGATTTTTCTCTTTAATTCTCTGACCTAACCACTTATTTAAAAAGTTCGAAAGAAAGAAAATAGGAGACCTCAAAGTTTGGGCTCTTATTGAACAACATAGAGCCTGAAATCCTTTCAAGAGCACTACAAAGGATATTTCTCACATGATTCTAGCGAATCAGTTTGAAATTTCACAAAATTTTAGGCAAAAAGTCTGTTTAAGCCATGTGTTTATGGGTTAATTTAAACCTTTACTATGCATATATTTTTTTAATTTTTAAAAAGGAAATGAAAAATCCTTCTTGCGGATGAGAATTCCCCTTCAACAAGAAGATGAATTCACGAGAAGTCATGAATGGAATCATTGCAGAGGAAAGTTTTTGAGAAAGAAGTTTAGCAGATTTAAAATTATCTATTTTCTATTTATCTGTCAGTGATAAAATTTGAGCTTTAAAAACAAATTTTGGATGATTGGTTTTGAAAGACCCTTTTAATGTTCGATTTCGAAAATATGTTTGTTCTTTCGTTTTTCTAGATACCCCCTCATTTATAGCTGCGTCTTCTTGGACAAATAATAAAAATTCTTTGATTCAAAATTGAAATTCCCTTCTAAATGCTAATTGTCCAGAGATACAAGCTGTGGTACCCGATTCTTGCTACAGCGAATGCTTGCTTTGGTTTCCTTTTCTACTCCTACAACATTACGATATTTGGTGCTCTTCTGCCTTTCATTAAGAATTACCTCTTCCCTGAGCAAACTGAATTTGTCAATACCCTAATTGCTTCATGCCCTATTCTGAGCGCTATCATTGGGGCGCTGATAGCTGGTTATTTTTGTTTAAGAATCGGAAGAAGAAAGACCATGATATTATTTGATTTCATCGCTATAGGAGGCGTAGTTGTGAGCCTTTTTGATGTTCTAGCTTGTCTTTTTGTGGGAAGACTGCTTTTGGGGTTCACAATCGGAGTCACAAGTGTGGCAGCACCTTTGTATTTCAGCGAAATTTCTCCAGTGGTCTACAGAGGAGAGTTTACAAATGGTCCGCCAATATTTGGAGCCTTTGGAATTTTATTTGCAACGTTATTGGGTCTTTTGGTCCCTGCTGAGCTTGCGCCTGGCGAGACAGATGGTACTTGGAGAGTGTTGTTGGCGTTGGCGATGATTCCATTGATCTTAAGAATATTTAATTTTCTGGTGTTTTTCAGATGTGAGACTCCATTCTATTATGTAAATAAGGCAAAATACGCCAAAGCCGCCAAGGGGCTGAGAAAAACCATGAATGCAGACGCTGATGTTGCTGAAAGAATTGTGGAGTTGATGAAAGAGAGAGATTACGTTAAGACAGAGGGAGCGGTACGCTTCCTTGAAGTCTTTAAAAAGAGATTCAGGTTTGCTACTTTTGTCTGCGCAGTGATGCTTTCTCTCCAGTACTTGAGCGGTTTGAACATCATCCTTGTTTTCTCAGGCCAAGTTTATAGCAGTGGCCTGACAAATGATAGAAATCTTCCCTATATCCTCTCTGTCTGCACAGTTTTTGTAAATTTTCTTGGAGCCATTGTTTCAATGTGGACATGCAGTCAATTTGGCCGAAAGCCCTTGCTCGTTGGCGGTGTAATAGGATGCGGAGTCCTATTTCTTATTTATGGTATTCTAGCAAAGGCTGTTTCTGAAGATAGTCTTGTGGCTAAGATTTGGCTAGTATTCTGGCCTTTCCCCTGGAATCTGTCAGTTGGGTCAGTGATGTACATTATTGTCGCAGAAACATTGCCAGACGTGGGTGTTTCAGTGGCATCATTTTGGAATTGGGTTTTTGCTTTCTTGACTCTGCAGTTTTTCCCCAAAACAGAAGAGGCGATTGGATATGGTTGGACTTTTATTATGTACGGAATAATAACTGTTGTGGGAGCTCTATTTCTCTGGCTCACAGTGGTTGAAACAAAGGATAAAAATAAAGATGATATCTTGATGCTCTACAGTGGAAAAACAGTCCCAGCAAGACCAGAAAGTTTGCGAAAGCAACAATCCTACATAGCAGCTCAGGCCCAAACTGGTCCCGCTATCGATCTTGATGCACTGAAAGACGAAAAATACAAGGAAATTGTCAATAAAGATCTTGAAAAAGCTGGATCTCAAAGACAACCCAGTACACCCGAAACTAACCAATCTCCTCCGAATCATGAAGTTATTTGTCAAGCTTAATGAGTGTTGATTTAAAGATTATGAGATGGTATGAAATGAAATAAAATGAAGTGAAAAAATATTATTGTTTCCAACAAAAGATAAAAAGGGTAAATCTACTATGTATTTGTGATCATATATGTATGGTTCAGTATGATATTGTTTCAAATCTAAAAGAATGTTCCGTCAATATCTTTTCGAGACTGCAAAAGATCAGCTCAGGATGTTCTATTTGAAGGTAAATTTTCAAATATATCCTTTTGTTCAGATTTTTTACATGGTCCTTTTTTTCACTCTTTTTGTTTTTCTCATAGTTGTTCATTTGATGCCTAAGGAGAGTTGAGAAGGGAACTCTCTAAACTTTGTTTGGATGACAGGATATTCATTTTTAGCAAATTTTAAAAGTTAAGTTGAAGATATTTAATTTTGCCCTTTGAAGAATAAGGCTATATATTCATTGATAAGGAGAGAAAGTTCTTTTGATTTATCGAAAAAACTCTAATAGCATTCGAATTGATTTGGGACAAAATTACATTAAAATTCTATTTTAACTGACTCTCATTCGCGATGCCTGTTTCTTTTGAGGAAGATGAGAGGAAAAAGGTCCTTCTGAAGTCTTATTTTCTCATTGTTTGAATTTTTTTTAGAAAAACCTCAGAACAATTATTCTTCTCCTCTTTGCAAACATGAAGAAACTCTAAAATTCAAATATCAAAAGTTAGAAAGTACCAATTTTTTTTTTCAGACTTGTCATCAACCAAATTTTAGCAAACTTTTTCCATGAATTCAAATTTGTGTTGAAGTTTTTAGGAAATAACCAAAATACATTTAAAGAGAGAGAGAGCGAGAGTTTATTTGAATATGTATTTTTATTACTTTACACAACAACAAATTTGATACTTGGATGCCTTTCTTTGAACTAAACTAGCGAAATGATTATCAAAATTAATATTCACTCTGTCTATTATGTGAGTGTTAGTATATAAAAAGTTCTTGGAGAGGAGAAATTTTAAGGGCATTTCTTTTCAACAATACTTGAACCATGATCATCATATTCACCTTTGCCGATCCATAAGCTTTGGAATGAACCCAAAGAAGATAAAATTGATCCTCCAACCCAAGTACTGTATCTTCTTTCGATGGCATGAGGGTAAGCAATCAACTTAACTTTAGCATTCTGAAATGGTTATGATTGAAAAAGTGTCATTAAAAGAGAATGTACTTGTGGAGCAATATCAGTTAATTTCTTTTGCATGATATCAACAAATCCAGGGAGAAGGGTATTTCCTCCTGTAAGGATAACATTGCCAAACAATTCTTTTCTGAGATCAATGTCACATTTATTAATAGAATCAAGGACAATTTGGTGATATCCCTTAAAGTTGCCAACATCAAGATCCTAAAAGAAATTATTCAAGAAAATGATTTTCAATCAAGATATACAGCTGGCTTATTGCGTTCATTTTCTGGCAAGACAAAGAAGATTTCAGGAGAGGTGAATCTGAAATCGCCAAGGTTAACTTTCTTTCCATCAGGAAGCTCATATTCAGTTTTTTCTTGAAGGCTCATAACTCTAATCGGATATTTGTTAATTTTCTTCCGAAAACGTATTCATTTACCCTTCATTTCTATTTTCAAGAAGTTTGCAGCAAGATTCTTTGATATCCCTAGCAATTTCAGCTTTACAGAATTTATCGAAGCTGAAATGAGTATTTGGCCATTCGACATAATCAGAAGTTTTATTCTCTCCTTCAACTCTGGTATTCAAATAATGTCTAGGAACAATGGGGGTTTTCAAGACGTCTTCAACATAACTTTGAACTCTTTCAGTCAAATATTCTCCTGCAATATCATATTTCACAATGCCTAAAAAGTTATTTCTTGATTGAAAAAGTTGAGTTTTAAACCTTTTTGAAGAACATAACCATCATGAACGGGAATTGCCATAGTAGAGCTTGCGCCAGAATCGAAAATAAGACTTGTAGATCTTCCAGAAGCAAAGCTAAAAAGTAGTTTTAAAAATCTTCCAAAATAGAAGTTACCAAGAAAGGACACCAGTTTTACAGAGGAAGAAAGCAGGGACATTGAATTTTTCAAACATGATTTCGCACATTTTTTGTCTTTGTTCTTTATTGTGGATAGGAGATTCACTGAGAAGGACAGGGTATTGAGCGGCAGAAGTTTCTAAATTAGTGGCATAGACATCTTGGACAAGTTTTTCAAAGAAATCCATGTCAGTGACTATTGAAGGTCAGGTTTTTGGTTTCAAGACAAGGATTACATTGGCCTTTTCTGATGGATTCGTGAATTTCCATATGGTCTCTTCTCATGCGAATATTGATGTCTCCAGCATATAAAACTCTTCCTTTGGGCTTGGAATCGCTTGAGGTTTCTACCTCCATGGATTTGGCTTTATCTCCAGGGACAACACCAATTGCCTATAATCTCTAAGCTCGAGGAGGAGGAAAGAACCTTACTGAGGAAAAATTGACCTTTGGTGTGTCCTCACCACTATAACCTTAAAGTTTTATAGAGAAGAAATTTGGCCTACCTGCTCTAACGGATTGGTTACCAATGTCAATAACAACTCCAGTAATTTCGTCTTCAGAGAATAAGTCAGAGATGAAGAGAGTGAAAAAGGGCTTACCGCTGTACATACTAATTGATGTGTTTTATTTATGATATTTATATCTTTTAATCAAAAGTGAGCAAAAAAATTTTGAATTTTTTAGATCTCAATCATTTTTCTTATGAATTGGGGAAAAGAAATTTCTTCTTTGAAGATCGAAAGGTGATGGTAAGCATATGAAAAATTCAAATTGTTATGAAAAAAAAGGCGTCTCACATCTGGGCGATATTTGTGGAGTTATTTTGAAAATTTGTTTGTTCTCTTTGGGCAAAATCTGAGAGCTCAAGTTTTTTTTGGGAGTTTTTCTTTGAAAAATGTTTTCAAAATAACAAAGGAATAAAATAATTCTCATTCTTTGAATTTACTGTCTTTATTTTCTAAATTAGGGGAGGGGTGAGAAATTGGAGGATTCTTTAAAATCAATAATTTTTTGAATTTTCCAAAAAAAAAAACTCTTTTCACTTTTCTAAGAAAATTTTCTCTCAACTCAACCTTGTCATTTTCGAATCAAAAAAAAGATTTTCAGATTTTTTTTTTCCAGCATAAAAAATGTATTCAAAAGACCCTTTCTGCTTCTTTTCAAGGTTGGCTTGAGATGAGAGCAATTTTCGATTCTAAAAAATATCAATGAAGTAATTGACAAAAGTGTTCTCACAAGATAATTTTTTGACTTAGCTTAACCCAACTTGACAAAATCTCTTCAAACATTTGCTTATTGGAAAATATTGATGAGTTTCCGATATTTTTTAAATTAAATACAATAAAAAAGTTTATAATTCTTCTTATCTGGAGATGACTTTCAAAACTGGATTTATTCAATATCGTGGAGACAGATATTTTAGAAATCAACAATTAGCAGACAAACTTAATATCAGAGGAGGTTATGCCAGTGGTCTGAATGACAAAAAGAGAATCTTGAAAAAACAAAAAACTCGAATTGGTCGAATGAGAAGAACTTCGAAACTATGGGCTTCAGATCAGGGAACAGACAGTATCTTTCGAACCTTTCTGCACTTTGGACAATTGAAATCTGTTGAATTATGCTCATTTGGCAAAATTAAAGCTTCAGCTTTTGTGAGAATGAAGAAATATTTAAAGAGAATTATTCTTCAGAATAAAATCGAAGCACTCAAGCTCTATTTCGGACACATGGGTTCCAATCAGCAGTTTTTTTCATTCAAAGGGTTGGTGTGCTTGAGATCCCTGAGGAATTTGCAGCTTACTCTGGGAGGTTATGATGTTTCAAAAGTTGAGAAAACATTCCAATCAATTCAGTCAGCTGCGAAGAGAAGATATTGGCCTGGTTTAAAATTTGTCGGAATCGAAGTTGGCCCGAAAATTGAAAGAGAAGGGGAAGAGTTTGACAAGCAAATTTACAGATTTTTTTATACGATTGGGAGCATTTCTAAAATCAAAGCTCAAATTCCAATAAGTCTTCGATTGAATCTTCAATGGAATGACAGAGGCGAGCTATTTCTCCTTCCACATAATGACAGACAAGTTCTTGAGGGTTTTGCACATGTGAAGTGGCTGTATTTAGCAGGCTCTATCAACAGATACTATCAATATTTTTTGAAAAGCAAAAAAGTGGTTCAGAATTTGAAGGAATTATCATTCTTTTTGGATTGTAGTTCAAGGGATAAAAATTTTGAGATTTTCTATAATTTGTTGATTGGATGTCTTCCACACATGCAGGCTTTAAAAAAGGTTGTAATTGACCATTTATATTTAGAATCCAATGATGACCAATCAAAGAAGCTTTTGAGAGGATTCCAGAGGAATTTTTCATTGACAGACTTTGCGTTTAATCTGTCATACTTTAACAAGATATCGAATGACCTATTTGCAGATCTACTTGGAACTGTGAATAGCTTGCCAAATCTTAATTCCTTAAGGATGCAGTTTGCGAAGAGTCAACTTGCTCCGGAGACGAAGAAGGTTAATTTTGAAAACTTTTTCAGATCTTTTTACTGCTCTTGTGGAGTCACTTGCTTAACTTTACAGTTCAGTGATTTTGGAGAAGCACTAACTGATGCCTGCTTTGAAAATTTATGCCAATCTATTAAGCGTCTTGGTTTGCTGAAAGAACTTGATTTAAGATTTACAAAGAGCAGAATATCATCTGAAGGGGTCCAAAAGCTCACTGAAATCCTCCCGAATTTCGTTGGGCTGGAGAAACTGAATTTGGATCTCAGTGATATACTTTTAACTTCAGAAGACGCGTTAAATTTTGTTCAATGTCAAAGAGGCTTCATCAATCTTTCCAGCCTGATGTGGGCGATCAATATTGAAGAATTCACTGAAACCCTTGCAAAAAAATTAATTTTTACTCTATGTTGTAATCTGAAAAGACTGAATTATATTGGTCTCGAATTTGTTCGAACGAAAAACAAAGATTCAGATATAGAAATTTCAGCTCAAGAAATCATTCAAAGCTTAAAAAACAAAATGATGATTAATTTTGACTTTTCATAAAGATTTGATTTTGATTTGAGATTGCCAGCGAAATTTTTAGAAGGAAGAAATATTTTGTTTGTTATGATGAATTATGGCATGGAATAATGAATAAAATGTAAATATTTAGATGCCTTTAGATCGAAAAGTTTTTACTTTTAACTTTAATAATAATCATCAATATGAAGGAGAATTATGGATACTTGATAATTTTTAATGCAATATTATGATGAGAAGTACCCATGAATTTCCTTATAAATCCCATTGTTTACCACCAGTGATAAGGGAGTCTGGTTTGGGAGAGTCTGGTCAAATCAGCTTGTCCAGTGACGACACCAGAGTCGATACCGCATTGGCCGAAAGCGATTCTGAAGAAACCGTTTTCACCCCAATCAGGACCCCAAGAGTTGGCGACAATCCAGAAGTTGGTGCCATTTTCGTTACCCCAACCGATGATCTTGACGGCGTGACCACCGAGAGCAGATCCACTTTGGTGAGTGTAGATACCACCAGAGTAGGACATGAAATCTTGGTAGACGGTGAAACCAGTTTCAACGGGGCCGTATTGTTGGATGTTGGCTTGGATGGAGGCGGGGTTAGGGAGTTGAACAACGGATCCCTTAACAGCGTGATAGTTCTTGATAGCAGTACCATCAGCGCATTGAGTGAAGTCCTTGCACTTGACGGGTTGAGTACCGTTGTAAGAAGCATAGGGGAGGCAGCTGTCAGTGACGAGACCATCGCTGACGAGGAACCACCAGGAGAACAAGGGAACACCACCGTTGCATCCGTGGTTCAAGACGTTGTTGCAAGAGAGGAGGTATTGGGGAGAGAGGACAACATTGACGCTACCGTTGGAGGCAATGCAGAATCTGTCGGAGAGGACTTCAGAAGCAGCGAAAGCCCAGCAGGATCCGCAGTGGCCTTGATCTCTGATGGGGTGGACGCATCCGGGCCATTGTTCAGAGGAGTTGAAATAAGCGGGGACATCTTGATAACCTTCGTAGTTGAAGACAGTCAAGTTCTTGTATTCGGAGAGGTCAATGAGCTTAGCACCCAAGAATTGTTGCTTGATTTGTTCGTAGGTCATGCCTTGGAACTTCTTGGGGATAGCAGCTCTCCAGGTGCTTCCGAGACTGTTCAAGTGGTCAACGAAAGATTGGGAGATGACTTGCTTTTCACCAATGATGATGGTGTCCATAGCTCTACCGACCCAGTAGCCCAAATCAGTGAAGTTCTTGTTATCAAAAGCAGCAATAGCGCTCTTGACTTCAGCGATGACTTCGACGTGGTTGATCAAGAGACTCTTTCCAATGTAGTAGAGGAAAGCTTCAGGGTTAGTGAAGGACTTGGCGAATTTGATGAACATTTGGATATCAGCAGCGGAGGCTCTGCAAACTTGAGCAGCGTTGGGAATAACTTGAGCGGCTTCACCGAGGAGGGCAATACCTTCCTTGACCTTAGCGGGGTTCTTGGTCTTGATATCAGCGATACCTTGGGAGACATCCTTGACAACAACATCGACATCAGTGACGCAGGTCTTGATGTTATCAAAGATAGTTTCGCTGGAGACACCGACGAGGAAACCTCTGACGAAGTTGAGGACATCAGTTTGGGTGTCCTTGATGGCCTTTTGTCCGATGATGATGGTGTCCATAGCCTTACCGACCCAGTAGCCCAAGTTGGTGTAGTCCTTGTTTTCGTAAGCTTGAACAGCGCTGGTGACTTCATGGATGACTTCGACGTGGTTGATCAAGAGGCTCTTTCCAACGTAGTAGAGGAAAGCTTCAGGGGAAGTGAAGGTCTTGGCGAAGTTGATGAACTTTTGGACATCAGCAGCGGAGGCTTGGCAAGATTGGGCAGCGTTGGGGACAATTTGAGCAGCTTGACCGAGGAGGATGATACCTTGCTTAACCTTAGCAGGATCCTTGGTCTTGATGTCTTCGATAGCAGTGTAGATATCAGTGGCGAAGGTATCAACATCAGCAATGCAGGTCTTGATGTCGTCGAAGATGGAGGCGGAACCGACACCGGAGAGGAAACCCTTGACGAAGTTGATGACATCAGTCTTGGTGTCCTTGGCGTTGAGGGCCTTTTGTCCGATGAAGATGGTGTCCATGGCTCTTCCGATCCAGTAACCGAAGTTGGTGAAATCTCCAGTTTGGTAAGCCTTGATAGCACTGTTGACTTCCTTGAAGACATCAACTCTGTTGATGATGAGGGACTTGCCAACATAGTACAAGAAAGAAGCGGGGTTCTTGAAGGACTTGACCATCTTGAGGAGGGTGGCAATATCAGCACCAGCAACCTTGCATTGTTGGACGGCAGTGGGGATGATTTCGACGGCCTTACCGATGAGGGCAATACCTTCTTCAACCTTGGAAGCGACCTTAGTTTGGATATCTTCAACACCAGTGATGATGTCGGTGATGATAGTTTGGTCATCTTGGATGCAAGCCTTGACGTTGTCGAAGATGGAGGAGGAGCCGACGCCGTTAAGGAAACCCTTGACGAAGTTCAAGATGTTGGTCTTGTCGTCAGAGGGGGCTTGATAAGCGGGGAAATTGTAGGCGTTCTTGAGGTATTCGTTGACTCTGAAAGCCAAATCGTTGTTACGTTGGGCAAGAGAGCCAGCAACGAGGAGGAAAAGGGTTAAAAAGACGAGTCTCATTAACAATAGGATTTAAAATAAATGATTATTAAGCAAAATCAGATTTTAGTGACTTATATATGAAATGATTCAGTCATAAGAGTTTGCCCGGAGTATTGAAGGGTGCAGATTAAAACAAAAACTCGGGGTATATTTTTAACTGTATGCAAGCACATTAATTTATTCAAGACGTCATTTGAGATTTGAGAGACGGAGGATGGGAGGAGGCATTTAAGGGAGTAATTTTAGGAGAAATTTATCTGGTATTGATGCAAATCAGAAAAAATAATGCGACAATTTGTTGACACAGGTCAAACAATAGAACCCTCGAAATTTTAGTTGAACAGAGAGTTTGAATGAAGAGTTACAAATTAGGGCACGACGAAATATTTATTGATTAAAAAAATAAACAGGCCTTTTGGAAGGAAAAATAATTTGGGGTGAGTGTCTTCTCAGAGCTAAAGGTAGATTTTAAATGAGATGGAGAGAGGACATGGAAATCCTAATATCTTAACAAAGTCAAGTTAGAGCAAATCTTCGTTGGAGTTTCACAGAAAAATCGAGAACATAATTTGAAATTAAGACCAGAGGTTTTGCCGTCGCAATAAAACTTTAAAGTTGGAATCTGATTTGCTAAAACGTTTTATTTGATAGTTTTTGTTGTCTGAAGTGTTTTATTTTTAATGGGACTATTTTTAGCCCTCAAAATAATTTTAATTGCCTGTATGTGTATGAATTCTCGCTTTTGCCTGACTTTCTCAATGTATCTTTTTCCTCCACAGATTTTTTACTCTTTAATTGCTTGTGTCATTCTGTGATCTTGGGCCAGGTTTAGAAAGATTTTTTTGTTGATGCAAAGTCTAGTGAGACTCAACTTTGTGTCTCCCCATTTGTTTTTGCTCAAATTTTGCCAACAAAACAAAAGTTTGTGTTGGCTTTTTTATTAAAGAAGTTTCTTTGTAAACTCCTACGACAAATTCAATATTATCTTGAAAGATGTGCTGGGTGATTAAAATCTATAATGAAAAAATGATTGAAATGTTTTCTTGTTGAGGAGAATTTAGTTAAGGGAATCCATACAACGTTTCTATTTTTTCCCTTGTGATCCATCAAAATAATAATACCTTATGTTTCCGCACCTGACATTGAGCAGAAGTTTTTATTTGCTTTCTAAATTCGGATTTTGATGTTTAAGAGGCAAAATTGTAAATGTGTTAGTGAATCAATATGCTGACGGACTGCTTACAAAAATACGAATAAAGAATTGAATCCGACAGGAGAGAAGATTGAGAGCGAATGACAATTAAAAATGAGAAGAGAATAGGTTTATGAAGAGATTTCAAGAAGGGAGTTTGCAAAATAAGTAACTTACATTCGATAGTAGCAGAATTATATAATATTTTTAATGAGAGAAATAATTTTAGCTCTAACGGAAAACTTGATTTGGCTCAAAAACCCCAGAATTGAACTTCTTGGATTATTTGGTGTTTTTATGAGTTTCTGAAGAAGCGAAAAGCTTTGAAAGATCCACAGCAGATTGATAAAAAGTCGTTTTTTTTGTTTGAGAAGAGGAGTAACTTGAGATGATTGTATCTTTAACAGCAACTTTGTTACTCCAGAATTATTAATTTATTCAGGTAAAATCTGTTGTACTTTATCATCATCAAGGAAAGTTTTTTTCCTGTGAAAGAAATTTTTCAAGAAGGCTGGGTGAATTTGATATCACTCTGCACGTAATCCCAAAAATAAAAATCTGTTACCCTGATTTGTATCTTCCGAAAGGTCTTGGCAAATCTTAAAGACTTGAAAGATGGGGAGACTGTGAAGAGGAGGCGTCTGACTTATTCTAAATTGATTTTCTTTAATCTCGTTTCTATAAAACAGCCCTTAAAAAATGAGCCAAAATTTGTTGTGTTGCGAATAAATGATATTCATTTTCGCTTATCCGATTATGATCAAGAGGCGGGCAAACGGGTATTTATAAAATTTATTGGCTATGAGATATGAAAGTTTTTCCCTCTCATTCATAAGAATTTTTATGGATGACAATAAATAAATCAAATCAATGTACAAGAAAAATACTAATACAACAGTAATGTAGTTTACGATGATTCTCTTTTTTTCAAAGCTCTTCTTCTTTCCACTATTATCAGATAGGATCCTCAACAGTAAGGGGTCTTTCAAGGACAAGTCCAAAACTAAATTATTAAAATCATTTCATCTGGAAAATAATTACTCTGTCATAGTTTTCTTTTGAAGAGGAAGGAGGTATTTGATTAAGACTGGAATAAAGAAAAATCCGAACAAGACTCCAAATCCTATGATGTAATTGTAGCTTATCACCTGATTGAGAGCAAGAGCAATAGTCTCAGGCCAATATTCTCCGTAGTTTTTTATGCAAAACATTGACGTAATAAAAGTGCTTGCCAGTGCCTTTAAAAAAATGAGATGGATAATTGTGATTTTTTACCTCGGGAGTTATATGGAATACAAATGACGAGATAGTGGAACCATATCCCCAGTCAACGCTTCCGAACCCGATGTAGAAGAGAATCAGAGCAACCCAAGTACTTCGAGGAGTATTATCTTGATCATATGTATTGAGGATATAAAGTGGCAATGCACACTAATGAGATGAATTAAGGTTCAAAAAAAAGTGAAACTGTCTTACAACCACAGTGGCAAGAGTGTAGAAAATCGTGAAAAGTTTTAATTCTGCTCGATGCTTTTGATTATAAAATCCCTAGAAATTGATCAGAAAAATAAGGAAATAAAAGCTACGGCAAAAATAGCAACAGCCAGAAAGACTGGAGTCGCAGCAGTTCTGATATTTGTGATTGTTTCTTTTGAAAGCCCCTGAAAGAGATAAGAGGAAGATCAATGATATTTAAACTTTTTTAATCATATTTGGTTCAAATACAATCATTGTTGGGCTTTGATTAATCATGTAGAGAAGGAATACAAGAATGACAGTTCTCAAATTTGGATTTGCCAGGAATTTTTTGAACTAAAAGATTGAGTCTAGGAAATGAAGAATTTTACAGTATAGAAGATTTCTCTAAAGGTGGTTCTGTGTTCATCTGGAACTTCTTTTTCTTTGTAGAAAATTAGTGTAACTCCTACTGTGCATATCAGAAGACCACATCCAAAGAAGAAATCTTCGAGAGTGACCAAGGGTTTCTATGAGTTAAAATAACTGTTTTCGTTCGTGAATATTGGAGTACATCTCTTGGAATATCAAAGATATATTTGTTGCAAAACTTCACTGAGTTTAATGGGACAAGAAGATTGAAAGAAACAAAGCCTCCTAAGAAGCCAACTATTTTTTTTTTTGTGAGAGAGTAAAAATGAAGATTTGTACTGATTCTCTGGAAAGAGCCTGCTAATGCCCAATTTTCAGGACTTATTAAACTTGTAACCCAGCCATCTACAACAACATCCTGAAACAAAATGGTGAATATCGATTTTTTTTTTTAATATTACTTCCATTGCCATCGTTGCAACCATCAAAAATCCAAGAACCACAAGTTGTTTGATTCTAATAAATGAAACAAGTTCTTCAATATGGAACGAAAGAATAATATGAGTCAAGCCACTCTGGAGATCATTAAATGAAACCCAAAGATAAGAAGGAAGAAGTACAAAGAGAAGGATGGGCACCAAATGTGTTTTTCGCTTTCCGAATTTTCTGAAGAAATACTTGGGAGGGATGAGTCACAGTAGAGAAAGTTGAAAAATACAGTGTCAACGATTGGAGCAAAGAGGAACTTGAAAGCAAAGGGATAACGAACAAGTGAAAGTTGACTCAATTGTGCAAAGTCTGCTCCGTGTTCTGTAAGAATCAAAACAAGAGCTTCTCTGAAAAATCCAAGCGGAAGACCCTATTGATGGCTGTTTAAAATAATGTTCTTGGCTGAATTTTATTACTTGAACAAAATAAAGGAATCCAAGCAAAAGAAAAGAAAAAGCATCAGATCGCTTGACAGGTTCGACAATCTCAGTTCTGAAGAAATTGAATCAATTTATGGATTAAAAAAAATACTTGGAGGTGGCTTTTTTATGCCCAGAGGGAGGAGATCTTTCAAGGACTTCTACTTCACTTAGGTTTGAAGATTAGGAAGGGTATTTAAGCAACAATTACTCAGCAATCAAAGGAGATGTCTCACTTTCTCTTTCGTTCATCTTTGGAAAAAAGGAGTTTTCAGAAGTAAAATTTTAAATAATCAATTCGGTTTTTAAGTAAAAACGACTAAATCTTTTAATCAATAGATAAGATAGATGGATGGATT
>Ga0182738_1004587_pt1 | contig 15205 bp, 13 predicted proteins | sample eDN5th30CBELigMG_FD_128876 | JGI IMG/M metagenome (GOLD analysis project Ga0182738, IMG submission 128876) | Enriched Miracle-Growth compost microbial communities from Emeryville, California, USA - eDNA 5th pass 30_C BE-Lig MG (version 2)... ... | reverse complement strand
CTTGCCAAACAACTTCCAATGAGGATGGCCCAGATCACTCGAGGGAGGATGATTTGGATAAATTCATCGTCTGGGATGGATTTGGAGTTTAAAGGATTTTCCAAATGGTACAAGGTAAGGACAATGAAGTAAATGATATATTGGTAACTCCAAGCCTTTCCAGCTCTGAGTATTTTCCTGATGAATCGATTTTCACTCCAAAGCCATTCTCCTATTAAGACAAGACCCATTTTACGATAGCCATCTTCAGACCAGAAGAAAGGGGTTCTTATTGGGCTGAGTCTGAATAAGACCAAGAGGGTCGCTAACATAATAAAATAGGAGAGCTTGATGTAGCTGCTGGATAGACGGGCACCGACAACTAAAACAAAGAGATATGGAGTGTATGATTCTAAGCCTGAAAAGTCAGATTTGTCAAGGTGGAACACGTGAGTCAAGTAGAACAAATAGCCAATGATAGCAAGAGCACCAGCAAATATAATAGGGCTTTCAAATACAGAGGGTGATTTCGAATGGGGGTGGATAGTGTCTTCAGGGACCTCTGTTGAGGGAACAATTTCAAATGAAATTCCTTTAGGCTTGTTGTTGAAAAAGAAATAGACAATTGAAGATCCAAGGATATAGATAGCTAAGACTAAGACTGAGCTCGTAATTGGGCGCATGAGAATAAAATTATGAGCCAGCATATAAGCCCATATTGAACCCAATACAATTGTGATGGGAATGAGAGTTTTGAGGATAGTTTTCAAGCTTTTGATTGATGGCAGAGTCCAAGTAATATGCTCATTATCTTTTGTCTTGTAAAGATATTGGACAAGGAGGAGATAGGAAATACATATTAAAACCAGAATCATCAAGGCTTGCCAGAAAATGACGAGATCATGAGGAGCTTTATTAGTGACCAAATCATGAACCTCAGCAGAGAATTTTTGGCTCTTTTTGATAGCCTGTGCAACAGTTTTATGGAAGGACTTTTTACATTGGTGAGATTCATCAATCATTATATGGGCAGCCTGGTAGGCAGCCTCGGCTTCTTGAAATAGATCTGAGATCTTTGAGTATTCTGTGGCATTAAAGAGACTTTGTCCTTCATGGTATTTCTTGAAGTAGTTCCAGATTTGAAGGGTGTTGAGATAATTATCGTGGAGTATCTGTATTTCAAAAGCCGCATCAGGACAGCGTTGCTTCTCCTTCAAATATTCTCCGACAGGATACAAGTCATTCAAGATTTGGCCCATATTACTGAAAGGAATAGGTAATCCCATGAGCATTGCCAACGTAGGAGCGAGATCTATTTGATTGACCTGAGCCTTAGTCTCATTGATCGATCTCATGACTTTATTTAGCTCGCGATTCTTATGCTTGTATTTCATAAAGCCCTTTTTATGGTAGGCCACAATAGCAGTCCGAGTTTCTTGACCAGAGGCACCTCCATGTTTTCCCTTTTTACTCATGCCGTGATCCCCAGCAAAGAGGAGTATGGTGTTATCATCGATGGCGCTCATGAGATGGACAAGGAATCTGTCGATATCCTGGATCGCGTGAAGGACTTGGTGACTGTCAAGACCCGAAGTATGGCCCATATGATCAAGCCGAAGCAAGTGAGTGGCAAGAAAGTCAAAGTTATTTTCAGCAAGCTTTTTGTCCATGTAAGTGTGTGAAGGCTCGTCTACGCGCCAGTCTTTCACATTGAAAGCAGCCATTTTATAATCAGACTCTAGATATTTTGGGAAGTATTCCTTGAGGATGGGATCCCCTGTGAAATATGACTTTTTGCCTTGGAGATAGAGTTGGCGGGGAATGCTATCTTCTTCAGCAGGTAAAGCTCCAAAAGCGGTCAAAACGCTGCCTAATCGAGGGACGTTACCAGTCATAAGACAGGGAACTCGAAGGACAGTCATGGTTGGGATGTCAGCTTTGGCTCTAAAGACCACAAATTTTTCTCGCTGGCGAAAGTACACCTTGTTAAACCTTGTGAGTTTGTTTTGTTTGAGAGCTTTGTCATGGTCAACGTTTTCATAGTTGAGGAGATAGTCAAAGCGCAGACCGTCAACAATGACAAAGACGACTTTGGCTTTGGGTTCAAACCATGTTGTGGAATTATCTTGGGTGAGGGGGTTGAGAGAACTGGTGTCATGAAACTTGAGCTGAGTCTGGTATAAGGAGTAAAATATAGCATAGACACTGAAGAGAGCAAAGATTATGGTAGTCAAGATCAAAGCTTTTGAGGTGAGCATTGAAAAGATAAAAATTAAAATATTTTTATAAAACGTCCTGAATCAAGATATGAAATCTAATTAGCCCTATTTTTAGTAAAGAAAATCGCTGAATAATTCGTTAACGCAGCTTGAATTAATTGGCTTGTTTTGATTTTCCAGGGTGACTAAAGATTAAAAAGTCGAGAAAATCATGAACTGGAACAACTATTGACTGTTCTCTTGTCTTTTTTGGATTGATAAACTGAGGGCTCAGTAAATTAAAAAGAAGGGGTTTTTAATTGATTTCTTTGAAGGGTTAATTGATTGATCAAAAACCTCTGATAGCAGTTTCTTTTAGGTTTTTTAATTCCCTTGAAATCTTGAAAGAAAGGCTTTTCGAAGCCAAATTCAGAAAATCAGGTCAGCTGCTTTCTTTTTGACGAAAGTTAGAGGACTGCTAGGCTGAGAGGATATTTTGGTGAAAGAGATTTTGCTGAAATGGGCTCAGTCAATTTAAAATTAATTCTGTGCTCAATCGATCATTAAATTTTTAAAATTAAGTTTCTTCTGATTTCAACAAAAGTTGTCATGTGGAAGAACCTGAGAGTTATTTCTGAAGGGAAAGGGGGCTTGATTTTGTTGAGATTTCGGACTCTGGGAATGGCCTATTTTAGATGTTGAGGTGTTTGGTTTGTGAAAGGGAAAATAGGCTTCTAAAGCCGAAAAACTTATCATCAAGCTCTTTGAGTTTTTTTTTAATCTGAACCGCATTATGATAAAATAAGTGCTTGAGAAGAGAATCTCAACTCAGTTTGGATGAAAACCTCCCGAAACAGCCAGGCTTCACAAAATTGAAGTTTGAAGGAAGATTTATTATATTTTTAAGAATGTTCGGGCTTCATTTATGAAAATGAGAGGAAAGAATTTTCGAGGATCTTTGACGTTGAGTTGGAAGAGGGGATTATTGAAGAGAAAGACTAATCCCTTTCAAATCCAAGTTCAAAAGGTCCAGAATTGAGGACTTGGAAAAAATAATTTTTCCTCTTTGAATTTTTTTAAAAATCAGGTCTAGAGAAAAGTCAATAAAAATAATAAAATGTTTCAGATTTCGAAACTGACTTTGGAATAGATAGAAAGGGTAAGTTTATCCGGGAATAACCCTTTGAAACAATTTTTCTTTCTCGTTGCCAACTCAAACAAAAGATCTCAAATGCGGTTATTATTTCATTTTTATCATGCAAAAATTTTCTTTATTGACCTGAGATTCTGCCAAATAGATAAAACATTGTTTATTAAAAAGAGGATAAATTAAGAAAAAACTTCCTAAAATTCTCAAATCAAGATGAAGTTGTTCTTACTCGCAAAATTCCAAAACAAATCAAATTTTTGCCTATTCAGGGCAATCGCCTCAATACTAATAAAATTTTAAAATTTTACTCTACGACAAAATTGTATATTTACCATGGAGACTCGTCAGCGCGCAAACCGAGCTCGAGAAATCGAAGCCTCTCGCAACCCTTGGATATCCTATCGTAACTCTTACAACGACATAGACTCCAAATGTTCCATCCGTTCCAACTTTTTCGACGAAAATCGTTCCAATACTCGCAAACTTCATTTCAATAAGAAGAATCCCACAAAGTCCAGCCGCTATTACCAAGACGTCCAAAAGCAAACCTTCAAAACCGGTGTTATCCTCGACTCTGGCTCCACCAATGACCACATTTTCCAGACTTCCCTTCCCAACGCTGTAGACATTTTCTCATAGTCAAATCATTCTAATTTTGATAGATAACCTACAGCCACGAAGGTCTGGGCAGCAGAGTCTATAACTGTAAGTTTACAAGCGATGGAGAGCGTCTTCTGGTCACCTCCCAAGTAAAAGCACCTTCCTTTGTAATTATATTTATGAATCTATAGAATGGTACGTCATTTTTCAAGTTTTCTGATGACGGGAACGTGGAGCTGGCCAAGGTGATCACCTGTTTCAACATAAACTGGACAATAACGGACTCTGATATATCTTCTGATAACCGCTTTATGATCCATTCGACATTAAGTCCTTATATTCACATGTTTAATGTCGAACAAGCGAAATACTCTGGGCAATTCAACCTAAACAATGGAAATAATGACAGCGACGATGATTTTGCTGGGTATAGCTGGTATTATAGGCTGAGGGTATATTCACTGAAGCTCTCTCAAAGTAACACAGAAGTGATTGCTGGCTGTGGAAAGATGGGAAGAGGAGCTCCTGTACAGGTCTACGACCTGGAGAATACAAGAGTAAAAGAGAGCATTACAGCGCATTCTGATGATATAAACAGTGTCTGTTACGTGGATAAGAAGAATTCCTCGATATTCATCACAGGATCCGATGACGGTCTGTGTAAAATCTGGGACACTCGTATCTTAAAAGACAACGAGCCTGTGGGAATTTTCTATGGACATGTCGCGGGGATCACTTGCGTGAGCTCAAAGGAAGATAACCGCTATTTTATCAGTAACAGTAAAGATCAAAGTATTAAGCTTTGGGACATAAGAAAATCGTGCAATGAGAAGAAAAAGATAGATATGTGCCATCACGATTACCGCTACAACACGATAAACAGGACCACGTTGCAGAACGCTGCGAGATCTGCAAGAGGTGTGGACCAGTCTTTGATGACGTTCGAGGGCCATCAGGTTCATACGACTCTGATAAGATGCCATTTTTCGCCGCTGTATGGAACGGGACAGAGATATATTTACACGGGATCGTATGATGGAATTGTGTATATTTATGATACAGTGACTGGAGAGAATATAATGAAGTTGGAATTGCCAAAAGGGGACAGTTATTACAGTGATTCTGTGGTGAGAGATTGTGCTTGGCATCCATATTCTCAAAGCTTGATCTCAACTAGCTTCCATGGGGCGATTCATAAGTGGGAGTATATGGACTTTAGGGATGCTGAAAGGCTGGAGCGTGGAGGATTTGGGGTGTCAATGATGCAGCAACAACAACAGCAGCCAATGTATAGGCCTTTAGGTGATCGAAATTTGTCTGTCTCTTCTGATGATAGTATGGAGATTGATGATGATGATGATCAAGTCTCAACTGATCTTCCTTAGGGAAGATTGTGGAGGAAATTGAGTTGAGAATATAATTTGGAGATCTGCTCTGAAAGTTATCAAGATTGAGGGAAAGACAGAGAAAACAAAAGAGTGTTTTGAAGGAGAGAATAGAAAATTCTAAAATACTGTATATTGAATTCTACTTGAAAATACTTTATATTTTACGATTTACTTTATAAGACAATACAATATTCATAATACATGAGATTCTGAGTATTCTTTGTCTGGATACTGAGACACTGATTTTCATTAAACTTTTAGATAGTGATTGATAACGATATATGTCACGTGAAAAAGAGAGATAAAAGAACAATACAAAACATTATTTTCAATGAGTTCTAGACTATTTTATTGTTATTTTTAACCTTGTTCTAGTGAGATGTTTGTTTGTTATTGTCTTTTAGAATTTATTTTGAATATTTGATTTTGCTTCAATAAGAAAAAAAATTTTATCAAAAACTTTTCGTTCGAGATTTGAGGTTTGAGAAGGAAAAATCATTCAAGCTTGAAGAGTCTAAAATTGAAAAGAATGAAGGACGAATGGACAAAAATGATTTTCAATTGAACAAAAATCAATTTTGGTGCTGGTGATACTACAAGGAAAATTAAAGGCTCTTCTTGTGAGAAAATGAACAATTTCTTTTTCTTCTTCATTGATGAAAATTTTTTCTTTCAAACTCAACTTCTCAAATGCATTTCAAGATATTCAACAATGACATCTATTAAGCTCTCTTTGATATGAGAGTCCGACAATTTTCAAGTCGCAGTCCAAACTCCCAAAGGAACTCTTTTTCTCCTTTATAAAGAATTTGAGAAGATAGAGGAAAAGGAGATACTCTCATCTTTATGAAGAATAATCGTTCAGATAATTGGTCAAATCGATCTTCAAATTTATTCATTTCCTTTGAAAAGTGTTTGGTCTTCCTCATCATCAAATTTTAGGAGAATTTATCTCTGCTTAACAATTGATTTCCTTTGAAGAATGGGAGTTTTTCCGCATTTCTCCAGGGAGATTGCTTTCTTGATTCTTTGCAACTCCTGATATTCAAGGAGCTTTTATATTTCCTGATTCAAAACTCGTCTAATACTTTTTAATCAATTAAAAATTAGGTTGTCAAATTTGCTGCAATATTCCTCACATGACCCTATATATTGTCGGATTTTATTAAAAAATGAAACAATCTCTCATTTTAAAAAAATTTATTAAAACGCCCAAAATTGTAGGTCTTGGAGTCGTGAATACGACCATTCAAAATTTACAAAAACTGAAGGGTTTTCCTTGACATTTTTCTCTTCTTTCTCAACTCTCTATGCATGTAAGCAAAAGACTTTCCCCCTTTATTGAGCCTTTCTTTTTAATTAATGGTCCTATTGTAAGTCTATTATGAGACTTGGTGATCTGATTAATCTGCTGAATCTATTTTCCAGGGGGATTTTTCAGAAAAGACGTGAAAGAAAGTTTCATTATTAAGCCATTTTATTCTGGAAATTAGGTTTAAAATTCTATAAAGGATAAAGACTCATTTATTTCCCTATTGTGAAACTCTCCTTATCCGTGAAAAACCTTAACAAGTTTTTCTACTGATTTGAAGTCTTAATTACGTGTCTGGGCAAAGGAGAAAATTAATGTGTTTAATTTGAGGCTTTTAATCAAACTACAATGTACTTCATCATGGTAAAAGACGAAATTTTCACCATGTCGGCTAAAGAGAGTAGGGCTAAAGATTAATGACAACATTAAAATGATTGATCTGTTTAATTAAAAGTGACGAAAGCATCAAAATTTTATTTACACGTCAAAATTTTTGTTGACAAGGAATTTTATCAATTTGAGGCTTGCTCTGGAACTCTCATCATACTATCAGATCTGAAAAGGGCATTGATGAGGATTTGCATAGAAATGAAGTTTAATAGGAAGAATGGGGAATCTGAGGGTCCGGTTTATTTAGACTGCCTCTTTGACGGTGGTTTAATTAGAATTTAATAAACATTAGCGTTTATCTCACTGGATTTATTACCGATTGGGTTTCATTATTCTTTCAAAAGAAGACGTCTGAATGGGACAAGAAGGGTCTTTTGATTTAAAAAACCAAGAGCCGGATATAATTAATTAAGAAGGTGAGAATCAAGATACTTTGAGTGAAGGTTGATTGTTGGGTTTATTAATTAAACCTAAAAAATTCGCTTTGCTTAATTAAAACAAGTTTATCTCCCGATTTTAATTCACGGAGTCCTTCTTAAATTAAAAAGAGTTTTTTCTGTTACCTCCTCTATTTATAGACCTTGGCGAACCTTGACATTCTTGTTAACTTGGTTGATAAAAAGCCGCTTCATAACCCTTTTCTCATTGATCGTTTGTAGCATTTTTTGAAGTAAAAACAAAAACCATTCTTGAGAATAAAACATGGAGGAAAGTTTGAGCACATGAAGTGGGAAGGTTTAGTTTAATGTGAAAACTTCAAAAGGGACAAGACGTAGGGATATTTCTTCGGATTAGATTTAAAATTATTTCGAGATACTTACTAGAGAAAATTTGTTACTCTTTTGCTCTAATTAACAAATATAAAAGGTACGTATGAGAGGTAGAAATCCTGGAAAAAGGGATACCTTTATCAAGAGCATGAGCTCAAGTTTCAACACTTCTTCTCATTTCAGTCCGAACCTTCATATCCAGACCAGAGACTTCATTCCTGCTTCCTCCCACTTCTTTGAAAGCCCTCGTGAGGAAACATCTCATCTCGTTGGCGGCCCATTTGTTCCCGCACTCGACCTCCGAAGCCATAGAGAGAGTAATAATATCAACAGCGGTTCCCGTAAGTGCCTTGAAAGCCCCATTATCCTCACAGATTATAGCTGACCCTTATTCTCCATCCGCCATGAGATCTAACCAGTATGGAGAAACTTCTCCACGTGTGGGTACTTTTACGAGAATCTCCAGCCGAAAGGACAGTAATTTTGCGACGACACAAGACTATTTAAACGCCAAATTGCGCCATACAGAATCAGACCCTCGAATTATCATAACTCCTGTGAATGAGGAATATGATCAGTTGAATAATTCCAGCGTTTTGACTCCAAGACAATCAACTTTTCGCTCTTCGCCATATAGCCCCAAAAAAGTTGGACTTAAAAGACACGTGTCTGTTTTATTGGGAAGAGCGATTAATAAGGACGATCCCTTAGGAGGAGGCTATGAAGGATCGAATAAGGTCGAAGATCCATTAAAACGAAAAACTGTTTTTTCTTCAAGAGTTCGAACTTCGAGAAGCAGTCAAGGAAGACTTCTGTCTATTTTGGCAAGACAAGCCGTTGTCGGAAGGAACACTGACGTTTCAAAAGTTTTCCTAATGGCTCTGGTAAGAATGGATTAAGAGTTATAGTCTGATGGTTTGATAGGAAAAAGCCAATCCTGAGGCCCTGAGAAGAGCAAAAAAAGCTCAATATCTGAATCGTAAAAAACGACTTATAAGTAAGGATTATGAATCAGCATCCAGTAATAAATATTTTTAAAGGATTTTTGCGGAATGTGAAGAAGCAATTTTATGATCTTTTGGAACCATGGAAGCCAGATAGTTTTCTCGTGGCAATGTGGAGGCTTATAGTCCTTGGTTTAATCCTTGCACAGACCTGCTTATCAACTTATATTGTGTGTTTTCTTCCAGAAGAAAAGTCAAATTTCCGCAACACGGTCTATTTGGTGGATTTTATTGGCGACATGCTTTTTATCCTGGAAGTCTTGTCAAGGTTCCAGATTGGGTATTATTATCACGGAGAGCTGCATATTGATAGACAAGAGATCGTTTATAATTATGTGAGTACTTCATTCTTTTGGGATTTCCTATCGTTGGGGTCGATTGTTGGAAGACTTGTGCCAAGTTCTGCTTGGGAAAACTTGATTCTTTTGGTGAATTTGAGACTATATAAACTGAGGCCATTGATAACTGCAATGGAAGACTTTTTCCAATTTTCAAAAGAAGCTTTGGCGACATTACAAGTCGTGAAATTGTCTGTGGTGATTTGCGTTTTGGCTCATTATTGTAGTTGTTTGCTGTACATCGTCACCAAAATTGAAGACGCTGATGATAACTGGATCGCAAGGACCGGTAATTACGGGAAGCCTGAAGATCAGTTATACGTTCTTTCTTTATATTGGTCCGTCACGACAATGGCTACAGTCGGATATGGTGACATAGCGCCAGTTACTATACTGGAAAGACTTTTGTTGGTGGGCATAATGATTCTGACATCAATCGTGTTTGGTTATATCCTTTCAACGATTGGTGCGTTGTTGCTGGAAGTAAGCGCGTATAGTCAGGAAGCGAAGCATAAGATCAGAATTATCACCAAATATATGAATGATAAAGCTCTGAATAAAGATATTCAGAGCAAGATCAGGAAGTATTTAGAGTTTTATCTGAACAGGGAGAATGCTGCGAGAATTGAAGGTGACGGTATTTTGAGGATGTTGTCGGTGAATCTTCAAGAAGAAATCGTGAGAGAAGTCAATGCGAAGGTCCTGAGCGACTCGTACATGTTTTCCTCCAATTTCAGAAAAAGATTCCTGTATATTGTCTCGAAGGACTTGATTGAACGGTCTTTTGGCCCTGACGAAACAGTGTTCAACGTAAGGGGATTTAGAATTATATGAGAATATTAATCTTTACAAATAGAGATATGAAACGCATGATCTTTCGATATATTTTGTGACATCTGGAAAAGTGGATTTATGCTATGAAAGATGCGGTACAAGTTTACAAAAGATTAAAAAAGGCGAAGCCTGTGGTATGGACTCGTTCTTCTCTGGTAAGCCTCGAAGCATTACTGCCAAGAGTCTCGAATTTACCTCTGCTTTCCAACTTCAACGTGAGCGTTTCCTCGCAAAACTCGAGTTATTTGCTACAGAAAAGGTACATTCATTGTTTGAGATACCTAAATAGATCTAATTCTGACCCTTAGGAAACGTACTTTATGATAAAAGACTCAATAAACCTATACAACAATTTCAAATATTTATTGATCAAGTGCTATTCATGTGGCAGTTTAGACCATGTGGTTACCCGCTGTCCAAATCTTCATGTGACAGTCGAACCTGCAGAAGTTATAAAAGCATACTTAGCCGAAGAAGAATCCTTCAGAAAGAACTTCCCAAGAAGGCCAAGAAAGCGTTTCCATGCCGTTCAGAGCGTTGAGGTGCTTTCAGAAGCGGCCTCACAGGTCCAAATAGGTCATCAGACAGAAGTTCAGTATAGTATGAATTCTGTAGATGAAGAATTGGGGCCAATGGGGTCGTATTCTTCAATAGACGAGATACTGGAAAGAAGAATTTATAATATACAGCCATTGGATTATGTGGAGGATACAACTCATATGAAGTTTTTGGATTTAGCTGGAGCTTTTAGACCACAATCAACAGGAACTTTGGCGCAGTTGCCGCCTGCGAAGAAGAATAGACAGAAGATTGGAGAGATTGAGACGTTTATGAAGAATAATTATGATCCTTATTATCACAATTTGAATTTGGACCGAGTGCGAAACTTCGAAGTCTATTGTCCAAACAACAACATTGCAAGGTTGATGACGGAATTCGAGAAAGTTCGCTTAGAAAAAATCATCGAAATGCGCTTAGGAATCAAAACCAAACACATTAGTACTTTGTTGGTAAAGAGTTTCCGCATGAATGAGCGAAAAGGCCAAGTTCCCGGAACAGTCGCCCCAATTGTCAAACGTTCAAGTATTCGTAAGCAGTCCATCGTGAAGAAGAAAAAGGAGAAGAAGGAACCCGTGATCAGCCCTGTAAGGAGAGATAGTGTGAACTCAAACCCTGGAGATATCGCCTTATATAATTCCAACTCGATTATTTCCAATATAAGGAGACCTTCCCAGTACAAGCCGCTTGGCAAGACTAACCTTCCCAGTCCTGGAATAAGCCCATTGGGAAGCTCGACGTTATTGGGCGTTCCTCCTGACGGCAAGAAGGCAGATTCGTTTGAGTTGATGTTGGGAAAGATTGGAAAAGCAAAAGAGCCAGACTTGAGCATTATTAGAGAGAATAGTGTGGAGAAGTTTGGAGGAAAAGGAACATTTGGGAGCGGGTCAATGGAATCGCCATTGCCGAGCTCAGTGATACCGTTTGATTTTAAGCCAGGAACGACAACAACAGCAAAGAAATTTAATAGTAGTATTGATTTGTTCAATGTTTTGCCAGGAATGAGGACGCCTGAACAAGGAAGCGGAACTCCGACAAGTCATGCGTATTATAATGGAAAAATCAATGTAAATCTAGTTCCAGAAATGAACACGGATGAGTATAAGTTGATGAGTTATGGGGATGAAGAAGAGAAGAGCCCAGGCCCAGGGATAAATTTGGGCATTGATTATGGAGGCTTTATGCAGAAATTTACGGATAAATTGAGTGAGAATTCGAAGTATACGTTAACAAGACAAACGATAAGGACGGATCTCGAGAAAGAGCACAGTAATACTGGTGGTACTGGGGAAAAGGAGAAGACTATATCGTCAGAATTGAAGATAACAGAAGGGAATAATAGATTATTCAATATGTTGTTACATGATCGAACTGGGACTGGTGGTATTGGAGAAAAAGGAAGAGCTTCTTCAGAGGATAGAGGAAGAGATGTCAATAAGTTTATTGAAAAGCATAATATTCCAGGCCTATTAAAGAAAATGAGCAGTATATACGATGATTCCAATGGAGATTGAGGTGATAGGATTTATTTTGGGTTTGAAAATTGATATAAAGATATATTATTATGAATATTGCATGATGAAGGCTATTTTTTTTGTGTTTATAATTTTTTGTAATAATAAAAAGAATACGATTGATTTCATATGTAATTATAAAAAACCATCTTGCTTGCTTGCTTGCTTAGTCTAATAAATTTTCAATCTCTTTGTTATTTATTTTTCAACCAATTTTCTTAAAAATCATTTCCATCTGATATGAAAAAAACACCTCTCAGACATCATCTATTTTTAATCAGAGTCGGACCTTAAAAATTAGACAGTATGCCAAAAAAAATCATGCACTGATTAAACTTGTTGTATACAAACAAGGGTTTATTAAATTTACTGATAGCTTTTCCCAAGACAATTCGCAACAGTTTTAATCCTGACTTCCCAAAGCCGTTCCCCATGGACAATCCCTACTCTTTACCCCTTTTCAGTTTCGCCATCACCATTCTCTCCCTCATTGCTTCCCTTATTGTCATTGTTATCCACCTTTCCGTTCGCGAAATCCGCTCCCATTTCTTCTTCCGGATCGCCTTCCACATTTCCTTCTCTGACCTCCTCTTCTCTCTATCCTCTCTCTACATCTACAGTCCTCTCAATCTCACTCTCTGTACCGCCCTTGGCGTTACCAGAGAACTCACCTGGCTCGCTTCTATCGCCTGGACAACCATCTTGCCTTACACTATCCACAAATCTTTACAAGAAAGCCTTACAGACGTGGAATTAGACCAGCATAAGCCTCGATATATTTTCTTTGCCTATATTGTCCCTGTGATCTGCTCTGTGATCCCCGCTGTGGCCCTCAAAAATACCTATGGACATTCAGATATGTACTGCTGGATCTCATCTGACCACAAAAGCGAGTTCCTCGCGAAGAGTTTGTTGCTATATTTACCAGTGGCTGTTTCAGCGATTTTGACAATAATTTGGTGTTTTAGAATGAGACGCTGGGTGAAATTTTTATTGAGAAGAAGTGTATCACAAAGTTTCATAAAACTGCTGTATTACCCTTTGATAATGTTGCTGTGTAATAGTGGAGCTGTGGCTCATGGGTTGCAGAAAGAATTTGGCGATTCTAGAGGGTTTTTGTGGTTGACGAGTGTCTTTTTGATTGGAAGACAAGCACAAGGACTTTTGAATGGATTGGTTTATGTATTGAATAATCAAGTAAGGAGAGCAGTGAGGAGAAAATTTGTGAGAAGGATTAACAGAGAAAGGTCGAATAGTGATGGACAATACGACGTACCGTTTATATATCAGATGAGCGCGTCGTTTGAAGACCAGATTGTTGTGAATACTGAAGAATGTTACAAATACTTTAATACTAAAAAAACTATGGTTGAATAAATGAGGAAATTATCTACGTACTGATTATGTGTATCGTAATCTTGATTCTACATTTACTTTATTACTTACTATGTTATGTTCTGTTGTGAAAATGTGTGAAAAAACTAAAAAGAAATGAAGAGATTTTTTTCTCTTTGAAAACAAATGCAATTTTCTGAAAAACAAATTTGGCTAGAAATTTTTGTGAAAAATGAGCCTCGTCTTGTTGAGACCCTTGAAATCTTTTTTTAAAGCTGTGAGAATTTGGTTGGGAGATTTTGACTTTGGAAGAAAAATTTGTGAACTTTTTTTGCTTTGAAAAATTTCTTAAAAAATTTATTTTGAAAAAATGAAGAAAAATTCTTGGTAAAAAAAATTTTCTCCCTTTTTGTATCTGGGCGTTTGAAAAATCCAACATGACAGCGAAATTGTCTTTTTGAATTTTTCAAAATAAAAATCGAAATTTTTTTTTCCTTGATTTTTTTCTAAAAAAAAAAATCCTTCAAAATATGAAAATTTCAAAGATCTTCCTTTCAAGATATTCGACAGAAAATTGATTCATTTTGATTACTCTTTTTCGAATTGATTAAATAAAGCAAAATCTTCTCATTCTAAAATATAAAAACTACATTGACAAAAAAGAAATTCCTAATTTTACTTTCTGAGCATTGAGCATGAAAAATCCACATCCAACAATATAAAGATAAAACACAGCGTCAATAAAGAACTTTTCAAAAGCAAAACCCAGGTGATCATCACGTAGGAAATACACCTTCAAAGAGGCACTAAACAAAATTATTCCATAAAAGAACACCACCAGAACAACATTTCTTTTCTTTTGAAGTCTTGTTCCTCCAATCATATCAACGTCTTCCTGTGATTCTTTTTCCGTTTCAGGCAGCTTGGCTTTCTCCAAATAGGATGAGGATGAACCAAGAGCTTGATTGTAATGGGAGATAAAAATCGTGCCCAGGATGAAGCTGCTCATTAAATAGATGAGATAGAACAGAGGAGAAATCACAGGATTGAAATCATTGAGTCCAATGAAAGCTGGGATGAAGTTCATGATTACAAAATAATCTGTGACCAAGAGATAAAACAGTCCAATGTAGCTCACAAAGCCCATGAAGATCGAGTACAAATAGTTTTTGAAATTAGCCCTGATACATATTTGGTTAAGAATGGTCATGATTTGAATGAGATTCCCAAAGTAAATCATTTCCTTTGGTCTTCTAAGCAACACCATAAACATAACCAAACAAAATTGGATGTTTCTTTTGCCGGCTGCTGACATTCCTTTGTTTCTTTTGAGACGTTCTATGAGGATGCTGCTTGACAACAAGCCCCAAATCACTCTTGGAAGGAGGATATCAGTGAGATAATTGCTCTGGGCTTTATTCAATTGATAATAGGTGACAGTTCCCAATGAGATTAGTTGAACAGCAGAAAGGAGTTTGTTGACTTTGAGTTGATTTCTCATGTAATAAATCTCTCTTAAGCTCCAGTCAGCAACAAGAATAAGTCCTAAGTATTGTTTCAGATCTTTGGTCACCTTGAAGTTTCTATAGTTCATTCCGACACAGAACAAGACTCCAATGCACATGATAGGATAGAATAATCGTCTGAAGTTCCTGGTGAAAGCGTAAGCAATGAGTAAGAATGAGATAAAAGGAGCAGTGGGAGTGAGGTATTGGACTTGAAGAGTGAAGAAATTCTTGAGATGAATGAGATAAAGGAGATAGACGATCACTGCAGAGGCGATTAGAGTCTGTACTGGAGACTGTAAGAGGAAGAATTTGGAGCCTAAAGTGTTG
>Ga0182738_1004586_pt1 | contig 15205 bp, 13 predicted proteins | sample eDN5th30CBELigMG_FD_128876 | JGI IMG/M metagenome (GOLD analysis project Ga0182738, IMG submission 128876) | Enriched Miracle-Growth compost microbial communities from Emeryville, California, USA - eDNA 5th pass 30_C BE-Lig MG (version 2)... ... | reverse complement strand
GCGCTCGGCCAGGCTGGCGCGGAAGTCGCGCGCCAGGTCGCTCATGGCGGAGAAATCCGCCGCGCCGCGCTGGTGCACCCAGCGCTGCAGCTGGCGCGCGCGGAAGGGCTTGCCGCCCCACTGGCCGACCAGGTCGGCCAGGGCGCCGGCATCCATTCCGAGCAGGTTCAGGCGTTCGGCGGTTTCCATGTCACTGCCCCACGACGCCACGCGTTTGCCGCGATACGCCAATACTACGCGCCGTGGCCCGATCCGGGGCACAGCGGATCCGGCTTTGCCGGTCCGCCAGTGCCGCCCCCTTGAGGGGGCGCGCGAAGCGCGTAGGGGGTGGGTTCATTCTCTATCGGCTGTGGATGTTGATTTCGGGGAAGAAGAAGGCGATTTCCGCGCGCGCCGTGTCGGCGCCGTCCGAGCCGTGCACGGCGTTGGCGTCGATGCTTTCGGCGAAGTCGGCGCGGATGGTGCCCTTCTCGGCCTTCTTGGGGTCGGTCGCGCCCATCAGGTCGCGGTTCTTCTGGATGGCGCTCTCGCCTTCCAGCACCTGCACGAACACCGGGCCGGAGACCATGAAATCGACCAGGTCCTTGAAGAAGGGGCGCTCCTTGTGGACGGCGTAGAAGCGCTCGGCGTCGCTGCGCGAGAGCTGCTGCATGCGCGCGGCGATGACCTTCAGGCCGGCCTGCTCGAAGCGGGCCACGATCTGGCCGATCACGTTCTTGGCCACGGCGTCGGGCTTGATGATCGACAGGGTGCGTTCAATGGACATCTGAAACTCCAGGATTGTTCGGGCCCGGCGCCGCGGCAGGACACGCCAGCGCACGACAGGCGCGGCACCGGGCTCGAAGGCGACGGTGCCGGGCTTATCGGGCAGCCGGCCGCCCGCCGCGGCCAGGCCGTTCTTCTATAGTAAAAAAGGAAATCTGAAATCTTTTCAGTAACCGGGCATTCTAACATGCCAGGATTTCTGTAACCATCTTAAAATTGCCGGCTTTCCGCAATGCCAGCCGGACCCTTGCAATGACCCCAGCTTCAGAAAAAGAATCCCGCGAACTCTCCAAGAGCTTCGAGCCCGCAGACATCGAATCGCGCTGGTACGCGGAATGGGAAAAGCGCGGCTATTTCCGCGCCGGGCGCCACGTGCAGGGGGCGGCCGGCGCGGGCGAGCCCTACGCCATCCAGTTCCCGCCGCCCAACGTCACCGGCACCCTGCACATGGGGCACGCCTTCAACCAGACCATCATGGACGGCCTGATCCGCTACCACCGGATGCGCGGCGACGACACGGTCTTCGTGCCCGGCACCGACCACGCCGGCATCGCCACCCAGATCGTGGTCGAGCGCCAGCTGGACGCGCAGAAGGTGTCGCGCCACGACCTGGGCCGCGAGCGCTTCGTCGAGAAGGTCTGGCAATGGAAGGAGCAGTCCGGCAGCACCATCACCGGCCAGGTGCGCCGGCTGGGCGCCTCGGCCGACTGGCCGCGCGAATACTTCACCATGGACGAGCGCATGTCGCGCGGCGTGGTCGAGACCTTCGTGCAGCTCTACCGGCAGGGCCTGATCTACCGCGGCAAGCGGCTGGTCAACTGGGATCCCAAGCTGCTGACCGCGGTATCGGACCTGGAAGTGCAGATGGAGGAAACCGACGGCCACATGTGGCACATCCTCTATCCCTTCGTGGACGGGCCGCAGACCATCGTCGACAAGGACGGCAGCACGGTCACCCTGCGCGGCATGACCATCGCCACCACCCGGCCCGAGACCATGCTGGCCGACGGCGCGCTGTGCGTGCACCCGGACGACGAGCGCTACCGCCACCTGGTGGGCAAGATGGTGGAGCTGCCGCTGTGCGACCGCAACATCCCCATCATCGCCGACGACTTCGTCGACCCGGCCTTCGGCACGGGCTGCGTCAAGATCACCGGCGCGCACGACTTCAACGACTACGCCTGCGCCCAGCGCCACGATCTGCCCATGATCGTGATCTTCACGCTGGACGCGCACATCAATGAGAACGGCCCGGCGCAGTTCCAGGGCATGGAGCGCTACGAGGCCCGCAAGGCCGTGGTGGCCGAGCTGGAGCAGCAGGGCTACCTGGTCAAGGTCGAGCCGCACAAGATGATGCAGCCCAAGGGCGACCGCACCGGCGTGGTGCTCGAGCCCATGCTGACCGACCAGTGGTTCGTGGCCATGAGCAAGCCCGCGCCCGAGGGCACGCTGCACCCCGGCAAGAGCATCACCGAGGTCGCGCTGGACGTGGTGGCCGACGGGCGCATCAAGTTCTACCCCGAGAACTGGCGCACCACCTACGACCAGTGGCTGGAGAACATCCAGGACTGGTGCATTTCGCGCCAGCTTTGGTGGGGCCACCAGATCCCGGCCTGGTACGGGCCGGACGGCCAGGTCTTCGTGGCCCACGACGAGGCGGACGCGCTGGCCCAGGCGCGCGCAGCCGGCGTGGACGGGCCGCTGTCGCGCGACCCGGACGTGCTCGATACCTGGTTCTCGTCGGCGCTGGTGCCCTTCACCACGCTGGGCTGGCCCGAGCAGACGCCCGACCTGCAGCGCTACCTGCCCTCCTCCGTGCTGGTCACGGGCTTCGACATCATCTTCTTCTGGGTGGCGCGCATGGTCATGATGACCACCCACATGACCGGCCGGATCCCGTTCCGCCACGTCTACGTGCACGGCCTGATCCGCGACGCCGACGGCCAGAAGATGAGCAAGTCCAAGGGCAACACGCTGGACCCGGTCGACCTGATCGACGGCATAGACCTGGAAGCGCTGGTGGCCAAGCGCACCTACGGCCTGATGAACCCGAAGCAGGCCGGCGACATCGAGAAAAAAACCCGCCGCCAGTTCCCCGACGGCATCCCGGCCTACGGCACCGACGCGCTGCGCTTCACCATGGCGGCCTACGCCACGCTGGGGCGCAACATCAACTTCGACCTGAAGCGCTGCGAGGGCTACCGCAACTTCTGCAACAAGCTGTGGAACGCCACGCGCTTCGTGCTGATGAACACCGAAGGCCACCTGCCCGGCGACGGCGCGGCCGAGCCCGCCTTCAGCGACGCCGACCGCTGGATCGTCAGCCTGCTGCAGCGCACGGAAGCCGAGGCCGAGCGCGGCTTCGCCGAATACCGCTTCGACAACGTGGCCAACACGATCTACCGCTACGTGTGGGACGAATACTGCGACTGGTACCTGGAACTGGCCAAGGTGCAATTGCAGCAGGGCTCGCCCGCCGAGCAGCTGGGCACCCGCCGCACGCTGATCCGCGTGCTGGAGGCGGTGCTGCGCCTGGCCCACCCCATCATCCCCTTCATCACCGAGGAACTGTGGCAGCAGGTGTCGGTGGCGGCGGGCAAGCGCGCCGCCGGCGAGCAGGGCAGCGTCAGCGTGCAGCCCTACCCGCGCGCCGACGCCTCGGCCATCGACGAGGGCGCCGAGGCCCGCATCGCCGGCCTGAAGGCCCAGGTCGAGGCCGTGCGCGCGCTGCGCGGCGAGATGAACCTGTCGCCGGCCCAGAAGGTGCCGCTGGTGGCCGAGGGCGACGCCGATGTCCTGCGCCGCAACGGCCCCTACCTGGCCGCGCTGGCCAAGCTGAGCGAGGTGGAAATCGTCGCGCAGCTGCCCGACCTGGGCGCGCCGGTGCAGGTGGTGGACGGCGCGCGCCTGATGCTGCGCGTGGAGATCGACGTGGCCGCCGAGCGCGCGCGCCTGGACAAGGAAATCGCCCGCCTGGAAGGCGAGATCGCCAAGGCCTCCGGCAAGCTGGGCAACCCCAGCTTCGTCGAGCGTGCCCCGGCCGCGGTGGTCGAGCAGGAAAAGGCCAGGCTCGCGCAGTTCGGCGACACGCTGGCCAAGGTGAAGGAGCAGCGCGCCCGGCTGGGCGGGGCCTGAGCCGGGCGGCCGGGCCGCCGATCGCCGGCCCGGCCGCCCCGGCCTGGCGTGGGGGACGGGCCCCCTTTGCGGGAGCCCGCCCGCCGCTAGAAGTTGTAGGTCAGGCCGACGCCGCCGAAGGCGGCGGTCTCGCGCTCGACCAGCGGGCTGTCGCGCGCGTCGCCCAGCAGCGTCTTGACGCCGACCACGGCCATGGTGCTCCAGCGCTTGGTCAGGCGATGCGACCAGACGGCGTAGGCCGAGGCCGAGGAAAAGCCGGACGAGGCCGAATACGGCCGCAGCCCGGCGCGGCTGCGGGCCGCGTCGCCGGTGCTGACGCCGAACCAGGTGCTCATGTGGTCGCTGTTGCCCCATTCCGTGCCCAGGCCCAGGTGGACCGTGTCGCTGCCGGACTGCAGCACCGTGTAGCGGGCGTCGATGTCCAGCGTGCCGCCGTAGCCGCTCTTGGCGGCCTGGCGGTAGGCCACGGTGCCGGAGAAGCGCCCCGGGTGCCAGGACAGGAAGGCGCCGTAGGTGGCGTGGAAATCGATGTCCTCCAGGCCGGAGAGCCGGTCCGAGTCGCTGGAGTCGCGCCCGCCGCTCATGCCGGCGAAGATGCCGCCTTCCAGGTCTGCGCCCAGCGGCATCTTCAGGCCCAGGCTGGGCAGGCCGCCGCGCGGCGAGATGAAGAACATCCCCCGCTCGTAGTTCACCAGCGGCCACGGCGACACCTTGTAGTCGTCCGCGCCTTCGTATTCCGGCACGAAGGCCGCGCCCAGCCCGATGTAGTTCTGGGCCGAGGCCGTGCCGCAGAGGGCCAGCGCCAGGGCGCCGGCGGCAGTCAGTCGGTTGTACATTGCGAAATCCCCGAGGTCGCGGGCCGGCCATCCGGCCCCATGCCGCGGGATTGTGGGAGGCGGCGTTTAAAAATTCTTTAAACGCATGACGTCAGGATGACGCCACGATGCCGATGACGGGAAGGAACCGTGCAACTATTGCTGGTTGAAGACGATGCCATGCTGGGCGACGCGCTGGGCAGCGCGCTGCGCCAGCACGAACTGCAAGTGGACTGGGTGCGCGACGCCGCGGCCGCGCGGCTGGCGCTGGTCGAGCACGGCTACGCCGCCGTCCTGCTCGACCTGGGCCTGCCGGACGGCTCGGGCATGGGCGTGCTGGGCGGCATGCGCGCGCGCTTCGACACCACGCCGGTGCTCATCATCACGGCGCGCGACCAGCTCAGCCAGCGCATCCAGGGGCTGGACGCCGGCGCCGACGACTACATCGTCAAGCCCTTCCAGATCGACGAGCTGGTGGCCCGGCTGCGCGCCGTGGTGCGGCGCAGCCAGGGCGCGGTGGTGCCCGCCCTGATCTGGGGCGATGTCATGGTCGAGCCCGCCCGCCGCGCCGTGTCGCTGGCCGGCCAGCCGGTGGCGCTTAGCGTGAACGAATACCGCACCCTGCTCGCCCTGATGCAGCGCCAGGGCCGCGCCCTGACGCGCGAGCAGCTGGAGGACGAAGTCTACGGCGGGCACGGCACCATAGAAAGCAACACCATCGCCGTCTACGTCCACCAGCTGCGCCGCAAGCTGGGCGAGAACCTGATAGAGACCGTGCACGGCTACGGCTACCGCATGCCGCAAGGACCGAGAACATGACATCCCTGTGCAACCGCCTGGTGGCCGCGCTGCTCTTGAGCATGACGCTGTGCTGGGTGATCTGGATGGGCTTCAATATCTCGCAGATGAGCCGGCAGCAGACCGGCATGTGGGACGCCTCGCTGCGCGAGGTCGGCAACCAGATCCTGCTGTCCATGCCGGGCAGCCTGGCCAGCCTGGCCCACAACCCGTCCTACCAGCCCTTCTACACGCTGCCGCCGTCCGAGTCGCCCGGCGTCGAGGACCTCACCTACCAGGTCTGGAACCTGGCCGAGCGCACCCTGCTGCTGCGCTCGCCCGGCGCCCCGCAGACCCCGCTGGTGCCCAGCTTCGCGCAGGGCCTGAACCATCCCCAGGGCGATCCGGACGGCTGGCGCATCTATTCCGTATCGGATGCCGGCGGCGAGATCCAGGTGCAGGTGGGCAAGTCGCGCGCGCAATTGCACAAGGACCTGGACGAGCGCATCTCGCGCGCCCTGATGGGCGCGGTGCTGACCTTCGTCCTGCAGGCCCTGGCGGTGGGCCTGGTGGTGCGCGCCACCATGCGGCCGCTGGACCGGCTGCAGCGGACCCTGTCGCGGCGCGACGCGCTGGACATGACCGAGCTGCCCGTGCAGGGCCTGCCGCGCGAGCTGCACCCCTTCGTCGCCTCCGTGAACCGCCTGCTGCAGCGCCTGCAGCAGGCGCTGCGCAAGGAGCAGAGCTTCCTGGCCGACGCGGCGCACGAGCTGCGCACGCCGCTGGCGGCGCTGACCGCCCAGGCCGAAGTGGCTCGCGGCGCGGCCACCCTGCCCGAGTCGCGCGCCGCGCTGGACAAGCTGCTGGCCGTGGCGCGTCGCAGCGCCCGGCTGGCCGAGCAGTTGCTGGACCAGGCGCGCCTGGAGGACCAGGACGCCGCCGCGCCCCTGCAGCCGGTGCCGCTGCACCGGGTCACCAACCTGGTGGTGCGCGATTTCGAATCGGCCGCGCGCGGCCGCTCGCAGCACGTCACGCTGCACATCGAGGCGTGCACGGTGGCCGGCCGCGTGGACGACCTGGGCGTGCTGCTGCGCAATCTGCTGGACAACGCCGTGCGCTACGCCGGCGCGGGCGGCCGCATCGAGGTCCGCTGCCGGCCGCTGGAAGGCGGCGGCACGCTGCTGTCGGTGGCCGACGACGGGCCCGGCGTGCCCGCGCAAGAGCGCGAGCGCATCTTCGACCGCTTCTATCGCGCCGCGGGAACCGGCGAGCGCGGCAGCGGCCTGGGGCTGGCCATGGTGGCGCGCATCGCGGCACGGCACGGCGCGTCGATAGCCACGGGCAACGGGCTGGAAGGACGGGGCTTATGCGTGGCGTTGAGTTTCCCCGGACAGGAGGGCCCCGCCGCGGGCTAGAACCGCCCTGCCGGGAAGCCCGGGCCGGCCAAGGCCGCCGGATAGCGGAGCCGCCGGCCATTCGGACAAGCCTGGCGATCCAGGACGATCAGCCCCCGCCGCCCGGCAGGCCCGCCAGGTAGCGCTCGTCTTCCTTGCTGAGCAGGCCCTGGCGGCGCGCCGCCTCGATCAGGTCGGGACGGCGCCGCCACGTCAGGGCGAGCGAACGCTCGCGCCGCCAGCGCGCGATCTGCGCATGGTGGCCCGACAGCAGCGGCGCGGGCACCGCCTGCCCCTCGTAGACCTCGGGCCGGGTGTAGTGCGGGCTGTCGAGCAGCCCCGCCAAGGTGGGGTGGAAGGAATCCTGCCGGGCCGACTCGTCGTCGTTGAGCACGCCGGGCAGCAGCCGCACGCAGGCATCCATCATGGCCATCGCGGCCAGTTCCCCGCCCGACAGGACGAAATCGCCGATCGACCATTCCTCGTCGACGCAGCGCTCGATGAAGCGCTGGTCCACGCCCTCGTAGCGGCCGCAGACGAAGATGCGCCCGGGCCCGGCGGCAAGCCCGGCGGCCGCGGCCTGGTCGAAGCGCCGGCCGGTGGGAGCCAGCAGCGCCACCGGCAGCGGCGCGACGCCGGCAGCGGCGTGGGCGGCGCGGATCGCGGCCAGCGTCCTTTCCAGCGGCGCGGCCATCATCACCATGCCGGGTCCGCCGCCATAAGGCCGGTCGTCCACCGTTCGGTGCACGTCGGACGTGAAGTCGCGCGGGTTCCAGGCCTGCAGCGACCAGCGGCCCTGGGCGTGGGCGCGGCCGGTCACGCCCAGGTCGCGCACGGCGCCGAACATCTCGGGAAACAGGGTCACCACGTCGAAGCGCATGCGGTCCTGGCTGGCTTGGGGCCCGGGCGGCGGGCGGATCGGGAACGGGGAGCTAGAAATCGACGGGCCAGTCGGTGTCGATGCGCCGAGCGGCCAGGTCGACGCCGCGCACGTAGGCGGCCACGAAGGGCACGAGCACTTCGACCGGGCGGCCCTTGGCGTCCAGCGCCGGGGCGGCATCGGCATCGCCGTCGGCCAGGCGATGCACCCTGAGCACCGCGTGGGCGCCGTTGTCGATGACTTCGGCCACCCGCCCGATCGGCGCAGGCTGGCCGTCCCGGTCGCCGAAAAGCATACAGCCGATCAGGTCGACCCAGTAGTATTCGCCCTCTTCGGGCGGCGGGAAGTCGCTGCGCGAGACGTACACGCCCAGGCCGCGCAGGGCATGGGCGGTTTCGCGGTCGGACACGCCCGACAGGCTGGCCACGACCGTGGCGCCCTGCGGGCGGGAAACCAGGACCGGATAGCGCAGGGCGTCCTGCCCGGCCGGCTCGCGTTCCGTCCGGGGCTGCAGCCACCAGGACGATGCGGCGAGCAGGACTTCGGCCTGCGCCGAGTGCGGCTGCACCTTCACCCAGCCGCGGATGCCGTAGGCCGAGACGATCCGGCCGAGCTCGATCAGGTCGGACGGCGCCTGCGGCCTGGAGTCGGCCCTGGCCCTGGACATGCGCAGGCGGGCCTCAGGCCGCGCCGGCCTTCTCGGTGAAGTCCTTGACCAGGCGGGCGACGGCGGGCGAGAGCTGGGCGCCGTTGCTGGTCCAGTGCTGGACGCGGTCGAGCGAGATGCGCAGGCGCTCGTCGCCCTCGTTGGCCACGGGGTTGTAGAAGCCGACGCGCTCGATGAAGCGACCGTCGCGGCGATTGCGGGAATCGGTCGCAACCACGTTGTAGAAGGGCCGCTTCTTCGAGCCGCCGCGCGCAAGGCGAATCACCACCATAGGTAATCCTTTGAAAATGTTCGGAAAAGCTGGCTAGGATAACACGGGCTGCCGGAATGCTCAAGAAATGTCTAGAGGCCCCTGCCGCATCGCCGGATTTCCGGCGGCGCCGCCCCCCTGCTCGGCCAGCCGCCGCGCTGCGGCGATGAAGCGATCCAGCACCGGCGTCATGCGATCCGCGCGCCAGGCCAGGCGGATTTCCAGCTCGGGAACGGGATGGACGCTGGACAGCGGCAGGAACACCACGTCGGCGCTGACGGCGTGGCGCCGCACCCAGCCGGCCACCAGCGCCATCCCCAGCCCGGCCCGCACCAGCGACACCATGGTCTGGGGCTGCGACACCGAATGCGCGAGCGCGGGCGTGACGCCGTGCAGCGAAAAGACGCGCGCGGCGATGTCGAAGTAATAGCGGGCGTCGTCGGCGGCGTAGCCGATGAAGGGCTGCCCTTCGAAATCCCGTATGTCCACGCACGGCCGCCGCGCCAGCGGGTGGCCGGCGGGCAGGGCCGCCACCAGGGTGTCGCGCGCCATGGTCAATTGCTCATAGCCCTGCGCCGCGGCCAGCGGCCGGATCAGGCAGGCGTGCGCCTGGCCCTGCTCCAGGCGCTGCAGCAGACCCGTGGTGACCATTTCCTTGAGGTCCAGCGATACGCCCGGGCTGCACGCGTGGAATTCGCGCAGCAGGCCCGGCAGCAGGTCCACGGCCGATCCGGCGGTGAACCCCAGGGACAGGTGGCCCGCCTGGCCGCTGGCCGCCACGCGGGCGGCCAGGGCGCCGTCTTCGGCCAGGCGCAGCAATTCGCGGGCGCGCTCCAGGAAGACGCGGCCGGCCGGCGTCAGCGAGACCCGGCGGCTGGTCCTGTCCAGCAGGCGCGCGCCCACCGCGTCCTCGAGCAGGCGCAGCTGGCGGCTGAGCGGCGGCTGAGTCATGTGCAGGCGCTCGGCGGCGCGGCCGAAATGCAGTTCTTCCGCGACCGCGGCGAAACAGCGCAGTTGATGGAGCTCGAACATCGCCTTGTCCGGATGATTCAATTATTGAATTGATCGATGCTTACATTGGATTTTACTTGCATCGATCACCTTCCTAAGATGCGCACTGTCCGTCCGCATTCACACACACAACGAGGAGGCAAGAGACATGGACACCGTGGACAAGCAGCGCAGGCATTTGATGGGCATCGGCGCGGCGGCGGCCGCCCTGGCGGCGCTGCCGCCGGCCGTGCGGGCCGGCGGCGACTGGCCGGCCCGGCCCATTACCTTCATTTCGCCCTGGGCGGTGGGCGGCACCGGCGACATGCTGGCCCGGCCGCTGTGCACGGCCGCCGGCCGGCACCTGGGCCAGACCATCGTCTACACCAACCGGCCGGGCGCCTCGGGCATGATCGGCTGCAAGGCGGTGGCCACCGCGGCGCCCGACGGCTACACCGTCGGCGAAATCCCCATCACCGTGGGCCGTCTCGCCTTGCTGGGCATGACCGATATCAAGCCGCTGGAGGACTACGCCTACATCGCCCGCACGTCGGGCCAGAACCTGGGCCTGGCGGTCATGGCCGGCTCGCCCTGGCAAAGCCTGCCGGCGCTCCTGGAGGACGCCGCCCGCCGGCCCGGGCAGATCACGTTCGGCTTCTCCGGCCTGGGCGGCAGCAACCACATCGCGGTCGAGCGCGTGCTGCGCGCCGCCGGCGTCCAGCTGACCGCCATCCCCTTCAAGGGCGGCAACGAGGCCCTGCAGGCGCTCTACGGCGGGCACTTGGACATGCTGGCCGATTCCAGCTCCTGGGCGCCCGGGGTCAAGGCCGGCAAGCTGCGCCTGCTGGCCACCATGGGCGAGCAGCGCTCGAAGATGTTCGCCGACACGCCCACGCTGAAGGACCTGGGCTACGACGTGGCCGACGACGGCCCGCGCGCGGTCGCGGCGCCGGCCGGAACGCCGGAGCCCATCGTGCGCAAGCTGCGCGAGGCCTTCCGCGTGGCGGTGGCCAGCCGCGAGTTCACCGAGGCCTGCGCGCAGATCGACGCGCCGCCCATGTACCTGGACGGCCCCGACTTCCGCCAGTACCTGGTCGACACCATGGCGCAGGAACGGAAGCTGATCGAGCAGCTGGACATGAAAACCCTGCTGCAGGTCTCCTGACCGCGGACCGGGAGAACGGCATGATCGAAGCATCGGCGCAATCCGCCCTGATACGCCTGAAGGCCGAAGACAACGTCCTGGTCGCCGCCCGGCCGCTGGGCCTGGGCGAGGAGGTCGCCGGGCTGGGCCTGCGCGTGCGCGCCCAGGTGCCGGCCGGCCACAAGCTGGCCGCGCGCGCGATCCGGGCGGGAGAGCCCATCGTCAAGTGCGCCACGACGATAGGCGTGGCCGCGCGCGACATCGCCGCCGGCGAGCACGTCCACACCCACAACGTGGCGCTGCCCGACCCCGTGCGCGAGCATGCCTTCTGCGCCGACCTGCGCCCGGTCGACTATGTCGCCGAACGGGACCGCGCCTGTTTCCGGGGCTTCGTGCGCGAGGACGGGCGGGTGGCGACGCGCAACTTCATCGGCATCGTCTCCACCGTCAACTGCTCGGCCACGGCAGCCAGGCTGATCGCCGCCCACTTCACGCCCGAGCGCTTGGCGGACTACCCCAACGTGGACGGCGTGGCCGCCTTCGTCCAGGCCGGCGGCTGCGGGCTGTCCACGCCCAGCTACCATCTGGACGTCCTGCGCCGCACGCTGGCCGGCTACGCCCGCCACCCCAACCTGGCGGGCGTGCTGCTGATCGGCCTGGGCTGCGAGCGCAGCCAGCTCGGCGAGCTCATGGCCGCGCAGGACCTGCGCGAAGGCCCGCGGCTGCACGCCATGCTGATGCAGGAAGCGGGCGGCACGCGCGCCACCGTGCAGCGCGGCGTCGAGCTGATCCAGGCCATGCTGCCCGGCGCCAATGCGGCCGTGCGCGAGCCGGTGCCGGCCAGCCACCTGAAGATAGGCCTGCAGTGCGGCGGCTCGGACGGGCTGTCCGGCGTGACGGCCAACCCGGCGCTGGGCGCGGCCGTGGACATCCTGGTGCGCCACGGCGGCACCGCCATCCTGTCGGAAACGCCGGAAATCCGCGGCGTGGAGCACACCCTGACGCGGCGCGCGGCCAGCCCCGAGGTCGCGCAGAAGCTGCTCGACCGCATGCGCTGGTGGGAGGACTACACCCGCGGCGAGAACGGCCAGTTCAACGGCGTGGTGGCGCCGGGCAACCAGGCCGGCGGCCTGGCCAACATCTACGAGAAATCCCTGGGGGCGGTCATGAAGGCCGGCGCCACGCCCCTGCAGGCGGTCTACGAATACGCCGAGCCCGTCGACCGGCCGGGCTTCGTGTTCATGGATACGCCCGGCTACGACCCCATGTCGGCCACCGGCCAGATCGCCGGCGGCGCCAACCTGATTTGCTTCACCACCGGGCGCGGCTCGATGTTCGGCTCCAAGCCGGCGCCCACGCTGAAGCTGGCCAGCAACAGCACCATGTACCGCCGGCTGGAGGAAGACATGGACATCAATTGCGGCCGCATCCTGGACGGCGAAGCAAGCCTGCAGGAGATGGGGGAACACATCTTCCAGGCCATCCTCGCGGCGGCTTCCGGCACGCGCACCAAGAGCGAACTGCTGGGCCTGGGCGACAACGAATTCGTGCCCTGGCAGGTGGGCATCGTCAACTGACCGCCGGGCCGGCCCGGCCTTCTCCCATCGCAACCGAAGGACATTCATGCACAACGATTTCAAGCAGGCCCTGGCGCGCGGCGACCGGCGCATAGGATTGTGGCTGTCGCTGGCGCAGAGCTACAGCTCGGAAATATGCGCCAGCGCGGGCTTCCAGTGGCTGCTGATAGACGGCGAGCACGCGCCCAACGACCTGCGCAGCACCCTGGCGCAGATGCAGGCGGTGGCGCCCTACCCGGCCCATGCCGTGGTGCGCCTGCCGCAGGGCGAGCCCACGCTCGTCAAACAATACCTGGACATCGGAGCGCGCAACCTGCTGGTCCCCATGGTGGACACGCCCGAGCAGGCGCGCGCCCTGGTCGCCGCCACGCGCTACCCGCCCGAGGGCGTGCGCGGGGTCGCCCCCGCGGTCGCGCGCGCCGCGGGCTGGGGGCTGGACGCCGACTACACCCGGACCGCCAACGACGGCATCTGCCTGCTGGTCCAGGCCGAGACGCGCCTGGCCCTGTCCAACCTGGACGAGATCTGCGCGGTGCCGGGCGTGGACGGCGTGTTCGTCGGTCCGGGCGACCTGGCCGCGTCGCTGGGGCATCTGGGCAACACCGGCCACCCGGAGGTACAGTCGGCGATCGAGTCGGCCATCCGGCGCATCGTCGCCCTGGGCAAGGCCGCGGGCATCGTGACCAGCGATACGCAGCTGGCCCGGCGCTACCTGGAGTTGGGCGCGACCTTCGTCGCCGTAGGCATAGACGTGACCCTGCTCGCCTCCACCACGCGCCGGCTGGCGGTGGATTTCGGCTTGTCGCCCTGCCTTGCGTAAGATAGTAGAAAGCCCATGCGGCAGGAGAAGTGGCGAAGGAGACTGAAGCCCGGCTCGACAGAGCGATCCTGCCGCGACGCAAAACGAACCGGCGGAACCCATGACCCATCCAGAAGAAGAATCGCCCCTGTCCGGCGTGCCGCGCGCGTCGCGCGCCATGCGCCGGCGCGTGGGCAAGGCCAACTCGATCGAAGAACTGCGCCGGCTGGCCAAGCGGCGCCTGCCGCGGGCCGTATTCGATTTCTATGACGGCGGCGCCGAGGAAGAGCACACGCTGCGCCAGAACCGCAAGGCCTATGCCCGCCATGCGCTGCTGCCGCGCTACCTGGTCGACGTCAGCCGGATCGGCACCGCGGTCGACCTGCTGGGCGCGCCGGCCGCCCTGCCGATGGCGATCTCGCCCACCGGCGCCATCGGCTTCGGCTGGCCGCGGGGCGACATCGCCATTGCCCGGGCCGCGGCGGCGGCGGGGATTCCGTTCACCCTGTCGACCTCGTCCACCGCATCGATAGAGCGCCTGGCCCGCGCCGTGCCCGACGGCAGGCTGTGGTTCCAGTCCTACGTGCTGCGCAAGCGGGAGTTCACCCGCGGCCTCATCCAGCGCGCCCGGCAGGCGGGCTACGAAGCGCTGGTCATCACCGTCGACATGCCCACGGGCGGCAAGCGGGAGAAGGACCTGCGCAACGACTTCGGGCTGCCGTTCCGGCTGACGCCCCGCAACTTCCTCGATTTCGCGTCGCGGCCCGCCTGGACCGCCACCTTGCTGAGGCACGGCATTCCGCTGCTGGAGAACCTGGTCGGCTTCACGCCGGACGCCGTCAGCACGTCCACCATCGCCTCGTCGGTCGGCAAGAACTACGACCCGGCCTTCGACTGGCAGGGGCTGAAGGAGATCCGCGACGAATGGCCGGGCAGGCTGCTGGTGAAGGGCATCCTGCATCCGGAAGATGCCGGGCTGGCCGCCGGCATCGGCTGCGACGGCGTCATCGTCTCCAACCACGGCGGGCGCCAGCTGGACGGGGCGGTCGCGTCGCTGGACGCCCTGGGGCCCGTCGTCCGTGCCGTGGGCGGGCGCATGAGCGTGATCCTGGACGGGGGAATACGGCGCGGCGCGGACGTGGTGAAGGCGCTGGCGCTGGGCGCCGACGCGGTGATGATCGGCCGACCTGCGCTGTACGGGGTGTGCGCCGGCGGAGAGGCCGGCGCGGCGCGCGCCATCGAGATATTCCAGGACGAGATATCGCGGACCCTGCGCCTGAGCGGCGTTTGCGACGTGCGGGACCTCGGTCCGGGCCTGCTCAGGGACTGCCCGGCCGCGCAACGCTGAATCGGCAGCAGAGGCGGCCCTGCCTCAGCCGCCTTCCGGCTCGATGCCGGCCTTGGCAAGCAGGTCCCGCCAGCGGGCCACTTCGCTGCGCAGCAGCTCGGCCGAGCCCGCGAGCGAGCGGTGCTCCTCGCTGGGCACCGCCACGCCCATCTGCGCGTAGCGCTCGCGGATGGCGGGCGAGGCCAGCACGCGGTTCAGGGAGGCGTTCAGCTTGCCGGCGACTTCCGGCGGCACGCCCTTGGGCGCAAGCACCATGTTCCAGATGTCGTAGTGCAGGCCGGGGAAGCCGGTCTCGCTGGCGGCCTGCACGCCGGGCAGCACCGGCACGCGCTGGTCGCGCATGACCACCAGGCCCTTGACCTTGCCGGAGGCGATGGAGCTGACGGCCGTGCTGCTGCTTTCCACGGTGTAGTCGATGATGCCGGCCATGACGTCGGCGGTGGCCTGCGCGGCGCCGCGGTAGTGGACCGGCATGACCTGGATGCCGACCGCGGCGTTGAGCAGCACGCCGCCCAGGAAGGAGCCCGACCCCACCCCGGCGGTGCCGAAGTTCATCTTGGCGCCGTTGGCCTTGGCGTAGGCCACGAACTCGTCCAGGTTGCCGGCGGGCAGGCCGGCGCGCACCGACAGCACCTGCGGCGCGTCGCCCACCGAGGCCAGGGCG
>Ga0182738_1004585_pt1 | contig 15207 bp, 11 predicted proteins | sample eDN5th30CBELigMG_FD_128876 | JGI IMG/M metagenome (GOLD analysis project Ga0182738, IMG submission 128876) | Enriched Miracle-Growth compost microbial communities from Emeryville, California, USA - eDNA 5th pass 30_C BE-Lig MG (version 2)... ... | reverse complement strand
TCCAATAAAGAGTTGATTAGCTCATTGCTAAACTCTAGCTTTTTATTACTTGTTGTCATTCTATAACATTCGTTATAAAACGATTATTGTTGACGTTTGTTTGTTCAGTTTTCAAAGAGCAATCTCATAAGAGACAACTTTCAAATAGTAACACATTTTTACTTATTTAGTCAATATGTTTTTTAAAAGTTTTTCAATGTTCTCTTGCTGACTTGTATTATTATAGCAACGTTTATACATGTATGCAATAGTTTTTTAAAAAATTTTTCAAAAAGATTACGTGTTTCTTTCTAATAGATTCTTTTTCACTTTGTCCATATGTTCTATCGTATCACCTACATTAATAGACATCACTTTCTTAATAGGGAATATCTATTTTCTCTATAAATTGCAAGGTGACTAATTCTCTGTTTTCTAATCTTTTTATCAATACTCTAAAATCTCTTCTATGAATAGATGTCTATTTTTTTCTAAATCAAGAATCAAATCATTTTGTAATGTTTTAACAAGCGGTCTTGTTGGAGTACTACTTATAAATAAAATTTCTGCTTTTTCTCCATTGGATAATCTAATTTTGCTTCCTGTAGTAAATTGAGTAATAGCATTGCTTAGTGATTGTAATATAGTTAAATCAAATTTCCCAAAATGATCCTGACGCATTTGTTCCATTACACGAAAAGGAGATTGCTTCTTCCGATATAATCTCTCCGATGTCATTGCATGAAATGTATCAGCTACAGCTATAATCTTTGCAAACGCATGTATCTTATTATCTGCATTCCCCATTGGATATCCGCTTCCATCAATTCTTTCATGATGCTGATAAATTGCAAGGCGCGTTTCATTTTTTAATAGAGTATGTTCCGGAATCATTTCTAAACTATATCTTGTATGTTTTTTTACTTCATTAAATTCTTCTTCTGTTAAAGGTTCTATCTTATGCAATAATCGTTGATTAATCTTAGCCATTCCAGCATCACTTAAACAACCTGCTAGAGCAACTTGAATCATATCTCTATAGCTATAGTTCATTTTTTGCGCTAAAAGTGCACTAATAACGGAAACTGCAATAGAGTGCTGATATAAATATTCCTTTTTGTTTGATAAGTGATAAAGAGAAAAAATTTCTTTTGAAACAGTTTCTAGTTCTTCTAATAATGGTAAAAGGATCGTTCTGACATTTGCTATATTCACTGGTAATCCAGATTGCCAAGAAATAAATTCCTTTTTATATAATTGAACCGTCTGCAAAAATAGAGACAAAAAATCATTTTTCTCTTCTTCTCTAGTTTGATTGTGAATAGATGGAATAGATTCGATCATAATCGTACCATCTATTTGCGTATTTTCGATGGTAACTTCCTTTACTAAGAAAGCTTTTAATATCTTTATGTGTTCACCCGCTAATACCGTTCTCGCAGTAATTATTGGTCTATTTGTTCGTACATATATATCTTCTGCTAAAATACTTCCTGGATTTAACTCTTCCACATTTATAATCATTTGAAACCACCTTATAATAACGGACTTTTTTACTATTTTAATGTATTATTTTTGAAATGCAACCCCATTCAAATAAGACTATACACCTAAAATGATTTATAAATGATTTTTTTACAGCAATGCACGATGTTTTACGTAAATCTTAAAATATTTATTTACCTCTAAAGAACATAAAAAAATGCCTTAAGGTTTCCCCTAAGACATTCAAAGTATATTACTCGTTTGAATCCGCATCATTTTCTAAAGACTCTTGTTGCGTTTCTTCAGAAAGTTCATCCGCTTCCTCTAATTCATCTTCTTTTTCTACAATTGCAACAGTAGCAACAAATTCATTCTCATTTTCATTTAATTTAATCAATCGAACACCTTGTGTGCTTCTGCCCATAGTTGAGATATCACTTACAGCCATTCTGATTAAAACGCCACCTGTTGTGATAATCATTAAATCTTCTTCCCCGTTCACTACTTTCATTGAAACAAGGGTTCCATTCTTATCGGTGATATTACATGTTTTAATCCCTTTTCCGCCTCTACCTTGAACTCTATATTCATCGATCGGCGTTCTTTTTCCGTATCCATATTTAGTTACAACTAGAATTTCGGAATTTTCCTCAAGTACTTCCATTCCTACCACTTCATCATCAGATGATAAAGTAATACCTTTTACCCCTGTTGCCGTTCTACCCATGGAACGTACATCTGTTTCTGGGAATCGTATAAGCAAACCATTTTTCGTTCCAATAATCATTTCCTTTGATCCATCTGTTAAGCGTACAGAGATTAACTCATCGCCCTCTCTTAAATTAACAGCGATTAGACCATTATTTCTTATATTAGCAAACGAAGATAATGGAGAACGTTTAGAGATTCCTTCTTTTGTGGTAAAGAATAGGTACCAATCATCTACAAATTCGGAAACAGGAATAATCGCATTTACCCACTCGTCTTTTTCCACACCTAAAAGGTTAATAATTGGGATACCTTTGGCTGTACGGCTGAATTCTGGAATTTCATACCCTTTCAAACGGTATACTTTCCCTTTATTCGTAAAGAATAGGATAGTATCATGGGTCGATGTGGAGCTTAGCTGTTCAACAAAGTCATCCTCATTTGTTCCCATTCCCTGAATTCCGCGTCCACCACGTCTTTGCGCTCGGTAAGTAGAAGCTGGTAGTCTCTTAATATAACCATTGTGAGTTAACGTAATGATAATATTTTCTTCCGGAATTAGATCTTCATCTTCTATTGTTTCAATTCCGCCAGCAACAATTTCTGTACGACGAATATCGTTAAAGCGCTCTTTCACTTCTAAAAGCTCTTCGCGGATAATTTCTAAGATTTTTTCTTCATCTGCTAGAATTGCTTTTAATTCAGCAATTAACTTCACTAATTCTCGATATTCATCCTCGATTTTCTCTCTTTCCAAGCCAGTTAATCTTTGTAGACGCATATCTAGAATTGCTTGTGCTTGTTTTTCAGAAAGATTAAAATTCGTCATTAATCCTTCACGAGCAATATCTGTTGTACGAGAACTACGAATCAAGCTAATCACTTCATCTAAATGATCAAGCGCAATCCGCAAACCTTCTAAGATATGCGCTCTTGCTTCTGCTTTTCTTAATTCAAATTCTGTTCTTCTACGTATAATTACCTTTTGATGATCTAGATAATAAGCTAGACATTGTTTTAAGTTAAGTACCTTTGGTTGTCCATCTACTAGTGCAAGTAAATTGATACCAAAGCTTGTCTGCATAGCTGTATGCTTGTATAGGTTATTTAATAATACATTTGCATTTGCGTCTTTTCGAACTTCAATAACAATACGCATTCCAGTTCGGTCAGATTCGTCTCGTAAATCCGTGATGCCGTCAATTTTCTTATCACGTACTAGTTCTGCAATGCGCTCTACTAGTCTCGCTTTATTGACTTGATAAGGAATTTCTTTCACAATAATAACTTCCTTACCACTAGGCTTCACTTCAATTTCTACTCTAGCACGTAAAATAATAGAGCCTCTACCAGTTTCATACGCTTTTCTAATTCCACTTCTACCAACAATCATCCCATATGTAGGGAAGTCTGGTCCTGGTATGATTTCCATTAATTCAGGAATAGTGATATCTGGATTTTTACTAACTTCAAGAACACCGTCAATAATTTCTCCCAATTGATGTGGAGGAATATTGGTAGCCATTCCAACAGCTATCCCACTCGTACCATTTACAAGTAAATTGGGGAAACGAGAAGGTAATACTACTGGTTCTTTCTCTTCTCCATCAAAGTTTGGCTTATAATCAATGGTGTCTTTATTAATATCTCGCAATAACTCCATCGCTATTTTAGACATTCTAGCTTCTGTATAACGCATTGCCGCAGCTGAATCACCATCTACGGAACCAAAGTTTCCATGTCCATCAACGAGCATATAACGATAGTTGAAATCTTGTGCCATACGCACCATTGTTTCATAAACAGCACTATCACCATGTGGATGATACTTCCCGATTACTTCTCCAACAATACGTGCAGATTTCTTGAACGGTTTATCTGAGTGCATTCCAAGATCATGCATTGCATATAAAATACGTCGATGCACGGGCTTTAAGCCATCTCGTACATCTGGAAGTGCACGAGAAACAATAACACTCATCGCATAATCTAAAAAGGAATCACGCATTTCTTTACTTATATTTCTATCTTTAATTTGAGAATTTGGCATATCAGCCATGGAAAGGAACCTCCTTAAGAAAACATTAGATTTTCTACCTCATCTTAACGAATAGACGTAAGAGAAAAAGTTAAATCTAATCGAATTCCTCATAATTAATAGGAATAACTAACGTCTAAAGAAATACACAAGGTGCCAATTAAATCAGCACCAAATTTCTTTCCCTATCTTTAAACATCTAGATTTTTAACATAAGTTGCATTTTCTTCGATAAAGTTTCTACGTGGCTCTACTTTATCACCCATAAGCATTTCGAATGTTTCATCTGCTTCAATCACATCATCTAAGCTTACCTGTAAAAGTACCCTTTTCTCAGGATCCATTGTTGTATCCCATAATTGCTCTGCATTCATTTCCCCTAATCCTTTATAACGTTGAATATTCGGCTTAGGATTAGCTGGCAAGTTGCTTAAAACTTGTTGCAATTGCGGATCACTATAGGCATATTCAAGCTTTTTCCCTTGTTTAATACTATATAAAGGCGGCTGTGCAATATAGATGTAGCCAGCTTCAACTATTTTTCTCATATAACGATAGAAGAAGGTTAACAATAGTGTTCGAATATGTGCTCCATCGACATCAGCATCTGTCATAATGACAATTTTATGATATCTTGCTTTCGATATATCATAATCATCACCAATTCCAGTACCAATTGCAGTAATCATGGAACGAACTTCATTATTGGACAAAATCCGATCTAATCTCGCCTTTTCTACGTTAAGGATTTTCCCTCTTAAAGGAAGTATCGCTTGGAAATGACGATCTCTCCCTGATTTTGCGGAACCACCTGCAGAGTCACCCTCTACAATGAATAGTTCACTAATTTTGGGATCTCTTGAGGAGCAATCTGCCAATTTACCAGGTAAACTCGAAACTTCCAGTGCACTTTTTCGACGTGTTAATTCTCTTGCCTTCTTTGCTGCTATTCTTGCTCGTAAAGCCATTTGACCTTTATCGACAATTTTGCGAGCTACTGTGGGATTTTCTAAAAGGAATTTCTCTAGATGTTCTGAAAATACAGTATCTGTAATGGCACGGACTTCTGAATTTCCTAATTTCGTTTTTGTTTGTCCTTCAAATTGTGGGTCTGGATGCTTAACGGAAACAATTGCAACGATTCCTTCCCTAACATCCTCTCCAGAAAGATTTACATCCGATTCCTTTAATAGGCTGTTTTTTCTTGCATAATCATTAATCACACGAGTAAGTGCTGTTTTGAAACCAGATTCATGCGTTCCACCTTCATGTGTATTAATATTGTTAGCAAATGAAAAAATATTTCCTGTATATCCATCATTATATTGGAAAGAGATTTCAATGTTTATACCGTCTTTTTCTCCTTCAATATAAATTGGTACCTCGAAAAGCACCTCTTTATTTCGATTTAAATGCTCTACATAAGATTTTATACCACCCTCATAATGGTATTCTTTCCTTTTTTCCATTCCTTCACGCGCATCTTCAATGGTAATCCGAATATCGCGATTTAAGAAAGCAAGTTCTCTGATACGGTTAGCCAATATTTCAAAATCATACTCTAACGTTTCTTTAAAAATATCACCATCTGGCTTAAACCGAGTAGTTGTACCAGAATGGTCTGTTTCACCGATAATTTTTAAATCAGCAACAGGAACACCCTTTTGATATTTTTGGTAATAGACATTTCCATCACGATGAACAAAAACCTCTAATTCAGTTGAAAGAGCATTTACAACAGAAGCACCAACACCATGAAGTCCTCCAGAAACTTTATAGCCTCCACCGCCAAATTTTCCTCCGGCATGAAGAACAGTCATGATTACTTCTACAGCAGGTCTTCCCATTTTCTCCTGAATACCAACAGGAATTCCGCGCCCATTATCTTTAACAGTAATACTATTATCCTTTTCAATGATGACATTAATCTCATTACAGAAACCAGCTAATGCCTCATCGATACTGTTGTCGACAATTTCCCAAACTAAATGGTGCAGACCTCGACTACTTGTTGACCCAATATACATTCCTGGTCTTTTTCTAACAGCCTCTAGGCCCTCTAAAACCTGTATCTGACTTTCATCATAAGATTGTTGTTCAACTGGATTTTGTTCCGTTGACATATTGATCACCTAACTTTCCATTAACATCGAAAAATTTTAACATTATTTTTTTGCATCCATTAGTACTCTTGAACAGTTAACTGGACTGTTCGCTTTTTTAACGTATTAGAAGCAATCGGTGAAAAATAGATAGTATTCTTCGTAATTACAATAGATTTATAAGATGAACCTTTCCCATTAGTCATTGCTTTTTGTCTATCTAAAAATTCTTTTGAAATAGGAGATGACTCTACCGTTTGTTTATCTAGTATAGTAATAATTTCTGAAGTTCGCACAAGAATATTTTCTCCAATATGAACGTACACTTTTTCACCTCAAAGCTATTGAATCTTTTTAATCGTTCCTGATTCAACCTGAAAAGTTGCTGCTTCTTTTAAAGTATGATGGTCTATACCATCAACACTAGTTGTTGTAACAAAGGTCTGAACCTTTCCTTGAATGGTATTTAACAAATGAGATTGACGATAATCATCTAATTCAGAAAGCACATCATCTAAAAGTAGAATGGGATATTCTCGTATTTCTGAATAAATTAGTTCAATCTCTGCCATTTTAATGGATAACGCAGTTGTTCTTTGTTGTCCTTGTGAACCAAAAGTTTGCACATCTCTATTATTCACATAAAACAGCATATCATCACGATGAGGTCCAAATAAGGATATCCCTCGATCAATTTCTCTTTTTTTTAGACTTTGGAATTTTTCTTCGTATACACTCTTCATTTTCGACAAATCCTGATCTTCTGATACATCAACAGAAGGTTTATAGCGAATTTCTAGTGTTTCTAGCCCCCGAGATATTCCCTTATGAATCGGAACTGCCCACTTTTCCAGCAAGTGCAGGAATTCAAAACGCTTCGCTACCACTTTAACTGCCATATCTATAAATTGCTCTGTTAAAATCTCAAGCATCGTATGATCGGTTTGTTTATTTGTTTGTAGTTGTTTTAAGTAGGTATTTCGCTGGTGTAAAATTTTTTGATATTGTCCCATATCATGCAAATATATTGGTGATATTTGCCCTATTTCCATATCAATAAATCTTCTTCTAATTTGTGGGCTTCCTTTTACTAAGTTTAAATCTTCAGGCGCGAACATAACTACGTTCATATTGCCAATATATTGACTCAATTTCCGCTGCTCTATATGATTAAATTTTGCTTTTTTCCCTTTTTTGGCCACAACTAACTGCATGGGGACTTTCCCATGTGCTTTGACTAATCTACCTTCTATTTTAGCATAATCTTTGTCCCAATAAATAAGTTCTTTATCATTTGAGGTCCGATGAGATTTTGCCATTGCTAGAACATAGATAGATTCCATCACATTGGTTTTCCCTTGTGCATTTTCTCCTAATATTACATTTACCTTATTCTCGAAAGAAATATCCAGTTTCTCATAATTCCGGTAATTTCTTAAAAGCAACTCATCAATATACATTTGGGTTCACCCTTTTTTATAAAACAGTGTACTTGCCAAATGAAGGAATATTAATTTCATCACCACTTCTTAACTTTCTGCCTCTGCGCTGATCCTGTTCCCCATTAACAAATACCTCATATTCCCCTAGGAACCATTTTGCCATTCCACCTGATTGTATTAACTCTGCTACTTTTAAAAATTGACCCAATGTAATATAATCCGTATCAATCTTAATTTGATTATCCATTTTTTCACTCTCTCAACTTTAGTCGTATCTATCTATTCTACTAAATAATTAATTGATACACAAAGAAAAGTGTAATATTTCTATAAATAGATAGGTAATATTCTAAATAGTGGGGGGAAAACAGTTTAAATAACACTTATTCCCTCTAGTGCATATTCATACATCTGCTAAATATAAAGAAAATTGGGTGTTCATTAAAAAGAACACCCAATACTTTTAATAAGTTCTAACCGGTAATATAAGCTGTAAAGTGGAGTCATCATTTGTTGGATGAATAACAAACGGTCTCATCGCTCCAGTAAAACTAATTTTAACTTCAGATCCTTCAAGAACTTTTAATGCATCCATCATAAATTTCGCACTGAATGATATCTTTAACTCTTCCCCGCTAACAGATTCACTTACTAATTCTTCAATAACTTTTCCTATCTCAGGTGTAAAAGAAGAAATTTCTATTACATTTTCACCCATTGTCGAAAATTTAACGACATTATTTCGACCTTCACGCGCTAACAAAGAAGCACGATCAATTGATTGAAGAAATTCCTTAGAGTTTACAATGATATCTGTTTTACTTTCGGTTGGAATCAATCGATTTGTATCAGGGTAATTTCCTTCTAACAAACGAGAGAAGAAAAGAATATGCTTTGTTTTAAATAATATTTGATTTTCTGTTACTAGAATTTCAACTGGTTCATCATGGTCATCCAAAATACGATTGAGCTCATTTAAACTTTTTCCTGGAATAACAATATTAAAAGTTTGCTCTGTCTCTGTTTCTATTTTTGCCTTTCTTAAAGCAAGGCGATGACTATCTGTTGCAATACAGATCAGGTCATTATTTTCAATTTTCCAGTTTACACCTGTCAACACTGGTCGTGTTTCTGAGGTGGACACTGCAAAAACAGTTTGTTTAATAATATTTTTTAATAAATCTGTTGGGACTTTTATCGAATTTTGTTCCGCGATTTGAGGTAAATGCGGATATTCTTCTGAATCGAGCCCATTTAGATTAAATTCTGATTTTCCTGAACGGATAGTAGTTTGCAAATTATCAACAACAATTTCAACTTGGTTGGTAGGAAGCTTTTTTACAATCTCACTAAAGAACTTTGCTTGCAATACGATGGAACCGGCTTGTTGGATCTCCACAATTTCTTGTTCATCTTCTTCTTTAGGAATGAAAGATTCAATCGAAATATCGGAGTCACTTCCAGTTAATGTTACTCCTTCTTCACTTGCGACAATTTTGATACCAGTAAGAATAGGAATGGTTGTTCTACTAGTGATTGCTTTCATAACATCTTGCACACTTTGAACAAGATTCTCTTTTTGGATGATGAATTTCATTAATTAATCCTCCGATTTAAATAATTTTTAAATGCAGTTCTAACTGCTTTTTTTAATAATATATTGTTTTAAAAAATAGTAGTAAAAGTAGTAGGTCCTGTTAGTATGTGGATAACTAGGTTTAAGCAAGGAAACACAGTCTATCCACATGTTGATAGACTGTGTCTAAAGTAAGGTAAGTTATACACATTATCCTATCTAAACTTTTAAGAGTTCATTTATTTCTTTTAATTGCTTTTGAAGAAGTGAATCAGTTAAAAGCATTTTTGATATCTTTTCATGGGCATGAATAACAGTAGTATGATCTCGACCGCCAAACTCTTCACCGATTTTTGGTAAGGAGAAATCGGTTAATTCTCTTGATAGATACATAGCGATTTGTCTTGGAAATGCAATGGATTTTGTGCGTTTTTTTGCTTTAAAGTCCTCTAATTTAATATTAAACTGCTCTCCAACTATCTTTTGAATATCATGAATGGTTATTACTCGAGGTTTAGAGCTTGGAACAATATCCTTTAATGCTTCAGCTGCTAAATCAGCATTAATATCTTTATTAATTAAAGAAGAATAAGCAACAACGCGAATAAGTGCACCTTCTAACTCACGAATATTAGTATCAATTTGATTAGCAATATAAAGCATCACTTCATTTGGAATATCTAGTCCGTCGGCTTTAGCTTTTTTTCTCAAAATAGCAATCCGTGTCTCTAAGTCTGGTGGTGTAATATCTGTGATAAGACCCCATTCAAAGCGCGAGCGTAAGCGATCCTCTAGTGTTGGAATCTCTTTTGGAGGGCGGTCACTAGAGATGATAATTTGTTTGCTTTCCTCATGTAATGTGTTAAAAGTATGGAAAAATTCTTCTTGTGTTGATTCTTTTCCAGCAAGAAATTGAATATCATCTATTAAAAGTACATCTACATTTCGATATTTATCACGAAATTCGGCACCTTTGTTGTCACGGATACTATTAATAAATTCATTTGTGAATTTTTCAGAAGATAAATATACAACTTTAGCAGATGGATTATGATCTAAAACATAATGACCGATTGCATGCATTAAGTGCGTTTTTCCAAGTCCAACTCCTCCATAAATAAATAGAGGATTGTAGGCTTTTGCAGGCGCTTCGGCAACAGCAAGGGAAGCAGCGTGAGCAAAACGATTGCCAGATCCAATTACAAAAGTATCAAAAGTATACTTTGAATTTAAGATTGTTTGCTCGGTAACTTCCTCTTCCTTTTTCTTATGCTTTACAGAAATTTGCTGATCAAACTCCTCTTCTTTTTGATTCTGAGGAATAATAAATTTCACCAGAAGTTCTTCACCGGTAATTTCATATAGTATTTCAGCAATAAGCTGAGAATATCTTTCTTCTAACCAATCTCGTGCAAACTCATTAGGTGCTGTAACAACTAGTAAATCTCCCTGCAAAGAATGGGCTTTTGTTGGTTTAAGCCATGTATCAAAACTGGGTTTGCTGATCTTTGTTTCAATCGTATTCAATGCATTATTCCAAAGATCTGTTATATTGTTCAAGTTATCCTCGCCTCCTTTACCTAAAGTTAAACGTTATTAGCCTTATTATTCTACTAACGAGCAGATCTATCTTAAACGTGCAGAAAAAGACATATTTTCATGTCGAATTTGTTTAAAAAACTTCGTGATTACTTCAAAAAAGATCAAAAAACAAAAAAAGAGCCTTAAAGCCTTAAGATAAAACTTCTAAAAAAACAAAAAAATAGACCAATCGATGCAATAATCGCTTATAGGATTTTATTTGTTCGATGGCTAACCAACTTAAATAATTTTTTACAAAAGACCATATTTCTTTATCCAAATTGTCCAATTCCTACAAAATAGGAAGCATAAAAAAAGATTTTAGACAATATAGTGCTGCCTTGTGCATGCCAATATGCAAGATTACAAAGAGCTTGTCCTTTTCATATGTGGAAAAATATATTATAAGGAAGATTAGTGGTATTTCGACAGTATCCACGGATTGTGGACAACTCTGTTCAGACACATAGAATAAGATGTCCACAGTTTATCCACAGATTGTGGATAATATAGTTATGCACAGATTTTATTCAGATGTGAAAACAAAACTATAATATCAAAAATTCATAAGAACTGCAATGCTTTTTAATATCTTATCCACAAGATAACTAGGTTGTTAGTAATAAATGTCCACAAGGTATTAGTTTGTTGAAAAGTTGTAAATAACGATTGTGGAAAAAATAATCCCGTCGAAAATTATCCACAATCGTCGAAAAGATAGGAAAAACGACATAATAATAACTTGGTTTGCTTGAAAATATAATCAGAGCGATGAGCTAGTTTTTCATGTCGAATTTTTATATTGTTTTTTTTTACATAAAAATTTAAAGAAGAATTTTTGTAGAATAACCTAAATGGTAAAAAATATTCGTTGGAAAATAGAATAGTTGGGAAGGATATGAAGTAGAATAGAAAATTATGTGGTATACTATTTTAATGACCTTAGAAATAGAGAGGGAAAGATCACCGAAGTTAATGTGATCTATAAATAATGATAAATAAAAATGAATAGTTGACAATTAATTATCTATGTTTATATAATTGTAAGGACTGTCTATAACAGCTATTCCTCAGGGAGGTGTCATATACAATGAAAAGAACTTATCAACCAAATAAACGTAAAAGAAGTAAAGTTCACGGATTCCGTAGCCGCATGAGCAGCTCAAATGGACGTAATGTCTTAGCTCGCCGTCGACGCAAAGGAAGAAAAGTATTATCAGCTTAGGCCACTGAAACGTCAGTGGTCTTTTTTCAATTAAAAGGGAAGGGAATGCTTTTAATAGAAGGACAGCCCTTCCTTTTTTTACAATATACTCATTTACTTACGTTATTATGCCTGTCTAATTTTCTTTCAAGGCTGTTTTTTTAAAATTGGTATTTTTCAATTGGGAAAAATTTATTAAAATAACTAGCAGTTGAGTTACGAAGACGCTAGGGGGAGCAGGGAGACCTAAAATTGGTTTTACTGAGGTGCTAAAGTCTACCCCTATGATAACCGGTGATAGGAAGGCTGCTGGTCACTGGCAACAAACTTTACGAAAAAGCCTCTTTTACAAAGAGAAGAATGTTAACTTGAAGGAATTGAAGGAGTTATAAACGTTGAGAAAAGAATTCAGAATAAAAAAAAATAAAGAATTTCAGTCGGTTTTTAAAAAAGGACAATCCTTTGCTAATCGGCAGTTTGTTATTTATAAATTGGAAAAAGTGGATCAAGAGCATTTCCGAATCGGCCTTTCTGTCAGCAAAAAGATTGGCAACGCAGTTAAGCGAAATCAGATAAAACGCTATATTAGACAAGCGTTCCTTGAATTTGAAGATAAGTTGGAAAATAAGTATGATTATGTCATAATTGTAAGAAAGCCTGTTGCTGATATGGGTTTTGAAGAAGTAAAAAAGAGTCTTATCCATATTTTAAAAATAGCAAAGGTTCTATCCAAAAAGAATTAAGAGGAAAATCGTAGTTAAGCGTTTCCTATGATTCGTTTATCGGTTACAATACTTAATAAGTTAGATTTGAAAATCATGTTAAACAGGAGGATTTGCAGCTTGAATAAGAAATTTTTATTGATAGTTGGTCTGCTTTTTTTAATGACCATTTTAACAGGATGTACAGAGTTTAATCAACCGATAACTTCTGAAAGTGATGGAATCTGGAATGAGTTCATCGTATATCCACTATCTCAACTGATAATAAAGACAGCAGCCTTTGCTGGAGGTAGTTATGGTATTTCCATTATTATCGTAACTATATTAGTTAGACTAGTTATATTGCCGCTTATGATTAAACAAACGAAAAATAGTAAAGCAATGCAAGCAATTCAGCCGCAGATGAAAGAACTGCAACAAAAATATAGCTCTAAAGATCAAAAGACACAACAAAAGCTCCAAGAAGAAACGATGAAGCTTTTCCAAGAAAATAAAGTAAACCCATTGTCAGGATGCTTTCCTCTAATAGTACAAATGCCGATACTGATTGGGTTTTATCATGCTATTTCTCGTACAAGAGAAATTGCTTCTCATGATTTCTTATGGTTCAGTCTAGGGCAACCAGATCCAATTTACTTATTGCCAATCTTAGCTGGTGTAACGACATTTTTCCAAACAAAATTATCGATGGCTGGAGCACCGCCAAATCCACAAATGCAAATGATGGTTTGGATAATGCCAGTTATGATTTTAGTATTTGCTATTAATTTCCCTGCTGCATTATCACTTTACTGGGTAGTAGGTAATATCTTTACCATTATACAAACGTATTTTATTAAAGGTCCTGAAATTAAAAATGCTGGTCAAACTAGCAAAGCAGGAGGAGCGAAGAAGTGAAAGAAATTACTGCCGTAGGACAAACAGTCGACGCAGCAGTGGAGTCAGCTTTAGCTCAGCTTAAGACAACAAAGAATCAGGTTGAAGTCATTGTTGTTGATGAAGGAAGAAAAGGATTTCTCGGTTTTGGTTCTAGATCTGCTAAAGTAATAGTAAAGAAAAAGATAGATCCAGTTGAATCCGTAAAAAATTTTTTAAAAGATGTTAGTGAAAAAATGGGCGTTCCTATTGAAATTCGAGTGAAACAAAATGGAAAAAATATTCTATATGAATTATCTGGTGAAAAAATTGCTTTGCTGATAGGAAAAAGAGGACAAACTCTTAATTCTATTCAATATTTAGCACAATTGGTAATTAATAGAGAATCTACAGGATATTTTAAAGTGATATTAGATGCGGAAGGTTATCGAGAACGTAGAAAACAAGCTTTAATTCATTTAGCCGAAAGAATAGCCTATAAAGCGGTGAAGATTGGAAAAGAAATCCCGCTTGAACCGATGCCTGCAGATGAAAGAAAAACGATTCATACTGCGCTGGTTTCCTTTAAAGGTGTAAAAACGTATTCCTCAGGAGAGGATGCGAAGCGACATATTATTGTTGCGCCAATAAGGGGAAAAAAATAGTTTTAAAAAAAGATCGTCTTTCCAAATGGGAAACGATCTTTTTTTGTATAAAAATCTCCTCATCTTGTCCGCCTCTGCATGGCAATGTAATATTTTTTCAAGATTTTTTAAGCCTCCTAATGCATATATTCTAGCGAAATATTATGTTCGAATAATATTCTATTTAAATAAAAATGAATAAGAAAAAAAGTATGCTCTTTGTTTCTCATCTTAGCTGTTAGGAAGATTGCTGAAGAACAGAATAATGGAAATAACACAAAAAAAGTGGAGTCCTTCGGTTTTGTAATTTTATTTTTCGTTTTATTGTTATTCACATGTGGATAAGATAGAATGGTATATAACGATAAAAGAGAATGTGGATAAGTGTGCGGATTTTTTTCTTTTTTTACATTTGTGGATATGTTAATCTAATCTAATGTAATCATGTCAAAGGTGAATACAATCATTTTATATAGATATATTTTTTTGAATTGAGGTGAAAAAGATGGAATTGGATACAATTGCTGCGATATCGACTCCAATGGGTGAGGGAGCGATCGCAATTGTTCGAATGAGTGGTCCAGATTCAATTATAATTGCAGACAAGCTCTTCAAAAGTATAGGTAATAAAAAGTTAATGGAGGTAGCAAGTCATACAATCCATTATGGGCATATTATAGATCCAGCAACAGACGAGGTTGTGGAAGAAGTAATGGTATCGTTGATGAGAGGACCGAAAACTTTTACTAAAGAGGATGTTATTGAAATTAACTGTCATGGCGGATTAGCTTCTGTAAATCGATTATTGCAATTGACAACTTCTTATGGTGCTAGAATTGCAGAACCTGGGGAATTTACCAAAAGGGCTTTT
>Ga0182738_1004582_pt1 | contig 15211 bp, 13 predicted proteins | sample eDN5th30CBELigMG_FD_128876 | JGI IMG/M metagenome (GOLD analysis project Ga0182738, IMG submission 128876) | Enriched Miracle-Growth compost microbial communities from Emeryville, California, USA - eDNA 5th pass 30_C BE-Lig MG (version 2)... ... | reverse complement strand
CTGGCTCGCCTTGAAACTTGTCCCACTTTCCGTGCCGCTCCCACCTTGACAAGGTGCCAGCCGCGCGGCTGAATCACAAATAGGAAGCAAGTGGCGCAAGCGATGCTCATCGGGCTGCAAGGCGGTGGGAGCTTGGCGAGGGACACCGACCCGGCACGGACGCCCGCAGCGAGGACAACAAATGGAAGGGGTGCATCTTGAGATTCAGCCCCAGCCCGATGACACCACTTGCGGGCCGACCTGCCTGCACGCCGTGTACGGCTATTTTGGGGATCACTTGCCGCTGACGCAGGTGATTGCCGATTGCGTGGCGTTGGAGGAGGGCGGCACGTTGGCGCCACTGTTGGGGTGCCATGCCCTGACCCGCGGGTATCGCGCCACGGTGTTCACCTACAACTTGAGGGTGTTCGATCCGTCGTGGTTCTTCGCCGGGGCGGCCCCGCTGGGCGAGAAGCTCACGGCCCAGATGGCCGTCAAGACCGACCCTAAGTTGATCCTCGCCTGCCAGGCCTACCTCGATTTTGTACGGCTGGGCGGCAAAATCCTCATGGAGGACCTGACTCGTGGCCTGATCCGCCGCTATCTCAACCGGGGCATCCCCATTCTGGCGGGCCTCAGTTCGACGTTTCTGTACCGTTCGCCTCGGGAGTTTGGACCGCGCAGCGATCCGGACGACATCCGCGGCGTTCCACAAGGACATTTCGTCGTGCTGTGCGGTTACGACCGCGATAGCAAAACGGTCCGCATCGCCGATCCTTATTTGCCCAATCCGATCGCACCCTTGGACCACTACTACGAAGTGGATGTCGACCGTGTGGTCTGCGCGATCCTGTTGGGAACGCTTACCTATGACGCCAATCTGCTGATCCTCGAGCCGGCGCCCAAGTTGGCACCCGGCCGGGCCGAACAGCAGCGACGCGCCAACCACGAGCCACCGCAAGTGACTTCGCCCTTGAGCAACCACCCTCACTAAGGTTGCCAGGAGCGTTCGCTGGCGGATCGGCCGTGCCGCAGGCAATACCCGTTCGATCCATCGTGAACCATCCAGGGGGCCGGCCCCGCCGGCCGCTGGTGCGCTTTGTCAGGCGCACGCTGCCTGCCGCGGGCATACCCGCCGCCTGCACCCACCCAACCCAGCCCACGTGGCCAAGGAGGCATTCGTGGCGATCCTGATCGTGGTCAATGATCCACGAAAATGGCCGTTCAATATTCCCGGTGTCGAGGTCGTCGATGCCCGCAGCTACCTGACCAAACCGCAATACAGCGATATGCGGTCGGTCAAGGTATTCAACCTTTGCCGCTCGTACCGTTATCAAACCACGGGATATTACGTTTCGCTCCTGGCTGAAGCCCGAGGCCACAAGCCGCGGCCCAGCGTGACCACCATCGAGGATCTCAAAAGCCAGGCGATGATGCGGTTTGTCTCCAGCGAACTGGAGGACCTCATCCAGCAGAGCCTGAGCCGTATTCAATCAAACCGTTTTACGCTGAGCGTGTACTTTGGCCGCAACTTGGCCAAGCGATATGACCGTCTGAGCCGGCAGCTATTCGCGCTGTTCGAGTCGCCGCTGCTACGGGCGCACTTCGTCCGCGACAAGAAGTGGGAACTCCAGCGCGTTAGCACCATCGCGGCCAAGGACATTCCCGAAAGCCATCGCGACTTTGTGGTGGAAGTGGCGGCCCAGCACTTTGCGGGCCGCGGCAGCCGGATCAAGAAGAAGGCTGCCCCGCGGTACGACCTGGCGATCCTTTATCGGCCCGACGATCCCGAACCGCCTTCGCATCCCAAGGCCTTGCAAAAGTTCATCAAGGCCGCGGAGTCGCTGGGAATCCGGGCGGAATTGATCGAGAAGGACGACTTTGGCCGTCTGGCCGAGTTCGATGCCCTGTTCATCCGCGAAACGACGTCGGTCAACCACTACACCTACCGCTTCAGCCGCCGGGCCACCAACGAGGGCCTGGTGGTGATCGACGACCCGGTTTCCATTGTCCGCTGCACCAACAAGGTGTACCTGGCCGAACTGGCCGTCCGCCACAAGATCCCCACGCCTAAAAGCATGGTGGTCCACAAGGACAACGTGGAGCAACTGCGCGAAGAGATCGGCTTCCCGATGGTGCTCAAGCGGCCCGACAGCGCCTTCTCTGTGGGCGTGTCCAAGGCCAACAACGTGATTGAGCTGGAAGCCGAACTGCGGCGGATGCTGACCGACTCTGACCTGGTGGTGGCCCAAGAGTTCTTGCCGACCACGTTCGATTGGCGGATCGGCGTGATCGATCAGCGGCCGTTGTACGCCTGCAAGTACCACATGGCCCGCAACCATTGGCAGATCATCAAGCACAACGAGCACGGCCAGGAGGCCGATTACGGGGCCGTGGAAACGCTGCCGGTGGAACTGGCGCCTAAGAAGGCCGTGGCCGTCGCGCTCAAGGCGGCCAACCTGATCGGCGACGGCTTGTACGGCGTGGACGTGAAGCAGTCGGGCGACAACTTCTACGTGATCGAGGTCAACGACAACCCAACGATCGATTCCGGCGAAGAAGACAAGATCCTAGGCGATGAACTGTATCGCCGCATCATGCAAGTATTCCTCAATCGCATCGAACAGCGCAAGCTGGGAGCCCGCTTTTTATGAACCCTCGCCCAGCGTTGCAACTGTTCGAAGCCTTGGGCGTCGAACTGGAATACATGATTGTCGCGGCCGATACGCTCGACGTGCGCCCGATAACCGATCGCGTGATGCACGACGTGGCCGGCGAATACGTGGGCGAGTGGGAGCAGGGGGCCATCTCCTGGTCGAACGAATTGGCCCTGCATGTGATCGAACTCAAGACGACCGATCCGGCACCCGCGCCTGCGGGCCTGGCGGCAGCCTTTCAAGACAACGTGTGTCAGATCAACGACCTGCTTGCGCCGTACGGTGCGCGGCTGATGCCCACGGCCATGCATCCCTGGATGGATCCGGAACGCGAAATGCGGCTTTGGCCGCACGACTACAGCCCAGTGTACCAGACGTTTGACCGCATTTTCGATTGCCGAGGGCACGGTTGGGCGAATCTGCAAAGCGCCCATTTGAATCTGCCGTTTGCGGGCGATGAACAGTTCGGCCAGTTGCATGCGGCCATTCGGCTGCTGCTCCCTTTGATCCCGGCCCTGGCAGCCAGCAGCCCGCTGGTCGATGGCGTTCCCACCGGCATGGTTGATACTCGGCTGGAGGTTTACCGAGGCAATGCCCGGCGGGTGCCTTCGGTGGCAGGCTTGGTGGTGCCTGAGCCGTGCTACACCCGCACCACGTATGAGCGGGAGATCCTGGCGCGGATTTACGCCGACTTGTCGCCGCACGATCCCGATGGGATTTTGCGGTTTGAATGGGCCAACGCCCGCGGCGCCATTGCCCGTTTTGACCGCGGCACGATCGAAATCCGCGTGGTGGACGTGCAGGAGTGCCCGGCCGCTGACCTGGCGATTGTGCAGGCCGAAATTAGCGTGCTGCGGGCCCTGGTTGCTGAACAGTTCGCCCCGTACCAGCGTCAGCAGGAAGTCGAGACGCGCGAACTGTATCGCCTGCTGTTGGCGACTGCCCAGGCCGGCGAGCAAGCGGTGATCGATAGCCCCGAGTACCTGGCTATTTGGGGGCTCGACGGACCGATCACCGCCGGGGAACTATGGCACCATCTGCTGGAAGCGACGGCGGCTCATCGCGAACAGGAGCCAGACGCGGCCGCCGCCTTACAAACCATCGTTAATGAGGGACCGCTAGCGCGGCGCATCCTGCGCGCCGTTGGCACCAGTCCGGACCGCGATTGCTTGCGCGAGGTTTACGCGCGGCTGTGTGACTGCCTGGCACAAGGGCAGATGTTCCGGGCGTAACGCGTTCCTTTTCCTTTGCTAGCGCTTCAGGCTTCAATCCTAAAGCGCAGCGTTGGGAGTACGCTAGTTTGGTGACCGGGGTTCCAGCCGCATCGGCAAACCGCCGCGGGGATGCAGGGAAATTTGCGCTTCTACCTCCACCTGGCCGGAACCTTCCGGCACCAGGCGGCAGCGGGACAGCAGCGTGGCCAGCACCATGACTCCTTCGAGCATTGCAAAGCCGGCGCCGATGCATGCCCGTGGTCCGGCCCCGAAGGGGATATACGCCCGCCGCTGTTGCTCGTTTTCTTCGGTCAGGAACCGCTGCGGGCAGAAATCGTCGGGCCGGTCGAACCAGCGCTCGTCGCGGTGCATGATGGCCGGCAAGAGGATGACGTTGGCCCCCTTGGGAACCTCGTAGCCGCCGATCTCGGTGGGTTCGAGAGCCTCGCGGGTGAGGATGTAAACCGGCGGATAGAGCCGCATGGCTTCCTTGAGCGCGGCCGTCGTTAGCCGCAGGGCCGAGGCATGTTCGGCACCGGCCCGCCCGCCATTCAAAACGTTATGAACTTCCTCGGCTACCTGTTCCTGTACGTCAGGATGCTGGGCTAGCAGATGGGCTGCCCAGGTCAGGGCGGTGGCCGTCGTTTCATTGCCGCCCAACAGCAGATTCACGGCTTCATCGCGGGCTTGCCGGTCGGTCATGGTGCCGCCTTCGCCTTCTTCGTCGATGGCCGAAAGCAGCACCGAGAGCAGATCGCCGCGGTCGTCGCCGCTTTCGCGCCGATCGGTCACGAACCGGGCCACCAATTCATCCAGAAACCGGATTGAAGGCAGCAATTGACGGTTCTTGCGGGTGGGCATCCACAGCGGCCAGATGATCGGATCGCCAAACATCTGCATGCCGATTACCTGAAGCCGCTCGACGTGGGCGCGGAATGTGTCGGCAATGGATGCGACCTCGGCCCCGAACAAGGCCTCGGAGGTTGTCGCAAACGTGAGGCGGCTGAACTCCTCGGCCAGGTTCACCGTGCGACCAGCGCAACGATCGGCCAGGTGGCAGGCATGAGACACAAACAGTCGGCCGTAACTTTGCACCCGATGGGGATGAAAGGCCGACTGCACCATCCGCCGCTGCCGGGCCCAGCTATCGCCCTCGTTGAGGAACAGGCCGCGGCCGTTCCACTTGCCCATCACTTGCCGCGTGCGCTGAGTTTTCTGGAACGACCGCCAATGCTTGACGAGGACCTCGTGGGCCTGGTCGGGGTGTGTGAACTGAAAGCAGGGGACGGGGCCCATGCGGTAATAGACAGCGTCGCCGTACTTCGCTGCGAGCGCGCGCGAAAACGCCAGGTAATCTGCTCTCGCCTGGCGGAACGTGGCCAATCCGAAGATGCCGCTGCGCGGGCCGGGGGGACGGCGTTTTGCCATGGCCTGTTTGTAAGCCAAGGTCGTCGGGTATGCAATTGCCCGCTGGGGGGCGGCGGCGCCCGCCGGAGGGGACCGGGGTCATTCCGCCGACGGCCATCAAAGTTTAGAATCGCAGCTACAGACCGATTGTTCGCTTACCCACGAGTTTCGCGCAGCATGCAACCTCTCCCGATCCACGCCGTACACCATATCAGCCTGCAAACCAAGCGGCTGGCCGAAAGCCGGAAGTTCTACTGCGAGATTATGGGGTTCCGCGAGATCGAACGGCCCAACTTCAAGTTCGCCGGGGCCTGGCTCTACAACTACGGCGTGCAGATCCACCTGATTGAACACCCCTCGACGCCCGACCCCGAGGGCGAGATTATCACCCGGGCCAACCACGTGGCCTTTCACGTGGACGACCTGGAGGTTGCTCGGCAGCGGCTAATCGAGGCAGGCATTGAGTTCCGCGAGAACCTAATTGCCGAGCGCAACCTGCGTCAGCTTTTCTTCCGCGATCCCGACGGCCATCATCTGGAATTGGCCACGTACCCGGAGACGCCGCCGTTCGTTTGATGCGGTTGGTCGCGGCTACTCAGGCAATTCACTGCCGCGCGTTTCCGGCGCAATCAGCAGCACCAGCACGCCCAGCAGGAATAGCAGGCTCAGCAGCGACGATGCGCCGTTGAGCGTGAAGCCCCAGTCACTTTGCATCCAACCGGCCAGGAATAGGATCGGGGCGGCCAGGACCCGGCCGCCGTTAAAGCAGAATCCGCCCCCGGTTCCCCGCAGGCGTGTGGGGAAAAGCTCGGGGAAGTACACGGCATAGCCGGCATGCATGCCCAGGGTGAGGAAGCCAAAGACCGGCAGGGCCGAGCCGATTGCCGCGGCCGATTCGCCGGCCAGAACCTGGAACAACAGTAGCGATGCGGCGAGGCCACCCAGGTGATAGAAGAGGAAGGCCCCGCGGCGTCCCAGGCGTTCGCTGATCGGGCCAAAGGCGACCAGCCCGATGCCGCCGCCGATCGTCACCAGGATCATGCCCAGCATCTCCCAGCGTTTGATCGCCTGGCGGTCCACATCGAGCAGCACGTTCTTCACCTGCTGCAAATCCTGGGTGAACTGTTTGCGCTCCGTAGGGCTTCCTTCGCGGCTCAATTCAGTCGCGATGGCGGCGAAGTCTTGCTGCGGCAGTTGGGCCGCCACGCGGTCGAATAGTTGGGTCACGCGCTCGTTGGTTAGTGTTTCTTGGCGCGGCGCTTCGTTTTGGTCGCCGGCAGTTTGATCGTTGGTTGGTGCAACAAGCTTTTGCCGGAGACCGTCCAGCACGTCTTGGCGCCGGGCCTCGGGCAGCTTGGCAATGCCCTGGAGTACTTCGGCTTCGGCGGTGCGCATCAGCAGGTTCTTGCCATTCACGTGCACGCCCCAGAACGTGGCCAACCCCACGGCGGCCAACGTCAAACCGACAAACGTGTGCTTCAGCAGCGTGCCTTGGAACAGTTCGCTGAGTCGGCCCATTTGCGGGCCGGAACCGCCGGCAGCCTGGGCCTTCGCCGCCTTCCATTCTTCAGGCTCTTTGAGGCTCATGCGAATCCACAGCACAAGCAGGGCCGGCAAGACGCCGACCACGAAGGCCCAGCGCCAACGGACGTCGGGCCCGCCCAAGGCCGGGTTCACTACCAGAAACGCTCCGGCCACCGCGGCCAGCAGCGTGCCGAACACGCTGGACGCATGAAATATGGCCAACGACCAGGCCCGGGCTCGCTTGGGAAAGACCTCGGCCACCAGGGCACTGGCGACGGCCCATTCGCCGCCGACACCCATTGCCACCAGGAACCGGCAGACCAGCATGTGCCAAGGCTGCATGGCCAAGGCCGAAATGAACGTGAACATCGAGTAGACCAGGATCGTGATGATCATGGTCTTGGTACGGCCGATGCGGTCGCTCAAAAAGCCGAAGTACACGCCGCCCAACGCCCCGCCCAACAGAAAGACGGCAAACGAGGCGTTCTTGAACAGTTCTTTGTCGCCTTCAGTGGCGGAAGCCGGCAGCAGGCTGGCACTCACCTCGCGCTCGGCGGCGACGAAGATCTGGCCTTCGAAGATGTCGAACACCCAGCCCAACGAGGCAATGACCAGCACTAGCCACTGGTATCGCGAAATGCCTTGGTACCACCGCTGCGGTTGAGGCGGTTGCGAGAGATCGTACGACACGGCGGTTCATCCTCGGCTTGGGAAGAACGGGCGTACAGAAGCACAGCCGGCACGCACAGCATAGCCAAATTTGGGGGACGGCTCGAACGTTTACGTCGAAGGTTTCTCCGGCAGCTTATGCACGGCGGGCTACGTTTGGGCTGACGCTGCGCTGCAGGTTACGTATCCCTCACCGGCAGCGCACTGCCCGGCAGGACCGCTACAGGCGTTACGTTGCTACCTTGATCGGCCCTCAAACTGCCTTGCGGGATTCTCTCAAGCGCACCGGCTGATGTCCTAAACTTGAGCAGGCCGTCGGCGTGGCGATGACTGCCGGGCTGGCGGCATTTGGGCCAGATGTTCTTACAGGTGCGGCAATGTCCAAGCGCGTGCTGATTTGCGACGACTCGCTGCTGATGCGGCGGATGGTGGCTGAAACGTTGAAGGACGCCGGCTGGGAAATCGCCGGTGAGGCTGCCGATGGGCAGCAAGCCATCGAGCAGTTCCGCCAGTCGCGGCCCGACGCCGTCACCATGGACGTGGTGATGCCAGACTACGACGGCATCTATGGACTGACCGGCATTCGCGAGGTCGATCCCAATGCCAAGGTGGTGATGGTCAGCGCGCTCAACCAGACCAAGCTGATTGCTGAAGCGATTCGCCGCGGTGCTTACGACTTCATCGCCAAGCCGTTCATGCCTGAGCAACTGCAAGAAACGATGGAAAGCTGCGTGAGCTAATACGCTCCGCACTCCCATTGGCTGGGGCGGGCGCCAACCGCTCACGCTTCGTCCGGCACCAGGTAGCAGGGCTGCTTGCGGGTTTGCCAGGTGAGTCCGGCCATGTCTTTCCTGTTGGGAATAACAAAGCTCAGTAGCCACGCCGAGACCATCAGCACCGTTAGCGAGCAGGGCATGATCCAGGCGAAGCTGATGCCTGGCACCTGTGTCAACGCACGCGCCGTTCCAGTCGCGGTACCGCCGATCAGCGCGATGTTGGGATCGGCATAGCCAACGCCCGGCAGCCAGTCTTGGCTTTGCAGCCAATGGCCGATTTCGGTGTAGTAACCCAGGCTGATGCTCGTGACCAGGCTCAGGAAGATGCTGGCCATCATCGGCTTGGCGCCCACGCGCGGTAGGAACACGCCTACCAAAAACAGCCCGCCCATGGCAGGCGTGATGGCGTTGAACGTACGCGGCATCGCATCAATGGCGCCCCACTTCGCAGGCAAAAAGCTCAGCCCATACGCGGCCACGGTGATGAACATGCCGCAAGCCAGGGTAAGCCAGCGGGCTTCCTTCACGTGGCTCTGCGCCGCCCTGTGCGTGTGGCCGACGGCATCTTCGGTCTGCTGGTGCCGTTTGATCTCCACCGAGACCACGGTGGCAATGGAGTTGATACCGGAGTCGATGCTCGACATGGCGGCGGCCAAGAGCGCGGCCATGATGGCTCCGCCCAGACCTGCGGGCAGTCGCTCGGTCGCGAAGGTGGCGAAGATCAAATCGCGGTCGCGGCGTTTGAGTTCGTCGAGGTTGCCGTCCAGCGGGATATCGAGGACACCGCCGGCTGAGACCGTGGCCTGCGAAAAGTAGAAGTACAAGAGCGCCAGGCCGACCACCATCAACATCAGGTTGAGTACCACGCCGGCGATACTGCCGGTGATGAAACTGCGCCGGGCCGCTTTGATGTCCTTGGTGCTGAAATAGCGCTGGAGCGTCATCTGGTTGCCGGCGTGCGTGCAGATGTGCCAGACGCACATGCTGATGGCAACCGTCACAATCGTGGATCGCACATAGGGGCTGCTATCGAAAAAGGCCGCGGGCTCGGGGCGACTCTGGCCGGCGGCGAGGTTGGCCGCCGGGGCGTGTTGCAGCCATTGGCCGGCGGCATCGTACCACTGCGGCAGCCAAGTGCCGGTCGTCCAGGCGACATAGCCGATGGCAAACAGCCCACCGCCCAGCAGAAGCAGCACCTGGATCACGTCGGTCCAGACCACGGCTTTCAGGCCGCCCAGGTAGGTGTAGATGGTGGAGACAACGCCCACGGTGAGCAGCACCACCAGCAGGTCAATGTTCATCACCTCGGCCAGTGCCCTGGATGAGAGGAACACCACAAAGCCCATCCACAGCACGGCCATGGCTGTGAACAGTACCACTCCCAGCGTGCGGACGCTGCGGCTGAAGCGGTACTCCAGGTACTCGTAGGCGCTGGTGAAGCGGAACCGCATCATGAACGGCACGATGAACACGATGACGAACAGCATCTCAAGCGGGATTGCCAGCATCTTGCCGAAGAACTGAGTGACGCCCGAGTTCCAAACCTCGCCAGGCTCGGAGAGGTACGTCAGGCTCGACAGCAGCGAAGCAATGACGCTCAGGCCCACGGCGAACCAGGGCATCCGCCGGCCGCCCAGAAAGTACTCCTCATCGGTAGTTTGTTTGCGCGAGAGCCAGACGCCCATCGCCAGCATCGCCACCAAGTAGGCGATCAAGACGGCGTAATCCACGGTGTGCAGCACGGCGAGCATGGCGGCGGTTCTCCAGACATGGACCTTGCGCAGCGTCGGCGGCCTCGGGCGCGGCGAGGAAGTCGCCAGCCGTAACGACAGGTGGGGGCAGCAGATCGCAGGGGCATCGATGCCCCCCATCCGTCGGAATAGAACCGCATGATAGCGTTGCCGCAGCGGCGATGCACCCAAACTCTGTGGCCGCCCGCTTGAGAAAGATCCTGCGCTCTGTGGACAGCTTTCTCGAAACACGGCGCGAGTTCTTGCGCTTGAATTCCTGGCGCCGTTGCTGCGCCGCTCCGTCTTGCGGTTAGCTCCGCGGCTGAGTTTCCCTTGAAGCAGCCGCGCCAGCACGCCCGAGGATTCCTATTGGATATCCCCCTCAAATGTGGTATGCTTGGCGCGGTTATGCCGATTGTTCCTAGAGGGCCACAACATGGGAACGAACGGAATGTGCCGACCCTATCGAATACACCAGCGATGGCAGGCCTTGGCCGTTGTGGCAGCTTTCGTTGGCTGGTGCTTTGCATTGCTCCTCTATGGCCGTAATGCCGTGCTATGGCTGATTACCGGCCTAGGGCTGGCGGCGCTGCTGGTTGCCCTACTGGTCTTGGTCAGGGCCAATCGCTCGCTCAAGTGGGCATCTAACGGTCTTTGTGCGCGGTGCCTGCTGGGGGCCGCCAGGCGGCTACTCTGAAAAGCCGTCGCACGCGGAACATTGACGCCCGAAGAGAAGCTGCAAGTCATCGAGACGTTCTCTGGCCATCGCTCGCTGGCAACTTCTCTAACCGCGTTAAACATGCTTGCGCTTCTCGGCAACGTGGTGACGCTGTCGTTGTTGGCCTATGCGGTTGTTGCCCGCGCCAGCTAAGGGGTGAAAAGCATTCTCCAGGTTGCCCAAGGCGGTAACCCCGTCGCGAGTTAAGCCAGCGGTGCTTTCCACCATTGTCGCCTGGCGGGCCGATTGCTAGCATGCCGGGCATGACTGCGCCTGTGACGCCGACCGCCGAACCAGCCTCGCCCCAAGGCCATACGCCCGCCACTCCGTTGGGGCGGGCCATCGTCTTGGTGGCCTGCGGATTGGGGCTGGGGTACGCGCGTTACCTGCCTGGTACCGTCGGCGCCATCTGGGGCGTGCCGCTGTCGTGGGGGCTGGGCCAACTGCATCCCGGTTGGCAATTGGCGGCAGTCATCGGGCTGTTTCTGATCGGGATTCCCATCTGTGGTCGGGCTGCCGAAGCGCTGGGCCGCAAGGACCCCGGGGCAGTTGTCTTCGACGAGATCGCCAGCATGCCGATCGTGTTTACGCTGGTCGATTTGCGAAGCGGCCCCAGCAGTCAGATCATTGCCCTATTGGCGGTGGGCTTTGTCCTGCATCGCATCTTCGACATCACCAAGCCGCCGCCGATCCGGCGGTTCGAACGGCTACAACCGCCTGGCCTGGGCATCATGGTGGATGACACCATGGCCGCCATTTATGCCTGCGCGGCGTTGCACGGATTGATCGCGGCGGGGATGCTAGAGTTTTTGCTGTAAATCCCAGGGAGCGGTACGCTCGGCGGGATCAGGAAAGTGGGGAAAGCGTGACGGCGAATATCCTCGATGGAAAAGCCCTGGCCGCAGAGTTGCGGCGTCAAACAGGCGAGCAGGTGGCGGAGTTTCGCGCCCAGGGAGGCCCGGTGCCTTGCCTGGCGGCGGTGCTGGTAGGCGACGACCCGGCTAGCGAAGTCTACGTGCGAAATAAGCGCCGCGCCTGTGAACAGGCCGGCATGGACAGCCAACTACATCGCCTGCCCGCCGAGACGAGCGAGGCAGAATTGCTGTCGTTGCTCGACCAACTCAACGCCGACCCGGCCGTGCATGGCATCCTGGTGCAGTTGCCGCTGCCCCGCGGCATCAATACCACACGGGTGCTCGATTACGTCGACCCGGCCAAAGACGTCGATTGTTTCCATCCGGTAAATGTGGGACTGATGGTGCAAGGCCGGCCGCGGTTTCTGCCCTGTACTCCTGCCGGGGTGCAACGACTGCTGCTGCATTACGGGATCGAGACGGCCGGCAAGCACGCGGTCATCGTGGGCCGCAGCGAGATCGTCGGCAAACCGCTGGCCAACATGCTGCTGGCGCGTGGGCCGGGCGGCGATGCGACCGTCACCGTGTGCCATAGCCGCTCGCAAAACCTGGCTGAGTTGACGCGGCAGGCCGATATCCTGATTGCGGCCGTGGGCCGGCCTGAGATGATTACGGCCGACATGGTCAAGCCGGGGGCCGCCGTGGTCGACGTGGGCATCAACCGCACCGAAGCCGGCCTGGTGGGCGACGTAGCGTTTGGCCCTGTCAGCCAGGTGGCCAGTTGGATCACGCCGGTGCCTGGCGGAGTTGGTCCGTTGACCATCGCCATGCTGCTGCAAAACACGTACACTGCGGCCCAGGCGGCGCGGTAAGCGGCGTTTGAAACATTGATCAGCGCCGGGCAAAGACACCGCTGCGGCACCCCAACCGGCACCTCGCATTCAACAGGCTCCGCATCAAGCGCAGGAAGGACTCGGATATGAGCACCGATGCCACGCTGTTTGCCGATGCCCCCGCGCCCCCTGGCCCCTGCGCCATGGTGATCTTCGGCGCGACCGGCGACCTGACGCAGCGCAAGCTGCTGCCTTCGCTGTGCAACCTGGCCGACCGCAAGCTGCTGCCTGAGCAGTTTGCCGTGGTGGGCTTTGCTTTCGACAAACTCGATCAGGACAGCTTTGCCCAAACCATCTCGCGCGGTGTTCACCAGATGGCTAGCCCTGGCTTCGATCCCGCGAGGTGGGACGAGCTTGCCAAGGGGCGGCTGTTCTTTCAGCAGGGCGACTTCGAGAACCCCGAGGCGTACCAGCAACTCAAGCAATTGCTGGCCGAGGTCGACAGCCGTTGCGGGACGGCCGGCAATTACCTGTTCTACCTGGCGGTGCCGCCCCGTTTTTTTGGCCCGATTGCTGAACAACTGGCCGCGGCCGGCCTTACGACTGAGACCCGGACCAATGGCCAGCCGCCTACCTGGCGGCGAGTGGTGATCGAAAAGCCCTTCGGGCACGATCTTCAATCGGCTCGCGAGTTGAACGCCCGATTGGGCCGCTGCTTGGACGAGTCGCAGGTGTTCCGCATCGATCATTACCTGGGCAAGGAGACGGTGCAGAACCTGATGGTGTTCCGGTTCGCCAACGGCATTTTCGAGCCGATCTGGAACCGGCGGTACATCGATCACGTGCAAATCACCGTGGCCGAAACGGTGGGCGTCGAGCATCGTGCGGCCTACTACGATCATGCCGGCGCCCTGCGCGACATGGTACCCAGCCACATCTTCCAGATCCTCGCACTTGTGGCGATGGAATCGCCGATCTCGTTCGACGCCGACGCCGTGCGCGACGAAAAAGCCAAGGTTCTGCGGGCCATCCGGCCCATGCGCGACGATGAAGTGCTGACCAACGCGGTGCGCGGCCAGTACGGGCCAGGCACTGTGGAAGGCAAGAAGGTGAAAGGTTATCGCGAATCGGATGGAGTCCGTCCCGATTCGCCGATTGAAACCTTCGCGGCGTTGCGACTACAGATCGAAAGTTGGCGGTGGGAAGGCGTGCCGTTCTACATTCGCACCGGCAAATGCCTGCCCGAGCGCACCTCGGAAGTGACCGTACATTTCAAGCGGGCGCCGATGACGCTGTTTCGGCAAACGGCCGTCGGCACGATGCCCACCAACGAACTGGTGCTACACATCCAGCCCCAGGAAGGCATCTCGCTACGGTTCCAGGTCAAGCTGCCGGGGATCACGGTCCGCACTCAGCCGGTGGAAATGCAGTTCCGTGCCGATGAGGTGTTCGGCAGCTATCCGGTCACGGGCTATGAAACGCTGCTGTACGACGCCATGATTGGCGACGGCACGCTATTTCAGCGGGAGGACTTTGTGGACGCGGCGTGGAATATCCTCACGCCGGTGATCGACGTCTGGCAGTCGCTGCCGCCGCGCAGTTTTCCCAACTACGCCGCCGGAACCTGGGGCCCCAAGGAAGCCGCCGCTCTGCTGGAGCGCGACGGCCGTTCGTGGCGGCTGGGCAGCTAATGCGTCCGCCGGCTACAACACTCCCGCGGCGCAATGATGCGCTTGCATCGTACTGATTCGCGGGCGGTAGCGACTTACTCGCGCTCTTCTTCCAGGTGCTCGTGAATGAGCTTGGTGGCGCGGTCGGCGTCTTCTGCCCGCACCAGAACGCCGACCTCAAAGATACCGGCGAAACCTGCCTGGTTCTGATCGTCCAACCGGCACTTGATCCCCTCGCTTTCCAGATAGTTCCGGATAATTTCGGCTTTGACCGAATCGTTCAAGGTGTACACGGTCACCAGATCGTCGTGTTCCATCGCTTGTTCTCGATGAGGAGGGGAACGCCGCCGCGGGCCGTGTCTGCCCGGTCCCTGCGGCGGAGATCATCCAGACGCCTACTTAAAGATACCTTACGACGGCGCGGCCGGGCAAATCGGGTTGTCCGCACTACGGCCGCGGATGTTGAAACCCTCGCAATGCCGACTCGCCACGCTGCTGCACCTGCGATAAACTGGCGCCCAGTATCGCGTTTGGCGCAGCCGCGCGCCGCTCGCGGAAGCATGCCCCCGACCCGCTCTTGTTGTCACGGCCAAGGATGAACCGCATACGCATCAAGTACAACCGCCGTCCGTTCCTGGCGGCTCGGGACGACGCCGGCGTGCCGCATATCGTGGCCGATTCGTGGCACTCGGTCCTGTATGGCCTGGGCTATATGCACGCCATGGACCGTACCACGCAGATTCTGTTCGCACGGGCGGTGGCCAGCGGACGATCGTGCGAGCTGATCGCCAACAAGCCTGAGCTGTTCGAGACCGATTGCTTCTTCCGCCGCGTCGGACTGCACCTCAGGCTCGACGACGAGGTCGATTCCCTCAGCGATGCCGAGCGGGCCGAGTTCGAAGCCTACTGCCAGGGCGTGACCGACGGCATGAAACAGGCCGGGCGGTCGCTGCCGATGTGGGCCACGCGCTTTCAGATCGAACCCTGGAACGCGCAGTCGTCGATGCTGTTGGGCAAGCTGTTGGCGTTCAACGGGCTGGCCGTCGGCCAGCAGCGACAAGAGCAACTCATTCTGGAACTAATCCAAGCCGGCGTGCGCGACGACCGGATGCGCGAACTGTTCAGCCCGCTGCTCAACGATGCCGACTTCAACCTGCTGCGCAAGGTGAAGATGGCCCGG
>Ga0182738_1004581_pt1 | contig 15212 bp, 18 predicted proteins | sample eDN5th30CBELigMG_FD_128876 | JGI IMG/M metagenome (GOLD analysis project Ga0182738, IMG submission 128876) | Enriched Miracle-Growth compost microbial communities from Emeryville, California, USA - eDNA 5th pass 30_C BE-Lig MG (version 2)... ... | reverse complement strand
GGTTCTTGAATTCCAAAAGAAGCAGCACCTTGAGCCGCGCCCCGAAAGGGGCGCTGGCCATGTGCTGTTCTTTTGGCCCCTTGGCGGGGGTAGCTGGAGCGGACGTGGTTCAGCGTCCTTTTTTCATGCGCTGAACCGGTCCTCCTGACAGTTGTATCGCGGAGATGCTGCCATGATGCGGCACTCTGCTTCACCCGCTGAGGAACCGATGACCGATGAATCTGCAACTCCTTCTGTTTCCCCTTCGCTCCCGAAATCACTGGCTGAATCCATCCCCTGGGGACAGCTCACCTGGCTTTTCCTGGGAACAGGGCTTTGCCTGAACGGTCTCCGTGATGTGTTTCGGCTAGGGGGATCGGTCGCCGGGGAGTTCCTGGAAGGGATCGGTGGGATCGTCTCATTGCTAGGACTACTCTGCGGACTGACCGCACTGATCTTCCGGGAACGGCTCAAGCGACGGAACCTGAAGCTCCACCGTCTACCCGTACTGCGACGCGCGAACACCGGCGTTCTGGGAGCAGCTGTATTGCTGCTCCTGCTTGCCTTGCTGGTGCCGGCCGTGAACTCCGCCCAAACGGCGGCACAGCAGGCGGCTCTGGAACCATCCGGCCTCGGGGAACCGACCTGGAGAGCGCATCCCTTTGGAGATGGCTCGTTCTTCATTTCTCTGCCGTCCCACTGGGAACCTTATCCGGATCCCACGTTGTCCGGAGGGAATCTTTCTCTGTGGGATCGGCAGAATGACCTCTATCTCACAGTGACGACGGTGTCCCGCGTGGATGTGACCTGGCAGTCCCTGCAGGAACTCTCCGATCAGACGGCCCACAGTATTGGCCAACAGCTGAGCGATGCGGAGATCAGCCCCTTGAAGCCGGGAATGGTCAATGGCTGCCCCACGGCAGATCGCACGGTGGCCGGGACGTTGAACGGAGTTCGCCTGATCTATGCCCTCCGCCACATCGAGTCTCCCGACACCTGGGCGGAAGTCCGTTCCTGGGCCACCCGCAGCCGGTTCCAGGAGAACCATCCGCTCTTCTCGCAGATCGCCGCTTCGGTCCAGCGACAAAAGTAGAGCCCCGAATCGTTGTCCTCCCGAACTTGAAAGGGGACCACCGATGTCTGCCCCGATGCAGCCGTCCTCCGTAGTGGAGGACCGTCAGATTTCACCGTCCCCCAGTGATTCCGAAAAGGTTCACACCCGGTTGGTTCCGTCGTCCCTGTGGATGCTGGAGCGTCTCGGTACCGGCCTGGCGTTTCTGTATCTGCCGATTCTGATCGTCATTCAGACTGCAGCCGTGGTCTCGCACTGGTTCGGAGAGAAGGCCGCTGATCAGACGACACAGTTCCTGTTTTTTGTGCTGGCGTCTGCAATGGCCATCGGGCTTTGCTATTTGGTAATCGCCGGAATGCGAAAATGGCAGCCGGCAGCCAATCCACCTGGTTTCGGGAATTCGCCCAGCGAGGGCAATGACTCCAGTCATCGGCTCCCGCTGGCGACGATCATCTACGCCTCCTGCGTCCTGGCGTTTCTGCAATACGAAACTCCCTTGTTTGCAACTCTGACCATTCTCGTGTTTGCGGGTGACCTCCTGTGGCAGCGCTGGCGCTGTCACCAGTGGGGCACTGCGATTCACAACAATTTTCGGATCCTGGCGATCTTCCTCATGCTGAGACAGGTCGTCCTTCCGTTCTTGATTGCGTACTACCGGAACCGTCTGTCGTAGACATCAGTGCGAAAATAGAGCGGTTGTCCCTGACGTGCTTTCCGAAAAAGCGATTCGTTTTGATTGTTCACCAAGCCCCCCAGGAGAAATCCATGACCCTGTTTTGTTTGCGCTCAGTATTTCGTTCAACGCTCATCTTGTTGATGCTGATTTCCGGATCTGTGGTCTCAGCCCAGACTGAGACGGTCGAAGCGGAGATCGTGTCCGTGAATATCGCAGCCGGCTCTGTGGAGCTGGCATATCAGGCAGCCTTAGGAAAGACACAGTCCATGCTGGATGTCAGCAAGAAAGCCAAGATCACGATCAATGGTGAGCCGGGGACTCTGGAAGGACTCCGGCTAGGACAGAAAGCAACCGTCACCTACAACACGGAACTCGCGATTGTCACTTCCATCCAGGCGACGGGTGACACACAGACAGCCGAACTGGTGCGCCTGGACAAGCTGAACGGGTTATATCCAACTCTCACGGGAGATGGCCTGATCATCTGTTATGAAGCTCAGGGAGAGGGAGAACCGATGCTCTATTCCGCTCACCGTAAGAATGCTGTCGATTCTTTCCAGGATCCACAACCTCTCTTTCCCGGACGTCATCCGGCACTCTCGGGTGATGGACTGGAACTGATCTCTTTGCAGATGTCTCCTGGCAAGAAGACGCGGACATTGCATGTCGCCACCCGGAAGGCATTGACCGCACCCTTCGGCAAGCCGGTTGAGATTCGGGAACTGAGTTCCATTGAATATCCCCGAGGTTTATTCCTCTCGGAGGATGGCCTGACACTTTGCTTTCGAACATCGAAAGGGAATAGCGAATTGGTCAGCTGCCGCCGCATCAGTCACACGTCTGCCTGGTCCACTCCCAAAGCTCTGCTCGGCCCCTCCGTGGAACAGAGTCTGGGTGGCCAGCTCACCTGCCCCTGGCTATCGGCAGACAGTCTGACGTTGTTGGTCACACTGGAAATGGGAGGAAATTCCACTGGGAAGCCGAATCTCTATCTGTTGAAACGCACCAGCGTGGATCAGCCGTTTTCAGAACCGGCGTTAATCGAGAACGCAGCGATTCCGTTCATGGTTCGTTCCCCGCGTTTTCTCCCGCAAACCGGAGAACTGTTCGTGAGCGGAGTTCCCAAGACGGCCAACGCGTTTGGCATCGGTGTTGTGAAGGGATTTTCATTGCCTGAGTGACGTTCGTATTCCCCGAAGTTTGGCGAAACGGCCGGTGATTCCCGCAAGAGAATCATCGGCCGTTGTCATTTTGTGATTTCATTTTCCGAAAGGACCAGCATGACGACATTTCTGCTGGAGGAACCGGCCACTGGTTCCTCTCAGCGATCCTCAGCAGCCACCCGACTGCGAACCACCATGGCGGCCGCCCGACTCAGCTTCACTTGGCTGGGTGTCCGTAAGACGTTGACCATCGAGCAGAAGAATCAGGCGGCGGACTCGTTCGGCGCCGAAGGGAAGTTCCTGTCGGCTGGTAAAAAGCTGCTCGACACCGCTCATCCCGCGTTCAAGGCGGTGACCGCAATCAAAGGTCGCTGTCAAAGCTACTGGAAAGCGGTGGCCTTGCCTTATCCCGAGCCGGGAATCCGGCTCATCCCCCAGCAGCAGCTCAACGAGTTCGACAACCAAATCGTTCAGTTCAAGAATGAATTGACGGAAGCGGTCGAACATCTGGACCGGCATTACGGAGAATTGCGATCGGCAGCCCGAAGACGGCTGGGGAACCTCTTTGATCCGTCCGACTATCCGGTCTCTCTGATCGGGTTGTTCGGGATTGAACACGATTATCCCTCCGTGGAGCCACCGAACTATCTGCAGCAACTCAACCCGGAACTCTATGAACAGGAGTGCCAGCGAGTACAGGCACGGTTCGATGAAGCAGTCCAACTGGCTGAGCAGGCGTTCCTGGAGGAACTCTCCAAGCTGGTCGATCATCTCGGTGAACGGCTCAGTGGAACGGTGGATGGGAAGCCCAAAATCTTCCGCGACACGGCACTCACCAACCTGACCGAGTTCTTCGAGCGGTTTCAGGCGCTGAACATTCATTCGAACGAGCAACTGGATGAACTCGTCGAGCGAGCCCGTCGCGTCACGCATGGCATCGAGCCGCGACAGCTGCGGGAGAACGGTTCACTCCGGCAGAAGATCGGCAAACAACTGACCGGGGTTCAGTCCTCGCTGGACGGCCTCCTCGTCGATCGCCCTCGTCGCAACATCCTCCGGCAGGCAGGGCGTGGCCCTGCATCCAGTACGAGCTGACGGCAGGGTGAGACCCTGCACTCGGTACGAGCTCACGCTCGGAACCGCGATTGACGCTCCCGTTGGTCGCTTTGCTGAAGAACCAATTGGAAAGGAGGATTCTTTGGAACTTCTTATTGATTCCGGTGGTGAAGTTCGCTGCCTGTATGACGAGGCAATCAACCTGCACGAGCTGGGAGCACTCAACATCTCCCGTGGTTCGTATGTCGAACCCAGATCCGATGGCCAATGGACTGTCGATCTTTCCCCGGTGAACGGTCCACTACTGGGACCGTTTCTGACCCGCTCCGAAGCCCTGGCGGCAGAAGCCGCCTGGCTGAATGAACATTGGCTGATACCGGTTTCGGCAGCATCTTCGTAATGCTGTTCTGTCTCAAGTCAGACGGCATTGATTCTCTCGCTCGCACCGCGCGGGCAACCTGATCGAGCGTGTCGCTCGGCGGGGTGGTTGTGTTTTTCACACACGACCATCCCGCCTGGGGGTGGTCGTGTTCCAGTCTTTTTCAAAGGAACAAACGATGACCCAGCATGATCTCAACTCAGCGGTCGCTCTCGCCACCGGCGAATCCCTCTGCGAAATCCGCCGTCGCGGGTTCTCGATTGCCGATCCCCATGAAGTCCACTTTGATCCCGAACCGGATCAGCTCATTCCCCAAATGATCGACTGGGATGATTTCGAATTGCAGCGAAACATCCCCGTCCCAATGCCCCATCACACTCTGTCCCGGTCAGCCTGAACTGCATCCTGACTCTCCGAATTCTTGATCACTCTTCTGACACGAGAAGGAGTCATGATTTCCCAAGCATTACAGAGATTCTCCCCTGGGCAGATCCTGATTACGAAGACTGCCCAGCAACAACTCAGTCAGTCCGATGTGCAACAGGCCCTTCGACGCCATCTCAGCAGTGACTGGGGTGACTGCGGTCCCGAAGATGCCGCTGCCAATGACGACGCTCTCCTGCAGGGAGAGCGTTTGCTGTCCGTCTATCACACCGCCGACTCGGTCAAGTTCTGGATCATCACCGAGGCGGATCGTTCCGCCACAACGGTGCTCATGCCTGATGATTATTAGCGATCCCGTCCGAGCGCAGTTCTACTGTTCCTTTTACCCTCAAGGAGTTATCTCGATGCAAATTCTCTTCATCAACAATCATGGCGGCGGGTTCGCCGACAAGATCGAAATTCCGGATGGAATGACCGTCCAGGAGTTGTTCCGTCAAAAACTTCCCGATAGCCAGCCGCAGGATTACCTGATCCGGGTGAACCGTCAGCCGACGACTTCCGAATACGTGCTGCAACCGGAAGATCGCGTCAGCATCACGCCCACCAAGATCGAGGGGGCCGGCTCGTTCCCGATTCAGGAAGACCGAACGAAAGGAATTGCATGGGAGCCCGCCAAAGGCTCAACAGTCTGTATTTTACCGGGATCCTGATCGCTGCGGCGATCTGTGGAGTCGCCAGCGAGTCGTGGAGCATCTTTGCCTTGGCTGTAGTCGCACTGGGGGCGATCCTGATTCATGGAGGAAGTATTCGCCCTCAACCGACTTCCCGTCCGCGCCGCCGGATCCGCCGACATTGATTCCTTCCGTAACATCCCCATGCCGAGCTCCTCGTCAGTGATCGACGAGGGGCTCGGCTTTTTTAGGAGCACCAATGTGACTACATCCCCTCACCAGCGTTTGTGCTGGCGGGTCGCCCGCTATCTGGAACAGCAGTACCAGCGGCTGCAAAACAGTCTGCAGGTTCCTCCACCGCTGACCGACGAAAACTGGTATGTCGTGTCGCGGCTGAAACGCCAACTGGCACTGGCCTCGCGGTCTCGCTACGCGACTGCTCAAACGCAATTGCGCCAGCGGCTTTCGCAATCCCTCCGGAGGCTGGCGAAAGAATGCCTGCATCAGGCCGCAGACCTGGAACGCCAGCTTCTCACTCCTGAACCGCCGACGTTACGGCTGCTGGTGGAAGAACTGCGATCGCTCGATGCTGAGTTCGAACACGTGGACCTCGACTGGCCGGCTAAAGTCCTTAGCGTCCGCACGGAGCGGATTATCCTGGAAGAGATTGACCTGGGCCCCTTTGAAATTCGCTTGTGGCTCAACCAGCTTGGTTGTCATCAACCCTATGCCGTGATCGCCCTCGATCCCTGCAAGCCGGGTTGCTGTGACGACGTCAGCCATCCGCATGTCCAGAGTGATTCGCTCTGTGAAGGCGAAGGGCGCCATGCCATCGCCAAATCCCTGGAACAGGGAAGGCTGGGAGAGTTTTTCTTGCTCGTCGCCCAGGTGCTCCGCACATACAACCCAGGTTCGGCTTATTGCCGACTGTCTGACTGGCACGGCTCGCCATGTGCTGATTGCGGGGACACGGTTTCGGAAGACGACCAGTACACCTGTGATCGTTGCAGTTCGAGGCTGTGTGATCGTTGCACAAACACCTGCACAGCCTGCGACGACACACTCTGCAACGAATGCAGCACGACCTGTGAGTCCTGCACCTGTTCGGCTTGCGACCACTGTTTGAGTCGTTGCGATTCTTGCAATGACTCGATCTGCAGTGGCTGCCTCAGCAATGATCTCTGTCCCACTTGTTTTGAAGATGCCCGGGAGAATGACGATGAAGAAAGTGAACACGAAGAAGTTGCTTTGGAACCGACGTCAGTTACGACGGCCTCGCCGCAAACGGCGACAACGCCGCCCCACATTGCGATTCAGCCCCTCTGCTTGGGCGAAACTGCTCTACCTGCGGGATCTTGGACCAACTGAGGTTGGTGGGTTCGGAATCTCATCGACTAATGACCTGCTGTTCGTCCAGGATTTCGTTCTTGTCGAGCAGCACTGTACAGAGACGTTCGTTGCATTTGATGATGTCGCTGTTGCTGAGTTCTATGAGAACCAGGTGGATCTCGGCCGCAAGCCTGAAGAATTCGGGCGGATTTGGATTCACACGCATCCCGGCAGTTGCCCCCAGCCGAGCAACACGGATGTCGAGACGTTCGACCGCGTGTTCGGCAACTGTGACTGGGCCGTGATGTTCATCATTGCCCGGAGCGGCCACACCTATGCCGAGCTTCACTGGCGAGCAGGTGGAGCTTCGATTCCGTTGAATGTCGAAGTCGATTACTCACAGCCGTTCGCAGGCAGCGATCACGCTGGGTGGAACGAAGAATATTCCGCCAACGTGCATGTGGAGTCATGGTTTCCGGAACGTCGCTCCCGCTCAGGACGGAAGCTGATTTCGGACACTGACCTCGACGCGGAGTATCGGGACCTGTTCGCGGAACCGCTGGCAGTAGATTCGCTCCACAGTCAATTCTGATTATAGCGCATTAACACCGTATGGGCCGCGTTCCGCCACGCGGCGAGCAGCAGTTCATTAATCGAAACGCGCGCTGCGCGAGCCCATGGTAGAGCAAACTGCTCTACCCCCTTACTCAACCAGTCTCTCGCCCAAAGAGATCAACAGAAAGGTCCGAAATGAACACTCCCGACCGTTTTGAGCGCCAGCGAGATCTTGTCCCGCTCGAGAAGCTGACCAACCTGACAATCACCGTCATCGGCGTCGGCGCCATCGGCCGACAGGTGGCCATTCAACTGGCCGCTCTGGGTGTCCGACAACTTCAGTTGATTGACCATGATCTCGTGGAGCCAACGAACATCACATCGCAAGGTTATCTCCAGCAGGATCTGGGCAAGCAGAAAGTTCAAGCCACTACCGAGCAGGTGCGACTCATCGATCCGGCCATCCAGGTGGAGCCGATCGCCGACCGCTACCGTCCCTCTCTTCAAACAGGAGAGGCCGTCTTCTGCTGTGTCGACAGCATCAGTGCCCGTAGCTCCATCTGGCGCAGTTTGAAAGACCGATGTGAGTTCTGGTCTGATGGCCGGATGCTCGGCGAGACCATGCGAATCCTCACGGCTGCCGATTCCGGCTCTCGACAACACTATGCCACGAGCTTATTCCCACAGGCTGAAGGGCAGGCCGGATCCTGTACTTCGAAGAGCACCATCTATTGTGCTTCCATCGCCGCCGGCTTGATGCTCCACCAGTTCACGCGCTGGCTGCGTGGTCTTCCCGCTTCTTCTGATCTGGCCTTCAACTTGTTGTCCGATGATCTCGCATCACTCGTCACCAGTTCATGAGCCAACCTGATTCCAATGTAGAACAACCCTCAATTTCTAAAAGGTCTCATATGCCTTCTCGAACAGTCAGTCCTCCAGAACACGAAGACCAGATGATTCCACGGGCCAGCCGGTCTTCCTGGTCAGGCCAACTGAAATTTGGCGATGTCGCGATTCCCGTCAAGGCCTACGCCCTGACCGTCACCAGTCCCTCGGGACCGCTGTGCCAGGTACATGCCGGGTGCGGTCAAAAGATCGAATACCGCAAGTGCTGCCCAAGCCATGGTCAGGTTCCGCATGAGGAGATTGGCAAGGCCTATCCGTACGCCGAAAACGATCTCATCGAGTTGTCTGAAGCAGATTGGGAACCGCTGGCTCCCAATCCCGAACATGTCATCACACTCAAACAATTCTTCGCGCCAGACCCGTTGCAATTGCCCCTTCTGTCTGGTCGGAGCTTTCAGCTGATTCCGGCCCATGCCGCTGCGCGGATCTCCTATCAGGCGTTTGCGCAGGCTCTCCAACAATCGGGTGTCGGTGGATTTGGTACGATTGGGTTGAATGGTCGAATCCAGCTGCTGTTCGCAAGGGCGATTGAGCAGTCGATCCAGCTGTTTCTGTTGCACTGGCCAGCGCAGTGTCGGCTCGCTCCCCAAGTCGAACTCTCGCAGTCCTCAGAAGTTCTCCCACTCGCAAAACAGTTCCAACGGATGATTCGGGAACAGGTCGGTCCGAGTTCCTGGAAGGAATCCCGGGATGACTGGGAACTCCGACTCACGGAACTGGTGCAGGCCAAAGTGGCTGCCCGGACAGCGACCTTGAAGATTCCACCCGGCACCCGGAACCGCCGTGCGATCACTGACAAGCCTCAACCAACGCGATCCCGTAAACCAGCTCGGGCTGCGTAATGCAGTTCCGATACAAATCGGAACGGAGCTGAGCATGAATCGCAACAGTTCTCACAATTCCCTGTCCACATTCCATTTGCGGCGACGCACTCCCGGCTCGTTTCTGCTGGTTCCCTGTCCACAGATCGGGAGAGCGATTCGTTGTCAGGGGCAGCTGGAAGCAGCGGCAGCTACGATTCTGGTGAGCTGTCCGCTGGTGACATCCATTCAGGAGCAACCACTACAGATCTGGTGCGCCTGGAGAGAAACCTCTTCTGGTTCACAGATTCGGCTGCTGGACAAACCGCCGCAACGGCGACGAATTGGCGACAGCAGAGTCTCCTATGTTGTTCCGGATTTTCTCGTTCGGATGACGAGCCAACCTATCCGGTTGGTGGAGGTCAAACCTTCCTCACAGCTCAATCGACCGATCGTCATTCGCAAACTGGCGGTCGCCAGAGCTTATGCGCGGCAGCAAGGCTGGGAGTATCACATCCTGACGGAAAAGCATCTTCTCAATGGACCACTCCTCAGAAACCTTCGTCTGCTGGCGCGGTATCGGCAGATTGCAGTAGACCGGGAACTGGCGAGCCGGCTTATCGAGTTCGTGACGGACAACAGGATGAGCACTGCCTCATTGAAAGATTTCCATCGGACGATCAGCGGAGTTGAAACTTCACAACTTCGGCTGACGCTTTTTCATCTGCTCGCTGTCGGTCGGCTGGATTGTGTTCCAACCATAGGACCGATCGGCGATTCCACAACCTTATTTCCAGGAGGAGCTCATCCATGGGATCCGTTCGACTTGGCGTGGGGACTCAGTGGTTGCGGGAAGGAAGACCCTTCCGCATCCTCCGTCAACTCGCCGCCGGACGGTTCCTCGTCCGGGACGTGAACTTTAACAATGATGCTCCCCTCTCCGAGCAGGAGATTCTCACTCTCTATGGTCAGGGAGAACTCATCTTCTCCACAGAGGAAACAACTCCTCAAAAACCACCCAGGAAGAACCGGGTTCTCCCTGACCTGACCGAGGAACAACAGCGACTGGTTCGGGAACGGTGGGAAGCGATCGAGCCGCTCACTCGCTTGGGACATACTCCAGTGGGTTACGATTTCCGGAAACGAGCTCAAGAACTGCAACAGACAGACAATATTGTCTCAGCTCGAACTCTTCGACGGTATTTCCATGCCTGGTTTCGCGCCGGCCACGAACGGATGGCTTTATTGCCGGGATTTTCCCGGCGAGGGGGTCGCGGAAAGAACAGAAGAACAAGCTTTGTCGAACAGTTCCCCATACTTCGACGACTCGTCGATCAAGCAGTGCAGGATGTCTACCTCACCACAGCGAGACGTCCCGTGTCGGTGGTGACGCGGAGAGTCATTGATGATCTGGAAAGGCATAACGCTCGTGTTCCCATCGGGGAAGCGATTCCGATCCCGCGTCCCGGGACGCTCGATCGGGCTATCCATCGCTACATCTCCCGAATCGATCCTTGGGAACTCGACCGGGCTCGATGGGGGAAGCGGATCGCCGACCGTAAGCACCAGCCGACGCGATCTCAGAAACTCGCTCGAAGGATTTTAGAGCGGGTGGAGATCGACCACAGCCCATTGAAAGTGGTCGTCGGTACAGAGTCCGGCCCCATTGGCCAGCCTTGGCTGACGGTTCTGATCGACTATTACAGCCGAATGGTGTTGGGGTTCTGCCTGGGATTTGAACCGCCGTCTTATGCCGTGCTGATGGAGGCCTTACGGACGGCGATACTCCCCAAGACAGATCTGCTCCGGAAGTTTCCACGGATTCGGGGGACTTGGCCGTGTTTCGGAATTCCGGAACGAATCGTCTGCGATCGGGGCTCCGACCTGATCAGCAAGGATTTTGAGCAGGCGGCGTTTCAGTTGGGAATCGAACTCGATTTCAATCCTCCCAGAATGCCGCATTTCAAAGGGACGGTCGAGTCATTCTTCGACAACTTGAACGATCAACTCCTCTCGGCACTACCAGGAAGAACATTCCGAAGTTGGGAACGCCGGGCCGATCACAATGCCGATGACGGACCGCTGCTCCCCTATGACGCCCTGCTGGAGATCATTCATCTGCATCTGGTGGATGTCTATGCCGCCAGCAAGCATCCCGCAACGGATAAAACTCGGAGGGAGATGTGGCTGGAGAGTGCGGCGGAATATCCGCCCTGTCTGCCCGGTTCGCCCGAGGACCTGATTGTTCTGCTGGCTCGACGGACGGAACGAGTGGTGACCTCTCGCGGGATTGAACTCTCCGGGATGTTCTATACCAGCGATGAACTGATGGCCCTGCGTGGAGAACTGGGGTGGAAGGTGCTTCGTCGGACCGTACGGGAACGATTTGATGAGCCGGAACATGTGCTGTCACTAGCAGCCAGCCGGAACAAGATTCGGGATGTTGTCGAACAAACGGTCAAGAAGCCGTCCCGAAGACGCCGGGTGCGGGCCGCTCGGTTCTTAAACCAGCATGTTTCGTCGGAACAGAGTTCAGAACTCTCCGAATCAGGATGGGAGGATCTGGACGGGAATGCTGCGTCTGTCCCGTTGGTGAATGCCGCGCCCGATTCACCGGGGCCGGTCCCATTGGAGGAACTGCCTGAGGATCCGGTTGATCTCTCCAACCTTGACGTTGACGACTGGGAAGTCGCCAGTTGATTGAAATTTTCCAACCGAAACAATGTTTTCACAAAAGAGGAGGAACAGATGGCAATACCACGGGATTCCCCGAAAGCCGGAGAACGTCAAGATTGGCGATCCGTGCCACCAGAGGAACGGATCCTTTCCGTCAATCAATTGCTTGTGCTCCACCCTCGGTTCCGGGAAGGAGTGGAGTTACTGCAGCGGTGTCATGAATCGATCTATGGCGGATCCGAACCGATGTGCGGCGCATTGTTGGGAGTTTCCGGTGTCGGCAAGACCTCCGTCATCGACCATTACCGGAAACTCCATCCCGCCCGAGACACCGAGACCGCGACACAGCAACCGGTGCTGAAAGTCACGCTGCAGCCGGAGGCCCGACCGAAGGGGATCGCGGCTGACATCCTGCTGGCACTCGGTGATCCCGCGTGGTCCAGCGGAACAGTCCAGACGTTGACGAATCGGGCGGTCAAGTTGCTTCAACGCTGCCAGGTGGAACTGATCGTCCTGGATGAATTTCATCATCTGTTCGACATGGACCGGGCCAAGGTGATGACCAAGGCGGCCCAGTGGCTCAAGGTCCTGATCGTGAATACCAAAATTCCGGTCGTCGTGTGCGGAATGCCGGAGGCGGAGCATGTTCTCCGGGCCGAACACACCGAACGTCGGTTCAAGGAACGGCTGCAGTTGAAATGTTTCAACTGGCGAACACCTGCCGGAAAACGGGAGTTCTGCGGGATGCTTAAGAAGCTGGATCAGTCACTGCCGCTGGCTGAGGGATCTGAGCTGGCGGAACCGGAACTGGCAGGACGGTTTTATCTGGCCTGCCGGGGAATTCCGGACTATCTCATGACGCTGGTTCGTGGTGGTCTGGTGGAAGCACTGCGACGAAAGAGTGAACGGGTCGAACGAGAGGACCTGGCACGAGTCTATGAACAGAAGCTGGCACACCAGCGGGTGCTGCTCGAACAGTCCAATCCGTTCATCGGTCCGGTGGATCAGGGAGCACTCGACCGAGTACAACCCGCCGATGACGCCCGTGCTGCCGGAGTGGGGCTGACTCCCAAGGCCGCACATCGCAGAAAACGGACGGCGACGGACGGTGATTATCTGGGAGGACGTTGATGGAACGATTAGCGAAACTGCCCGCCCGAGAGCCGCTACTTCCCTGGGAATCTTTGGAAAGTCTGATTCGTCGACATGCCCTGGCGATGGGATACGAATGTGTGGGACGGATTTCGGCGTTGGTCCGTGAGCGGGGAGAACTGCCACCGTCGTTCAATCACCTGGTCAATGGTCCGGTGTTGGAAGGTCTCAGGGAGTTGTTTGGTGTCTCTGACGAAGAACTTCTGAAATCGACGGCTCATCGATTTGCGAAGCAATTGATGATCATTCGGCCGAATGAATCGAGTCCGGCAGTCTGTGATCCCAAAACCATTTTGAGATTTTTCCGGCGGGGAACATCACCAGTCTGCCCTGAATGTCTTCGGGAAGAACAGGTGTATGAACGATTGTTGTGGAGTTTTTCTCCGCTGCCAATCTGCTCTGTTCACGGAGTGGTGCTCATCGATCGATGTCTCGGTTGTCGACGGCCGTTGGCTCCAACACGGATCGATATTCGGCGTTGCCGGTGCGGCCAGTCGTTAATGGACGCTCGTCAGGCGGCATTGCCGGTTCACCTGATGTCTCTCTGCAAAAACATTCAGGGTTGGCTGCTCGGAGAAACACTGCTGATTCCAGGACTGTCCATCGCGGCTCAGTTCTGGTGGCTGGAACGACTGACCAGTGCCGCCATACGAACTCCATCTTGGCTGGCCCAGTTGCGAGAGCGCGATGGGATCTCGGACCAAATGTCTGATCAGAGTCTGGCCTGGCTGGCGGCAGCTGAGACCCTCGTTCACTGGCCGAAGAGATTTGAGAAGTTTCTGGAAGTGTTCCAGACCGTGGCCAAGCACCGCCTAACCTCCACGGGCGTCAGCCGATCGTTCGGACTGCTTCTTCGTGAAGCCAAGTGGCTGGAAGACATGGGTTACCCCGCGCCTGCGGAGGTTCTTCGTCAATATCTTCTGGAGCGATATACCCGCGGACACCTGAATGCCAAGATCTGTCTGTTCCAGGATTCGGCCAAGGCCAGAATGAAAGATCGTCCGTGGCTCACACAGACGCAGGCAGCCAAGCAATTGGGAGTTCGGCACGGAGCAATCACGGACCTGATACAGCGGGGACTGCTCGACGGAGAGGTTCATTCTGCTGGAATGCGAGGACGATCGGTGGGAATGGTCAGCCGGGAGTCGGTGTTGGCGCTGCGTCGACAGCTGACTTCGTCAGTCACGGTTCCTGTCGCCGCAAAGTGGTTTGGAATCGGACGGCACGCCGTCCTGGAGATGGTTCATCGGAACCTTTTGGGAAAGCCTGTCCGAACCGCCAAAGGATGGTTGATACCGGAGGATGCAGTTGAGGATTGGGAAGCGTTCGCACAGCGTCTTCCAAAGCAGTCTGGAACTTCCGTGAATTGGCTGACGCTTCGCGAGGCGACAAGGCGGTTTGGGAAAAGCGGATTTACGCTGGCTGTGATTCTGAAGCTGGTGCGATCCGGCGAGGTTGAAGCCTGTCAATCTTGTGATGGTACGTCCTTGGGAATGATTGTCGTCGATCCGATGGATCTGGAATCAAATCAGGATCGAATTCTCATGAAACGCCATTCAGAGGATGGATATCCAATCCACAGCCTCTCGGGTGTCTTGATCCCAGGACGCCCACTCAAGGCAATCGTTCTGCAGAAATGGATTACAGCAGGGTTGTTGTCCGCAAAGCGTTCCGGCCAAACTCGAATCATCTCACCGGAGGAAGTGAATCGGTTCCGAACAACGTACTGCCTGGCGGACGAAGTCTGTGCCCTTCTGGGGATCAGCCGCACGACGTTGTCTCGCTGGGAGGAATCCGGGCGAATCATGGCTGTGTATAGTCGTCGCAGCCACGAGGGAGCTGGTGCATCTGTTTTTCTGCGAAGCGATGTCAAAAGACTGATAATAAAAGGTACCAACATGAACGCCGAAAATGTTCTCAAAGCTGCATGACACTCGCTGCCCGACCGTCTGTCGACGGTCGGGCAAGCTTCCCCTTTTTTTATCCATCAGCGAATGAGTGACAGTATCTTTCTCAAACTTTCATTTTAAGAATCGGTCGTGAACACCGATGCAGGTTCGCAGAGATGGGCAGAAGGATTCGACCAGCTTTGTCCGCGATGACCTGAGGCTCATCACCAAGGTCCCGGATTAGGCTCGTCCGTGAATCTCCAGTTAGGGAAACGATTCCGGCAACAGTTCCGGTTGGCTGAGATCGATTCGATAGCGGCGGATCGTTGCTCGCGAACCATCTAACAATGATCGCGGCACTTGCGCAATTCAACAAGATCGCATGTGAGCTTCAGTTATGGTCGGGTGTGCGTCAGAAAAGTAGGTGGAAAATTCGAGTGTGAGCGACGAATGGGTGTGGTGGGCGAAAATTGGTCGAATTTTGTTGCTTGCCGGGCTGTCAAAGGTTTCAATGAAGCTGTGTGG
>Ga0182738_1004580_pt1 | contig 15213 bp, 16 predicted proteins | sample eDN5th30CBELigMG_FD_128876 | JGI IMG/M metagenome (GOLD analysis project Ga0182738, IMG submission 128876) | Enriched Miracle-Growth compost microbial communities from Emeryville, California, USA - eDNA 5th pass 30_C BE-Lig MG (version 2)... ... | reverse complement strand
AATAGAATGGACAGATGAATACTCATTACTCCTTTAACACCCCAATCGTAGCACCAATTACCGTTGACAGGATGACCGCAATATAAGATGGGACAACCATGCTTAATAGCAGCATCAGGATAACAACATAAGACATAATCGATAAATAGAACATCAGCTTACTTCGCTCTACCGTTTGCAGCTGAAGTACAAGCAAGGCAATAAACATCGCTGTCAGTGAGAAGTCCAGCCCCAATGCCTCTGGATTAGCAATCCACTTGCCGAAGCTTGCGCCAAGCATACTTGATGCGATCCAAAATAAATAAGCTGACACATTTAGCCCATTCATCCAGCGATCATTAATAGACTGCTTACTAGCGATTTTATGTGCTGCAACACCGAATGTCTCATCTGTGACAAGCGCACCTATGCCTATATTTTTTAGCAGTGAATAGGATTTGAAATGTGGAGCCAGAGTCATACACAGCAACAAATGACGCACATTAACAATAAACGTCGTAAACAAAATAACAGCTACAGGGCTTCCCGCTACAAGTAGGGCACAAATAATAAACTGCGATGCGCCAGCATACACCAACGCCGATAGCAACGTGACCTCGATAATGCTTAAGTTAGAAGCTGCGCCAACTACTCCAGCAGCAAAGCCAATGCTTAGATAGCCGATCAAGGTCGGAATACAATCCTTCACTCCCTTATAAAAAGTGGAGGAATGTTGTTTGCTGGTCACTTCATAAGATGCTTCATTCATAGCTCGTTACCTTTCTATATTGTGCTTCGATACATTAAGTTAATTTGATTAGCGATCGTTTCCGCAGATAGATGCTCGCCCTTCTTCAACCACCACATAATAATGCCGACAATTGAAGCTGTTTTAATATCAGAATCCACCTTAGACTGCTTAGAGACTGACCGCGATTGACTGCGACGAGTAATAATTAATCCCTTCATTAGTTCAAATAAATGAGCTTCCAACTGTTCAAACTGCGCTAGCACAATAATTGGCTCGCGTTGTAACTGTAAATAATTCAACAGCTGAATAAGCTGACTCGTGCGATCATTATCTAGTACAGCCGTTAAGCCCTCTACCATCGTCGTCAGCTCTTGCAATATATCATTGACTAATTGATCACGCAGCTCATCGATATGCTCGTAATGCAAATAAAACGTCGTTCGATTAAGACGAGCCTCCTTCATCAGCTTTTGTACGGAAATTTGATGTAGCGAAATACCGGATTGCAATAAGCGGTATAACGCAGATTTGAGCAATTCCTGCGTCCGTATGACACGTGGGTCCATATAATCCGACATATAATCAGTTCTTTCTTTTTAGACAAATTATACAATTGTGTCTTATAGAAGACAATATGATGATTACTGTTTTTGGATTTTCTCATATTTTTGTTACGATGCTTTTTGGACAAATAAATACAAGGGTAGGAGATGTATATGCAACAGAGCATAACCGAATCAACCAAAAAGCTGCTGCTAATTATTATGATTATTGGCTGTTTCTTTTCTACATTAAATCAAACCTTGCTTAATGTAGCGCTTAGTGATTTGATGGATATTTTTCATGTTGGTGAATCAACCATTCAATGGCTTTCGACAGGCTTTATGCTTGTTAACGGGGTATGCGTTCCGATTACTGCCTTTTTAATGAAGCGTTTCTCCACACGACAGCTGTTTATTTTCTCAATGGGTTCCTTATTAGTCGGATCAATTATTGCCGCTTGTGCTGGCAGCTTTGCAGTGCTGCTTACAGGTCGAATGATTCAAGCGGTTGGAGCAGGGATTATTATGCCGCTAATGATGACGATCATTACGTATCTGTTCCCGGTTGAAAAGCGTGGAAAAATTATGGGGAATATGGGCTTTGCCATCATATTTGCACCAGCGATCGCTCCCACCTTAGCTGGATTTTTACTTGATTACGTATCTTGGCGCTGGCTATTTATTATGATGATTCCGATTGTTAGCTTAATCATCATATTTGCCCTCAAGTATTTAGTAAACGTAAATACGCCGCAGAAGGTAAGCCTGGATGCGATAAGTGTTATTTACTCTACGCTTGGCTTTGGCTTTATATTGTTTGGCTTTAGTAGTGCAGGCAGTCGTGGCTGGGGAGATCTCCTAGTGCTTGCAAGCATTATTGGCGGTGTACTAATCACTACGCTCTTTGTAATCCGTCAGCTTCGCTCAAGCGATCCGCTGCTAAATCTAAAGGTATTCAGCTCTAACGTTTTTACGATGACGACCGTTGTAAATATCGCAGTAACCATTTTAATGTATGCAGACTTAATCTTGCTTCCTCTTTATTTGCAAAATGGTCGCGAACTAACTGCTTTTGCAGCAGGATTAATCCTACTGCCAGGCTCGATTGTTAATGCAGTGCTCTCACCAGTAGCTGGCAAGCTATTCGACCGAATTGGCGCTAAACCATTATTCCTTGTTGGAACAGCATTAATCGCTATTTCAATGCTTGCTGTAGTAGATCTAAGCAGCACAACGTCAATCACTTATATCATTATTCGTACGATCGTGTTACGTATCGGCTTAACCTGTATTACGATGCCGCTTAACACAGCAGCACTTAACGCGTTGCCACGTGAGCTAGTGGCACATGGCTCAGCAGTCAATAACACGATCCGTCAGATTGCTGGCGCTGTCGGAACAGCCGTCATCGTCACTATCTATACAACCCAATTAACTGGCGCGATGGCCACTTCAGCTACATCACCGATGGCAACAGCGGCTGGCAACACCTATATCTATATGCTAGTTATCGCTTGTCTAGCGTTTATCCTATGCTGGTTCACTCCAAAGAAACAAAAAAAGCCGTCATCAGCGGTGTAAGCCACAGCTTGATAACTTATGAGGAAGGAAGAACTGCTTCTATGGCGTTCTTCCTTCCTCATTATTACCATTAAAAATTAGCAGCATCCAGAATCGTTACAATCTTGGTTGTCTCCACAGCAGTTCGGCTCGCAACAGTTCGGCTCACAGCAAGAATTAGCATATTTCATACTTTCCACCTCCTTTCATTATTTGCATTTTGCAAGTATTGTTCAATAAGGAAGCCTCCATTAATTCGGAGGCGAACAGCAATTATTAGAAGATTTACTATTAGGCTTAGAGGGAATACAACAAAGATCTGACTTTTGCATCGCGCTGCTTAATAAGTTTAACGAGTTAATAATAGACTGTCGCTCAAACTGACTGAACTGACTCATAATTTGATCCAAGTTTTCATTCATTGTCGTTTCAAGGTCTGTCTCCACTTGTTCACCAGCTTCAGTTAGCGACAATATATTGATACGGTTGTCATCCTTGTGAGGTGTTTTCTTAACATAGCCCTTCTCTACTAATGTTTTTACTTGCCGACTAAACGTTGTAATATCAACGCCTAGTGCGTTCGCAACGTCCTGCATTGAAGGTTTATGTTGTCGTTTAATTTCATATATAATATGACTCTGTATCAAGGAGACTTCTTGACCGCAGCAGCTCTCACAGCAATTTTCACTCAGCAATCCAAAACTTCTGCTTAGGAGCTGAAACGTTGTTCTTAAACTTTCCATTATTCTCACCTCTTGACTTGAGTTTAACATTTATATTTGCAAAGTGCAACTAATAATATTAAACCATTAACCCCTCCAGAGAAATATCCAATCCAATCTCTTTTATTCGATTTCACTGCTACAAAGATTGGAATGTACTACCAAGTAAGTAGAGCATCCCAATCCTTATCTCTATTTCTACCCTTCTCTATTAAACGGATGCTCGCTAACTCTGACTGATAGGGTTGGACAACCGTCAAGAGCATCTTCTAAATCATCATAAAGATCAACCGGAATCTCGGTAATACCTCGGTTTGCGTCACCATTAATAGTCACTAAAGCATAACCATCATGGTCATGACCGTAAATATCAGGCGCTGTCGCATAACAGCCTCCACAGCCAATACATCTTTCTCTTTCAATCCAAGTATATTTCGCCAACTATGACTACCTCCCTCAAATGTACAGCAGTAACATATCGATATAAATGAATTCATACTAGTATCATAGTTTACATTGTTATCAACTACAAACATTTTTTTCTAGTATAGCAAAATGATTAAGTACGATATTGATTCACCATCTGCAGTAAATATCGTTTAAATTCCTCGACATATGCTTCTGGTTCAAGAAGTTGAATATTAGTGCCAAGACCTGCTATAAATTGAAAGCCGATATTATTTTGTGGAACGGTGAGAGTTGCCAGTAAATGCTCAGCGCTATAAGCTTCAAGACTCTTGCGACCATAACGTTCGATCAATTGATCACTTATGCTTGGAGAAACAAAAGCCTTGACGGTTACTAGCTCAGGTTGATAGCTCCCTTTCTTTTCAGGCTCCATCAATAGGTCATCTCTAGCAACAAAGCTTTGCTCACTGCTAGTAAGATCATTAATCCGAGATAATTTAAACGTCCTATAGTCCAAACGATCTGTGCAGTAGCCCTTCAAATACCAGCTCGATTCGCTAAAATGCAGCTGGTATGGCTCAACGATTCGTTTCGTTGCAACGCCAAGCTTATCGATGTAGTGAAATGAAACCAATCTTCTCTTCGCTATAGCCTCCTGACACATTTTTAAGCTTTCGCTAATTTCAGCACGCCCCTTCCATTCATAAAAGGAAAGATGGATTGATCCTTTATTAGAGGAATGCGGATTAACCATTGCTTCAATTTTCCGAATCGTCATCTCAATTTCTTCATTAAGATAGATCTTCTCCAAGCCACTAAGCGCCGTTAATATATTTTCTAGGTCGGTGCTGCTTAACAACCGTTTATCCACCTTATATTCATCCATAATCGCATATCCACCGTTCACGCCATTAATTGCATAGATCGGAATATTGGACATACTTAATGTTTCCATGTCGCGAAGAATCGTTCTTTTCGAAACATTAAACAGTCGCGCGAATGTTTGTGCAGAAACGACATCCTTCTTTAACAAAATCATAATAATAGAAATTAATCGCTCGACCTTCTCCATAAAAATTCTCCTTTTTTTTACGATCGACGTTAAAACGGTGACAATATGCTGTCACCTATTCTATATTATACTGCATTTATAACAAGAAGGAGGTCATAATCTATGACAGCTATTGCATATTTGAATTTTGATGGAAATGCAAAACAAGTAATTGATTTTTATGCGGAGGCTTTACATGCGATTGAAGTGAAAAAGGTGAAGTTTGGAGATATCCCACAGGATCCGAACTACTCGTTGCCTGACAATGAATTGAATATGGTTATGGAGTGTTCCATTGAATTTACAGGTGGAAGGCTAATGATGTCGGACATTCTGCCTTCCATGAAAGCAACAACAGGTGAACTGGTACAAGGAAATAATATGATGATCAGCCTCGTTATGGATGATAAAGCGGCACTGCGATCGTATTTTACTAATTTGTCTGTCGATGGTTACGTGATCATGCCATTATCTGAGGTTCCTTGGTCCTCTTGCTTTGGGATGCTAGCAGATAAGTTCGGAATCGTGTGGAAATTCAATAGTGATGCCGATAAATTTTTGGATCAAGTGCTTGCTAATAAGCAGTAGTTAGCTATTGAACCGTATGGTACTCCTCTCCGCGCACACCTGGTTCGCGATGGCCAAAGTAAGATAGAGTGTAACCGAGTAAGGATACACTTGATAGACTAAAATATAAAAGCCGAGCAGTTTCAGAGCTGCCCCTGTTAGCATTAACAAGTGGATTGCAGCTTAGAAACCAGCTCGGCTTCTTCTTATCGTTGATGAATATGATGTCTTCCAATCGGAACGACAGATGGGGATAGTGAAACTGGGTCCTCGACGACCGTACACTCTAGCCCAAATACCTCTTTGACCAGCTCGCGCGTCACAACCTCTGATGGTGCCCCTTCAGAAATTAGCCGGCCTTCCTTCAAGGCAAACAAATAATCCGCATATCGTGCAGCTAAGTTAATATCATGAAGCACCATAACGATTGTTGTGCCGTATTTGCGATTAAGATCCGTTAATAGATCAAGAATTTCAACCTGATATGTAATATCAAGATAGGTTGTCGGCTCATCTAAAAACAAAATGTCTGTCTGCTGCGCCAATGCCATAGCGATCCAAACCCGTTGACGTTGTCCACCAGATAGCTCGTCAATACTTGCATTAGCGAGCTCCGTAATTTTCATAATATCCATTGCTTCAGCTACCGCTTCATAGTCCTTCTTGCTCCATCCACCGAAGATCGACTGATGAGGAAATCTACCGCGACCTACCAGATCCGTTACCGAAATTCCTTCAGGAACGATTGGCGACTGCGGTAATAAGCCTACGATACGAGCAAGCTTTTTCGCAGCAATTTTATGAATGGACTGTCCGTCGAGTGTAATATTACCCGATGTTGGCTTGATTAACCTTGCCAACGTTTTGAGCAGCGTAGACTTCCCACAAGCATTGGAGCCGATTATAACGCTGATCTTATTACTTGGAATCTCCAACGATATGTCGTGAATGATCGTCCGGCGATCATAGCCAGCAACAATATGCTCCGCTCTAAATGAATGTTTGGGTTGCATCAGAAATCTCCTCTTCGGTTCATACGAATAAGCAAATAAATTAAATAAGGTGCGCCTATTATGCCTGTAATGATTCCGACGGGGAATCTGACTTGAAACGCAAATTGTCCAATTAAGTCTGCAGCAAGTACTAGAATTGCACCTACCAAACCAGCAGGGATTGTCGCAGCAAATCCTCCGCCAATTAGTCGTCTAGCAATTGGTCCTGCAAGAAATGAAACAGCTGCAATCGGACCTGTAGCCGCTGTTGCAACAGCGACCATAATCACCGCGCCAACAATTAATAATACTCTCGTTCGATCTGTATTTACTCCCATAGATGTTGCCGCTTGGTCTCCTAGCTCAAGCAAGGAGAGATGCTTACTTAACATAACAATAATTGGAGCAAATACCAACACAGAGATGATCAGCATCGGAAGCTCATCCATCTTAGAGCCATTTAAACTACCCGATAACCAGCGTATAGCAGCAGGTAAGTTTTCCTCTCTGCCGACCAACATCAAATACGTAATAATGGAGTTACATACAGCTTGAATCCCTATCCCGACGAGAATTAATCGTCCGATAGAAAAAGATCGCCCCTTGGACAGAAAATAAATGAGTAACACCGTTAACAGTCCCGCGATAATCGATACCAATGAGACGACCGCTTCGCTTACACTAAGCAAAATAATACAAAAAACTGCCGCCGCACTTGAGCCTGATGTAATCCCAATAACATTAGGATTAGCAAGCGGATTACGCAGCATCGTTTGAAATGTTACGCCCGCAATACCAAAGGCAAAGCCTGCAAATAGTCCTGCCAGCATTCTAGGTAATCGAATGGTGCCAACTGCAAACGATGCACCTTGGACCTTCTCACCCATTAACACCGCAATGACGTCTTTTACAGGATATATCGTATTCCCTAGCATTAGCATTGCACAACAAAGTGCAATTGCTAATACAACCATTGTGCCAGTGACGAGATAGCTGCGTCGCTTACGTTGCAGCCTTCCTTGCTTTATAAAACCGATCAGTTGATTATTCATAGTGAACGCACTTTCGCTTTCATCGCTAATAGAATTAATATCGGAGCGCCAATGAAGGCAGTAAGCACGCCAACCTCAAGCTCTCCAGGACGCCCTAGCAATCTGCCAATTACATCAGAAATCGTTAAAATAATCGCTCCTGCTAATGCAGACATCGGAATCATATAGCGGATATCTGCTCCCAGCATTAATCGTATCACATGGGTCGCTAACAAGCCTACAAATCCAATTGGACCTGCTAATGCAGTGGTAACCGCGCAGAGCAATACGCCTGCAAAAGCGGATAAGAAGCGGAGCGCTCCTGTCTTAACACCTAAGCCAGTCGCCGCTTCATCACCAAGCGCTAATGCATTTAATGCAGGTGCAACAACGACAGCTAGTCCAATTCCAACGATAAGAAAAGGAAGGAAAACCTTAATGGATTCCCAGTTACCCGAGCCTACGCTGCCTACCTGCCAGAAACGAAATTGATCCATTACATAAGATCGTGGAATCATAATTGCTGTCACTAACGAAGATAACGCCGCACTTGTCGCTGCCCCTGCAAGTACCAGCTTAAGTGGCGTCGCTCCTCCACGTCCCATCGAGCCTATACCGAATACGATAACTGCTGTAATCATTGAGCCAACCATTGCGTAAGCAATGTACTCATTTGCCGAGCTAATATTCATAAACGCAATCCCTATAACGACAAACAAAGCTGCACCCGTATTTACACCTAAAATACTCGGGTCAGCAATTGGATTACGTGTAACTGACTGCATAAGTGCTCCCGCTACTCCCAGAGCTGCTCCACAGCAGATACTAAATATTGTTCTAGAAACTCGTTTGCGTACAACATTGGCACCGTAGCTATCAACCTCTGGATGAAACAAGCCGTCGAGCAGCTCTTGCATGCTCGACGGACGTGCTCCAAATATAAATGATGCGACGATACAAAGTAGTAGCAAGATGATCCCAGCAATCAGTATCTTCATGAAATGCTTCGGCATAGAAGATACAGCTTTAACTGATTGCGAGCTAGCTACATTACTCATTGACTTTTTCAATTGCAGCCGCAAGTAGTTCTAGATATTCATCGATTGTATATTCAATCGAAAGTGGGTTTGGATTACCAGATGCAGCTAGTGGCGTACCGTTACCAATAAACAATACTGAACCTCTTTCGATTGCAGGGATTTTGCCTAGTAGCGGATCTGCTTTAACTGCTTCATACAAAGCGTCATCGCCATAACCAACAATTATATCAGCGTCATTCAATAGATCAGCGTTCTCAGCGCTTAGACTTAATGAATAGCTAGTTGGATCTTCAATTGCATTAATGATGCTTTCAGGATATTCCATACCAAGCTCAATTAAGAAGGAACCACGTGGATCAGTTGGTGTGTACGTATGCAGCTTAGACATATCCTTAGCTGAGAAGTTTACCCACACAACTTTAACACCTTTCATTTGTGGATATTCAGCCGCTTTATCTTGAATCAATTGCTCAACATCTTTAATCAATTGCTCGCCTTCTGCTTCCATACCCATACCAAGAGCAGTGAATTTTACTTGCTCTCTCCAAGTTGTTAGCCAAGGAGCTGATTGGTAAGCAACAACAGGTGCGATTTCGGATAATGTATCATAATCTTCTTGCGTAATACCAGAGTAAGCAGCAAGAATAACATCTGGCTGTGCATCAGCAATCGCTTCAAAATCAAGCCCGTCAGTATCCTGGAATACATTCGGTTCAGTTACGCCAAGCTCATCAAGCTTTTTCTTCGTCCAAGGTAGCAAGCCGCTATCATCTTGTACGCCATAGTTTGCAGCTGAGAAACCAACTGGAACAACGCCTAGTGCCAACGCAACGTCATGGTTCGCCCATTGAATAGTAACAACACGTTCAGGTTTTTTCTCGATAACCGCTTCACCAAGTGCATGTTTAATAACGATTGGATAAGTAGTTGCATCTGCCACTTCTTCAGTTGCTTCAGGCTCAGCCGTTGCAGCTTCAGTAGCCTCCGGAGTTGCAGTCGCTCCTGTTGAACCTGTAGAATTGTTATTGGAATTACCGCATGCTGCTAAAACAACAGATAGACATAATACGATCATCAACGTTTTGATGAAATTAAGCTTACTTGTTTTCATTTGATTTCTCCCTTTTCTATATTTATTTAATACATTAACAACTTAACATTGCTGAAACTAAGAATCATTATCATTTAACTGCCATGTTTATATTAGTTTTTTCTATCCCCTTTGTCAATAAAAAATTAATAATTTTATACAGAATTATTATGTAAGCGTTTTAATGTCTTATCCTTTCATTTTATGTGCAAACGCCCATAAAAAATGACCTTCTCCATGTAAAACGAAGAAGGTCACTACCATCAGTTTGTTTTTCGGTTGTGGACTATTCTCTAACCCAATCATACTCCATAATAGTTGCCGTCCCAATTGCTCGCTCCTCGCCTAGCAGCTTCCCAACAACATAAAGGGAAGCATCGATCCCAGCAGATACGCCTGCCGACAGGATGATTTTACCGTTATCAACATACCGTGCTTCACTATCGATTAACGTCGATGGGGATACTAGCTCCTTTAACTCATGGAGAGCTGAACGATTCGTCGTCACTGTCAAACCCTCTAACAGATTAGCTTTAGCTAATATGAGCGCACCTGTACAGACGGATAACAGCACCTCTACCTCCTGCGATAATTGTGCGATCCAGGCTGTAATGGTTGGGTTCAGCATTTCTTTTCTTGACCCCCAGCCTCCGGGAACAATCAGAATATCTGGCTTAGGGCATGTCGCAATTGTATAAGCTGGATTAATGCTCAGATTGCCGAGTGCATTAACAGCACCTTCAGTCTCCGCCACGGTATATACGTTAAAGTCTTGTCCGCGATTGCTTGCACTGATAAACACTTCAAATGGTCCAACAAAATCTAGCGGTTCAACATAATCATAAATCAATATTGCCACATTTCTTGCTTGCTGTACCTGATTCATATGATTATCCCTCGCCTTCAATGTTTTACTTCATGATACATCCGTTTCATTGCTTATTGCCACTAAATGCTATAAAATTGTATAACTAGAAAATTTTAAATAAGGGGTCGGTTAATATGAAAAAGGTTACGCCATTTTTGATGTTTCAACATGATAACGCAGAAGAAGCCATGAACTTCTACTTATCAATCTTCGAGGATTCAAAAATTGTACATATCAAACGCTATGGTGCAAATGAAATGGCGAAAGAAGGAACCATTAATGAAGCGACTTTATCAATTAAAGGTCAGGAGTTTATGTTCTTTGACAGCTATGTAAAGCATCAATTCGATTTTACACCTTCATTCTCCATTTTTATTACATGTGATTCTGAAAATGAGCTTGATGATTTATTCGCAAAGCTTAGTGAAGGCGGAGGGGTGCTTATGCCCTTAGGTGATTATGGATTCAGTAAAAAATTCGGTTGGGTCAATGATAAATTTGGCGTTTCATGGCAAATTAATCTTCCAAATTAAATTTAAACACCGAGGGCTCTACTTTTTTCGTAGCGCACTCGGTGTTTTGAGTTAGCTAGGTTTTGCCCCAGCCTCACATGTAATTAAAAAAATTACTCTTCTATAATATAACGATGCTTAAGCAGTGTAATTGAATGAGGAGCAAAGGTATACCTTCCCTCTGCATCATAACGCGCATCTGAACTTACTACACTCGTTACTTGGTCAGTCATTGTGAAGTCATTTACCGTCTCCCAGGTTGGGCAGTTTAACCCTATCGCCTCGAAGATTTCTAAGTCTGCATCCCCATGAAATGATATCGTTGCAGTTACAGCCAGTTCTGGATGGCGATTAACTACAGCAACGATGACCTCACCTTTCTGATCATGATAGGTTGCCGATATATCCAAACAATTACTTACTGAGGCTTTACCTTCGCCATCCAGTAGAGGCATTGATTCTGCTTCACATAACAGGTTCCAATTCCCGCTGTGCTCCCGATAAAGCTGCAGTGAATGATAGATCGTTTGACAGAATGAGCCCTTGTCGTTGGTGAAGATTGGCGCAAGAACGTTAACCATCTGAGCGAAGGTTGCTAGCGTCACTGTTTGACTCTGCCGCTGAATGACGTTCAGCAAGCTAGCGACCAGTAGTGCCTCCTTCCAGTTGTATACAACCTCCATGTCCGCTACATAATCGTCCGAGCTCTGATTTTGCCAGATCCCCCATTCATCAAGCGCAATTTGTATCTCCTGCTGTCTTGGAGGGAAACGATACCAGCGGTCAAATGACTCAACCTTCTCAGGATAAGACTGTAGAAGCTCTTTTGTTTTAACAATCATCTGTTCCATATTGACCGCATGATTGAATAAGCTTGCATAGTCATCCTTATCCGAACGAGCATAGTAATGAATTGCAAGGTAATCGCATATCGGGTGGAGTGAATCCAAGATTGCCTTGTTCCATTCAGGTTTTTCACCAACCATGACAAGCTTTATTGAACGATCCGCCAGCTTCATTAGCTTAGCGAATTCCCATGATGCCTTAACATACTCTTGAGGATCGTGGAGATAACCAATGTCTGGGACAGCAGCTTCTTCGTTGCCAAGACCCCAATACTTAACGTTATGCGGCTCGTGAAATCCATGACTTCTTCGTAAATTGGCATAATAAGTGTCGCCTGTTCCATTACAATATTCCACCCAGTTGGCCGCTTCTTCAGCCGTACCTGTTGTCATATTAACGATAATGAAGGGCTCTGCTCCAATTTTACGGCAATATTGAATAAATTCATTTGTCCCGAAGGCATGGTCGATAACTCCACCCCAAATCCGATTGCTTTGACGCTTGCGCTCTTCCTTAGCTCCGATGCCGTCCATCCAGTGATACAATTTCACCATTGTGCCTCCTGGAAATCTAAGCAAAGGCGGCTGCAGACCCTTTACCTTGTCAAGAACATCTGTACGAAATCCATACTCATCCGACAGCTCAGAATGAGGATCAAAGATGCCTTGATCAATACATCTACCAAGGAACTCAATAAATTGTCCATATATAAACGGGTGAATTGGATGCTGTTTTTTACTAATATTTACATTGATTCGAGCTTGCATAGTACATGCTCTCCTTGTATATAGTGTCATAGCTAAGCTAGTTTATTTATTGCTATTTTGCCATTCCTCAAATTGACGTTGGTATTCTTCTACAACCTTGTCTAGACCTGCAGCTTTCATACGCTTAAGCGCTTCAGGGAATGCCTCTTCATATTCGACCAGACCTAGCTTAATTGGGTAGATACTAATCTTCAGCTCAGATAAAGCGTTCGAATATTCTACTCCGACTTTACTTGCATCAAAGTTAAAGCCCGCCGTGACACTGTTAATCGCATTTTCAACAATTGTCGTTTTTGTTTTCACATAGGTTGGATGTGTTTCTGGAGTCCAGCGACCCAAATTAATATTTCCTAGCATCCAGTATTGCAGCTGATAAGCAGGTGCATTTTTGTCATCCTTTTTCAGCCATTCCATTTTATTTGGTCCACCATCCTTCCAATGGACATCCTGAATGCCGTACATAACAAGATCAAAGTTTTCCTGCTCGCTATATAACCAATTTAGGAACTGAATAGCCGCCTCAGGATTTGGACTTGTCGCCGACACACCATTGGAGTTACGAACGATGTACGATCTAAAATCCGGTTTATCATTAAGATAGAATGTATCTACTCCAGCACCAGGAATTTTTTCTTCTAGACCTCCGATAAATGCTTCCGCTTCCCGATATAGAAATCTACCATTAGACTCCTCTTTACTTTCAACCTCCTTCGGAACAGTTAGAATATCAGGGTTAATCAGCTTACGATTGTAGGCCTCTCTAAAAAACTCCGCATCTTGTTTAAATTCCTCTGTCTCGATCCAAGGCTTCACATTACCTTGTTGGTCTACAAAGATTAAATCTTGAACCACAGTAAATGGATAAGTATCATAAGCCTTGTGAAGGTAAGCAGGTGTCTCTTCCTTTAGCACTCTAATGTAAACATCTTTGTTGTCCTCAGGCCAATTTGCCTTCAACGTTTCCGACATTTCAAGTAACTCTTCTAGAGATTTTGGTCCCTGCAAATTATTTTGACTTAATAAATCAGTACGAATCGTAATCATGCCGTCAGCATACGCAGTATCCGTCCAAAAGTCCGGCACAAAGTATGTCTGGCCTTGAATTTTAGCCGCATCCCATACGAAATCAGGAAGTGATGCGATTAAGTCCTCACCATATTGCTCTAACAAGTCGTCAATCGGGATAATTCCGCCGTTACTAGCAAGAATATTTGGTCCCTTTAAGTCATGCATAATGTGGATCAATTCGAATTCTTCACCTGTAGACATCATTAAATTCGTTTTTTGATCCCACACATCCCACGGAATGTAAACTGCTTCATACTTCAGATTAAGTCCGTCTTGCTCCAGCTTCTTATTAATGGCTTCCTCCACCATAGCTTGATCCTGAGGTGCTGTACCAGGCATGACATAACGAACAGGAAGCTTCACTCCATTAGAACCGCTATTTTCTGTAGTTGTAGATGTTGGCTCCACATTACCTTCGCTCTTCGAATTCGAATTCGAGCAGGCAGCCATTGCGGATGTTACAAGTGCAGCTCCAATAAGCAATGTCAGTGGACGTTTGAAACGATCTAGCTTTTTGTTCATACAAGACCCTCTCCTTAAATCGATTTTTGAAACACATGCTCATAATAGTGCTGCACTTGAAAGTACGTAAACTTCAAAATTCGGAGATTGCTTCGATTTATAGGTTTTGGTCGACTTTGATTAATAGCGTGATTTTAATTATTCGTGAATATCGGTGTTCTCATCAGCAGTCTTCAAGCGATTAGCAAGCGCTTCGGAACGATATTGAGCCGGAGATAAGCCATACTTCTTTTTGAAAATCGTGTAGAAGTACGTTGTATTAAAAATCCCGATTTTTTCACTTATCGTATTAGCCGAATCATCAGTCTCCAGCAACAATTCCTTCGCCTTTTCCAATCTAATATTTTTTACGTAATCGTTAAATGACATATGGCTATGCGCCTTAAATAGCTTACCAAGATGACCTGGTGTCAATTGCAATTGATCAGCAATGAAATCGAGCGAAAGATCTGGTCTAGCATAATTCTGTTCAATATAAGCTTGGATTTCCTCAACAATCTCCCTCTGTCTGCCCTTTGAGCTAGCTTTGATTGCATCAGTTATAACGAGACAAATTCGATTCAAATCAGAGATCACATCCTCCAATGTCTCATACAGCGTTAAGCTCGTAGCCAATTCCATTAACCCATTAGCCTCACTCTTACATGCAGGTACTTGGACAATATTTCGATACATCGTCATTACGATTTGATTCAAGCAAACGAGTGCTTGGTTGTAAGGAAGCTCAGATACATAGTCCCTCAATGCATCAATCTCTTTAGTTACGATTTCGTATCGAGAAGACAGCAAGGATTCTAGCAGCACCTTCTCAATCGTAGATGGATAACGAATTCCCTCTGCAGCTTCTTCAGCTTCCTTGTAATAATAGATTTTACCGTCTCCAGTAAAGAACCTGTT
>Ga0182738_1004579_pt1 | contig 15216 bp, 10 predicted proteins | sample eDN5th30CBELigMG_FD_128876 | JGI IMG/M metagenome (GOLD analysis project Ga0182738, IMG submission 128876) | Enriched Miracle-Growth compost microbial communities from Emeryville, California, USA - eDNA 5th pass 30_C BE-Lig MG (version 2)... ... | reverse complement strand
ATCCCCCTGAATTCGACTTTAACCAGTCGATGGCTCCGGGGGAACCCCGTGACTGGACGCCAAATCGTTCGGGGATCGTTCGGCTCGCATGTGATGTGCATGCGCACATGCGCGGATATATTGTGGTCAGTGATTCACCCTGGTTCCAGGTTTGCACGGCCGAGGGGGCGTTTCGTCTGACCGACGTGCCCAAGGGACGGTATACCTTGAAGGTCTGGCATGAGATGGGGGACCCGCTCCAGAAGGATCTGACGGTCGAGGGGGGAGCGAGTGCCCGGCTCGACCTGGGCACCTTGAAAGTGACCGCCCCCGAGTACAAGCCGGTTGCCGGGCAGGTTGCCCCGAACCGCCCCTGGCCCGAGGTGATCGACCGGATCAGCCTGCTGCTGGCCGAGAGCGCCCAACTGGCCAAGCGGCCGGGGGAAGCGAAGAAGGCGCGGCGGCTGGCCGAAGATTCGTACTGGGTGGAATACGAAGGGTCCGACATGGAGGTGGCGGTCCGTAAGTTCCTCGGCTTTGCGCGGAACGGGGGGCTGGAAAGGGAGTTCCTCGGGGTCGCTTCGGCGGTTTCCAAGCTTGCCAAGGGGGAAGGATCGAAGGAGCGGGTGGAAGAGCTTTCGCGCAAGCTGATCCTGAACCTGGTGGCCGCCGCTTCGGATCTCAACAGCAAAGGGGTGCCCGACCGCGAACACGTCTACTCGAGCCAGTCCGGCCTTCGAGAGCAGGCGCCGGTTACTCCTGGCTCGGTGGATCAGCGTGCCTTGCTCATGGACCTGAAGCAAGGGTTGCTCGAGGCGCAGGAACTGGCCGCGCAGGGGGAAGCAGACGAGGCGGCCTCCCTTTTGACCGTCGTCTACCTGACCCGGTTCGAGCCAATCGAACGTGTGCTCTATGCGCGCAAACCGCTTGAGGTCCAGTCGCTTGAGGTCCTGTATGGTAAGCTCCGGGGCGAGGTTGGGGCCGGCTTGAAAGGGGAAGCGCTCAGCGCGAAGGTCGCGGATCTCGAGGATCGCGTGGCGGAAGCTCTTGGTCGCATGGAGCAGCAGCCCGCCGGGTCCTTCGGCGCGGCGTTTACCGGCTCGCTCTTCATCATCCTCCGAGAAGGCATCGAGGTCATTCTCCTACTGACCATGCTGATTGCCCTGGCGGCCAAGACGGGGCAGTCGGCGGCGTTGCGATCGATCCGCTGGGGAGTCGGCCTGGCCGTGGTCGCCAGCCTTCTCACGGCCTGGGGCTTGAACCAACTCGTTAGCTCGGCTCAGTATCGCACGCGTGAGATCGCCGAGGGGTTGGTCATGCTCGCGGCCGCCGGGCTCCTCTTCTACGTGAGCTACTGGTTGATCTCGCAGGTGGAGTCGAAGCGTTGGATCGACTTCATCAAGCGACAGGCCGCTCGAGGGGCCGAGGTCGGTGGGTTTAGCACCCTGGGCGTGGCCGCGTTCCTGGCCGTGTACCGCGAAGGTGCCGAGACCGCGCTCATGTATCAGGCGCTTCTGGGGGGGCATGGTCGTTCGCAGACCGGACTCACGGGCATCCTGGCTGGTATCGGCGTGGGCCTGGTCCTGCTGGCGGTGGTCGCCGTTCTGATTCGGGCCACCAGCGTTCGCTTGCCACTCCGAGCCTTCTTCCAGGTCTCGGGCGTGGCCTTGTTCGCCATGGCGGTGGTTTTCGCCGGCAACGGAATCTTCGAGCTTCAGAACGCCGGGGTGCTCAAGCGGACCGAGGTCACCTGGTTTGGCTCGGGTCTTCCCTTGCTCGGCATCTACCCAACGGTCCAGACGCTCTCGGTTCAGGCCTTGCTGCTCGTGGGGGCGGTGCTTGCCTTCGCCTTCATCGTATTCGGGGCAGAGGAACCACCTGCTTCAGTGGGCCAGCGGAATACGCAGGTTCAGTCTCGCCAAGAAGAAGCTCCAGCATGTGTAGAGTGTCAGGCGAGCGTCTCGCTTGCCCTGAAGGAATCCGAGCCCGAACCCGAACCTTTGGGGAGCCTGGCCCAACGTCGATGAGCGGTCCTCCCGGACAGCCTCGACACTTCGCGGGCCAGCCGTTTTTTCACGCGTTCCTGGATTCGATCAATCCTTCCAGGGGCGAGTGAAAGTGGGTTGTCGCGGTATGCGCGGGAAGCGGCGGGCTCATCTCGAGTTTTGCCAGGTTCCTTATGCGTTTAGGTCTGCACCTGGTGATGGGCGGGTAACTTTCTACCCCATCCTTATGGGTTGCATGTTCTGAGGATACGCTGAAACAACGGGAGAGAAATCAGTGTTGAGACGTTGGGCGGGACCCCTGATCGCCGTGTTGATTATTGGAGGCGTCGGGCTCATTGTTCTGATGAACCTGGACACGAATTCTCTTACCAACCCCAGTCCTTCTTTATCTTCCTCCAAGGCCAGCGCCACTGCCGACGCGGACGCGAATCCCGATGCTCCGACACCTGGGTTGGCCAAGCCCGCCAGCTTTCGCGAATATCCCATCGGCGACCAGGTCGAAAAGAATCAGATCCAGATCGCGGCCGTGTGGCTCCCCGCGATCTTGATGGACGGGATGACCGACCCCGGCAGCGCCGACATGATTCACCTGGAGGCGGATATTCATGCCACGGAAAACAATCCGAATGGTTTTGCCCAGGATGAGTTCGTTCCTTACTTGAAGGTCAAGTACGAGATCTTCCCGAAGGGGAGTGACAAGGCGATCCAAGGGGGGGAGATGATCCCCATGGTCGCGGGTGACGGACTCCACTATGGCGCGAGCCTCGTGATGCCCAAGGCGGGCGAGTACCGCCTGGTCTATCAGATTGAGCCGCCATCGGCCGGAGGCCTGGGACGGCACTCCGACGCCGCGACCGGCGTGGCCCCCTGGTGGGAACCCTTCGAGGTCTCCTTCGACTGGGAATACGAAGGTCCCCCCACGCCCGCCCCAGCCGCGGGGGCAGACGCAAAGTCTTAAGCTTGAAGCGATTTGAAATCTTCGATCGCTGGCTTGCACTCGCTCGTCCGGAATGGTTTGGGCATATCCGCAAACTACCCCGGTTTTCGGCCTGAGAAGGTAAAACCGATTCACTCGCTTGCGCTTCGGGCTTGTATGGGGAAAAGCCCCTCTTCCACGAGCCCGAAGCGCCAGCGAGTGAATGGATTTCATTGTTTATGATGTGAAAGCGGGCTCGTAACCAGGCAGACTCATGGAACGAGAAGAACTCCAGGCGGTGTTCGACCAGAAGTGTGCTTCGGGCTACGATCAGCAGTGGGCGAAGATTTCCCCGCTGCGGGATGCCCTTCATTTGCTGATGGAGGCCGTGCTCGCGGACCTGAGACCTGATGCGCGGATCCTCTGCATTGGCGTGGGAACGGGCTCGGAGTTGCTCTATCTCGCCGAACGGTTCCCAGGCTGGCGTTTCGTTGCCGTGGAGCCGTCGGCGCCGATGCTCGAGGTGTGCCGCCGGAAGGCCGAAGCGAGTGGAGTCGCGGCCCGCTGCGCGTTCCATGAGGGTTACCTCGAATCGCTCCCGCCGGGAGAAGAGTTCGACGCCGCCACATCGCTCCTCGTCTCCCAGTTCATCCTGGATCAGGAGGCACGCTCAGGGTTTTTCCGCGAGATCGCCCTTCGGCTCCGGCGCGGTGGGTGCCTGGTGAACGCGGACCTTTCCTCCGACGCGAGCCCGGCGGTCTACCAAAGCTTGCGCGAGGCCTGGTTCCGGATGATGCGGCGGGCTTCGGATTTAACCCCAGGGGCCATCGAGAAGATGCGCGCGGCGCACGACCGGGACGTGGCCCTACTTCCTCCCGAGCAGGTGAGCCGTCTGATCGCGACCGGTGGATTCGAGACGCCGGTTCAGTTTCTTCAGACGGGCCTGATCCGAGCCTGGTCCGCGAGGCGGGTCTAATTCTCCAGCCGAGGCGACGGCCAGAAGTTACGAACGGGAGGCTGCCTGAATCCCGCGATTTTACACGGCCCCTTGAGAAATTTGATTGACTCGCTGAACAGCGACTGTAGGATTGAAGTAAGTCTGCCCTGCCCCGCGTCGTCCCTGTCGAGACGCTTTGGCCCAAGGTCGGCGCCGATCTGTCGGCACCTCCCGCCTCCCTCTTCCCAACCTCATGGTTTGTGTCTTTGACGTGGCAATTCCCAGGCGCGATTTCGTGCGCTTAGCGGTATCGCGGAGGCCGTCCCCAGCCAAAATCTGGGGTCCTTGTCCTTCCGTCGAGACCGGTTTGGAGTGGCGAGACCATGATCGGGTTTGGAATGATCTGGGCAATGCTGAGCGTGCGAACGATCCTTCTGCTGGTCGGAATCGCGCTGGCGTTGTATGGGCGGTCGGGGGTGTTGCAATCACGCCAGGCCCGGACAATTTTACCTTGGTTGACACCAGCCCGGCGATCGCGGCAAGGGCCCGACTCCACCGAACCCTCGAACCCATCCGTGGCACCTCGCCCGAGGCCAGCGGCCAAGCTGGGACTGGGCGGCGACCGCATGTTCTGGTTTTTCACGATTCTCGCGGCCTCGGCGCTGGCGGCCTGGATCGTGACGCGAACGTTGATCGTGAGCGACTCGGCGTTAACACGCTGATTTGAACTGAGATTCGATTCGATTTGATTCGACCTGTTTACAAACCATCACGCCATTCAATTGATTTTATTTTGCTTTGAAGAAGAGCAAAAGGAGACGAGCTCATGGTGCCTTTCGCATTTATCGGCAGCCTGGGACCGATGGAATTGGCCCTTGTCAGCGGCGCGATGCTGCTGCTGTTCGGCAATCGACTCCCCAGCGTGATGCGCTCACTCGGTAAGAGCGTGGTCGAGTTCAAGAAAGGGGTCGCTGGTATCGAGGACGACCTGGACCAGGCGGTCACTTCCGAGTCGAAGAAGCCCGTTCCGCCTCCTGAAGTCTAATAACAGGCGTTAAAGTCGATTCAGGTTGGATCGGATCAGCAAGGATCGGACCGGTCTTCGTGTCGGATTCGAGTGCTTCCCCTCAGAGATAACACAAGGCGGACTCGTTCGCTTGCGCGAGTTGCCCTCCGCGGTGTCGGACCGGGTGAGCCTGTTCCGGGACTCTCTCCTCAACGTCGGTATACCTTGGGAGTATCGAACGCCATGCTGCCTAATCTCGGGCCGATGGAAATGGTGATGGTGATGGGGGCCGCGGTCCTCCTGTTCGGGAAGCGGCTGCCGGAAGTGGGCCGATCGCTGGGCAAGGGGATTGTGGAGTTCAAGAAGGGGCTGCGAGGATTCGAAGACGGGCTCGATTTCTCTTCCGCGATTTCCTCGCACTCGGTACCTCGGTCCACCGCGACCGACGTGGGGACCCGGCCCGCCGACCCCATCGAGACCACGGTGCCGAAATTTGAAGCGCCCACGGTTGCCTCCTCGGCGCCGGTGGAGCCGGAGCCTCTCGTCTACGAGCCCCAACCCGCCCAGGATTGACGGGGCGTTGGGTTTTGACTGAATCGATCGGCCGAGGTTCCACTTCGGCCGAACGAGGTCGGGTTCTCCAGCCAGGTTCAACAAAAGATCATACCGAGGTTGATGACGTGCCCGAGGTTCCGCTTGCGGCCTCGGCGCGTCGGGCCAGGCGAACCGCCTGCCGAGCCTTCGCCGCCTCGGCAGTCCGGCGGGCTTCCTCCGTGTCCAGCAACAAGGAAGGGACGGCGCGGGGCGTCCCTTGATCGTCAAGCGCGACATAGAGGCCATAGCCCATCGCAACCTTGCGACGTTCGGCTCGGGCGAGTGGTTCGGCGATGATCTCGATCCGAACCTCCAGGGAGCTACGGCCGACATAAGTGACCTCGGCCGTGATCTCCACCCGCTCTCCGACGTACACGGGGCCGAGAAAGGCCATCGAATCAATGGCGGCGGTGGTAATCCGGCCTCCCCCCGCATGGCGAAGCGCGGCGACCGCCCCGCATTCGTCGGCCAGGTGGAGCATGACCCCACCGTGCAAGGTACCGAACGCGTTCGCCTGTCCGGGGTCGGTCAACACGGCCAGCGTGACCCTTGATTCCTCAGCCCGTTTCGCCGTCGCCATTGAACGTGTTCCTTTCGGACTTGCAATTGCCTCGGATTTCACGAGGAAACGCTGATGATCGAGGATGACCTCTTCACGATTCTCGATCCTCTCCTACGTACCCAAGGGGCGATTGCCGAGGAGGGGGAAGAGTATCGAGAGCCGCCCCTGGACGTGATTCGCTATTATCGACGGGGGGTCAAGCTGCACTGGCTTCCCTACCTCGGTCGAGCGTTGAGTGTCGTGGTCGTGGTGCGCCAGCCCATGGACGTGGGGTTGACCGAGCCCGACTATCGCCGGTTCTTGACCCGGCTGGCCATGGCGGTCAATGGTCGCTTTCCACCCTGGAGCAGGCGCGGACCCGGTCCAGCGGTCATCGGCCTGACCACCTTGGTTCTCACACCCGAGCCGATCGGCCCCGAGGATGACGCCATCCTTGGTAAGGTCCTGGGCCACGCGGGCCGGACCCGGGTGGTCCCCTTTGGAGTGCTACGGATCAACCTGGGGCAGGAAGCGCTCAGCTACGCGCTGGCGGCCAGCGAGGACCAGCTCTTCCCCGAGCCCATCCTGCTGGCCGATTCTCTGACCGAACGGCTCCGCCGCTTCGTCCCGTTCATGCCCTTATGAATCGGAAGCGGTCGATGATACGCCCTTCGGACGTATCACCAGCGAGCCCGCGTAAAGGAACCCGCCCAACCTCGCTTCAGCCCTCCAGGAGCCAGAACAGGTGTGGCAGCGCGTGGTCGAACGTGGGATCGACCCGGGAAGCCTGGAGTGCGGCGGCGACGCGTTTCGCTCGCGTCGGCTCGGGGGCGTTGACCACGCGTGGAAGCGTGCAATAGGACGTGGAATTGATCTTGGCGTGGATCTGCGAGGAATCAGGCGTGGGGCGTTCCAGCCGGAACCGTTCCGCGCCCTGAGCATTCGCCGTCGTGAGCGTAATGCCCTGAATCTGAGCCTGGGTTAGCGCGGATCCGCTGTTTTGCGTGGTGATCTCGACCTTGATGGGCCCATTGGGGCCCTGGAACTGCGCTTTCAGCTCGTGGGTTGAGCGCTCTGGAGTGCCGATCGGAGTCCAGTTCAACTGACCGGCGAGCCAGGCGGCGAGCCAGGCGGCCGTGCGCGGGAGTGGCCCGGGGGAGAGGGCGTCGATTCGCACCGAGTCGATCAGGGCGAGGTTTTCCAGGTGCCCGGGCGGGTCGAAGAACTGGGCCACGAGCTCACGCCAGTTCGTCAGGCTGAACCAGGCGGCGTCACGCGTGTGCGTATTGATTTTCGGATCAAGGCCCAGGCGAAGGGCCGCCTGGTTGGTTCCGGGGTCGGGAAGATCCAGGATCATCCGGGAGCATTCGGCTCCCAGGTCGCGGAAGAGCGCCTCGTCGGCCCTCGGGTCTTCGGCCCACCAGAGGACGAAGGGAAGATTGGCCTCAAGCAAGGGGCGGACCGCCCCTGGAAGGAGGTCGGCGGCTTGGGGGCCGCTCAGCAAGAGAATCCGCTCGCTACAGATCTGGGGCGAGCCAGGGGCGGGAATCTGGCAGAGGGCGGAGACCTCGGCGTTGATCTTCCGCTCCGGCCGATCCGTTTTCCGGATGATGATGCTGCGACAAGGATAAAGCGCGGTGACCTCGAACAGGACCGGCTCCAACTCGGCCGCCGAGGTGCTGTGGCCGGCGACGACCAGGTTGGCGAGTACCATCCGAGTGACGTGCGGATTCTCCAGCTCCGGTCCCCCGGCGCGCTCCGCGGACGGCCCCCAGAGCCGGACGAGCTCGGTCTCGACGTCGTGCAGCTCGACGGGAATTCCTTCGCCACTCAGGAAGGCGTCGGAGGAGGTTTCGGCCATCGTTAGGTTCGCCCTTCTTGCAACAAGAGATCGCCCCACAAGGAGGCCAAGTCGGGGGATTGATCCAGGACAGGACCGGACAATCGAACGTTTCCGGGTCGAGGGCCGCTCGTGCGTGCCGAAGAACGAGAGCGGCTTGAACCGACCCGAACCGCGAGACCGAGGCGTTCCGTCGACCCGTTTGGAAAGCCTCAAGTCAAGGGCCAGCCCGCTTTGGTTAAAGCCGGCGCCAGCCCGCCGAGTCGGAATCCATCAGTTGGTCGGCCGCCTCGGGGCCCCAGCTTCCTGCCACATAGGAGGCGGGAGGTGGAGCTTCGGGGCGGGCCCACGCATCCAGAATCGAGTCGCAGAATCGCCAGGCGCTCTCCACCGCGTCGGTCCGGGTATAAAGCGTCGGGTCGCCCAGCATGACATCCAGGAGCAACCGCTCGTAGGCCTCGGGGGGAGCGATGGCGAACGCCGTTCCATACCGGAAGTCCATGCGAACCTCCTGAAGCCGGCGTCTGGAGGCTGGGATCTTCGCCTGAAAAGCGAGGCTCGCCCCTTCGTTCGGCTGGATCCGCAGCACCAGCAGGTTGGAACTCCCCGCATCACTTTCATCGACCTCGAACAACTTGGTCGGTGGCTGGCGGAACTGGATCGCGATTTCCGACGCCCGCTTCGGCAGTCGCTTGCCGGTGCGCAGGTAGAACGGGACCCCCGCCCATCGCCAGTTGTTCAAGGTAGTCCGCAAGGCCACGTAGGTCTCGGTTCGCGAGTCGGGCCGAACCCCTTTTTCTTCCAGGTAGCCGGGGACTTCCTTCCCTTCGATCGAGCCGCTGACGTACTGGCCTCTAACCACGTTCTGGTAGACGTCTCCGGGGCTCCACCTTGGCAAGGCCTCGAGCACCTTCACACGCTCATTGCGCACGGCATCGGCCGACAGGTCGACGGGAGGTTCCATCGCGACCAGGCAGAGGAGCTGCATCAGGTGGTTCTGCACCATGTCGCGCAAGGCGCCTGAGTGGTCGTAGTAGGCCCCTCGATTTCCCGCCATGCCAAGCTCTTCCGAGACGGTGATCTGGACCGACTCGACGTGCCTTCGGTTCCAGATCGGCTCGAAGATCGCGTTACCGAACCGCAGGGCCAGGATGTTCTGAACCGTTTCTTTACCCAGGTAGTGGTCGATCCGGTAAACCTGACTCTCGTCGAGCACGGTCGAGAGTTTTCGGTTCAGCTCTCGGGCGCTCGCCAGGTCGTGTCCGAACGGCTTTTCGATGACCACCCGGCTCCAGGGGGCTTCTTGCCAGCTCGGATAAACCAGGTCGGCCTTGCCGAGCTGCTCGATGATCGTCGCGAAATACTCGGGGGCGACCGCGAGATAAAAGAGCCGGTTTCCACGCGTGCCGTGCGACGCGTCGAGCTCCTTGAGCCGCTCCTTGAGCCGAGCATACGTCTCAGGATCGTCGAAGGTCCCTTGCACCAGGACCAGCCGGGTGGCGAATTGGTCCCACGACTCCTTGACCTGGGAGTCGCCATTGGCGGAGAGCTTCTCCGCCAGGTCCTTACGGAAGTCCTCGTCGGACCAGTCTCTTCGAGCGATACCGACGATCGCGCATTCGGACGGGAGATTGCCCCCTTGCGCCAGGTGATAAAGCGCGGGGACGAGCTTGCGATGCGTCAAGTCTCCGGTCGCGCCAAACAAGACCACCGCGCAAGGGTCGGGCATGCGGGATCTAGGCAAGTTCTGGCGCAACGGGTTAGCGTCGGCCGGGCCGCTCGTGTCGGTCATCCGCAAGGCTCCCGGGGTACAGAGAATCAAAATAAGACGAAGCCACTTGAACTTCGGTGGCGGAATGGCATACGAATCGGTTGAGACCTGGTTCGGTCCGGATCGTTTGTTCAGACGCCGTCCCACGCTCGACCTCGCTCAATCTGGAAAGTGTACGAAGCGAACCCCTCCCCAATCAAGGGAAGCCGCCCCTTCTTCCCAAATCTCTACCTCTCAAAGGCTCTGCTTCTGACCTCTGTCCTTCGCAAACGCTCCTTCATGAAGCTAAAGCAGCAGCCAGGGGCTCTTCACTCCCCTTTCTGACGTCTACTCCTCCCGCGTAGCCACTGGAGGATTTGACGAAATTTCTCCCGTCGGCAAGACCGATTCAGCCACCTTCGGACCTGGTGTCGCCCATTGACATTTGGCTTTCTTTATTCTTTCGCGGTCCTAGACTTAGGGGGAACGAGGCTCCCGCCGAGTGGGAATGGCCGCTCTCGTCGCTGCATCCTCTTCACGTCACGGCGATTTTCTCTCTCGAACCGACGATCACTCGGTCTATGTCTTTAGCCTTGTCGTTTTCCGAGAATTATCAGAAAATTTGAGCCTGATCTATGACAGGTGTCAAGTGACGCGAGGTGTTGCCACGAGGCTCAGCAGAAACCTTTGGAATATGCAGAAAATCAAGGCGCTCTCGGCGGCTGGAGAAGGCTTTAAGGATTTTGATCATGAAACGATTTCTTGCGAGTTTGTACAGAGTTAAAATTAATATAAGGACATTGCTTGTCTTGATTATATTATTGGCCATTGTGATGGCGTTTTATGTGCAAGAACACAGGTCGGTGGCGCAGATGAGGGCACTTCGCTTGGAACTACTTAAAACACAGTTGCTTCTCGGCGCTCACGAGCGAGTTAATCATTTGTTTGAAGGCCGTGGGCTATGTATTTTTAAGGCTGCGGATTCCGCGGAAATACTAAGCGTGGGCCGTGGAGCGGGATATCCTCGCAAGCCCACGGGTATCGTGCTCGGCGAAGTCTTTGTGAAACGCTTCCGCAACGCTGTCCTCGACGCGCGGGATTATGTGTACCAAGATTTAGACGATCTACCAGAGCCGCAAGTTGGGTTTCGGTTTCGAGATGGAGAACTCGCATTTGACATTCTCGTAAGCCTGGAAGGCTCGAGTTCAGTGTCGCCGCACGTAGATCTGTTCATTTGCGAAAATCATGAATCGAGTGGGGCGAGTTATCTTTCAGACGTTTGCCTACCCAGCAAGGCGCTCCATGAACTCCTTGCGTCTGTTCTGCCTCAATATCGCCCCGATCTGAATATTGCTGACTGATTCAATGATTAAAATGGTGACGAAGGAGATCAGTCTAATTTAGTGTTTTTTATATATATGTAAATTTTTTGTGCGTTCTCTGTCTCCCTTGGCGTCCATGTGATCATGGGTTTGAGCGTGGCGTTGAGGGTCGAGGCCGGTTCTCAAGAGGCGGCCGTGAAGGATGTTCTAGCAGCTTGCCAGCTTGACATGGACCTCGGTAGACCGTCTTCAGCATCGGGTCGAGGCGTGATGGACCGTCCAACGGCGAGCCTGATAATATAAACGAGTAGATGCCTTCCGAAGATCAAGGGTGATGGTATCCACTTAATAGCTTGCCTACCGGTAAGGTTGGCGAAATTATCCCGACGGCGGTGGATCCGCGGTTACCCAAAGCCAGGGCCGCGATTCCGCGTGTTTGTATTTGTAATGCATGGATGTGTGGTGTTTGGTTTTGTTGTCTCTGGATCGCAGGAAGTCCGCGATCTCTGTTGGGCTCAGCGAGCTTTTTCCGGTATGCCAGTTTTCTTCCCAGTTCGGATCTGGCAGGTTGGTGTCGAGGAGTTCTTGAACCTGCGAGGCGTGGTACTTCGCCAGCAAACCGAAGGCGATGGAACGCTGCTTCAAGCGGCCACCACCCCACAAGGCCAACGCGAATGTCAACACTAATAGTTGGTATATATGAAGTTTTCTCGTGGCAGCATGTGATTGATTTTATGTGGATTAGGAAATCTTATGCATGAGTAGGCCTTGGTGTTTGTGGGGGTTCTCGGCCATCTCTCCCTTGTTTCTGTTTCGAAGTCGCGAGTAAGAGTTCCCGGCCGGTTTCGGCGGTTATCCATCCCTGACGCTTCCGGCTCTGTAAGGCAACTGGCTTCCCAGGCTGTCAGAGGAGGAAGCGTCAACGACGCTCCGCGCAGGCCCCTTCTCTCGTCTAGTGTCGCTTTTGAAGCTCCATCACCGACTTGTCTTCCTGGTTGATGGGATGTCGCGATCTTCTGGTTTGGGGACTCTCCTCCCTGATTCGCTGGGCGATTCCGGCCAAACCGATGGATGGCAGTCTACCTTGGTGAGCCAAATTCGACACTGAGATTCATCCGGTTGTGTCAACCCAACTCAAGATGTTAGGGTCGCCACCATCATGCGCTCTTGGGAAAAGAACCTTCCCGTACCTCTCTCGAGTTCCCGCGTGGGCGGAGTCCCGGGCTTCGGGACCGTCATAAAGCCTGATTTGATAGAGATTTGAGTGCGAAGTTTTGTGATCAAGGGAGTGTAGGCACACGCCTTGCTATCAACTCGCCTCACCGGTGAGTCCCGAGGTTGGCACGGCGTCGTCCGAAAGATTCACCTTTCAGTTGAGCTTGATCGGATTGGAGGAAGGATTATCCTCGTCCGCCCCTTGAGGCGGGTCTTAACCGTGCCGATTGGTCGGTAATCGTCCGTTTCTGTGTTCGTTATCAAGAGACTGGATTGGTCTTATGCATAATTCTAGGAATATGTGGATTTGCTTGCTTTTCGCGTCTGTTCTCGGATCGTCGGTTGCCCATGCTCAGGTCTCCTCTTCAGACAAGCGACTCGACCGCACGCAGGTCACGGATCCCTCGGTGTCGGACGTCCCTTCCGTTCCAAAGCTCGTGGTCCCCGTGACGGAGCCCGAAGGCTCTAAGTCTGGTCCGTCGGGGGTGAAGTTGACCGCTGCCGCTGCCCCGGCCCCAGATCAAGGGTCGAAGCCCGCCTCCGCTCCCGAATCGAAGGAGCCAAAGGCCGATCAGGCGGACTCGACGAAGAAGGACGTTCCCAGACTGACCGAGTACGCGGGGGTCAATGCGGCGGAGGTCGCTCGTTGGAATGACCGGACGACCCCGCGCAAGATGCTCGAAACTTTTTATTACGCCATCACGGGATACGACCGCTCGCCCAGTTTGATCGTGAATGCGATCGACTGTCTCGACCTCAGCGGGCTTGATCCGGAGATGAGGATCCGGGATGGAGCCCTCCTGGCTCATCAACTCGAGTTCGTTTTGAACCGGCGGGGGATTCCCCTCTATTCGGTTCCGGATCGGCCCGAGGGAAAGACCTTCGTTCTGGTGGAGATTGGTGGTCAGCCGGTCACTTTGACCCGCCAGTCGGATGGCCGTTGGCAGTTCGACAAGCAGACGGTGGGGCGTATTGGCCAACTTCGCGCGCTTTCTCTGGTGGGGGAGCATGAGATCCAGGAGGATCGGGCGAAGATGGCGGAAGGCCGGACCGACCCAACCACCACGATCAGGACATTCGCCGGAGCGGCCATGGGCCGGCGCGATTTCGCGGCGGCCGCGCGCTGCCTCGACCTGCGCGACATCCCGCCCAAGCTGCGTGCCCACGAGGGGGCCCAGTTGGCGAGAAAGCTCGCGTTTGTAATGCAGCGCTGTGGTTTCTTGTTCTCGCAAGAAGTACCCAGCACTCCGGAAGGGTATCGATACGTCTGGCACTCGAATCATCGCGGCCGGATCATGATGGAACGCATCCGTCTCCCTGAGGAGGGGCAGGATGCCTGGCTCTTCACCAAGGGAACTCTGCGTAACCTGGATGGTCTGGTCGAGTCGTTGCGCAAGGTGACACCCGATCCGAGGTACGCGACCATCGGCGTTGTGTTGGGCGAAGATGTGCTTGCGGCGGGAGACGAGGCAAAGGTGCCTCCGCCTGAGGGGGTTCCCATCGCCCTGGGGTCGCCCCGGAAGACTCTGCACACGTTCTTTGAGTCGATGGACGAACTCGAGTTTGATGGCGACCGTTCCCACGACTTGCTCGCTTGCCTGGATCTTGAATCCATTAAGGACGAAGGGAGCACCAGTGCGGGACTGCGGCTGGCCGCGAAGCTCGAGGCGGTTTTGAACCGGCTGAACGTGGACCTGATGTCCGTTCCCGACACCTGGGAGGCCGACCCCTTCGTTCTGGGGCGAGAGGGAGAATGGCAGGTCACCCTGGCCCGAGGCAAGGACAAGGCCTGGCGGTTCGATCGCGAGACCGTCTCACGTATTCCGGACCTGTTCGATCGGCTCAGCCCCGATGAGAAGACCGCCCGAGAGCGGCGGTCGAACTTTCATTCCGCCCAACAGGTGATGAGAACCCTTCTTCACGCCGTGGATGCGGGCGATCTCGACCTGGCTTCTCGCTGCCTGGATCTGGACGGGATCTCGCAGGCGGCCCGGGATGAGCTCGGACCGGTCCTCGCTTACAAACTGAAGTATGTACTGGATCGGATTGGACGGGTGCCGGTTGAAGAGCTTCCCTCCGATCCCGAGGGGCCGCGGTACTATTATTTCCGAGGTCACCTGGGGCGGATCGACCTGGTCAGGCGGTCGGACACCACTCGAAAAGGTGACTGGCAGTTCTCCCGCGAGACGGTGTCGCGGATCGAGCCCATGTTTCGCGCCGTGGTGGGTCGGCCCATTGATGGTTCGCTATCACAAGCAAGAGCTGCTCAGACGGCACAGTCCGTTCCCAAGTGGCAGATCGTTCCTTCGCTCTGGATTCGCGATCAACTTCCTGAATGGCTTGTAATTCCTCTGCCGGGCCTGGATCTCTACCAGTGGATGGGAATCGTGATCGCCCTGGGGGTGAGTGGCCTCTTCTCCTGGCTTGGACTTCGCTTGATCGAGTGGGTGATGTGCGCGATCCTACGCTGGAGTGGTTTCGTGATCGAAAGCAGCTTGATCGCATCCAAGCTCCGCCCGATCGCGTTTCAGCTTGGGTTGTTCTTCTTGATCCAGCAACTTCGCCTACTCGACCTTCCCACCTTCGTGGTCGGCATCACCACCCCGGTTTTGATGGTTGTCTGGTTCGGTCTGATGGCATGGACCGGGCTTCGCCTGATCGACCTGGGCATGATTCTCTACGCCCGGAGCGAGCGTTTGCACGATCGCCGTAGCCTTAGCGACATGATCGTGCCGACGGCCGCCAACGGAATGAAGCTGGCGGTGCTGATCGTCGCCGTCTCGTGTCAGGTTTACCTGCTCGGAAGCCGAGAAACACTGACTCAACTGCTGGCCGGGCTCGGTTTGGTCGGTTTGGCCGCTTCGCTCGCCGCGCAGGACACGCTGAAGAACTTCTTCGGCACGTTGCTCCTGATTGGTGAGCACCCGTTCCGGATCGGTGAGCACGTGGCGGTTAATAGCGTTGAGGGGATTGTCGAGAGTGTCGGGTTCCGTTCCACGCGAATCCGTACGTTCGAGGACTCGTTGCTGACGATCCCGAACTCGGTGATGGCCTCGGCCCTGATCGACAACCGAGGGGCACGGACTTGCCGGCGCTATCGCACGATCATT
>Ga0182738_1004578_pt1 | contig 15222 bp, 16 predicted proteins | sample eDN5th30CBELigMG_FD_128876 | JGI IMG/M metagenome (GOLD analysis project Ga0182738, IMG submission 128876) | Enriched Miracle-Growth compost microbial communities from Emeryville, California, USA - eDNA 5th pass 30_C BE-Lig MG (version 2)... ... | reverse complement strand
CGCCATATCGATTCTTACTACTTCACCTTCCACATTCGCTTTATCCTCAATGGGTATGGAATGTTCATCGATGGATACGGTTTCGCGCTTTTTACGGCAATGATCAATGCAGATATTTGTCACAATGCGCTGCACCCATGTGGTGAATTTCGCCTTTTCTTGATAGGTATTGATTTTATTGTAAATACGAATTAAGGCCTCTTGTGAGGCATCCATAGCATCCTGTTCATTTTTCAAAATATAAAATGCGGTTTGGTAGACCGATTTTTCTATATTGCGCAATATTAGAATTAAGGCGTCGCGATCGCCTGCTTGCGCCTCTCTGATCAGATCCGGCTCAATCACTAAGGTTCCCCCCTTACTATTTTATTGACGTATTACATACTTTTTAGGTTGCAGTTGACTAGAAACAACTAATTCTCTTTTTTTTATCTCAATTATAATTGCTCCGTTTTGGTCCGTCCTTTCGATATGACTACCAATGGATGCTAATCTTTCTAAAGGTTCGAGATGTGGATGACCAAAGCGATTCTTCCTCCCCACGGAAATAACCGAAATTGTTGGATGAACTTGTTTAACCCAGTCATCCGTTGTCGATGTTTGGCTTCCGTGGTGTGCCACTTTCAACACATCTACCTTTTCTATTATATAGGGCAATATACTGTTTTCACCTTCGGCTTCTAGATCCCCCGTAAATAATAGACGAAAGCCCCATGCTTCCAACAAAAAAACAATCGAATTATTATTATCAGAAGTAAGATGGTGATTTGGATTAGGATTTAAAATCGTCCACACCACATTCTTGTTATCGGACCACCGAAGCCCTTTATACACCTTATGTATAGGGATTTCTTTCCTTTCTATCAATTTAAATAAATCTTCTTCTTCCTGACTGCTTGGAGGCACCCCATTAACAAGGATGGACCTCACCCTAACAGCCTGTATAATGGATGACAAGCCACCGATATGATCCAAATCCCCGTGAGTTACGATCATTTGTTCAATTTGGTTGATGCCTTTCGATTTAAGGAAGGGAATGATTATGTTTTGACCCGCATCAAAAGGTTTCTCCTTTTTCTGCCAGGTTTGTCTTGGTCTTATTGCAGCACCGCCACCATCAATTAAATAAACTTTTCGATTAGGCAATTCTACCACGATTGCATCACCTTGTCCCACATCGAGAATCGTGACAATCACTTTTTGCTGGTTAATAGGAAATCCAATCCACTGAAAAGCAAACAAGAGAATTAAGCAAACCCACCAAATTTTCACCCTCCCCTTCATTATCCACAAACGGTTTAGCAGAACAAAGTAATAAATAACCAGCCATAAAAAGGAAGGTTTTTCAATATAGAGATTCGCCCACGCAAAACTACTCCATTTCTCCACCAAATGATTAATAAGATACCACAATTCCGCCAGGCCTCTTGTCATTAAATAAGCAAATCCAGGATGAATAAGTCCGACAACCAAGGCAGCAAAACCAAACGGGATAATCACTAGCGAAAAAAACGGAACGAGAAAAAAATTAGCCAATGGTGACAAAAGGGAAAATTGGGAAAAATAGTAGAGTAAAACAGGTAAGGAAAATAATTGAGCAATCATTGTCACACAAATCATAAGTCGAATGGGAACTTTTACAGTGGAAGGGTGGGGATTAAAAATGGGCACAAAGACTATTAAGCCCCAGGTGACGATAAATGATAATTGAAATCCAATATCCCATAGTTGATACGGATTATATATAAGCATACCCAAAAGGGCAGCACCCCAAATATTTAGACCATCTACTGGTTTTCGCAGAAAATTCCCTAGCAAAAAGATGACAGCCATAATCCCTGAACGGACAATCGATGGGGATGCCCCGGCGAGCAATACATAAAGGGGGATAAATATGCAAGTTAAAAGGAGCGAGATTTCCCTTGTTAGGCCAATGAAACGGAAAGAAGCCAAAACCCCTCCACTGAGAATAGTCATGTGTAAACCGGAGATAGCTAAAATATGTAGCAGTCCAAGGATGGAATAGGCATCGATTAAACTTGGATCGATATCATCTCGGTTGCCAAGCAAGATCCCTTTCACAAGGGGCGCAATATTCTCCGGGAATGCCTGTTCAACGGAGTGGGATAGGTAGGTTTGCATCGAAGAAAGGAGGGTATCTAATTGAAAAGGGGATGGGTCTTTAATGACTTGAGGAATGAAGGTAGATTGGATAATCCAATGGATTCGTTGATGATTTAAATATGTCTTATAATCAAAAGCATTAGGATTTCGGGCGGCCTCAGGGGCTATCAATTTCCCCTTTACACTAACGAAACTTCCTCTTTTTAAATAATTCACCGTTTCCTGTTGCTGTTTTGATTGGAGATAAATCTGACTGATGACTATTTCATCTGCTGGGTGTTGGTCAAACTCGGTCAAATGAAGCTTAAAAGTCAAAAGATTACCATCAACCTTTGGATCAGACTGAATTACCCCTGCCATTTGCACTGTTTTTCTGTTATCAATAAGGGTTGTATCATTCAGTGTATCAATCAAACCATAATAACTTGTCCCTAGCACCAAAAAGAGGGATAGAAGAATACATTCCGAAAAGCTGTGACGTTGAATAAACATCCAGATCACTGGAAAAAGCAAAATAAGAAGATATCGGAAGGGATCATCTATTAAAAAGAAGTGATCGAAAAAGATCCCCCCGGTAAACATCAAGGATACCCAATAAATAGGCCTTCTTGCCATCCATTCATTTTTTATCGGAATATACTCATCCCTCCTTTTGATTCACAGTGAGCGTTGATCCCATACCCACACTTTATCTTTTTCTTTTATGTAGGGCAATATCAAATCTCAAATAGTTTCACTAATTTCATCCTGTTTATTATTTTCTGAATTATTACTACCCTTCTTCGCCTGCCATTTTCCAACAACAATCACCAGAACAGTTGTCGCAATTGGAATAATGACACCAGCACCTGGGAAAACTTCATGCAAAAATTGACCAAGCCCTTTATCACCTAGGGCCATTTCCCCAGCTGTATACCCCAATAACCCTGCACCACCCAAAATAATGATTGGAAAGCGGTTCATCAATTTCATCAGGAGTTGACTACCCCAAATAATCAATGGGATACTTAAAGCCAATCCGATGGCTATCAATAGTATACTGCCATTTGCGGCACCTGCTACTGCCACCACATTATCGAGGCTCATAATCAAATCGGCAAAAATAATGGTTTTGATGGCTTCCTTTAAATTCGCCCCACTCTTCAGGGATTCTTCTCCCTCTTCTCCTTTTAAAAGCTTGATAGCAATCCAGATCAGGAGCAAGCCTCCAACCACTTGCAGATATGGGATTTTCAGTAGCCATACAGCCATAAAGGTTAATATAACGCGTAATCCAATAGCCCCACCGCTTCCCCATAATATCGCTTTCTTTTGCTGTTCAATCGGAAGATTCCGACTGGCTAAGGCAATGACCACGGCATTATCCCCGCTTAAAACAATGTTGATTAAAATGATCTTAATGAGTCCTACAAAAAATTCGTCCATGTAACGCCTCCCTAAAAATTTAAAAATAAAAAGACCTCAGCATAACTTCAACAGAAACACAAGGATTCTGTTGAAGTTAAGCAAAGGTCTCGCATAGCACAAGTACTTACAAAGCCGGGAATCAAATTCCGTAATGACGACTTTGTATCAAGAATAAAGATATTCTTGCAGCTACTCCCCTTTACTGGAGAAGAGAAAATCGGCCCAATTCAGCCGATCTCAAGGTTGATAAAAAGAGTATACCATCAAATTTCGAAAATTAAAATAAGAAAAGTAAAACTGTGTGCAGTCCTCTTAGTAAAAATTCAGAGATCCAGCTAAAAACAAAGAAAGCAGCTATGGGAGATATATCGATCATCCCAATGGGCGGAATGAAGCGCCGGAAAACAGCTAAATACGGTTCCGTTATCTTATATAAGAATTCTGCAATTTTGTTTTCCTGAAGCTGTGGCAGCCAAGATAAAAGAATTCTCCCGATCAATGCAAAGTAATACAGGCGAATTAAATAAGATGCACCTACCATAATCGTACCAACAATGGATTCTGTCAAAGCCAAATCCTCCGTTTGCTTGTATTTTCCTATCATTATACTTTCTTTGCCAAAAAAACAAAAGGGTGCCTTTAATCAATAACCTGCGTATCATCCGTTCCTTGAGGGGGGTGGTAATCTTCTAAGCCACGAAAGATAATTCCCTTTTGTCCTAGCAATTGCTGAACCTTGGCATGATCCTTCCGGTAAGGACGGTGATAAACGATCTCTCCAACTCCACTGTTAGCCAGTAAATTGGCACAAGTCCAGCAAGGTTCGTCTGTTACATAAACAGTGGCACCTTCTCGATCTTCACGGTCCGTGAACAACAGCAAGTTTTGTTCAGCATGAATGGTACGAATACATCTCGTCTTTTTCACCAATTGTCCATTCTCTTCCTCGTAGTTTTCAACAAGCATACATCCTTCTTCGTAGCAGTCTGCCACACCCATTGGTGCCCCGTTGTAGGAGGTTCCCAACAGCTTTTTGTTTTTGCAAAGTACAGCGCCAACATGGCGTCTCCTACAGGTTGCTCTTGTAGAAGCCATATAGGCAATGTCCATGAAATACAGGTCCCACGATTTCCTCATCCGTTCCATTCCCTCCTATGCTAATACATTGATTATAGCGATAAACCATGTTAAAGTGGAGTCTGTACTTATTTTTTCTTACTAAAGGAGCTTTTTTATGTGCGGATTTGTCGCTCTTTATAACATAAAAAATCATCCGGTATCCTCCGAGCATTTAAAAGAAATGACCGATGTGATTACACATAGGGGGCCGGATGACAGCGGATTTTTTACTGATTGTCAGATTGGTTTGGGTTTTAGACGGCTTAGTATTATTGACTTAGAAGGTGGAAAACAACCACTTTGCAATGAGGATGAAGATATTTGGATTGCCTTTAATGGTGAAATTTATAACTATCAGGAGTTGCAAACCTGGTTAAAAGACCGTGGACACCAATTTAAAACAGAGTCGGATACAGAAACGATTGTACATTTATATGAAGAAGTCGGTTTTGACTGTCCGAAGCATCTACGTGGAATGTTTGCCTTTATGATTTGGGATCGAAAAAAGCAGCTTTTCTTCGGGGCACGGGACCACTTTGGCATCAAGCCTTTTTATTGGACAGAAACGGATGAGTATTTTGCTTTCGGTTCTGAAATCAAAAGCTTACTTAAGGTGAATGGGGTACAAAAAAAGGTAAATCCCACCTCTCTTTATCACTACTTAACCTTCCAGTATGTTCCAGACCCCGAAACCATGTTCGATGGAATTCATAAATTACCACCAGCTCATCACGTTATTATTAAAGATGGAAAATTAACGATTGAGCCCTATTGGAAGGTGGAATTCACCCCAGAGGAAAAGCCTTTCTCTTATTTTGTTGATGGTACAAGGCAAATATTAGAAGAGTCGGTTCTAAAGCATCGGGTTAGTGATGTACCGCGCGGCGCCTTTTTATCAAGTGGGATTGATTCCAGCAGTATCGTAGCATTGCTTCGCCTGCATGAAGAGGTGAAAACCTTCACCGTTGGTTTCGATATCCCAGGATATAGTGAATTGGATATCGCCCGAGACACAAGTAAGTTTTTGAAAACCGATCATCATGAGGTGAAGATTTCGGCACAGCGCTATCTTCAAGAACTCCCACGGTTAATCTGGCATCAAGACGAACCAGTTGCTGATCCGTCTGCGATTGCGTTGTATTTTGTAGCTGAATTAGCCAGTCAATATGTTACTGTTGTGCTGTCCGGGGAAGGAGCAGATGAATTCTTTGGGGGATATAATATTTATCGTGAGCCACATTCCTTGCGAATGTTTTCATCCCTACCCGGCGGTTTAAAAACGGCTTTAAGACAAGTGGCTGGTGTCCTCCCAGATGGTGTGAAAGGAAAAAGCTTTCTTATCCGAGGATCAAAATCTGTAGAAGAACGATTCTTTGGGAATGCCCTGATTTTCTCGGAAGAGCTTAAACAAAAGGTGACTATGAGTGACCTTGCTGCTGACCCAGCCTATGTTAGCCCACTTAAGATTACTTCCGAGATCTACAAGGGTGCTGCAGGTTATGATGATGTGACAAAAATGCAGTACCTTGATATTCACAGCTGGTTGCGTGGCAATATTTTGATGAAGGCAGACAAGATGACGATGGCCAATTCGCTTGAACTGCGGGTACCATTCGTCGATCCAAAGGTTTTTGAATTTGCCGCTAAAATTCCTACAAAATACAAAATAGCTGAGGGTACAACCAAATATGTACTGCGAGAAGCGATGAAAGATTTGCTTCCACCTCAGATTAAATCCCGCAAAAAACTTGGTTTCCCCGTACCGACTCGGGTATGGCTGCGTGGTGAATTCTACTCCTGGGCGAAGGAATTGATTTATAGCGCAGAGGTAGATGAATATATCAATAAGGCCTATGTCTTATACATGCTTGATGAACATAAAGAAGGAAAGGCAGACTACAGCAGAAGAATTTGGACCATCCTCATTTTCATGCTGTGGCATCAAATTTTTATTGAAGAAAAGTATTGCTTTGGGCCCTTTGTGAGCCCGTATATAGATACTAGGCGAAAGAACCTAGATTCTTTTCGAGTAGGATAATGAAGAGAATTGGTGGCTGGCCGGGTGAAAGTACATTCAGCAAGCTTTTATTTTAACTCATTATCATCCTAGGTATATTGATCGGATCTGTTCGGCTGATCTTTCCATGTGTGTGGAGGCCTCGTCACTTGGATATGAGTCATTCGGGGGCTTTTCGGACTGAAATGGGACCTGTTTCGAGACTGCATGACCCACTTTTTCTCCCAACCTGTCTCCATCAGTCCAGATTTGAGACTGCATGAACGACTTTTTCCAGGAACCTGTCTCAATTAGAATTACTTATTAAAAATGCCAGAAGAGGCTAGCCACACCCATGTGTGAATAGCCTCTTCTTTAAATTTATTTCTGGCTAGCCTTCAAGGCCTGATCCAAATCATATAAGATATCGTCGATTGTCTCTAAACCAATCGATAAGCGAATAAGATCAGGGGTTACTCCTGCCTTCTTCTGCGCTTCTTCATCCAATTGCTGGTGTGTTGTACTTGCAGGATGGATCACTAGTGATTTCGCATCCCCGACGTTGGCTACATGAGAGAATAACTCTAAGCTGTTGATAAACTTCTTCCCTTCCTCTACCCCGCCTTTAATCCCGAAGGTAAAGATCGCGCCAGCGCCCAAAGGCAAGTACTTCTTCGCCAATTGGTGATAGCGATTTTCTTCTAGTCCGGGATAATTAACCCAAGATACAAGTTCATGATGTTGCAGGAATTCTGCGACCTTCTGTGTGTTTTCTACATGGCGCTGCATGCGGAGTGGCAAGGTCTCCAACCCTTGAATAAAGAGGAATGAATTAAATGGTGCAACGGCCGCACCAATGTCACGCAGAAGCGTTACTCTCGCCTTAATAATATACGCCAATGGTCCAACAGCCTTTGTATAGACGATTCCATGGTAGCTAGGATCTGGTTCGCTTAAACCGGGGAATTTTCCATTGTTCCAATCAAATTTACCGGAATCGACAATTACACCACCAATGGCAGTTCCATGTCCATTAATAAACTTGGTTGCGGAATGAACGACGATATCTGCTCCGAATTCAATCGGACGGCATAAATAAGGAGTGGCAAAGGTATTGTCCACGATTAATGGTACTCCGTTTTCGTGGGCAATATCTGCGATCGTTTCAATGTCAGCAACGTTGATTTGCGGGTTTCCAATAGATTCAATATAGAATGCCTTTGTCTTGTCACTCACTTTATCACGGAATTGCTGTGGGTCATCTACATCGACAAAGTGAATTTTAATACCTAATTTTGGAAGGGTATGAGCAAAAAGGGCATAAGTTCCACCATAAAGGCTGCTGGAAGCAATAATCTCATCCCCTGCACCAGCAATGTTCAACAAAGCGTAAGTAATAGCTGCCTGTCCTGAAGCCGTTGCTAGGGCCCCAACTCCTCCTTCTAACTGCGCGATCCGCTGTTCAAAGACATCTTGGGTTGGATTCATAATTCGCGTATAGATATTCCCGGGCTCCGCCAGGGAGAATAGGTTAGCTGCATGATCGGTATCATTGAAGGTAAAGGATGATGTTTGGTAAATCGGTACAGCGCGGGAATTTGTTTCGGAATCTGGTTTTTGTCCAGCATGTACAGCAAGCGTATCAAATCCTAATTTTCTTTCAGTGGTCATTGTTATTCCTCCCTTTAGTAATAAGTTTCTCCTAAACCTTAACAAAAATAAAAACCTCTTCCAGATGAAGAGGTCGTGTTCCGATTCTACACAATCTCTCTCATCTTTCAGAACCATCGTTCTGCTGGATTTAGCACCTTGCAGCATCGCTGCCGGTTGCCGGGCTTCATCGGGCCAGTCCCTCTACCACTCTTGATAAGAGAATACTATGAAATTGTCTAAATTAATTATAAAATTGACCATAGATTCTGTCAACACAAATTTACCACTCTATCTGATCCGTATATGATCTTTTAGCTGTTGAAATATTTTCTCTCCAATCCCCGGAACTTCCTTTAATCCCTCCAACTCCTGAAAACCCCCATGGGTTTCTCGATATTCAACAATGGCCTTGGCTTTGGCTGGTCCAATCCCTGGCAAGCTGTCAAACTCCTCCTCAGTTGCTGTATTAAGATGTACCCGTTGATTATCTTCTCGCTGTCCTTGCATCCCCTTAACATTAGAATTCGGAACCTCTTCACCTTTTTTCGGCACATAAATCATTTCACCGTCTTGGACCGTCTGTGCTAAATTAACCAGCCTTTCCTCTGCATCCGGTAAAAGCCCTCCAGCCATTTCAAGCAAATGATGAACCCTAGAGTCTTCCGGCAGTTGATAGACCCCTGGCTTCTTCACAGCCCCTTTCAGGTCAACCCAAATTTCATGGTTTTCCGGTTTGTCCTCTGCCCTCTCTTCTTTGTGACTAGAATCGAGTTCAATCATCTCAAAAGACTTTTCGTCCTCTCCTTCAGTATCCTCACGAACCGAAAACTGATAAAATACCATACTAACAATCAAAATGAGACAGGCAATACCAATATAAAAGAGATTTTTTTCTCTTTGGGTCCAGTTAAAGTTCATGCCATCCATCCTTCCATAGCTTGTCTTCCAACGACCATTTACATATAATCTAAGAATACGAGTTTAGAGAAAAAATGAGGTGTCTATCGTGAGTGTACATGAGGAAATTTCTAAAAAGGCGAATAAAACGTGGGATATGATTCAAAAATACAGAAAATTGGATGAAAAACGGGAAGCAGAAATTGAGAAGGTCATTCGGCAATGCCAAAACAAAGAGGATTTTTCATTGGATCAAATTAATAAAATTACAGAGGAGATCAATTCATTTGCAACAGACCATCATCTCCCTACTCGAAAATTTGTTACCAAGCAAATGGTACAAGAAGCTGCACAGCGAAGTTAATCTCTGATAATTTATCGTCGGTTCCCGTTTTTAATGTATGGATTCCCGCCCTCCATCATACATATAGGAATAAAGATTGATCGGGGGGGATTTCCATGCAAGTAGGCTTTATTGGTACGGGGAGTATGGGAAGCATTCTTCTTGAAGCGTTTATTTCAGAAAAGGCCCTAAAACCAGATCAAATTACGGCTAGTAATCGTTCCCGTGAAAAGGTAAAGCGATTATGTGAGAAATACCCTGGTTTAATCGGTGCCGATAATAACATCCAAGTGGTAAAAAACAGTCAACTTATTTTCATTTGTGTAAAACCTTTAGAATTCAGGACTGTGATCGAACAGATTAAACCTTGGATTGAAAAGGATCATCTCATCGTGTCTATAACTAGTCCCATTCTCTTGGAAACTTTAGAGGAACAACTTCCTTGCAAAATAGCTAAAATTATCCCAAGCATCACCAACTTGGTAGGTGCAGGAGCATCATTAATGATGTTTGGCAGTCGAATACCCCCTGAAGATCGTGACTATTTAGGAAAACTATTTGCAAAAATAAGTAGACCAATTGAAATTAAAGAACAATTTACTCGGGTGTCTTCTGATATCGTCAGTTGCGGTCCGGCTTTTCTTAGCTTTCTCCTCCAACGATTTATCAGTGCAGCTGTAGAGGAAACAGGGATCAGCCAAGAAGATGCCACCTTCTTAACAACCGAAATGATTATTGGATTTGCCAAACTCATTTCGGAAGGTCCTTTCGATCTTGCTACTCTCCAACAGCGGGTAGTTGTCCCTGGCGGGGTTACTGGTGCGGGTCTAATGGCATTGGGGAATATCGGAGATACCTTTAATCAAATGTACCATAATACTCATGAAAAGTATCGCACAGATTTAAGAGAAGTGGAAGTCATGTTTGAAAAATAACACGTGAAAAAAGAGGGCTATATGCCCTCTTTTTTCATTCACCGATAACCTCTTTGGCGGAACTTTTAAGTTCATCAGAGACTTGCAAACCAAATGCTTTAGCAGACTCAAGATTGATCGTGAGATCTGCCTCTTTTGTTACTTCCACAGGGTTAGCACTGGTTGCCTCACCATTCAGGATACGTGCGGCCATTTCCCCAGTTTGGTAACCCATTTTATAATAATCAATTCCATAAGTGGCTACCGCACCACGTTTCACAGAATCTGTATCAGATGCAAACACAGGTAACTTCGCTTTCAAAGCTGTTGTAACGACACCTTCCATTGCTGAGACGACTGTATTATCAACGGGAACAAGGATTGCATCCACCTTTCCGGCCAACGCCTCTGCACCAGATTGAACCTCGGAAGCCTTTGTAATACCTACCTTCACCACTTCAATATTACGTTCCTTCGCGGAATCCTCAATATCTTTCACTTGAACTTCGGAATTCACTTCACTGCTGCTATAAATAACACCGATTTTTTTCACATCGGGAATAAATTTCTTAATTAAATCCACTTGCATGGACATTGGCAACTGATCAGAGGTTCCGGTAATATTATCGCCCGGTTTATCCAATGTCTCGACTAGTCCTGCAGCTACAGGATCTGTTACAGTTGCAAAAACGATTGGGATATCCTTCGTTGCCTTCGCTGCTGCCTGAGCAGTCGGAGTTGCGATCGCAACAATCATATCCTTCTGATCTGCAGTAAATTTCTGCGCTATCGAAATGGCGTTGTTCATATCCCCTTGTGCGTTTTGCAGATCAACTTTTAGGTTTTCTCCGTCTTTAAACCCTTTGTCTGCCAATGCATCGACAATTCCCTTACGAACTGAATCCAAAGCTGGATGCTCAACAATCTGGGTGATTCCTAAGGAAATGGTTTTCTGTTCTTCCTGTTTTGCGGGCGTTCCCTGTACTGCTACTTCCTGGGATGTGCTTGCTTGCTGCTCGGCAACACCGCTGCACCCAACCCCAACGAACATAGTTAATAACAATGCCAAACTTGCCTGAATCGCTCTTCTCAACTGTCTCTCCTCCTGATTCATCTCATCTCAACTTTATGTGTAATTCTCGACTTTAAATTAATTATACACAAAAAATTTATTTGGTCTAGCACTTTTGTCACAAATAAATTTCTTATCTGCAGATAATACAGTTAAAAGGAAGGGAGGTAACATGCTCATGATTCAACTGGTATTAAAAAGGGATGCGATGAACTCGATGTATTTTGATGATATCAATGGGGGGAGATCGTCATTTACGAATGATCTACAAGGAATGACTGCTTCGCTTTCTGCAGAGGAATTTGATGGATTTATGAAATCCAACAACCTGATTGTTTACCATAATACCATTAAAGGCTATGAAACCGGTGAAGTCTACGGTGAATTCATACCTGAATAGGATGTACTAAAAATCCGCTTTTCCCCTACTTTCTTTTTCTTAACCGTCGAATAAGATATAGCAGGTGATGGCTCGATGACCCTGCTATGTCAAGTTTCGTACAAAAAAGAAAAGGCTGCTCATCTGTTGGGAAAAAAAATACGAGAACGCATCGATCGGCATGGAACCTATTCCACGCTGATTGTCTTCTGCATAGGAACAGACCGCTGCACGGGTGATTCGCTTGGGCCACTTGTAGGGACTTATTTAAGCCAAGGGAACTTAAACAATTTTCAAGTATGGGGAACCTTGAAAAGTCCAGTACATGCGCTAAACCTTCGAACTGCTCTGCAAAACCTCCAGCAACTTCCTAACCCCCTTGTTATTTCTGTTGATGCTTGCCTTGGACAGAAATCCCAAATTGGGGAAATACAACTAGTGGATGGTCCGTTAAAACCAGGGATGGGGGTTAAAAAGATCTTGCCGGAAGTAGGTCATTTTCATATTAAAGGAATTGTAAACGAGAGCGGATTTTTAGAAACAATGATGCTACAAAATACACGTTTATATACCGTTATGCAGATGGCTGAGATGATTTCACAAGCTATTATAAACGGGGTTAGATAAGAGACCAGCCCCTTAAATAGGAGGGAGTTCCCCCTAAATAACCAAGAAAATAGTGGAATAGACTGGGGACTTTCTAATGAAGTTGCTAACAAATGGGATTAAGGGGAAATTTCCTCCCCTTTTTTCTTTGTGACGATGTTTTATCCACGCTTCACTGCAGCAAAAAATAGTCTTTGACTCGTTTCTTGTGGTGGTTCATCGGTAAAATCTGCAGTACATGTAATATTTTCAAATCCCGCTTTTTGAAGCCAATTTTCTATTTCGTCTGCCTTGTATCCCCTCTGCTGATGAACCTCCTCAAATCGTTTATAATGGCTGCCTTCCCTAACAAAAAAAGTTAATTCATGGACTACCTGTTGACCGCCATCCCAATCACATTGCCAAATATAGGAGATATCCGGATCTGCCAATGCAAAGGTTTGATCTCCGTAAAACTCTTTAATTTTGTATACTGAGTGAACATCGAATAAAAACACCCCTCCAGGTTTTAGGGCTTGCCAAACCTGCCGAAAGGTATGCTCCACATCCAAAGGGTCAGTCAAATAAGATAATGAATCACAAAAACAAACCACTACATCTACCGGGGAAGTGACGATGAACTCCCTCATATCCTGGCATAGTAGCTGAACATAGACACCAGATTGACCGGCCTTGTCAAAAGTAATAGCAAGCATATCTTCGGAAAGATCGATGCTGGTGACATCGTACCCCCTTTTTGCCAACTTGATCGAGAGGGTCCCTGTACCACAAGCTAAATCAATCACTTCATGTGCACTTCCCCCATAAAGCTCTATTGTCTTTGTAAAATACTCCATCCACTTGTCATACGGAGCATCTTCCATTAAGCGATCATAAATCAGGGCAAGTGATTGATAACTACTGGAGTTGGACGACACGCGCATCTCCCCAAATCCGTTCAATATTATAGTATTCTCGTTCATCCTTATGGAAAATGTGTACAATCACGTCTCCAAGATCCATGAGCACCCAGCGTGCTTCATCATAGCCCTCAATACCTTTAATATCGATCCCTGCTTCCCCCATTTGTTTCCTTAGTTCAGAAGCGATCGCTTGTACCTGTGTGGCCGAGTTGCCGTGACAAATGACAAAGTAGTCTGCAATAACGGACAATCCATGGATATCTAAAATCACTACATTTCCTGCTTTTTTGTCTTCCGCAATCGCGGCTGATTTTTGGGCAATTTCTAAAATCGTCACTTTTGTTCTGCCTCCTATCGGGTTTCCTGCAGTTCAGCAAGTATTCCGTTGTATGCCTCCACTGTTAAAGGATAGATCCTCTTATTTTGCTTTACCAAAAACATAAGGGTATTGCCAAGCGCTTTGGCTAACGCCTCATTCAAGTTTCGCCGGGCTAATTCCCTTATTTCTTCTACCCCGGGGAATTGCCTGCCGGGTTCAATATAATCTGCTAACCATAAAATTTTATCCAATAATGTCATGTTTTTCCGGCCAGAAGTATGGTAACGAATGGCATCCAATACCATAGAGTTCGTAACCCCAAGATCCCGTTCAACAATATAAGCACCTACAGGGGCATGCCACAGCTCCTTATCATAACGTAAAAGTTCGGAGGGGATCGATTCTTCCTTCTGAATGATTTCCGCCATCTTCGCACGTTCCCAAAACTTACAGTAGTCATGAAGGATCCCTGCAAGATCAGCTTCTTTTGGATCTGCACCATACTGCTTTGCCAAAGCTTCCGCCGCCTGGGCAACGCCTAAAGTATGGATGAAGCGATGTTCGGTCATTTGTTCACGGACTTGTTGGATTAAATTTTCTCGATCAAATGTCATACAAATGATTCTCCTCGATGTACTTTTCCACTTCATCAGGCACCATAAAGCGAATGGATTGTCCATTCTTTAGGTATGTCCGAATGAGCGTCGATGAAATTTCTGTCTGCGGCATCGGAACCATTTTTACATATTTTTTAGCCCATTCATTATCCGGTTGGTAGCCAGGCCGATGAACGCCAACAAATTTCACCAAATTGACCAGTTGGTCAATTTTATGCCATTTAGGCAGGTAATCAATCATATCCCCTCCAATGATAAAGTAGAAATCAACATTCGGATACAAGTTTTTTATCTCTTTCATCGTTTCAATCGTGTAGGATGGGCCTGGCCGATTTAGTTCATAAGGAAAGGCATGGAAATAGGAAGTCGACTGAATAGCAAGTTCGACCATTTTCAATCGATGGACGGCTTCTGTTACATGCTTGCCTTCCTTATGGGGTGGAATATGAGCAGGCATAAACCAGACCTGATCCAACTGCAGCTGATGGTATACTTGTTCAGCCGTGATCAAGTGGGCAATATGGATCGGATCAAATGTTCCACCTAAAATTCCAATTTTCATTGTTTAGGTTGGAATCTCAATCTTTTTATTTTCTTTTGATTCCTTGTATAAGACAACCGTTCTCCCTATTAATTGGACAAGTTCAGCATCTGCACCATTTGCCAATGCCTCAGCGACATCATTTTTATCTTCCCCACACGTATCTAGAATGGAAACCTTGATTAATTCCCGTACTTCCAAGGCCTCTTCGATTTGCCTAATCAAATTTTCGTTCACTCCACCCTTTCCCACTTGAAATATAGGTGTAAGGTGATGTGCCTCAGAACGCAAAAATCGTTTTTGCTTTCCTGTTAACATATGAATAACCCCTTT
>Ga0182738_1004577_pt1 | contig 15223 bp, 4 predicted proteins | sample eDN5th30CBELigMG_FD_128876 | JGI IMG/M metagenome (GOLD analysis project Ga0182738, IMG submission 128876) | Enriched Miracle-Growth compost microbial communities from Emeryville, California, USA - eDNA 5th pass 30_C BE-Lig MG (version 2)... ... | reverse complement strand
AAATCATTACAGTTAAAGATTTTTGTTCACATTTTTTGGTTGTTTTCAAGTGTATTTTTCATTTATTCAAATGTTTCTACTTCGCTATCAAGCTCTTTTCACAAAACAAGGCTTCATTGATAAATTCCTGTTCCATTATGGGTTTGAAAATTAATTTCCCAAATATTTTAAGACGAGGGACTAATTAATTTTAGAGCAATGCAAAAGGGAACGCAACATCTTTTTTCTGTTCTCCTTTACGATATCTTGACTCAAACCGAATCACGCAATCCCTGACTAATCTCTTATAAGTCACCTTCACTTTTAATCAAAAAGAGTCATTTAAAATTTCAAAGTTTCAAACTAGCAGAATTGCTGTCGCTGAGCGTTTTAATGTGAAATATACACTTTTCTATCCTTCAAACTTGAGTGTTAGGTAAGCAGAGAATCGTTTAAGTGAGCATTCCAACAAAACAAATTTCGTATTTGTGGGAAAAGGAGTTGAAGCTTCAAAAATGAAATGAGAATTAATCTGGCATCTTCAAAGGAAGGCAGAACTTGAATATCTGCTGATATTCATTAAAGTTATTTTGAGAATCTTTTAGCATTCATATTCAATCTTAAGGCTTTTAGTTGCTTCTCAGTCAATATTTTTTCTTTGGAAAACTTTCGAGAATAAGAAAATTCTTCCCACTTTTCTTTGACATAAGAAATCTCTGAGAGTGGGGAAACAATTGTCATCTTTATACTTTCAAATAAAACCTGAAAAATTAACAAGTCGGTCAGAAATTATGTGAGAAACTCCTCAATTTTTTTTTAAAGTTCAATTTTATGAATTCTACGATGACAATAATCCATCAAGGTATCAGTGAAACCTTCTAAGTCATATGAGTTTCTATCTTCATCGAAAACTCGAAGGTGCTCCAGAAATCATTATTCCAACAAATTTGAGCTCTCATCGTCATGTCGAAAAACTCGAATGTTCTACGGAACGCAACAATTAAAAGCCTTTTGGGGCTCGCTTTTGACATTATTTTCTTGATAAAAAGACTTGACCGCTCAACCTCATTGATCTAACTCCGCTCACTTAAACTTGGCTTCTTTCCCCGAAATAAACTCTTCAAAATTTGAAATTTCAGTCCTTAAGAAAATCAAAAAAGTTATTCTTATGATCTCCATCAAAACCCTCCTAAGAAATTATGGCTGGAGAAACTTCGACTCCCTTTAGAATCTCAAAGGATCTGCCTGCTTTCTGCATTGTCTTATTGTATTAGTCTGTGAATATTCTAAATTTATTTGAATTCAATTCTAAAATTTATTGAAAGAAATTAACGAAAAATATGCATCTTTTGCAGCATCTTAGAGTTTTATCAGAGAGATCATACAGACAAAGTAGCTCAATAGGTCAAGAGAGGATCTTGATATGTAGAACTCTCCATATGATGATGTTATGGTGTTTCGCTCTGTTCAAGTTTCAATTGCGGAATCAGAAGAGACTTTCAATTATAAGATGTGAATTTTCAGGGGAAAATGGTCTAAAGATAATGAAATGATGTAAACCTAACTTATCTCTTTAAAAAGGCAAATGACAATGAATAGGAAAAACTAATTTTATTAATACATATTTAACTATAAGATATTTAAAGCTTCAAATAAAAAATCTCAAACTCTAACGATATTTTTTCTTCCTTTGAATCAATTTATTGAATTCATTTTCACAAAGCCCAACTGCCCTCCTTCCAAGAAATCGGCCTCTGTCCCTCTTGTTTCAACAGCAGGATTTACTGATGAGAAAAAGTGTTCAACATCCCAGACCTTATTTCTTGAAGAATTTTCAAATGAAATTTGCTGCAAATCATTCATTTTCTCAACACTGCTCTCATTGTTAAAAAATTCAGCCTGAAGAAAACTGTATGTTGGCTTCATGCTACAGGGAAGTTGTTGACTCAAAATTGTAGATTCAGGTGTTGAACACGCCTCTGTGTCGACATTTGAACTGTTACCAAGACACTCAATCCTCTTGATATCAAACATATTCTTTTCATCTTCATCATTTAATTTGCAAATAAGATGTCTATAAAAGCGATTTTTAACTTGAGATTCTGATCTTCCAATCATTTGGTTTGCAATCATTTTCCACTTTCTCCCAAACTGATGAAATAATGAAATCAACTCTTCATCTTCTTCTGAACTGAATGGAGTAGTTTTTACTTCAGGGTTAAGATAATTCAGGTATCTGTCCCGAACTTGCTTACAACTTCTTCCACCTATCAAGTCTCCAATCAATGTCCATTTATTACCGTGAATTGCTAGAAGGTTCAGCAATTGACGATCTTCCAAGGGGGTCCATAAACGCTTACAAGCTTTCGCTATCTTTTTCCTGGAGGAGTTCTTTGTGATTTTCTTTGAAGTCTTTGTTAAACATGATGAATCAGAATTAGTTGGACTAAGTTCATCTATGGGCTCATCTTCATGAATTTGAGCTTTATCATAAGTAGTTTTCGTTGTCATTGGAAAGTGAAAAGACAAGAGTGAGTTGGTTTTAGAAAAATTTTGATTTTTAATTATTAATCTCAATGTTTATAGATAAGTTATATTCGGTGATTTTAATTGTTGAAAAATAAAGACCTGATGTTTTCTTGAGAGGGATTTTTAAATCACCAGTAGGTTTTAATAAAAATATAAAATCCAGTTAAGAAATTACCTTTATTTTTAACTTGTTTTAGTCTAATGAAAATATTTTTTAAAAAAGGTGGCACGACTTTAACGTACATTAAACTCTGGCCAATTAATTGCTGGATTGTGAAACAAAACTACCTTAATCTTTCTAGCTCCTTGACTTCAAAATTTTTGTGTGAAAAACTGAAAATTCTCCAAGATTCACCTCAATCAGTACCTTCAAAAAAACCTTGCTCCACATCTTCTTTCTCCTAAGATTCTTCATTTTGAAGTTCTCAAATCTGAACTTGCCCACAAAGTTTTATAAACGTAATAAGTTAGAAGTTGCGCATTATTTATCTGAATTAATTAAACTTTTCAGATTTATGAAACAGACTCAAACTGAAGCCAAATTAAAAATCTCAAAAATGCCCTTTTCACAAACTCTTTCTTTATACTCCAAAAACCTCTTGCTTTTTATTATCATTTTCTCTTCAAAAAGCCGAAAACTAGAGATTTTCTCACCTCAGATTGATTAAACTGATCCTTGAAAAGCAAGCTATTTATAGATTTATTTCATGATTTTTCGAACCAATCGCAACAAAGTTGATTCTCATTTCAAAAATGTACCATTTTTCACTTCATTGAGGAAACTTTGTTCGGAACAAACCATCAATCTATTTGCCCACAGAGTCAGAATTCAACCTTTCTTGAAATCCTCAAGGTAAATAACGAACTAGAAGAGGTTTTTGAAAAAAAATATTCTAGGAAAATTATAACGTCTCTGTCTATTTTATGGTTTGATTATTAATACTTATGCTATTAATTTCTCTAAAGAAATTCTCCTGTACTCCGAAATGAGCCAATTTTTGAATTTTTCAACAACACTTTGAGAATTCCTCCATGGCTCAGTGAAGCCACCAATCGTTAGCTTTTAGAGAAATTCTTCAAGGCAGTTTTTCCTTGCTTTTGACTTTGAAATATTACCCTTGGAGATGAAACCGACTGAATGCCAGTCGATGCAAAGCTTCTAAATAAAAGAATTAAAGAAATAAACAGAAATAATAAAACTTGTGTGTCTCTGTTTTTCCATCTATTTCAATTCAGTATCAAAAAGAATGGAAACTAATCAATCCTGATAAAATATCTCTTGCCCTCAAAAGAGGCAAAATCAAAGATTTCTTCTTTATTTTAATCTCCAATAAGGTCAATAATCCGACTCAGGACCAAAGTATTCACTTAAAAACCTCAGAAGCTGCGTCAATTGACATTGTTAGCTCCTGCCTGATCTTTAAAGGCCTCGAAATTCTTGTCTCACTCTTAACAGTAAAAAAGGAGTGGAAGACTCAAAGCCAAGAAACTATGGAGGGAGTTTTTATTCAAAAGACACTTTTTCTTAAGAAATAAAAGTCTTGTTCTTGACAAACTGCTTCGAACCTCACAATTCAATAAAAGCTTCTTGTATTTATTTTAATAGATTTCTTCCTCAAACTTTCACCCTTTCTTCTTTGCTATCGCTTGCTTGACAGCATTCGAGATTTTTTGAACTTTCGACCAAGTTCTGCACTGTCATCATCTTATCTCTCCACTTTTCATTCATGCTAGACGTTAAGTGAGAAGAAAAACCTTCATTGCATCTGATGTTTTAAACCTAATACTCATTTTTATATCATAGAAAGCAATAAACTGAAGCCTCATAAATAACAAGTGACCTTTAAATATCATCCAAGACATCTATGTCTCCGAGTTTCCTTCACAAAAACGGGAAAGAAGCAAAAAAATTATTTCAAAAAAATAGAGGTTCTTGCTGATCTAAACTTTGTTTGATGTTTAAGGGAACACCCATTTCAATAAGACTATCCTCTTATTCATAATTTTCTCATATATAGCTCGAAATCAATCCTTTGAAAGAAAATTTCAAAGAGATTGGATTTTTCTTCATGCTCTTAAGAAGGCTTTTCTGAAGAAAAATTAAACCCAGCTTAGGTCTGAAGTAAAACACGTATTTATTATCAAACTCGAGTCGATTCGCAAATCGGGAACGTAATGGAAAAGATTTCATTGGAAAAGTGCACAATTAAAAGAATTGCGTTCCCTTGTAATTCCTTTTACAAGGATTTGATTTTTCCCGCTCGAGCGCGTTGTATCGCCAAATTTTATTTTAAGACAAAAACTCAATCGATTAATAGGTTTGGAGTAAAATCCAGCCTTAACTTCTTCGGCAAATTAATTTAATTTTTGAGGTTTTCTCCTCAGATCACAAGCTTTTATTTTTATTTAGCAAGTTCACGCCTTTCTTTAATTTCTTACAAAACACCCCAAAACTCCTCCTTTCACCTTGGAAACAATGTTTTTCGAGAGAAGCCTACTGGCTTTGGACATAAACCACAAAAAGAGATGACAAAGAAATGTGTATATGAAAATCTCCAGAGAAAACTTGGAGCTTCTTATCCTCTCCCTTGCTTTGTCCACCCTTGAAAATCCAATAGATTTGGAAAAATTCATTCCATAATTTTGATTAGTTTTATCAGAAAAATTATTTCTCTTAAATGACAATTCGCCTTATCCTACAGCTTCAAACCCACTTTGATGACCTCCCAAAGGCTTTTCTTAGATTTTAGAATCAATTTATCCCAGTTATTCCCCTCGAAATCAATCTTCAGCCAGTTTTAGAAGATTCGAAGAAATCGAAATTCCTTTTGAATTAATGATCTGGATGGATTCCCCCAATCTTTCATAGATTTTGACTCAATAGAGAACCCCACTCGTTAAATATAACGATTGCTAAGCCTAAGAAATAAAAACTAGATGAATCTTCTTGAAAGAAGTTGAGTTTCTTCTTAGACATTTCAACACGACTTTCCCGTTGATCTATGAAATGAGTGTGAAGAGTGACTGAAAGAAGAAAGATTAATTTTTGCTTTTTCAAGTAAAAGAATAGAAATATTAAGAGATGCGCCATTTTTCAATTCAAAAGGGCGATCCAAGAAAAAAAAAAATCAAAACTCTTTCCTTTGATAGAAATACAGGCGATAGAATGCCCACAAGACTCTTCAACCATAGTTACAGAAGGTCAAAGCGTCGATTCAAGCCCAAAAATAAAATCATTTGATCAAAAATTTTTCAATTAATTTCTTGGTCAATTTCAAATAGAATCTTCTCACTATTCGAAAAAATTTTTCCAGAATTCCTTTAAGTCGCAAAAAATCTTCCTGTTCTGAAAAAATTCATCTTTGTTCTGATTGCTTAGCTTCCCTCTTGAAACCTCAAGCCTCAAAGAGAATTTTCCTCCAACCGCTCTTTTTCTGTTTCGAATTCATTCGAACTCAATTCGAGTTTTGGAATCTAAGAAATCAAACTTGAATTAAAAGACCAAACTCTTGCTTATGTCAAATTCCTATTTCTCGACTAAGACATCTCAAAAAAACCTCACCCAGGTTTCAGGCATCTATAGTTTCTTCCTCATCCAAGTTTATTTCGATATTTCACAACTCCTAAGAAGAATCAAATTGATAGCTCATTCTGATTAATTAACCTTCAAAGATTAACACAATGAGATTAGCTTCATTTAATTCACGATTAAAATGCCCTTCCTCTTTAAAACCTGTTCACTTTCCATTCTTCATCTCCTCTGAATGACTCAGCCGTCCAAAAAACGTTGCTTAAAAGCAAACCAGAAAAAGACGATTTCTCAAAGCTATCTCAAAGTCGTTAAGTCATCAATCTTACCCTTAAGGTTCAAATATCAAATGTCAAATGTCAAATGAAGAAACCTCAACCATAAATTAGAGAGGCTTTTAATCCATTTCTCATTCTTAAAAAAAAAAAGACCTTTTTTTCGATCCATACAGTCTCTTCTGTCGACAAATAACAATCACTTTTCTCTTTTTCTTAAACAGGCCGATCTGGTTAATATCTGTTGAACTGGCAAAGAATAATAATTAATAATTTAAACGAAATCAAAAGAAGGCGTCAGGAGATCCAGTAGGGACCTTTTGATTTGGCACAAGAAGGCTTCAGGCCCAAGTAGCTGGAGCCCAAAACATTTGACTCAGTTCTGTTCAGCAGAATTTCATTTCGGAAATTAAAAGAACAGGGTCTTTGAATCAAATTAATCAGAAAGAGTCAAAGGAACAAATCAATGGCCCTCAAATTATTTTTGTGATATTTAATCAGATCTTGTCAATCTCTTATCAAAGCTGATCAATTTTAATCAGGCTGATTCTAATTATTCACCACCTCCCAAATCAGAACACAGAAGAAAATGTACCTACTGCTCTCTTCTTAATAATCTTCTGATTATTTTCAATTTCTTCTGCTCCTTTCAGAACTGATCCTCCCTTTCTCAATCTCTCTTCTTATCAGACATCCTGCCACTTCAACCTCACTCTCTTGTCTCTTTGCCAAACAAGCATCCAGACCTCAGACATCCTATTTAATACTTAAGACTCCTCTAAAAACATCATATAATATCTCTTTATTTTCCCTTTCTAAAGTCAGATCAGAGAGACAGTAGACGCACATAGGATATAGTTTTCTGATCGCTTGATAGATAACCTATATTTTTACTCTTCTGTATGATAGTTCATCTCAGGAATGACTGGGATTAAAAATTAAAGAGAGATTACGGGACGGGAAAGATCTGATAAATTCAGAAAAGAACAAGTAAGAATTTGATCAAATCTTAGGCTTTAATTAATCAGACGGAAAAATCTAAAGAAAACCTATCGGTTAATATAGGGAAATTTAATCAAACTATAAAATGTCTGCTACTAAAAATGTATAATCAACAATCAAACTTCTATAAAAAGTTGTACCAAAAAAAGAAAAAAGAATACTAAATATTCTTCTACCTTACTACATGACTTCCAAAAATATCAATATTAACCTTTTTAAATATGCCAATGAAGAAGATGACCTTTTCTCTGATAAAGATTCTTTAATCTTATCAAAAAAGATTACCAAGAGATCCAAAGGCCCAAAGACCCCTTCTACTGACTCAAAAGAAAAGTCTAAAAAGAAGTTATGGACAGAAAGCGAAGACAAGCTCCTTCTTGAGCTTATTGCCCAACACGGTCAAAAATGGACTCTGATTGGAAAACTCATTGGAGGCAGAAAATGCAAGCAAGTTAGAGACAGATATCTCAATTACTTGAACCCTGAAGTCAAAACTACTCCCTTCACTGCTGAAGAAGACGCTCAATTAATTTCCCTCTTTAATAAATTGGGCAATAAATGGAAGCAAATTGCCACTAATATGAAAGGAAGATCTGAATCCCAAGTCAAAAACAGATATTATAGACACCTTAAACAGCTTCTTTCGCCCTCTGTTTCTGAAAGCAGTCCCTTTGAAATCTCTAAATATAACAGTATTTGCAGTAACTCTACCGAAGCCACTGAGCAAAACGACGAAGAAGATGATGAAGAAGAGGAACAATTGGATTTCGCCATCCTTAACAAAGAAGTCCAAGATATCTATTTCCCTACTTTTGAAGAACAAGAACAAGAGAAGCCTTCATATTCCTGCTTCCAAACTGAGTTCTTTAGAAATGAGACTTTCCTTGTTGAAGAGTTCAACCTCTCTGAAGAATTCTCCTTCTTTAAAACTGGCGCTATTAAAGATTTATCCAGCTTTGAGAATCAATTTGTCTCTGCTCAAAACCTCATTTTTGATGATGAAGAAATTCAAGTCCTCTAAATGATCCAGCCGAAAAACCCCAGTTTTAATTAATTTAAAACCCTTTCTCATTCTTTAATGAGAAAAAACTCCACCTTTCACCTTTGAATCAAATCAACCACAACTTGCCTTCTTTTTTCGAGAAGACTGACGGTTTCAGATTCCCGCTAGAATCGTAAAACATTCTAAGGAAATCTTCGAGGTGGAAAACAACACGTTGTTTGTCTGTACATTGAAAAAGTGTGTATTTTTTTATCCTGATCCCTTGTGATCGGCGCTCCTGATTACCATATTTTGTTTTATTCCCAGTGTTCTTTTGAATAACAAACTATTGCTATTCATATTATTTATCCTTCACTCTTTTTTTTAATTGAAAAAAATAAATTGCCTCTCTTTCTCTTTTAATAATTTTTTAAATTAACCTTTAAATTTCGCAAACCTCCTTTGAGGCTTACTTCTTTACGACATTCCACTCATTTTACTCATTTTTCAGAGTCTCTCCTTGATATCCACTGCCCCAAAACCTCTCAGTATCTTCATCAGACCATCTCCTCAACAAATCCATCTATTTTTGCGATTCAAATAAAATATCATAAGATTAATGCCAAGTCTTACTCAACTTGAAAACCCCTCAGTCAGAACAAAAAAAGCAGCATGAAAGAGGGTTGAAACCTCATCAAAAACGAAAAAAAGCAAGACTCAGCCATATCTGGCAAATAAATTTTAAATAGAGGAAGAGAGTAAGGACTTTACCAGTGATTAAAAACCGCAAAAATTAAAATACAAAAACTGAGCAAAATCAATCTGATTGGCTAAATCATCTGTGAACCCGAACTCAATTAATTTGCCTTGATTCCCTTCGAACGGACTTTTTAATTCTTACATCTTCACACTAAGTCCAAAAACAAATCTTTTGACTCTTCTTTACACTTCAACTATTCCTTGGCAGACCCTGACCGAACAAACTGAGCCCCTATTCTCGAATAATATCGAAGCTTTTCGAAGTGGAAAACCCTCTCAAGTCATGGCTCACAGGTGAAAAACTCATATTTTGGGGGCAAGAAACCTTGAAAGATTTTCATCTGAATGGAGGTAAAAACATGAGAAAAGTCTTTATTTATATGCTTCAGTGGATGAGATTTCTTTGCACAGAATGAGCTACTTTGAACCATGCTTGGTCTCTTTTGAAGTCCTTTGAGGGTCTGCTTGTTTCGAATTTGTTAATTTCTAATTTCCTTTCAGGAAGTTACTGGTTCTTGCAAACAGAAAAATTAATCTCGCGAGTTTAAGCTTGAAAGGAAACCTCAGTTTTCTTTTGAAATCTACTGAGAAGAAAGACATTAAACTGACTCGAGAAACAAGGAAATTCAGCTTTTTCTTGGGGGATTGGAGATTTTCATTCAAATTATTCAACAAGAAGATTGCTTATTCACTTTTCCTTACATTCAGCTATTTTTATCATTCAGTTGGCACTTTATTAGCCTCAACAATATCTCAAAAAATTAGAGGCTTCTGATGGAATTTTGATTTTCAAAAGACGGATATTATTTGCAAGCTTTTCTATATTAAGTTTTTATTTCAGTTGAGATGTGAAAATCTCTTTGTTCGTCTGTTCCGTTGAAGTTCTTGTCCATTCTTTGTTTTCAGTTTGTCTCGTACTATCTCTCTATCTATTTCTCGTATTTTCAATCCTCTCTCAATTAAAAAAATTCTCATCTGAATTCAATGATTTCTCTAGTCACTCTTCATTTTCCTAACTCTCTTGATTTGATATACCATTTTCAAAAAATCCGTTCATCTTCACTTAATGACTTCTCTTGCTCAATCTCTTCAACATCTTTTCGTGAGAACATCCATTCTTCACGAAACATGATAAAAAATATTCTCAATCTGAATTGGTTTCTCAAATTCTTGGTGAAGCAAGGTTGCTCTTTAAGTTAAAATCTCTCTTGATGCCCATTCAGAAGCCTGATGTGGACCTCCCAAAGAGAATTTTAGTTGTTTATAAAATCCTTTTCCAACTTGAATTCTTGATTCTTCATTTTTTCTGTCCTAAAAATAGAGAAAGAATCGAAAAAATCTCTTTTGTCCTGAATTTTTGTCTTGGGAATTTTTCCTTTTGAGTCAGGATAATGTGTGTCTGTAAGGGTGAAAATGTAAAATATTTGCTGTGCGACTCATTCCTTTAAAACTCTTTTTATTCTTTCAAAAGAAAATTGTCCCCTTTCGAAAAAGAACTAGAGGGGAAGAGAAAAGCTTGTATAATCATTATTCAAAGTCAATCGAAGTTTAGGAGAGAGAGCAATATGCCTTCCCAAACTGGCTTCTTTTCATGTGATTCTAAAAAAACTGGGTCTGAAGAGTCTAAAATAACGCAGCTTTTCTTCCAGACTCATAAGTGCGTTCCTACGTAAAATCGCTCATCATTCATGAAAGAAAAATTCACGAAGAAAAATCTTCACAACATACCATCTCTGAAAACTCAAAACAGCTTTTCTTGAAGATTCCTTCTCTTCTATGGGTTCAAAAGTAAGAAAGTCTTTCCTTCATAACGCTCAAAAATTAGCACAAATGTAATTTTCTCTTTTTCCCACCAAAATCTCTTCTGAAACGACTTGAGAAACTATTGTCTTAAATAGAATCTTCATTCTTCTTTCTTGGAAAGTATGGTCTTTTATCTCTCTCTAGTAAAATTGTGAAAAATTATTCAAAAAGAAAACTTGAAGTTCCATTCAGAAATAAAATTTTATTTTCCTCTCAGGAAAAACTTTAGAGGCCAGATGCGGACATGCTAAGCTTATAATTATTTGTATAGTTCTCTTCTCTCATATAAGAACCCTGAAATTTCCAGCCCTCAAGTAAAATCAAATGATAAAAAAGAAAGAAAGAGTCAATTTAATTAAATTTGCTTCCAAAATTCAAATCTTGAGGAATAATAAAGTTGACGATAAAATTTTTATTTTAGGCTGAAGGGCCACATTCAATGATCAGATAATTTTAAAGGCATTTAATTAAGCCTTCCTAAAATCACATATCAATATTGTTGATCATCTCAAGAATTCAGTGTTGGCAATAATTTCCTTCCCGTTGTTTCTTCGCCACATTTTGAAACAAGTTCTTTTCATCTTGAAAAAAGAATTTTGCTCCCATAATCTCAAAGATCTAAAGTGATTTCGCTTTTAGTTTTTCATTTTAATTTACATTTTCTCTTTTTTTTTTCCTAGATTTATCAGAAATCTTTCTCAAAATCTTTACAGGGAAGCCTTTCAAAAAATCTTGAAAAATATTTTCAAAGAATTTTTTACAAAAAAAGTTTTATTTCGAATTTGCAAAGGAAACAAAATGTTGGAATAAATGCCAAAATCCTTCAAAACATTTCTTTTTCTTTATTCAGAAAAACAATTATTCAGAAAAAACTCTTCTCTGATGGGAGATATGAAATCATAAAAACTCGAAAATTCATAAAATAAATTTCAGTAAATTCAATAAAAATTGAAAGTTTTTTCTTTGAGGTTTTTCCATTCTTGCCTCTTTTTTCCAGTGTCAAGCAACTGAATAAACTTTCTTCTTTCTTTTCCTTCTTTGCAATTAAAAACTTCTCGCAGACCTTGTTCAAATTTCGAACGAAGAATCGAAGCTCTGGCCAAATTTACTTTAGAGAAATTAAAGCTATTTATATTTCGACAATCATTTTGTTTTACAAATAATTTTAATTCTGTTTTTGAAATTTGCTGTTTATTCTGAAAGGTAAAATTTGAGAGAAAAAAGAAAATCATTTGAGAATTCTCAATTGATTCCAGATTTGAAATTAACTTTGATGGAGAAACTTTCAAACTCACATCGCTTCAAAAATTAAGCAGTCTTCTTCATTTTCTTCATTGTGAATATTTTTTAATCAGAACATTGTCAGATTTTCAAGTGTTAGAAATTATTCGTGTTCCTTTTAACTTGAAAGGGCGATAATTGGAATTTTATTCTAAACTTGTAACTCAGTAAATAAAGAAAAATTTCTCGGGCATTTATCTCTTGATTTACTAAAATTCTGAAAAAAATCCAAAACATTGAAAAAGACAACCCCAGAGAAGCTTACTTTAAACAAATTTCCCCCGAAAAATTTTCTTTCGACATCATTTATTTTTTTCATGGAAAAGAAGACACATTAAGAAAGTTTTTTTTACCAAAAAGAGTTTTCACAAAGCAATTTCGGAGCTTTTCAAAATTGCAAAATTTGACTTTAAAAAAATTTTCCCTTAAACTTTCAGATAAATTGGGTTATTTTTTATTCAAAACTTTACTCATCTAAAAAATTAGAATCTTCAAAAGAACTTCTTTCGAGAAATCAAAAAAAAAATCTGAATCCCCTTCAACTTGCCAAAAAAAATTATTGCTCTTTCGAAAAGGATATGTTCGTTTGACAAAGAAATTCAAGTTTTCCAAAAAAAAATCTCAATAATTTTCTTCAGAAATTTGTGGAATAACTCCAGAGAATTCCAACAGAACAAGATACAATATGCTCAGGAAATAATTTTATTTGATTTATGTAAAGTTTAAATTAAGATGTCTTGAAGAAAAATGAAAAAGCGGTGGTGTGCATTATGCTCTGCACACCAAACAAAGGAAAAAAAAGTCTATAATCCGTTCTCGTGTCTTCTTATCCTAAATAAAGCCATGAAATATAAACAATCCACCCTTAATTTTCCAAGAAAAAGTGGTAATCCGACTTTACTTGAAATTTATTGAAAGGAACGGATTATAACGCCCTTCGAGATTCAAATTCAATAGATTTTTTGCCATGAGGGCTTCAAGTCGGATGATAAGCTTCTTTGATAAATTTTTGTGGCGGATCAAACTGCACCCCATCCGATTTCTCGAAAGGACCCTAATATACACCACCGTGAAAAAGATATGAATCTCAAATGATTTGTCCAAGGAGTACAAACTCAGATTTGAAATCTCAAGTTCACAGACTTTATATTAATGCTGAACCAGACAAGGGAAATAAAAAGTTACCATGTAAAATTTATTGATCATTAATCAATTTGGCCCAAAACCTTGAATGAACAAAGGCCTAATTTAATATTTTTATTAAAAAAATTCTGATTAATTTCTATGGAAAAAATTGAATAAAATTTTTCTCCATCGTCTGAAAATATTTTTAGAGGTTTCCATGCAAGTGTTCATTCCCTTATCAAGATTTCTCTTAAAGAAAAATTGAAGATCTATTCTCCTGCGAAGTTCCTCAACTCTGCTAAGTAGAATTTTTCAAAAATAACTTTTGATTTCTTTCGGAAAAAAAAAGCACTGTCAACGGATACACCAATCAAGGCTCATTGTTTTTTGTCATGAAAAAAGGCTCCAAATCTTACTTTGAATTGAATTTATCTGAGGAAAAATATTGGCGGGAAAAATCTCTCCAGAAATAACGTTCCTTTGATCACCTCTGGGAAGAGTTGCTAACTCTCACTTCCCATCAAAACTCCATAAATCTGCAGGAAAGCTGATGAAAAACCTTGAGACCAGAGCTTTCAAGGAAAGAAACTATGTCTCTTGGTTCATTTCTGACTTGTGAAAAAGAAAAGACGAGTTTTATGATAAGTGCCAGATTCCATTTGAAGTTCTCTTCTTGACTTTCATGAAGTAAGAGCGAAGAAGCATGAAGTTTTTGCGTTAAGAATCAACATCAATCAAAAGATTACAATTACAAGGCTATAAGAACTCATCAATTAATCAATTAAAATCCAAAAATTAAAACCAGATCTTTCAATCAGAAAATTACGGGCTCTGAATTCATAGTGATCAAAACTAAATAGAACCCGTTAATTATCCCTCAATTGCCCTACTGATCATTTTCTTGTTGACTTTCCTCATTCATAAAGGATACAAGTCAGTATCCTTTCCTCCCCTTGCAAAAATTCAGGTCCCACCATCTCTGAAGACACCACCTTAGCTTCTCACATGTTCTCATAATGTGTCTCGGAGCTCTCCTCTATTTCCTTCAATCCCCTCTTTCGAAAGCAAAATAGGCCATTATTTTCTTGAGGAAGGATCAAAGAACTTTTCTGAAAGTCAAAATCTTCTTTCTTGTGATTCAAAGGGAATGAGAATGGGAATGGGAACCAAAGCAGCCAAATTGATAAATTGATTTTTCTGGTCCTTTATGTTGTCCTGTGTAAGAGAAATTTTTAATCGGTGAAATTCAGAAGATTAACCCACTTGTCTTAAAATTCTTGTAAACAAACCAATTGCCGCCCAAGTGCGTTGTTCACCAGCCCTTCTGTCCCATGCACCCTATAGGCAAACTTCTTCATCTAATCCTCACAAAAGGGCTTTGATAAAGCCTCAACTAGTCAATCCTTGACCTTATTTAGCTCGAAATAGTCCAACATGCTCAAATTATTTATTTAATTTAAATGAAATGCCCTTGGTACTTTAAAAGGCTTCAAGGAGTTTATTCAAAAATTTTTGGACTTTTAATGGGAATAGAGTTGACATATGGCCTGAATCTACTTGAATTCTGAACCTGATTAGGAAAAAGCTCATTTCTCAACATTAAAAATCTCAAAGGAATTTTTCACTTGTGAATCCTTCAGACCCTCTTCTTTTCTATATTTTGCACAAAACCCTTCTCTTCCCTCCTGGATCGCAACTCAAGTCTCCTCAATAAACGGGAATAACGGCAGAGATTGATTAGGCTTGGCCTTTTCTTGTTCCAAAATCTGTTTAATATTGATTAATTGGCTAATTAAATCGGCCAAAATCTAAATTCTATTCAGTTCCGACGGTAATTTCCGTGCATTTCTCACAATTAATGCTGCCATATAAAATCAATTAATCCTTTTCTCTTCAATTATAAACATCAGATTAATTTTTAAATTTGATATCACTCCAATCATTAAAATGAACACTTTT
>Ga0182738_1004576_pt1 | contig 15224 bp, 6 predicted proteins | sample eDN5th30CBELigMG_FD_128876 | JGI IMG/M metagenome (GOLD analysis project Ga0182738, IMG submission 128876) | Enriched Miracle-Growth compost microbial communities from Emeryville, California, USA - eDNA 5th pass 30_C BE-Lig MG (version 2)... ... | reverse complement strand
GATCCTTGAGCCCCGCCCGACTGCGGCGGACGGCCTCGCTGATCCGCTTGATGGCCTCGCCCTGCGAGATGACCTTCTTCTTGATCTCGTCCTCCATCCGAAGCAGCCGAGCGGTTTCCTCGGTCTCCAGACGGGTGAGCGGGATGCCGGTCATCTTGCTGACGACCTCGGCGATGACCTCCTCGTCGACCGTGCCGTCGATCTCCTTCGAGCGCTCGCGCCACTCTCGGGTGATCGTCTCCTTCTTCTTCTTGAGCTTGTCGGCCTGGTCGCGGAGGGCGGCGGCCCGCTCGAAGTCCTGGTTGGCGACGGCCTCCTCCTTGTCCTGATTGAGCCGTTCGATCTGCTCGTCGAGCTCCTTCAGGTCGGGGGGACGGGTCATGGCCTTGAGCCGGACGCGGGCGCCCGATTCGTCGACCACGTCGATCGCCTTGTCGGGAAGGCAACGGCCGGTGATGTAGCGATCCGAGAGCTCGACGGCCGCCTCAAGGGCGTCGTCGGTGATCTGGACCCGGTGGTGGGCCTCGTAACGATCGCGGAGACCCCGAAGAATCTCAAGCGCCTCGTTCTTGCTGGGCGGTTCGACGACGATGGTCTGGAACCGCCGCTCCAGAGCGCCGTCTTTCTCGATGTACTTGCGGTACTCGTCGAGGGTCGTGGCGCCGATGCACTGGACCTCGCCGCGGGCCAGGGCGGGCTTCAGGACGTTGGAGGCGTCGATCGCCCCCTCGGCCCCGCCGGCGCCGACCAGGGTGTGCAGTTCGTCGATGAAGAGGATGGTGTTCTTGGCCCGACGAACCTCGTTCATCACGGCCTTGATCCGCTCTTCGAACTGGCCGCGGTACTTGGTGCCGGCGACCATCATCGCCAGGTCGAGCACGACGATGCGGCGGTCTCGGAGCAGTTCGGGGACATTGCCGTCGACGATGAGCTGGGCCAGGCCCTCGACGATCGCCGTCTTGCCGACGCCGGCCTCGCCGAGAAGGACGGGGTTGTTCTTGGTCCGTCGCGAGAGGACCTGGATCACCCGTTCGATTTCATTTTGGCGGCCGATGACCGGGTCGAGCTTGGTTTGCCGAGCCAGATCGGTCAGGTCGCGTCCGAACGAATCCAAGGCCGGAGTCTTGGACTTATTGCCTTTTGACGCGGCGCCGCGTTCGCCTTCACCGCCAGCGTCCATCCCGTGACCGAGCAAGTTCAGCACCTCCTCGCGCACTTCTTCGAGCTTCAGGTTCAGGTTCATCAAAACCTGAGCGGCCACCCCCTCCTGCTCGCGCAACAGGCCGAGCAGCAGGTGTTCGGTGCCCACATAGTTGTGGTTCAGGTTGCGGGCTTCCTCAATGGCGTACTCAATGACCTTCTTGGCCCGAGGAGTCTGGGGCAGCTTGCCCATCGTCACCATTTCGGGGCCCGCCTGGACGATCTTGTCGACCTCGTTGCGGATCTTCCGAAGATCGACGTCCAGGTTGCGCAACACGTTGGCGGCGACGCCGCTGCCCTCCTTGATCAGGCCGAGCAAAACGTGTTCCGTGCCGACGTATTCGTGGTTTAAGCGCTGGGCCTCTTGGTTGGCCAGTTGCATCACCTTGCGAGCACGATCGGTGAAGCGTTCAAACATGCGGTCTACTCCGATCCGACATTTTTCGCGTGGCGGCGGCGAGCCGGCTCCTCCGGCCTGATCTCGAAAATCTCTACGTCATTGGACGGCCGAGAGTCGCCTTTTGGCTCGTCGCGATCCGCCCAACCGACCCGATCGCCGAGCCCCGCCTCAAAATTGGTGAGAAGATTCGGCCTCCCGCTCCATCCGGTCGCGAGCGCGTCGCCCATTCACAACGATTATAGCATTCCAAGCGGCGCCGGCCACGCCCCGAGGCCGGCCGCCCCGGGATTCGAACCTCAAGACCGATCAAGCCGCGCCAGTTCCCGTTCGACCTCCCACCTCCACTTGGCCCCACCCTCTTGCTCCAAACACTGTCGAAACGCCCGTCTGGCCAGGTCGTGACGACGGGTTCGAACGTGAATTGAGCCAAGCTGCATCAGGGCGTCGGCGTCGGTGTCGTCCATGGCCAAAACGCGCTCAATCCGTTTGCGCGCCTCATTCCAGCGCCCCTGCAGGTACGCCTCGATCGACTCCTGAAACAGGCGCTCGATCTCGCGACGATGCCTCTCGGGATGGCAGAGCCAAACCCACCAAATAGTGTAGCAAAAACCGGTCCCCCAGGTGAGCAGCGCGCTTAGCGCGAGGAAATTCGCCCACCCCGGCGGAAACGCCTCGATCCAGATCCAACGGGCGACCATCGCCAAATTGAGCGTCGCCGCGAACAGCGAGGCCAACAGCAGCCCCAGCACTTCCTGACCCGTCCAGATTTGCGCCAGCCCCGGCCAGAAGCACAACAGGCCGATCCAAGTTCGTCTCGGCATCGTTTGGGATCCTCCCCTTTCGGCTCGCGACTTCGGCCGCTGGTCCTGAGCGTTTGTATTCTAGGCGGGTGGGGAGGGTCGATCAAGCGGCGCCATTCCAGTCGCGCCGCGGACGGCGATCACGGACCTCATCCTCCCCCACCTGGTTTCGAAACGCGCGACCGTCCCGCGAATCGAACGCCTCAATGTGATCGGCGAGGATCGGGACGGGGGATCAGACAAAGCGAGCCGGGGTCGCCGCGGAGGCGAGGCCCGCGGATCAGCGAAGCAGCCGGTCTCGGATCTCCCGGCCCAGCATCTTCAATCGATCGGGGTCTTGCCCGTCGAGCAACCGATCGAGGTTCGAGGGGCCTTCCGAGGCCCTCCCCAGCAGGCTGACCTCAAGATCATCGACCGTGCCACTGAGACGCAGCGAGGTCAGGCCCTCCACGTCCAGATCAAGCTCCGCGAGCACCCGTCTGGCCCGGGACGGCACGCGATCGGCGAGCCCCTCCAGACCCATCCGGTAATCGAGCTGGCCATCGAAGTCGGTCCACCCCGAGATGATAAGCGGGGCCTTGGCCAGTTGCAGGGCGAGACGATTCGTGGTCACGCGGCCGTCTTGAACGACCAGATCGGAGTTGAGCGAGGCGAACTTGCTTTTGGTCTTGAGCGGAACCCGCTTCTCGACCTCGGCGAGCAACTCGGCGCCGTCGAGCTCGATCGGGTCGATGACGATCTTGCCTCGTCCCGTCACCGACTTGGCGAGCTGTTCCCGCGTGTCGCCCTCGCCGCGGAGATACAGCTCCATGTTCATGTCGCCCCGGATCCGGGGGGTCTGGCCGGCGAGCACGGGCACGAGATATCGGAGGATCGCCATGTTGTCGTCAAGCACAACGCGATCGGCCTGGAGTTGTCCTTCAAAGCTGGGGCGGCCCGGCGTTCGGTAGAGCGTGGCGGAAAGCTGGAAGGGCCCCTGGTTGACGGTCCCGTCGAAGACGCCGGAGATGGTTCGCCCCTCCTCCCAGGTCGCCTCGCCCTCGACGTTCTCAAGCGTGAGGCGGCTGCCGGTGGGCTCGTCGACAACAAGGACTTCGGAGTTCTGGACTCGGATGGTCAGCAGACTCGAACCACCCGAATCCTCGGCGCTCGACGAGGGCGCCGTCGGCTCGGCCTTCACCAGGTCTTGGAGTTCAACCGAGCCGTCGCTTCGCCTCAGGACCCGCAGCTTCGCGCCGTCGACGTCGAGGACGGTCGCGTCGAGCCCGCCGAAGAGCATGTGAAGGAAGCCCGCGTCGACGTGGACCTTCCTCGCTTCGAGCCAGGGATCGGCCAGCGCGCCGGGGGCCCCGATTTTGAGGTTCACCAGGTCGATGCCGCCGCCAAGGCGAACCGAGAGCTTCTCCAGGCTCACCGAGCGTCCGCTGCATCGCTCCAGGGCCGAGGTCACATAGGCCCTGGCCCAACCCGTCGGCGCGATCAGGACGATCAGTCCCCAAAGCAGAAACGGCGCGGCGGCGATCGCCACCAACGAGAACAAGGCCCGGCGAAACCAGCGGCATTTCATCGGAATCCCTCCCGAACGCCCCGGGCGTTCGGCCTGGCCCCGGCCTCCATGACCAGGGCGATGACGCGGCGGACGCTCAAACGAAGCCCCCCGCCGATCGACCGCGAACCATAAGCGAATCGCCCCCGCCTCGCAAGAACAGTTTGCCCGGCGTCTGTTTAGCCCCGTGGAGCGGATCACCAACTCGTGGTGGGCTGGTAAGGCCGGCTTCACCGCCGACGAGCCGGCATCTCATCGGGCGGCGGGCGATTGATTCGAGCGGGTCGGCGTGGTTCGATCGAAGGAGCCTCGTTTCGGACGCGTCTCGACTTGGAAGCTGGGCTGGAGCAACCCGTCATGGCGAACACGACTCCCTTCTCCCGCGTTGTCGCGGTCTTGGTTCTGGGACTTTGGGCGGGCGGCTCGGCGAGTCGGGCCGACGACCTCCCCAGTGTGGTCGACCTGGAGTTTCAGCCGTTCAGCGCTCAGGTTCGCCGCGTCGTCCAGGCGCTCGATGTCCTCGGCCGACCGCTCTCGGCGGAGGAGAAGGGGCGAATCGACCGGGCCATCGACGCGAACGATCAGCCCGGGGCTTCGAGAATCCTTCAGGAAGTCTTGGATTCGGCGTGTCTTGTCGGGATCGAGATCAACCCCGAGAGCCGGGTGAAGGCGACGCAGGGCTCCGCCCCTCCCCTGCTCCATCAAGGCGGCTGGAGCGTCTTTCTCGTCAAGGTCCACAACGAGGCGGGCGTCACGGCCGATTTGGCGGTCGCGAGCCCCAACGCCAAGCCGGTTTTCCAACAATCGACCGGCTCGCCCGAGCCCAAGCCCTCGGTAAGCGAAGCCGACATCGTTCAGCGCTGGTGTGATGTCGCCATGTTCGGCGACCAACCCCTGAAACGAACCTTGTCGGGACTGCCCCTGGAGTACCGAATCATACAGATTTACAGCCGGGACGCCGGCCGTCGGGAGGCGAAGTTGACGTTCAACGTCGGTCAGGGGTCGCAAGACCTCGGCTTCCGAAGCGAGGTCGACATCCTCTTCACGGCCGCGCCGGCGGTTCCCGTCACCCTGGATATCCGCGACGTGGACGGCCGACCGGCGACGGCCTCGCTCCTGATTCGGGATCGCCTGGGGCGCGTGTATCCGTCGCAAGGACGACGCCTCGCCCCGGACTTTTTCTTCCATCCCCAGGTCTATCGCCATTCCGGCGAGACGGTCTCGCTGCCCCCCGGCGATTATGAGGTTGAAGTCGCCAGAGGGCCCGAATACCTGGTCCAATCCCGGACGATTACCGTGCCGGAAGCCAAGGAGCATCGCGAGATCTTTCAGCTTGAGCGCTGGATTCACCCGGCTTCGATGAAATGGTTCTCGGGCGACCATCACATTCACGCCGCCGGCTGCTCGCATTATGAGAGTCCGACCGAGGGCGTTCGCCCCGAAGACATGTGGCGGCATGTTCTGGGCGAAAACCTGGATGTCGGCTGCGTGCTGACCTGGGGGCCCTGCTGGTACGCTCAGAAGGCGTTTTTCGAGGGGAAGGTCCACCCGCTGTCCACTTCCGAAACGCTCCTCCGCTATGACGTGGAGGTCTCCGGATTTCCCTCCTCGCACGCCGGTCATCTTTGCCTGCTTCGGCTTGAGGAGGATGATTATCCCGGCACGACGCGGATGGAGGAGTGGCCCAGTTGGGACCTGCCGATCCTCCAATGGGCGAAGCGGCAGGGAGGCGTCGTCGGCTTCGCGCACACCGGCTGGGGTTTGCGAACCGACTCCAACGAGATCCCCAATTATGAGACGCCCCCCTTCGACGGCATCGGCGGCAATGAATATATCGTCGACGTGGTTCACGACGCGGTCGACTTCCTCTCAACGGTCGACACGCCCGCCCCCTGGGAGCTGAACATCTGGTATCACACGCTGAATTGCGGGTTCCGAACCCGGATCAGCGGCGAGACCGACTTCCCCTGCATCTACGACGACCGCGTCGGCATGGGCCGGGTTTACGTCAAGCTCGACGACGGCGCGCTCGACTTCGACCGATGGGTTCAGGGGATCAAGGAGGGGCGGTCCTACGTCTCGGACGGACGGAGCCACCTGATCGACTTTCAGGTCGGCGACCGGCCCGTTGGGGTCGACGGGAGCGAATTGAAATTGTCCTCCCCCGGCGCGGTCAAGATCCGGGTCAGGGCCGCGGCGCTCCTCGAGGCGACTCCCACGGCCCGAGCCGAGGCGATCCACAAGAAGCCGCTCGACGAGAAGCCCTATTGGAACCTGGAGCGAGCCCGGATCGGCGACGGCCGCAAGGTCCCCGTCGAACTGATCGTCAACGGCTTCCCCGTCGCCCGCCAAGAGATCGAGGCCGATGGTTCGCTTCACGACCTCGAATTCGACGCGCCGATTGAGCGGTCTAGCTGGGCCGCCGTTCGGATCCTCCCGTCGTCGCACTCCAACCCCGTTTTTGTCGTCGTCGACGACAAGCCGATCCGCGCCTCGCGGAGGTCGGCCGAGTGGTGCCTTAAGGCCGTCGATCAATGCTGGTCACAGAAAGAGCGCGGGTACCGGGACACCGAGAGGGACGCCGCCCGCGAAGCCTACGACGTCGCCCGAGCCGCCTACCGCAAGATCCTGGAAGAGTCCGCCGACGATTGAACGCACGCACAGTCTCGGAAATTCGCGAATAATATGAGCAAACACCACGATGAAGCCCTGGCCCGGGCGTTCGACGGCCAGGCTCCCGATTTCGAGCGGGCCCCCGTGCAGAGCGACCGGGCCGCGCTGGCGCGGCTGGTTCAGGCCGCCGATTTCCCGGAGGGCGCCCGGCTGCTCGACGCCGGTTGCGGGCCGGGTCTGGTCGGCGCCGCGTTCTTGAAGGCGGGATATCGGGTCCTTGGGGTCGACCTCTCGCCCGAGATGATCGAGCGGGCCCGGGCCCGCTGCGGGTTCGCGGGGGAATCGGCCCGGTTCGTTCTCGGGTCGATCCACGACGCGGGCGTCGACGCGATGGCGCCCTTTGACGGGGCCTATTCGAGATACGTCCTGCATCACGTGCTTGACGCCCGAGCGTTCCTCAAACGGCAGATTGAACTGGTCCGCCCGGGAGGGGTTATCGTGCTCAGCGATCATATAACCGACCCCGACCCCGAATTGGCGAGGCGACATCAAGACCTGGAGGCGGATCGCGACGCGACGCACACGCGAAATCTAACAGGGGGCGGGATTGTCGACCTCTTCGCCGAGGCCGGTTTGGCGGACATCCGACTCGTGGAGGAGAACTTCAGCCTCGATTTCGACGAGTGGTTCGACCGCGGCACCCCGCGAAAACCGAAGGCCGAGGTCCGCGCGGAATTGCTTCGAAGCCCCGCCATCCGAGGCTTCCGGGCCGTCGCCCTGGATGATGGATCGATCCGCGTCGACTGCCAGCGCGTCATCGTCCGGGGTCGAAAACCGTAACCGGCGCCGGCTTCGCCGCGCGGGCGATCGCGTCAGGTGGTTCGGCGCCGGGTTCGTTGGCTCAGCGCTCGACGGAGAGCGCTCCGGACGCTTCGCGCCTGTGCCCGCCAGTCCGCCCAATGCGAGGAAAGGCGCCTGGCCAGCCCGCCCAGCTCGCGCCGAAGCCGCGGACGGGCCTCCGGCGAAGTTGAGTCGCGCTTTTTGAGGATGGTCACGATCTCGGAGCCATTGACGCAGAAATGTTCAATGTCGAACGTGTTCCCGAGATACGACCGAGTTCGGTCCAGAAAGGCGCTGAAGGATCGCGCGTCCCAGACGTGGAAATGGATGCTGTAGTTCGCCGCCATGAGGTGATTGACGTGAGTCTCGACGTCGGCCGGATCGTCGAGCTTCTCAACGCGCGTGGCCCACTCCCGATAGTGGTCGGCCCGCGAGCCCTCGGGGCCCTCGCGGTCGTCGGCGACGAGGTGTTCGAACGGCGTCGGCTCTCGGTCCCGGTCGAAGCAATCGTGCTTGTTGGGCACGGCGAAATAGAGCCTTCCGCCCGGCCGAAGCTTGCTCAGGTGATTACGAATCGTTCCGATCGGGTTCTCGGTGTGCTCCAGGAAGTGATTGGCGATCAGAAAATCGAGCTCGCCGTCTCGGAAGGTCGAGAGCCGCTCTCCATCGTCGATCACGTCGACGTTGACGAGGTCATAATCGTGAAGTTCGGGATAATGGAGGCGCAGGCCCTCGACGTCATATCGATCCACGTAACGAACCCGAGCCCGGGAGCCCAGCGCCAGGGGATGGTGGAGCGCTCCGACTTCGATTCCGTCGCCGGAAAGGAACTCGCGACTCAACGCGCGGCGTCTTCTGAGCGTCTTGGCCGGAATCTCGCTCATTGAGGTTTCCCGATTCTTGAATGACTCGAACCAGCGCGCGGGGGCTTGATTCTCAACGCCCCCTCGACGCTCCCGTCAGAGCCGATGGGCGCCTGGTCCGGACGATCCGCGTCGCGGCGCGGCTCCAGACGCCCGACGCCGGTCGGCCCGCAGTCGAGCCAAGCTCAGGCGGAGGTCCGTCCACGGTCGCGATCCCGCTTTCGGCGGCGCCCCGGAAGAGCTCAGCGTACCGGCGAAGCTTGTCGTCGTGGCTGGGAAGGGCTCGAAGGACCACCGAGGACGCCGCCGCCATGCTCCGACGCCGGGCGCCATCGCGGATCAAGGTTTCCAGATGTCGGCAAAGCGAGCCAATGTCCCCGGGGGAATACGTCAGGGCGTTGACGTCGGGCCGAACCTGCTCCGAAATCCCATAAGCGGGCGTCGTGATGATGGGAAGTCCGCGTCCCATCGCCTCCAGGATGACGTAGGGATAGCTTTCGACCCGCGACGTACAACAGAAGATGTCGGCGGCTTGCCAGTACGGCGTCGTGTCGCCGGTCTCGTCAATGATCTGGAAGCGATCGCGGCGGTCGGAACCAAGCTGGCGAGCGAAGCGCCTCAGCTCACGGCCGTACCGCAGGCTGTCCCTGGCGCCGACGACGACGCAACGCGCCGACGCGGCCACCCGGGGGTCAAGCTGCTCGAACGCCCGCAAGAGGTCGCGCTGGCCCTTCCGCTCGCAGACGGTGCCCAGCAGTAGAACGCAGACCTCGTCCGGGGCGAGCCCCAATCGCGCCCTCGCTTCGTCTCGCGAACACTCATCGAGCTTGCGGGCGAATCGGTCGACGTCCAGGCCGTAGCGGATCAACTCGAAGGCGTGGTTCGCGTCGAGCTCCCGGAAGATCTCCTCGGTGCTCCGCGAGGAGAAGACCACGCGATACGGATAACTCATCGCCGTCAGGCCCGCCCGAGCGATCTCCACCGGAAGCCGATCGAAGCAGGTCCGCCAGGACTCGCTCTCATGGATCGACCAAATCGAGGCGACGCCGGCCGCTTGAGCGGCGTCCACGGCCCAGAACCCGTCAAGGGTGTTGGCGTGGACGGCCTCGAACCCCTCGCGAGCGATCCAATCGGCGGTCTTCCCCAGAATCTCCCGATATGAGCCGATGTTCTTGAAAAGGGCCGTGAGCGAGGGCTCGATGATCGGGTTGATCCCGGCCTTCTCGTACTCGGCCCGAAGCGGACCATCCTCGGGGCTGACCACGGTGGGCTCAACGGCGCCGATCGCCTTCAGGCCGGTGATTAGCTCGAGCTCGAACTTCGGAGCGCCCTCCCAACTCAGGTTGTGCGAGACGGCCAGAGCCGGAATCGGCCGATCCCTCGGGCCGATCGGCGCGACGGTCGGCTTCAGGTCGAACAACTCCGACCTGGAGTCGAGATGAATGCTGAAATAAGGGTCGCGGCGGTCGCCGTGAAGCTCCCGATAGTTCGCGTCTTCGAGAGGGCCGTTCGCGAATTCGCGCGGGGAGTTCTCGTGCTGAGTCATCTCGATCCCGCCGCAGACGACGTTGCGATGGCCGGCGTCGCGCAGTCGGCAACCATAATCGGCGTCGGCGTGGGCGACCGGGAACCGCCTCTCGTCGAAGCCCCCCAGATCGAGGAAAAGCCGGCGCGGGGTCAACATGCAATCCGCCGAGACGGCGAAGCAGTTCCGATTGGCTCGGGCCAGCACCATCGCCCCGAGATCCCACCAGGGCAAGGTCCTGAAGCTCGGGCCGACCAGCCCCTCGTTCAAGCCGTGGACGATCCCCGCGTTGCGCGCCCGGCGATCCGGGTACAGCAACTTGGGGCCCACCGAGCCGACGCCGGGCAGTCGAGACCAACCGACCAACTGGCTCAGCCATCGCGGGTTGGTCGCCTCGACGCCACCGTCAAGGAAGAGCAACAGATCTTCGTCCACCATCGACGCCGCCCGATTCTGAATCGCGGCGAGGTTGGAGTGGCCCCTCGGACCTTCGACCCGCAGAATTCGATGCGAATCCGCGTTCAGCGCGGCCAGCGCTTTCGCTTCGCCGCTTCCATCGTCGATCAGGTAAACGCGATGGTTGCGGTAGGTTGTCTTCCGCAGCGAGGCGAGCAGCGCCTCCAGGCGCCGCCCCGGCCTCCTCGCGTCGATCAAGATCGCCACCGAAGGCCCCTCGTCGGGCATGATCGGCTCAAAGATCGCGCCCCCCGCGACAACCGCCCAATCGGGTTGCACCACGGGACAGGGAACGCCGCGACGCGCGAAAGCCTCTTCGACGGCGCGGCGGCCCGCCTCGAAGCTATAGGGCTTCTCGTTGCCGCCGGCGGCCGTCGAGCCGGGCAAGACCCGCCAGTGATAGGTAATCTGGGGGATGTGGCCGATGCTCCGGGCCAGCTCCGACGCCCTGAGCCAGAAGTCGTGATCCTGCGAACCCTCGAACCCCGGCCGCATCCCGCCGACTCGGCGATACAGCGAGGCCCGAACCGCGGTCAGATGCGTGGTGTAGCAGAACGAGAGCAGCAGCTCCGGCGACCAGTCGGGCTTGAACTGGGGGGCGAAGCGGACCCCATCGGCTCCCAGCTTGTCGTCGTCGGTGTAAACCATATCGACATCTGGGTTTTCATCGATATGGATCGCCACGTGCGCCAGGGCGTCCGGATGCAGAACGTCGTCGTGGTCGGCGAGCACGATGAACTCGCCCCTCGCGTGCTCGGCGGCGGTGTTGGTCGCCGCGGAGATGTGACCGTTGGCTTCGCGGCGGATCAGGCGGACCCGGGGATCGCGCGGAAGGTGGTGGTCGAGATACGATTGGACGCCCGGATCGGTGCTGGCGTCGTCCACCAGGATCAGCTCCCAGTTCGCGTAGCTCTGGGCAATCACGCTCTCGATCACCTCGGCCAGACATTCGACGGGCGGATTATAGACCGGAATGAGAATCGAGAATTTCGACGGCCGCTCGATGGCGTCGAGGGCTTCGCGAAGCCGATCCGATCGCCTCGGACTCGGCGCGTTGGCGCGCCTCCACGCCTCGTAGCGTTCTCTCGGGGCCGGTGGTTGGAAATAGGGGCAAGCCGGCCCTTGGGAGGTCCGAAACAGGCGCCAGCGGGCGAGGACGCCCCTCGATTTCGCCCTCACCTTCCGCAAGGCCCGCTCCGACGCCGCTTTCAGACCGTCGGCGCGGGCGATCTGGACGAACCGTCGGGAGAGCCGGTTCAGGCGGGAGCTCCTCAATCGCTCAACCCCCGGAGCATGCGCCAGATCGCGACGAATCCGCCGCTTCAAGGCGCTTTGGAGCGCCCTGCAGGCGTTGATGACGCCCATCGGCTCGGGCTCGCGGGCCGCGGGCTCAATTCGCGGCGCGGGCGGGGGGACCGGCGAGGCCGCCGGCGCGGGCGCTGGCGGCGGGGTTGGCTTAGAGGCGGCGAAGGGCCCGTCGACATTCGCCCAGTGGGAGATGGCCCCGCTCAGGGATCGCCGCATTTGGAGGGAGCGCTCGGAGGGGTTGAGGACGGCCTTTCGATAGACCTCGAACGTGCGACGGGCGGTCTCGCGCCACTGGAGATCGCGGATCCTTCGCCGTCCTCGCTCGCGAAGCTCTCGCCGCAATCCCTCGTCGTCGGTGATCCGCCCCATGGCGCGCGCGAAATCGTCCGGGGAGAGGCCGTCGGCGTACAGGACGCCGTCGCCGCAGACCTCTGGAACCGAGGAAAACGGCATCGCGATGACGGGCGTCCCCGTGGCCATCGCCTCAAGCGGGGGAAGACCGAAGCCCTCGTAAAGCGATGGGAAGACGAACGCCTCGGCGCACTGATAAAGGACCCTCAGCTCCTCGGCCGAGACCCCGCCCAGGAAGATCGCGCCGGTGGAGTCTTCCCCGGAGCGCGACTTGATCTGGGCCTCGACGCTTGACGCGAAGCCGGCCAAAACGAGGGCCGGGCAATCGGAGTCCGGCCGCGACTCGCGAAATCTGGAATACGCCTCAAGCAGCCCCGCGAGGTTCTTGTGCGGAAAATCGCTGGCCAGGCTGAAGAAATAGCGGTCGGGAAGCCGCAAGCGCTTCCGAATCCGCTCGGCGTCGGCGACGGGGGCGGCGAACTCCCCGACGTCCACCCCCAGAAAAACCGGATGAATTTCCGCCGCGGGGATTCCGAATTCGTCCGCTATCTCGACCGCCGTGTTGTCCGAGTAGCTCAAAATCGCCTGAGCGGCGGGAACGGTCACCCCGCTCGTTTCCTGATAGGCCGCGCAATCCGCCTCGCTCGGAAAGGCGCTCGACATCCGATAGCCGATCAGATCTTGATACGTCATGACGACGTGGGCCGACGATTCAAAAAGCAGCTTGGAGTGCCGTCGGTCGAAAAACTGCGCCGGCTTGTGAATTACGGCGACGTCGTCGGCCCAACCGTCGGGATGGACAATCTTGCCGGGGATGCCGTCGGCCTGGAGCGGGTGTGCCGCCAGCAGGGTCAGGTCGACCTCGGGCATCGCGGCCAGGGCCCTCCCCAGCGACCTCGCGTAGATCTTCGTGCCGTTGACCTCCAGGGGAAGGTGCCGCAGGTCCAGGGCGACCTTGAGCTTCCCCGAGGCTTGAAGCTCCATCGCGTGGGCGGCCAGCCTGGAGTCCACGCTTCGCTCGAATCGGGCGACCTGCTCGGCCATGCGCGGGTGCCTGGCCTTCAACTTGTCGATGTCCTCCGGGCTCGCCGTCCAGTCTCGCTGGATCTCGCTCAAAGCGCCCGAGGAGACCAGGACGCGCGTGGCCCGTTTGGCGAAGAAGCCCAGCTCGCGGGCCCGCATCAGCCAGTCGTCGATCGCGGCCCCGAGGGATCGGAACGTGGAATCGAGGGGTCCCAGCGCGTCGAAGATGTCGCCGCGGACATAATTACAAAGCCGTCCGGCACGCGGAAGGAACGTGTCGGAGGGAAGCCCGCGGACGGCCCTCGCAAACGTGTTCCAATCGACGGGCGCCTCGCCCAGCCCGTCGCCTTCGCTCAGGGGAGCGACCAGGGCGACCCGCTCCGCGGATCGCGCCACCGCGGCGAGCGAATCCAGCCAACCCGGGAACACAAGGGCTTCGGGATGGAGGATCACCGCGTCGCCTCGCCGCTCCGACAGGCCGCGATTGCAGAGGTCGACCCAACTCGAATTCGGCTCGGCCCGCAGAATCAGGCAACGGGAATCCTGACCAGCCAACTCGTCCCACGCCGCGTCCAGGTCGCCGAGCGCGGCGGCGTCGGCGACGATCAAAAGCCGTCCGAACGCGGATCCACCGTTCTCCAGCAGCGAGCGAAGGCGGAGCGGAAGTCCGTGACCGCCCCGCTTTACCGGAATGATCACGTCGACGAGTCGGGCCAGAGCCATTCCAACCTCCAAGACCAGCAAGGTCGCGCAAACCGACATCGGCGATTGCGAGAGTACGCGGCCGGATCCTCCGAACCGGACTCGTTGTCTGGAGCCCCCAAGCGGGGCCGTCCAAATCGCGGCGAGGAGGGTCGAGAGACCCAGCGCGATCCCCTCGCGACCCTCCGCGTCAAGCGCGAGGTCTCGTTGATTGGTCGATGGCCGGAGACCCGGGACGCGAGGGGCCGGATCTGTACCACCGATGCGGGGAGCGGTCAAGGCGACTCGAACCCCCCTCGGGTTCGGCCATTGAGCGAGGGGTCTGGACGCACGGTCGCGACGGCCCGGCGCGGCGAGCTTTCCGACCAAATCCAAGCGATTCGGCCTTGCCCGGCTCGTCGGGGTCTGATATGGGTCTGCGCTGCTAGGCGGAGGGACAATCCGCCGCGATCCTCACGGAAGAGGATTCGCCACGTGAAAAACGGGGGCGCGGCTCCCGAGAACGGGTGATTTCATGTTATTCACCGAGCCCACGTTTCTGTTTATCTTTCTGCCCGCCGTGGTGCTGGTCCATTGCGTCCTGCAACCCCGGCTGAGAAACATCTGGCTGCTGGCCGCCAGCCTCCTCTTTTACTGCTGGGGGGAAGGCCGCTTCGTCATCTTGATGATCAGTTCGGTGACGGTCAACTATGTGTTCGGCCTGCTTCTGGGACGCGCGGAACGCGTCGGAGCGCGAAAGCTCCTGGTCGGCCTCGGCGTCGCCGCCAACCTGCTCTTGCTGATCTACTTCAAATACAGCGCCTTTTTGGTCGACAACCTGGACGCGGCGCTGACTGGGCTCGGATTGCCGCCGATCGAGTTGGGCTCGATTCCGCTCCCATTGGGGATCTCGTTCCTCACCTTCCACACGATCTCGTACCTGGTCGACGTTTACCGCGGGACCATCGACCGAGAGCGGAACCCGACCGATCTCGCCCTGTACATCATGCTCTTCCCCCACCTGATCGCCGGGCCGATCGTGCGCTACGCCGACATCGCCGGGGCCCTGAAGTCTCGAAACCTCGCCCTGGACGAGATGTCTTACGGCATCCGCAGGTTTTTGGGCGGCCTGGCGAAGAAGCTGCTGATCGCGAACCAACTCGCGATGACGGCCGACCTGATTCTGGGAATACCCGGGGGCGAATTGAACGCGGGGCTCGCCTGGCTCGCCGTGGCCTGCTACACGTTCCAGATCTACTTCGACTTCTCGGGCTATTCCGACATGGCCATCGGCTTGGCCCACATGTTCGGCATTCGCTTTCATGAAAACTTCAATCATCCCTACTGGGCGACCTCGGTCACGGACTTCTGGCGCCGTTGGCACATCTCGCTCTCAAGCTGGTTTCGAGACTATCTCTACATTCCGATGGGGGGCAACCGAAGGGGGACCGCGCGGACTTACGTCAATTTGATGACGGTTTTCCTGCTTTGCGGGCTCTGGCACGGGGCGTCGTGGAGCTTCGTGATCTGGGGATTTTATCAAGGCGCGTTTCTGGTGATTGAGCGGCTGGCCCTGGGGCGCGTGCTCGACCGGCTTTGGACGCCCCTGCGCCGGGTT
>Ga0182738_1004574_pt1 | contig 15238 bp, 18 predicted proteins | sample eDN5th30CBELigMG_FD_128876 | JGI IMG/M metagenome (GOLD analysis project Ga0182738, IMG submission 128876) | Enriched Miracle-Growth compost microbial communities from Emeryville, California, USA - eDNA 5th pass 30_C BE-Lig MG (version 2)... ... | reverse complement strand
GTCGCTTGGCCGCGCCTCCATACCGGTGGTGGCGCTGCAGCGCGACAAGGATAAGTACACCCGTGCCCTCGACGTCGTGCCAGCGGCTGCGGCCGGCCTTGTGTGCCTGCCGAAGTCGGCGCCATGGCTGAAAGATTTCGTAAGCGAGCTGGCGGCGTTCCCGGATGGTGGGTTCGATGACCAGGTCGACCCCTTCATTGATGCTGTCGCCGAGATGTGCGGCGGCACCACGTTCACGCTGGACAACCTGTAGGAGCCGACATGGGTGCGGTGATCGATATCGCTCGCCGTTTCGGCGACGGGTTGACCAACCTGATCTCCCGCATGGGCACCGATCGGGACAAGGCCGCGCACTCGGTCTACGGGCCGGTAATTCTCTCCGACGAGCAGATTTTCCATGCCTATCGCGGGTCCTGGCTGCCTCGGAAGATCATCGATATCCCGGCGCTCGACAGCTGCCGGAAGTGGCGGGATTGGCAGGCGGATGCAGCCCAGATCGAGAAGATCGAGGCGGAGGAAAAGCGGCTCAACGTCCGCGGCAAGGTGCTGGAGGCTCGCACAAAGGCCCGGCTGTGGGGCGGTGCCGCCATCCTGATCGGTACCGGCGACATCGATCCGAGCCAGCCGCTCGACCCGGAGAAGGTCAAGGCCGGTGGCATCAAGTATCTGACCGTGGTGACGCGGCGCGACCTGACGGCAACCGATATCGACCGCGATCCGGCATCGGAGTTCTATGGCAAGCCAGTTGCGTACACGCTGAATGCGAAAGAAGGCCAACCGGTCACGCTACACCCATCGCGTCTGGTCATCTTCCAGGGCGCTGCAGTGCCCGATGAAGACCTGAATCCCAATAAGGGGTGGAGCGACAGCGTGCTGACCGCGGTGCTCGATGCGGTGAAGAACGCCGACAGCACGGCGGGTAACGTCGCCAGCCTCGTATTCGAGGCGAAGGTCGACATCATCCGCATTCCCAACTTCATGGCCAGCCTGTCGGACCCGGAATATGAGCAGCGCTGGCTGAACCGCTACACGCTCGCCAACATGGGCAAGGGCGTGAACGGCACGCTGATGCTCGACAAGGAAGAGGAATACGAGAGCAAAACCACCAGCTTCTCCAACCTGCCCGACGTCATCGACCGGTTCTTGCAGATCGTGGCCGGCGCCGCCGATATCCCGCTCACGCGCCTGCTCGGCACCTCGCCAGGCGGGATGAACAGCACCGGGGAAGCGGACCTGCGGAATTATTACGATCGCATCTCGGCCATGCAGGAGATCGAGATGCAACCCGCCATGTATCGCATGGATGAGGCGATCATCCGTTCCGCGCTCGGCTCCCGGCCGGCCGAGGTCCACTATATCTGGTCCAGCCTGTGGCAGATCAGCGACAAGGAGCGGGCCGACATCGGCAAGATCAACGCCGAGACGATCAAGACGTTGAACGATACCGGCCTGTACCCGCCCGAGGCGCTGGCGAATTCGGGCGCCAATATGCTGGTCGAGAACTCGATCCTGCCCGGCTTCGAGCAGGAGATTGAGGACGCAGGCGGCCTGCCGGACTATGAGATGGAAGCGGAGCAAGAGGCCGAACAGGAGCGGTTGAGGCTGGCGGCGGCGGCCAAGGGCAAGCAGCCGGTCACCGATGCAGCACCCCGCACGCTCTACATCCGCCGTGACGTGCTCAATGTCGACGATATCCGCAAATGGGCACGGTCGCAGGGTTTCGAGACGGTGCAGGATGGTCTGCACGTTACCATCATCCATACCTGGACGCCGATGGACTGGATCAAGGTCGGGTCCGGCGACGAGTGGGCGGGCAACGACGGCAAGATTGAGATCGCGCCCGGCGGCCCTCGCCTCATGGAGCGGTTCGGCGAAGCCGTTGTGCTGCAGTTCGCGTCATCGCGCCTGACTTGGCGGCATGAGGACATCAAACGGCTGGGCGCCGAGACGGACTATCCGGACTATCAGCCCCACATCACCATCTCCTGGGATGCCGCCAACATCGATCTTCGCGCCATCGAGCCGTACAAGGGCAAGATCGAGCTCGGGCCAGAGATATTCGAGGAGGTCAATGAGAACTGGCGGGCAACGGTCACCGAAGAATGATCCGGTACGATCTCGCCCGCCTCGCCGATCGACGGAAGGGCACCACACAGCCTCTCCCGGCCATCCATGGCAGCATTGGGGCCGAGGCGGCTTACCTAAAGGCCCTGCGGTCGATCCTGCGTGAAATGGCAAGGGAGACGCGGGAAAACATCGTTCCGCTTGCTGTGGCCGAAATACAGGCCAACAGGGCAGTAACACAGGATGCCGACCGGACCTGGTTCCAGAAGCTGTTGGAATTGTCGATCGATCTTGCAATCTCAGCCGAGGGGATGGTGGGTCGCATCCTCGGCCTTGAAGCCGAGCGTCATACGAAGCGGTTCATGGAGACGGCCAAGCAGGCGCTGGGCATAGATCTGGCGGCTGTGGTGCTTCGGGAGGACCTTGGTGACCTGTTGAGGGATGCCGCCCTCAAGAATGCTCAACTGATCAAGGGCCTGGCCGACGATACAGTTAAGCGGGTTTCGCTCACGGTCATGAACGCGGTGATGAACGGCACGCCCGCCAAAGACCTACGGAAGGAATTAACCCGGCAGTTCGGGATATCGGATCGGCGGGCAAGGCTCATTGCGAGGAACGAAATCGCGTCGTTCAACTCGGACATGAACAGGCTTCGGCATGTTCAGGCTGGTGTAACGACATATACATGGCGCACCAGTGCAGACGAACGGGTCAGGCCCCTCCATCGCGAACTCGATGGAAAGGTCTACGAATACGGAAAACCGACGGGCGCAGAGGATGGTCTACCACCGGGTAAGCCGATCAATTGCCGTTGCATTGCTCAGGGCATAGTGGAGTTCTAGCGCTTGGATCTGGCAAGGAACTCTTCGAGAGGTTCATTCGGTAGCGACATATCGCTTTCGGCCACCTGTTTGTAGTCGGCAGGGGCGCACCATTCATAAATCAGGTTCTGTCGGTGGCTGGCGATCTCGTCCTGCCGGCGCAGGTGCATTTCGATCTGATCCACGCGGTCGCTGATCATCATGATCAGGCTGCGCAGCTGCTTGAATTGCTCGTCGGTCATTCGAATAGGTGAACTCGCATGGCTTGCCGCTGTCAAGATCGCCGGGAGGCATTGAAACGCGCCGTACAGTCACGATCAGCATCCGAGGCGGCAAAGGCGGCAAAGTTCGTGGTCAGGACCGCAGCGGAGGATGCGGGCCGGGCGCTGGTGCGGAAGGATCGGCGCAAATGACACCGTGGACGGTTCCGGTAGATGCGTGGAAGGGACAGGCGGTCTTCGTCCTTGGCGGCGGGCCATCGCTAAAAGGTTTCAACGTCGAGCGGCTGCGCGGCCGTGGCAAGGTGATTGGCGTCAACAATGCCGGCCTTGATCTGGCGCCGTGGTGCGACGTCCTGTTCTGGGCTGATAGCCGGTGGCTCGATTGGAATCATGACCGTCTGCACCTGCACACAGGCCAGTGGAAGGTCAGCCGGAAGCGGCCGCATCTGCCGCTTGGCTGTGACGTGAAGTTCATGACGTTCCGCCCGCGTCGGCTGTCGCATTGGCCTGATGCCCTCGGTGGATGGTGCGGTGGATCGAGCGCGATCAACCTCGCCTATCTGCTGGGCGCCAAGGTCATTGTCCTGCTGGGCTTCGACATGCACGACCTTCCGCTTGATCGGTGGCGCGAAGGGAACTGGCATGACCGGCATCAGTTGCCGCCCGTCGAAGGGCAGCGGCGAAACAAGTTCATACCGGCGCTAGAGGCGTTTGCTCCCGACCTGGAGCGGGCTGGCGTGCTGGTACTCAACACCAACGAGAGATCGGCGCTGCGGTGCTTTCCGTTCGCCGACATCGAGGAATTGCTTGCCATGGATGACATCGCGCTTGCCGAGCGGGAGAAGTATCTCGCCGTCTGGGAACGGCCGGAGTACCGGAAGGTCAGCCCCGGCATGCTGGAATGTGAGAGGGCCTTTGCAGTCTGCGAAATGCGGTCGAGCCAATCCCTGATCGACTTCGGCGCCGGTCCCTGCCGTGCCGCGAAGTGGTTTCAGGACAAGGGGCTGGACGTGCTCGCCATCGATTTCGCGCCGAACGCGCGGGAGCATGGCGATGTACCGTTCGTCGAGGCGTGCCTGTGGGACCTGCCGAACGATCTACCGAAGGCGGATTTCGGCTTCTGCACCGACGTTATGGAGCATGTGCCTTCGGAAAAGGTTTCGGCTGTGCTGGCGAACATCGCCTCGTTGACGAAGCAAGCCGCCTATTTCCGCATAGCAACCCGGCCCGACAAGATGGGGCCGAAGCTGCTCAACCAGCCGCTGCACATGACCGTGCAGGGCGGCGAGTGGTGGCGCCGGCAGGTGGAAGCGCATTTCCCGCTCGTTGACGTGATCGAGAATACCGGTCGTGACGTGATGCTGCTGGCGAGGCCGTAGGAGCCTGATCCATGAAATTCACCGATGCAGTGAGCATCGCTGGCACCCGCCGGCGCGATGACGGCTACCTTGTTGCCGATGCGCGTGTCGCGCGCACCGGTGTCCAGACCTATGCGGGCTGGGAAGTTGGCAAGCCCGATATGCCGCTGGTGAAGGTCTACCGACCCGATGCTGAGGTGTTCAGCCGTGACACGCTGGCGAGCTTCGCGCACCGTCCGGTGACCAACGATCATCCGGCCGAGCCGGTCACCGCCGACAACTGGAAAGAGCACGCGGTCGGCAACACGTCCGACGAGGTGGCCCGCGACGGGTCCATGATCCGCGTCCCGCTCATGGTCAGCGACGGCGCCACGATCAAGCTGATCGAGGACGGCAAGCGAGAGCTCTCGGCAGGGTATACTTGCGACCTCGACTGGACCGCAGGCCAGACATCCGATGGCGAGTTCTACGACGCCATCCAGAAGAACATCCGGGCGAACCATGTTGCCATCGTGCAGCGCGGTCGCGCCGGTTCCGAGGTCCGCATCGGCGACGATGCTGGCAAATGGGGCGCGTCCCCGATCACTCCCACCAAGGATAAGGAGACCATCACCATGAGTGATGCACTTCGTACCGTGGTCGTGGACGGACTGTCGGTGCAGACCACCGATCAGGGCGCCCAGGCCATCACCAAGCTGCAAAAGGACCTCGAATCGTCCGCTGCCAATCTCGCCAAGCTGACGGCCGATCACGCCGAAGCCATCAAGGCCAAGGATGCCGAACTCGCCAAGGCCCACGCCGAACGCGATGCGGCCAACGCCAAGGTGCTCGACGCCGCCGCACTCGACAAGCTCGTGCAGGCTCGCGGCGATCTGATCGCCACCGCCAAGGCAATCGCCGCCGACGTCAAGACGGACGGCCTGTCCGATGCTGATATCCGCAAGGCGGTCGTCACCGCCAAGCTGGGCGATGCCGCAGTCAAGGACAAGGCGGAAGCCTATATCGACGCTCGTTTCGACATCCTGGCCGAAGACGCGGCCAAGAGTGCCGATCCGATCCGCCGCGCCCTGCAGTCGCAGGACCGCACTCCCCTCACCAACGACAACGGACAGGACGCCTACGAAAAGCGCCTCGCCGATGCCTGGAAGCCGAAGAAGGAGGCCTAATCCATGGGAACGGTCCAGTCGACCTATAGCGAGAACATCGGTACCGCGCGTGCCGGCATGATCGCCAACGAGGAGCCGGTCGTCCTCATCTCCCGTACTGTCGCGGATTCCGCCGGCATCGGCTTCGGCAAGGTTGTCCAGGAGGCCGCCACCGACGGCACCAAGGACGGCCAGTGCACCGCCGACCTCGATACCTCGGACATGGATGCCTACACGTTCCTTGGCATCACCGTCCGCGAGCGCTCTGTTCGGCCGGAAACGCCGAGCAAATTCGCCCAGTACGAATCCGCGCGCATCATGCGCAAGGGTATCATCTGGGTCGAAGTCACCGGAGCCGTGAAGGCCGGCGAAGACGTCACCGTTACCCTGTCGTCTGGCGTTCTCGGCACTGCCGGGGTTGGCGCCGGCATCGTCGCAATCCCGAACGCTCGTTGGGAAAGCTCCACTTCCGGGGCTGGCCTGGCGAAGGTTCGTCTGGGCTAAGGAGGCCTGATCCATGAACAAGCACGTCACCTTCGACGCCCAGGCTGCGATGGGGTTCGTCCTTTCGCAGACCTCGCACGTCGAGACGGCCGTCAACGAGACGGTCTACCCGGACATCCAGTATCCGGGCCTCATCCCGGTCGACACGTCGGCGCATCCCTTCGCGCAGACCGTCACCTACTACAGCTCCGACAAGTTCGGCGCTGCGGGCTGGATCAACGGCAATGCCGATGACATCCCGCTGGCCGGCACCGAGCTCGCCGAGTTCAAGACCAGCGTTTACACCGCTGCGATCGGCTACGGCTGGGGCTGGGAAGAGGTCAATGTCGCCATGATGTTGGGCCGCAACCTGCCCAACGACGATGCTATGGCTGCCCGCCGTGCCTACGAAGAGATGGTCGATCGCGTCATGCTGCGCGGCGATGCCACGAAGAACTTCAAAGGCCTGATCGACTATCCCGGCATCACGGCGGCGGGCCTGACCAACGGCGACTGGGACGGTACCGGAACGACCGAGGATCAGATCCTTCAGGACATGAATGATCTCATTCTCGGCATCGCGACGGACACGCTCTATACGTCCGTGGCAAACACGGTGCTGATGTCGCCCGCGAAGCTGAACAGCCTCGCGACTCGTCGCCTCGGCGACACCACGATGACGGTGCTGGAGTTTCTTCGCAAGAACAACACCTACACCGCCATGACCGGCCAGCCGCTCGAAATCCGCGCCCTTCGCGGACTGGAAACGGCCGGCGCCGGCAACACGCAGCGCATCATCGCCTATCGCAAGGATCCGCAGGTGTTGCGCGCGCACATACCCATGCCCCATAGGTTTCTCCCCGTCTATCAAGATGGCCCGCTGCACTGGGTTGTGCCTGGCGTCTTCCGTCTCGGCGGCCTTGATATAAGAAGGCCCAAAGAGGTCAGGTACGGAGATGGCGCATAAGTCTTTGAGAAATCGAAGATTTATGCTAAAAATCGAAAGGCCGAAGGTGCGCTAACACCCCGGCCTTTCTAACCAAGCCAACCTGCATGAGAGGTCGAAATGGCTGCGAAACCATCTATCAGAAATATTCCAGTCAAAACAGTTCAAAAGCTACTCCGGTATGACCCTGAGACTGGGCTTTTGCATTGGCGTGAAAGTCGTGGCCGTGTGGCGGCTGGCATGGTTGCTGGCTCGGTCAGAGCAGACCGAGGCTATGTCTCGGTGCGTATCGGCGGTATCAGGTACTACGCTCATCGCTTAGCGTGGGCGATCCAGACTGGAGAGCAAGTCCCTGATGATCGAGAAATCGACCACAGGGACGGAAATCCAAGCAACAATTCTTGGCAAAACCTTCGCATCGCGTCTCCTGTCCAGAACAAAAGGAACATGATGCCGTCGCGCCTAAACACCAGCGGGGCGACTGGCGTCACTTACCGCAAGAGCCGGAAGAAGTGGCAGGCGCAGATGAGCGTCGGCAATAAGCTGAGGTATCTAGGTTCCTTTGAAACGAAAGAAGCGGCAATCGCTGCACGTAGGAATGCGGAGCGCAAAATATTTGGCGAGTTCGCTTATTCAAAAAGGCCAATCCTATGACTGTCGTCACGAACAACCACACCAGCCCGCTCGGTCTTCCGCGCGGGCTGGTGATCCAGCCCGGCGCGTCCGTCCGTGTCGATAACTGGCGCATTCTGCGCAATCATGCCGTTGTCGCCGCGTGGCTGGCCGCTGGCGTGCTTTCCGTCGAGGACGGCACCGAACACCCTGCGAAGGTGGAACGCGCGCCTGTGGCCGTCCCTGTGGCTGTGTCCGCGCCGGTTGCCGCCCCTGTGGTCGATCATGCCGTCGATCTTCGAGTGCAGTACGCGGAACTGTTCGGGAAGCGCGCCTATCACGGATGGAGCGCCGAAGAACTGCGTCAGAAGATCGACGCGAAGCTTGCGGAGTGACCATGGCCTATGTCCCGCCGACCGCATCCGACCTTAAGCAGCGATTTCCAGAGTTCACCGCTGTGTCTGACACGCTGGTGAACCTGATCCTTGCCGAAGCCTCGGCGCAGGTCGGTGAGACATGGCTGGAGCGTGACCGCAAGCCGGCCACGCTCTATCTCGCGGCTCATATGCTGGCGTCCGAAGGCCGTGATGCCGCCGCTGCTGGCGTTGTCGGCGGCGATGCTGTCACAGGACCGCTGAAAAGGCGAAAGGTCGGCGACGTCGAAGCAGAGTTCGCAGGTGTCTCTTCATCGTCTGGCGATGGTTCCAGCGCATCGGAATATGCCTCGACGGCCTATGGCCTGCGCTATCTGGAATTGATGCGCCGCAACTTCCCGGCCGTCGCGATTGTGTGATGTTCGCGAAGATTATGCGCAAGCGCCATAAGGTGCTGCCGACGAAGATTGCCGGCCCATCCAAGGTCAAAATCGGGTTTCCGAAGTCCAAGGCGTCGGCCTCGAATATCGAAAAAGCCGTTTGGAATGAATTCGGCACCAAGGGCGGCGCTTCCGGCGGCGGATGGGGTGGACCGGTGCCCGAGCGCCCGTTCATGCGCAACGCGATGCGCGACAACAAGGGCAAGTACAAGGACGGCATGGCGACGGCCGCCCGCAAGATACTGACCGGCGATGCGACGATGGCCAGCACGCTGTCGAAACTCGGCATCATGGCGCAGGGCGATATCCAGGGCGAGATCACGTCGCTGTCGTCGCCGCCGAACAGCCCGGTCACTATCGCCTTGAAGGGGTCGAGCAATCCGCTGATCGACACCGGCGAGATGCGCGGCGCCGTAACCTGGCAGATAGACGAATGATCGACGTCGCCATTGCGATCGACGGGGAGGCTGTCAACGTCAGCCTGACGCGCAAGGCGGCGGGGAGTTACAACGCCGACGGCGATTTCGTACCGGGCGCGCCTTCGACGTCGACGATCCGCGCAGCCGTCCAGCCCGCCTCCGGCCGGCAACTCATGGACCTGCCTGAAGGTCTGCGGGAAGAAGCCCGCTGGCTCGTCTGGTCCCGTGCTGAAATCCTGAAGGATGACACCATCGTCCATGGTGGCCAGTCCTTCCGCGTCATGTTTGTGTGGCCGCGCGCCGAGGGTGCGTTCTGGCGCGCCGCCATGGGGCTTCTGGCATGACCGATGACGATGTTCATTCGGCGCTGGTGCGCTGGCTGCATGACCTGACGGGCCTGACCACGATCAAGGCCTATCAGGAAGGGCCACGGCCAGCTTTGCCATACATCATGGTCAACCTGACCGGTACGGCGGCGATCAGGGAATGGTCGCAGGCAGTGGAATACGAGGAAGACACTGCCGGCGTGACCGCCACGCCACCAGTTGAGACGGAGTGGCGGTTTTCGGTCCATGCCTTCGGGCCAAACCCGACCAGCATTCTACGGCCGATCCGATCCGCCGCGCAGCTTGCCCAGAAGAACGAGGCGCTGTTTCCGGCGCTGGTCATTGACGAATGCAGCCAGGTCCGAAATGTGCCGGAACTGGTCAATGAGAAGTGGGAGCCGCGCGCTCAAATGGATATTCATCTGCGCGGCCTCGCTAGAGACGGCTTCTTGATCGACGTGATCGAGCATGCGCCGTTCGACTTCGACCGGACGCATTAGTCCGAACATCACCTGAAACCGCCGGTCCCCGGCTCAATCTGAAAGGACTGCAATATGGCAAAGCTGCCGTATAGCCGTGTCGTGAACGTGACCCTGTCGCGCAACGACGCATTTCCGAGCCGCCGGGGTTTCGGCGTTGCTCTCTATCTCACCTCGACCGAAAAGACCGGCAAACTCGACGCAACTCACCTCACGCGCACCTACGGCTCGATAGAAGAGGTAGCCGTCGATTGGACCTCGTCAGACGATTTCTACAAGGCCGCCGAAGCGGCGTTCTCGCAGAACCCGCGCCCGATCCAGGTAAAAGCCGGCTATATCCCGGTCGACACAGCCTTCGACGATGACGCCATGAAGACGGCGCTGGACGCCATCTACGACGCCGATGGCGACTGGTATTGGCTCTGTGTCGAAAGCGGTCTCCGCGACGATGCTGCTCTCGATGGCCTGATCGAATGGGTTGAGGCCAAGAACAAGATGGCCATCCTCGACAGCAACGACGCTGGCCATGAGGCGCAGAACAACACGACCTGCATCAGCGCTCGCCACAAGGGCACGGTCGAGCGCACCGCCGTGTTCTACCACACCGACAGCGATGAATACTGCGCGTTCGCACTGGCGGCCTCGCTCGGCACCCGCAACTTCGATGATGCCAACTCGGCTTACACGGCGAAGTTCAAGCGTCTGCGTGGCGTCACCCCGATCAACAAGGGCTCCGCTGCGGTGCAGGCCATCACCGGCTTCACGCCGCAGCTCGGGCAGTCCGAGACGGCCGGCCACATGGCCAACACCTACATCGATATCGGGGGCCGTGATTTCGTGGTTGAGGGCTCGACGCTGACGGCCAACGTCTTCATCGATGAAATCCACTCGACGGACTGGATCATCGCCAGGACCGAGGAAGAAGCGCTCGGCATTCTGCTCAATAATGACCGCATCCCGTTCACGGATGCCGGCATGGAGCAGATCGCTTCGGCGGCCCGCACCGTCATGCGACAGGCTGTCCGTGCCGGTATCGTGGCCCAGGACCTCGATCCGGTTACGGGAACGTACCAGCCCGCCGTCATCATCACGGTGCCATCTGTGTTCGACGTGCCGGAAAGCCAGCGCAAGGCGCGGGTCGCACCGGCAATCGCCGTGACATTCAGATACAGCGGCGCAGTCCACTACGCCACGATCAATTATGTCATGCAATTTTAACGGGTCTTAGGGCGGCGATTGTAAGCCTGCTGGCTTTTCGTCGCCCAACGACAATTCCAAGGAGCATACGGGCCGTCATTGTCAGGGTAGCGGTCGATGGAGTGCGAGCGAGAAGGCTTCGGCCCCATGTCTTGATAGAAGGCTTCAAAGCTCTCCCGCCATTCGTCGCAGACGTAAATGCCTCGCCCGCCGTAATAGCGGTATTCTGGGCAATTCTCGTTGTAGCAGCGCTGCCTCATACTGCACCAAGCGGTCCATTCAGGCGTGCGGCTCTTCCGATGCGTCGACTTGATATCGCTGATAATCTCCGCCCGAAGACACCCGCATGAACGGGTTTTCCCATAGCGAAGGTTAGCCGCATCCACTCGCGTCTCGGAGCCGCATTCGCAGGAGCATAGCCACATAGCTCGCTTATTCAGCGAACCATCGCGGCGAAGAACTTTAAGGCGTCCGAATTTTTGGCCCATCAGGTCTATGCCGTGCGTCTCCGATGCGCGCTCGGCTAGATAACAACCGCAGGACAGGCTCTTGCCTGCGGTCAAGCTGTTCTTCGCGACGGCTTTCTCGGCCCCGCAATCGCAGATGCAGTTCCAATAGTGGTGCGGCCCGCGTGGACCGGCGTAGCTGACAACGCGCCAGCGGGTGAAGCGTTGGCCGGTCAGGTCTTGGAACTGTGGATGAGTTGGAATAGGAAAGGCATCAGCCATTTCGGGCGCTCCTACGCTCGTTGTGGTTAGGGTCGGGCGGTGTTGCAAGCGCCGCTTCGACCCGTCCTTTCTATCAAAATGTAGCTGAAATCACAATGAAATCGGCCCTTTTCGAGGGTCGGTAGCTATTTGCTTGGAAAGGAAAGCCCGATGGCAAAATTAAGTGCTTACACTTACCTCAACGTGGCCGCCACGCTCGACGGCCTTGCTATCCGCGACATGTGGGACGGTGACGATGCCATCACCGTCGAGCAGGGCGCCGATGTTGGAGCCGGCCTCGTCGGCGTCGACGGATCGGCGATCTTCTCGCAGTCGGCTGACAAGTCGGCGAAGATCACGATCCGCATCAAGCACACCAGCCCAACGCATCGTCAGTTGACTGAGAAATGGAAGCAGCAGCGCGCCGGTCGCATGCTCTCCTTCCCCTTCGATTTCATCGACAAGGACAGCGGCGAAGGTGGAACGGCCGATCAGTGCTACATCCTGCAGGCTCCGACTGACAGCAAGGGCAAGAATGCCGTCGTTCGCGCCTGGGTCATCTGGGCTGGCGAATACGAGCCGGCCACGCCGAACGGTTGAGGTCGATCATGGCAGAGAAGAAAATCGGTTCTCGCACCTTCAAGGTCGAGCCGCTCCTGGCGACGGAAGCGATCCGGCTGCAGATGCGTCTGGTCAAAGCCATCGGGCCGGCGATATCGCGCCTGCCTGAAATCTTCGCCGGTATCGGCAAGGATGCTGCGGCAAAGGAAAAGGCGAACGGAGCGGCGGTTTCCGCCATGGCCGACATCATCGGAAAGATGGAGCCGGATGACGCTGCCGATCTCGTAAAGGACATCGTGCAGGTCGCCATGATCAAGCGCCCCAGCGGCGCCTACGATCAGGTGGACATGGACGGCGACTTCACCGGGTCTCTCGGCGACATCATCCCGGTGGCGACCTTCGTGTTGCAGGAGCAGTTCGCCGAGGTTTTTTCCGGCGCGCGGGGGAGTGGCAGCCCCGCGACGAGGGCAAGGGCCTAAGCGAATCCGAGGTTGAGCGGATCGCGCCCAATCTCAATCTGATGCTGTGGCGGCCGATCCTGGCTGATCCGCCGATATACGGGCTTGGCGATCTCAAGACGTGGGTGACGCTGGTTGATGTCTACGATGCCAACGAGGCGCTGGATTTGAGGTCGGCCATGGCGGAAAGGGCGATGGAGAAGTGATTACCTCATGAAGTAAGCGGACACGACGATGACCGCTATGCCGATCAGCGCCGCGTAGCGGAGGTTCCGGGTCTCAATTCTCGCCGTTTCCTGCTCTGCGGCCCGGTCGAATGTATGACCGCAATGGCGGCACACTGCCGCTTCTCTCCGCACCGTCTCGGCGCATGACGGGCACTTCTTGGCATCGCCGGCGCGTATCTGGCCCTTGAGGTTCGGCATGGCCGCCACAGCGATCAGCCCAAGTATTGGGAACACGGCACCCAAGATCAGCCAGCCCAAGAAGCTCCGTCCCTTCGACATGCCGATAGCGGCCGTGAAGACCGCGATGATGAGTATCGAAAATAGGATCAGGTCCAAGGCCGCCCCCACATGATCATCGACGAATTAATCGCCATCCTCGGCTACGATGTAAAGGGGCAGGAGAACCTCGACCGCTTCAATCGCGGCATGGATCAGGCTCAAGAGCACGCTGAAAGGGTCGCAAGCCGCATAAACGCGCTGTCGGTGGCGTTCGGTACGTTCGTTGGGAATATGGCTGCCGACTTCGCGCGCCGGATTGGTAGCGCCATCGGTTCTCTTCCTGGCGATATTCTGGACGTCGGTAAGAAATTCGAGGCTTACGGCATCCAACTCAAAGCTCTTGAAGGATCGCAGGAGGCAGCGAACAAGGCTCTGGACTGGATCAGCGACTTCGCCAAGCGCACTCCGTTGGAACTTGACGGTGTCGTTGCTGCCTATGCGCAGATGCGCACTTTCGGCCTCGACCCGACCAACGGCAGCCTTCAAGCCATGGTCGATACCATGGCGATGTCGGGCAAAGGGCAGGAACAGCTTCAAGGCATCATCCTCGCCGTAGGGCAGGCATGGACAGCGCAGAAGCTTCAGGGTCAGGACGCCATGCAGCTTATGCAGCGCGGCGTGCCGGTTTGGGACATCCTGTCCAAGGCCATGGGCAAGAGCGTTGCCGAGGTTCAAAAGCTTTCGAAAGCCGGGAAGCTAGGTCGTAAGGAAATTCAGATGCTCATCGACGAGATGGGCAAACGGGCGGAGGGCGCGTCCGATGAATTCGCAAAATCCTTCGAAGGCATCACGTCCAACATCTCCGATATCTGGACCGGCTTCCTCAAGCAGATCAGCGACAAGGGATATTACGACAATGTGAAGCGCCGTCTTTCCGGCGTTCTGGAGACGCTGGACGAATGGGACAAAAGCGGCGTGCTCGATAAAGCCGCTGATGCGATATCGACATTTCTGTCGAAGTCGATCGATGTAGGAGCCCATATCGGTACGCGGCTATGGGATATCGGCAAGGGCGCCTACTATGCTGCCGACGGCATCGTTAGCCTGATCAGCAAGGTCACCGGCCTCAACAAGGCTGCATCAGCCGGCATTTTGGGCGTTGCAGTGCTCAATAGCTCAAAGTTGGGACGCGCTGCTTTAGGGGCGCTGGCGAAACGGATACCGGCGCTTGCGGCCCTTCTGCTGGCAGATGACGTTATCGGGGGGCTCAAGGGCGAAGATTCCTACATCGGGACACTACCAGAAGGTCAGAAGGCGATTGATGGACTGCGGGAGAGTCTCCAGGGCCTAGGTGAAGCCATCAAAAATCTGGTCCCGGAATGGCAGGCGCTGGCGAATACCGACATGTCCAGCTTCATGAACCAGGAACTGGTGAAATTCATCAACGGGCTGACCGATGCGATGCGCGAACTTGCGATCATCGTCACGGCGATCAAGCAGGGGGATTGGAAATTAGTGGCGTCGATGGTCCTTCACGGGACCGATGAAGAAAACCTCGGCAAGATCGAGGAGTATCAAGACCGGAAGGATCGGGAAGGAAAGGCGCGGGAATCCCAGGACGGCACCGGCTTTAAGGACATACTTGGCAATATGGGCAGTAAAGACCCACAGGCGCCCGAAGTTGAAGGCGGGCCATTTGTCAAAATGCTCGCGGCTATGGAGCGGGCCGCCGAGCGTCCCGGCGGATCGAGCGATGTTGCCATCAATGGCCCAGTAATAAGCCCCGTTGTCGAGCAGCCGACGGTTCGCCCCAAGGTAGAAACCCCGAACGTACAGCCGAAAGTTGGCCCGGCTGTTGTTAAGCCGTCCGTGAAGCAACCCGCGATCCGCGCCAAGGTCGAGCAGCCCACAATCAAGCCGAAGGTGGAAACGCCGACGGTACGCCTCCCCGAGGTTGTTGCTGCGCCTCCCGCGCGCCCGGCTGGTGTTCCGGTCATCCAGCCGGTCGATGCAACGCTGGCCAGCAGGAAGATCGCGAGCATCGCCGATGGTATCGTTGCCGCCGGCGAGATGATGCGCGCTGCTATCGAGAAGGCCAGCGGCTACGTGGCCGAAAGCGCCGAGGCGTACGCAGCCGAGCGCGGGTCGATACGTGACAAGGCAGCGGCGGCGAACTCGGGC
>Ga0182738_1004570_pt1 | contig 15252 bp, 15 predicted proteins | sample eDN5th30CBELigMG_FD_128876 | JGI IMG/M metagenome (GOLD analysis project Ga0182738, IMG submission 128876) | Enriched Miracle-Growth compost microbial communities from Emeryville, California, USA - eDNA 5th pass 30_C BE-Lig MG (version 2)... ... | reverse complement strand
GCCGCAGCGCGCCACGCCTGGCGCAGCGCGGTCGACATCGAGGGCAGGTTCTTCGGATCGAACGGCCGCTCGTCGCATTGCCACAGAAGCTCCGCCACCCGCTCGAGCGGCGAGCCCTGCGCGAGCTCGGCCGCGTCCCAGCCGCGATAGTACAGCCGCCCGTTCTCGATCAGCGTCAGCGACGATTCGAGCACCGGCGTGCCGAAGTCGAGCGCGCTGGCGGCGATCGATTCGGCCTTGCGGCCGACATCGCGCCGCCGCTTCAGCCGCGCCACGTCGTCGGCGCTGTAACGCTTCTCGCGTTGCCCCGTCGCCCCTTCGGAACGCAGCAATCCGCGGCTCACGTAGGCGTACAGCGTCGCGGACGATACACCCAGGCGCCGCGACGCCTCGGCGGAACTCAACCATTCCCGGCCCATATCTTATTATTGATGGGATCAATCAATATTGACAAGACATATGTGCAAGCCGATTTTCCCCGCGAACAGCCAAGGGGATTCCAATGCTGCAGACACGGGTGGACAGCGGGCTCGACGGCGTGATCGTCGCCGATACGGTGATGAGCGAGGTCGACGGCGAGGAGGGCCGGCTGGTCGTCCGCGGCCATGCCCTGGAGGAACTGGTGGCGACGCGCGGCTTCGAGGGCGTCGCCGCGCTGTTGTGGGACGGCTATGGCGAAGGAGGCGGCGACGAAGCCGCCGTTCGCGCCGGGCTGGCGGCGGCGCGCACGCGGGCCTTTGCCGACGTGCCGAAGCTGCTCGTCGCCACGGCGGGCCTGACGCCGGTCGAAGGGCTCCGGGTCGGGCTGGGCATGCTGCCGGACTCCGATCCCGTGCCGCATCACCATCTCGTCTGCGGGGCGTTGCCGGTCTTCCTGGCGGCGCTGCTCAATGCCCGCAAGGGCCTGCCGGCGATCGCGCCCGATCCGTCGCTGACCACGGCGCAGGACCTGCTGCGCATGATCCGGGGCCAGCGCGCCGGGGAAGTGTTCGAGAAAGGCCTCGACACCTATCTCGCCACCGTCGCCGACCACGGCTTCAATGCCTCGACCTTCACCGCGCGCGTGGTCGCCTCGACGCATGCCGGCCTGATCTCGGCCGTGCTCGCCGGATTGTGCGCCTTGAAGGGACCGCTGCATGGCGGCGCGCCGGGGCCGGTGCTCGACATGCTCGACGAGATCGGCGAAGCCTCGCATGCGGAGGCGTGGTTCGACGATGCCTTCGCGAGGAACACGACGCTGATGGGCTTCGGCCATCGCATCTACAAGGTGCGCGATCCGCGCGCCGACGTGCTGAAGGCCGCGGTCGCCAGGCTGCCCGAGACGGCCGGGCGGCTGTCCTATGCGTCGGCGGTCGAGCAGGGCGCGATCGCGGCCCTGCGCCGGCACAAGCCGGGCCGGCGGCTCGACACCAACGTCGAATACTACACCGCGCTGCTGCTCGAGGCGCTGGAGATCCCGCGCGAGGCCTTCACGGCACTGTTCGCCGTCGGCCGGGTGGCGGGCTGGTGTGCCCATGTCTTCGAGCAGGAGACGGGCGGCCGCATCATCCGGCCGCAGTCCAACTATGTCGGGGTACGTCCTCGTAGAGCGCTCGGGTGGACCCGCGCCGCGCCGCCGGCGTGAGGTCCTTGCTGCGCTCAGAGCTTGTGAATGATTGCCATTCGGCGGTCTTTGTCTTCGCCGTGGCTATCAACCACCTCACCCTGAGGAGCGTAGCGCAGCGAAGCGTCTCGAAGGGTGGCAACACGCACTTCGCTGGCAAAATGCAGGATCGCAGCGGCTTCGCACCACGTCCTTCGCGCCGCTACCCTTCGAGACGCTTCGCTGCGCTACGCTCCTCAGGGTGAGGGTGGTGTGCAGCCCGAGTGCTCGACTCACACACGGTCGAATGATTCACAAGCTCTCAGGACGACGGAACGCGAGGCCACACACAGTCTCCATCAGGAAATTTGACGCACTTCGATGGAGCTCGATCACTCGGGCGGAGCTAGGGAGCTTGCCTGATCGCCGACCCGCGCCAGGTCCGGGCGCGGGTCCCGTTGGCGTCGAACACCCAGACGATCAGGTCGGCACCGGCGGTCGTGAAGCGTACGTTGAAATGGCGGCGCCAGAAGCTGCCGTCGGCGAAGGCGAACAGCGCTTCGGTGCCGAGGCCGTCGGCATGCAAGGTCATCGTCGCCGCGCGCGGTTCGGGCCGCGCCTGGGCGGACACCAGCCTGGCGACCCCCGCCATGGCCGGGCCGAAATGCAGCGTCTCGCCATCGGATGCCGTCTGCATCGGGCCGCCGTCGATGCGCAGCCACATCGTCACGCCGCCATCCACGAGGCGCAGCGTGAAATAGACCGCGAAGGGCGTGCGGTCATCGGAATCCGCCCGCGGCTGGGCGGGCGGCGGATAGATGTCCTGGAGCGGGATCGAGCGATGGAAGCGCACCGCGCCGGCATAGCTGCCGAGCCATTCCGGCCACAGGCCGGATTGGGCGCGCGCCGACGCGGAGAATGGAAGCGCAGCCACCAGGAGGCTGCGCCGCCTCATGGGCGGGACGCGAAGACCGTGATGTCGATCGAGACCTCGTTGCCGACATAGCCCGTCGCTGCCCACTCGTTGCGGCCGACGCCGTAGTCGAGCCGCCTGATGCCCAGGCTGCCGTGCGCGTTCGCCTGGCCGTCCTCGATATGCAGCGTGAAGGGCAAGGTGACGTCGCGCGCCACGTCGCGGATGACGAGCCGGCCACGCGCCTGGTAGCCGTCGCCGCTTGCGCGAGTCACCGACTCGCTGGTGAACCGCGCTTCGGGCGCGTGGGCGACATCGAGGAAATCCTTGCCGAGCAGCAGGTCGTCGACATCGCGGGCGCCGGTGGTCGTGCTTCGCATGTCCATGCGAATGTCGATGCGGGCCGCGGCGAGGTCCTGCGGATCGAGCACGATGGTGCCGGTCCAGGAGCCGATCCGGCCGGCGATGACCTTGCCGATCTGCTCGACGCCGAAGGCGATGCGGCTGCGCGCCGGATCGATCGTCCAGGGATCGTTCGGTCCGGCGAGAGCCGGTGTGCTCGAGACGAGCGCGATGGCCAGCAGCAGTAGTGCGCGCATCGGCTACCTCGCGAAGGGCGACATGCGGCGGAAGATCCCGTCGCGGCGGAGCAGGTCGTGATGCACCACCGCCGCCACGTGCAGGGCAAGCACGGCGATCAGCGTCCAGGCCAGCCAGTGGTGCAATGTCCGCAGCATCGTGAAAGCGACCGGATCGCGCGGCACCAGGTCGGGCAGGTCGATCAGGCCGAACCAGCGCACGCTCACGCCGCCGGCCGAGCTCATCAGCCATCCGCTGACCGGCATGGCCAGCAGAAGGACCAGCAGCGCGCCATGTCCCCATGGCGCCAGCCTGCGCTCCCACCCCGGCAGCGTCGCGGGAAGTGGCGGCGGCGGGCTGAAGCGGCGCCACGCCAGCCGCAGCACGGTGAGCACCAGGACCGTGAGGCCGATCCACTTGTGCCAGGCGTAGACGTACAGCTTGGTGAGACCGATCGGCAGGCCGACCATCCACAGGCCGACGCCGAGCATGCCGAGCACGAGGAGTGCCGTCAGCCAGTGGAGCAGCCTGGCGACCGGCGTGTAGCCGCCGGTGCCGTCAGCGCCACGCATCGGTGCGGATCGAGAAATCGACCGTGTCGCCCACCAGATCGATGAACTTCACCATGCCGAACTCGGAGCGCTTGAGCTTGCCCGTGGCCGTGAAGTGGGCGTATGCCGCGCCGGCCGGCGCATCGGGCTTGCGTCCGGTCACCGAAACGTCGAGCAGCATCGGCCGCGTGATGCCGCGCAGGGTGATCTCGCCCTCGACCTTGAGGGCGTTCTCGCCGAGGCGCTCGATGCGCCTGGAGGCGTAGGTCATCTCGGGAAATCTCGCGACGTCGAAGAAGTCGGCGCCCCCCAGCATCGCCGCCTGCTGGGCATCGAGCATGTCAATGCTGGCCGTTTCGATCCTTACCATGACGCTGCTGCGCGAAACGTCGGTATCGTCGACCCGCACGGTGCCTTGCCATTGCCTGAACGAGCCGGTGGTGCGGAAGAGGCTGGAATCGCCGATCGCGAACTCGATGGTGCCGCGCCCGGCGCCGATCTTGAGCGATTCGGCAGCAAAGGCCCGGATCGGCAGGAGCCCGGCGGCCAAGCCGCCCACCAGCAGATGCCGACGGATAAGATCTTTCGCTGGGGGCGCGCCACTCCGGTGGCGTGTCTTCTCATGATCTTCGGATCGTAAAGAGCATGACGCGCCACCGGAGTGGCGCGCCCCCAGCGAAAAAGTCGGGCTATCCCGCACGCGCTTCCTCGAAGGTGTCGAAGAACCGTCGTGCCGCGCTGCGCTGGTTCTCGTAGATCGAGCCCTGGTGATCGGCCGGCGGCAGCGGCAGGCGCACCGGAGCGGCGCAAATGCGGGGCTCGATGGTCGGTTCACCGACGACCATGCGGCCGTTGAAGTCGTCGAAGTCGCCGACGCCGAGCAGCGGGAAGGCATCGGCGGCGGTATATTCGTGCAGCAGCAGGCGGCGCTGGCGGTTGGAGCGGTTGAGCGCCGAGCCATGCACCAGCCGCGCGTGATGGATGGTCATCGAACCCGCCGGCCCCATCAGGGGCACGGCCCTGGAGAAGTCGAGATCGCAGGCGGCGGGGTCCATCGCACCGCAGAAGCGGCCTCCGGCGTGATGGTCCCAGGTCGGTCCGTGATGCGTGCCGGGCAGCACCATCAGCGGGCCGTTGTCCAGGTCGCAATCGTCGAGATAGATGCCGGTCGCCAGCACGTCGTCGTTGGTGTGCGGATAGAACGCCCAGTCCTGGTGCCATTCGACCGGCGACCCGTAGCCCGCCGACTTCATGTTGAGCTTGCCGCCGTACAGCCGGATCGACGGTCCGAGCAGCTGTTGCAGGATCGCGACGATCTTCGGCTCGCGCACCAGCGCATTGAAGAAGGCGTAGCGCTTGAAGATCGCGGGCTTGAGGCGGCGCACCCGGGGCAGGGTGGCGCTGTGGCTGGGCTCGAGGTCGTAGAGCGCATCGCTGGCCGTGACGCCGCGCGCCTCGGATACGATGCGGTCGGTCAGCGCGCGCAATTCGGCGAGCTGCTCGCCCTCGATCAGGCGCGGGATGACCAGGTAGCCATTGCGCCGATAGTCTTCGATCTGGCGGTCTGTAAGCATGCGAAACCATAGCACGAAGCGCGGGCTTCGCGGATACTCGCGCGATGGCGATCACGGCCTTCTTTCCGACGAGGATCTACCACGCCCCGCTCAGCCGGGCGGGCAGCTCGCGGTTCGACCGTACGCTGGCGGACGAATGCGAGGCGCTGGCAGCCTCCGACGCGGCGGGCGCCCGATGGTCGGAGAAGCATTATCTCGGCGGCTACACCTCCTACGGCTCGCTCGACCGGCTGCACCTGGTCTCGTCGGTCTTCGCCGGGCTGGCACGGCGACTCGATCGGCACGTGAAGGCTTTCGCACGCGCGCTGGAGTACGACCTGCGCGGCCGAACGCTCTCGATCACCGACTGCTGGCTGAACGTCATGCCGGCCGGCGTGGTCCACTCCCTGCATCTGCATCCGACGTCCTTCATCAGCGGCACCTATTACGTGCAGGTGCCGAAGGGGGCTGGTGCGTTGAAGTTCGAGGATCCGCGCCTGTCGCGGATGATGGCCGCGCCGCCTCGCAATGCCTTCGTCAGCCTGCCGGCCCGGGCCGGCGACGTGATCCTGTTCGAAAGCTGGCTGCGGCACGAGGTGCCGCCGGCGCGCTATGCCGGCGAGCGCATCTCGATCAGCTTCAACTACGCGTGGAGTCGAAAATGAAGATCAGAGCCCTGCTGACGGCCCTGCTGCCCGCTCTGCTGTTCGGGTCCGCCGCGTCACGCGCCGACCAGGAGATGCCGATCTTCGATGCCCACCTGCATTACAGCCACGACGCCTGGGCCGTCGTGCCGCCGCAGGGCTTCATCGACATCCTGCGCAAGGCGAACATCCGGCGCGCGATGGTGTCGAGCTCCAACAACGACGGCACGCGGATGCTGCAGGAGCTGGCGCCGGGCGTCATCGTGCCCGAGCTCCGGCCCTATCGCTCGCGCGGCGAACTCGGCACCTGGGCGCGCGACCCGACGGTGATCCCCTTCGTCGAGGACCTGCTGTCGAAGCGCAAATACGTGGCGATCGGCGAATTCCACATCTACGGCGCCGATGCCGACCTGCCCAACATGCGGCGCATCGTCGAGCTCGCCCGGCAGCACGGACTGTTCCTCCATTCGCACTCCGATTCGGCCGCGGTCGACCGTCACTTCCAGCAGGATCCGAGCGCGCGCGTGCTGTGGGCCCATTCGGGCTTCGAGCGGCCGGAGAGCGTGCGCGCGATGCTGCGCAAACATGCGACGCTGTGGTGCGATCTCGCCTTCCTCACGGCGCACGCCTCGAACGGCAAGGTCACGCCGGGCTGGCGCGAAGCCTTCCTCGAGTTTCCCGACCGTTTCCTGGTCGGCACCGATTCCTTCACCCCGGAACGGCTGCACTACATCGCCGAGCATGCGCGCTGGTCGCGCCAGTGGCTGTCGGACCTGCCGCGCGACGTCGCGGAGAAGATCGGCTTCAGGAACGGCGAACGGCTGTTCGGCGGACCGCCGCAATGAGGTGGTGGCTGGTGCTTCTTTCCTGCATGGTCGCGACGTCGTCCCGCGCCGATTGCCCGCTCGATCTCGGCCATGGCACCGGCATCGTGATCTTTTCCGATCGCTACATGCTGGCCCTGCGGCCCGAGCCATTGCGAATCGAGGTCGGCCAGCCGTTCTCGCTGCTCATGAACGTCTGCACGAAGGGTAGCGAACCGGCCGAGCTGGTGCGCGTCGATGCGACGATGCCGGAGCACCGCCACGGCATGAACTACGCGCCGACGGTGACCGCCAACGGCGATGGCCGCTATCGGGTCGACGGCCTGCTGTTCCACATGCCGGGCAACTGGGAGGTCGCCTTCGACGTGCGCTCCGGCGGCGAGGTCCAGCGCCTGACCCACGGCTTCGTCCTGAAGTGAAGCGACTGCTGCTCGTCCTGGCGCTGGTCCTGGCCGCTGGCCAGGCGCACGGCGAAGCTCTGCCGGGCTGGGCGCCGGAAGAGGTGAGGGCCGTGGCCGCGCACGGCCCCTGGCCGCCGGCGCCCGTGCGCGACCCGAGCAATCGTGTTTCCGGCAATCCGGCCGCCGCCGCGCTCGGGCGGCACCTGTTCGAGGAGCCGCGCCTGTCGCCGGGCCGGCAGGTGACCTGTGGCGACTGTCATCAAGCCGGCCGCGACTGGGGCGACGGGCGGGCGCGCGGCTTCGGTACCGTCGAGCTCGATCGCCGGACGCTCAGCCTCTGGAACGTCGGCTATCGGCATTGGTTCGGCTGGGACGGCTCCGCCGACTCGCTGTGGATGCAGAGCCTGCGGCCGCTGCTCGATGCCCGGGAGATGGCCAGCAGCGCGCCCGCCATCGCCACGCTCCTGCGCGGGGACAAGGGGCTCGCCTGCGGGTACGAGCGCGCGTTCGGCGAACCGCCCGGCGAGGACGACGAGAAGCTGCTCGTCGACGCGGCGAAAGCGCTGGCGGCGTTCCAGCAGACGCTGGTGACGCCGCGCACGCCGTTCGACGATTTCCGCGACGCGCTGGTCGCGGGCGACCGGGCTGCGCTGCAACGCTATCCGGTGGGGGCGCAGCGCGGGCTCAAGCTCTTCGTCGGACGCGGCAATTGCGCGACCTGCCATTTCGGGCCGCTCTTCACCAACGGCGAGTTCGGCGACATCGGCATTCCGTTCTTCGTGCGGCCAGGCGAGGTCGACAGCGGCCGCCACGGCGGCATCGCACGCCTCGGGGACAGCTCGTTCAACCGGCTCGGACGTCACAGCGACGATGTTTCGGACGCCGCGAGCACCCGCACGCGCCACGTCGAGGCCCAGCACCGCAACTTCGGCGAGTTCCGCGTGCCCGGCCTGCGCCAGGCCGGCCGCACCGGGCCCTACATGCACGACGGCAGCCTCGCCACCCTGGAAGACGTGGTGGAGCACTACTCGACCGTCAGTCCCGACCGCCTGCACAGCGACGGGGTGCCGCTGGTCCGTCCGCTCGGCCTCAGCGCGCACGAGAGCGCGGACCTCGTCGCCTTCCTGCGTACCCTCGACGTCGAGGCGCCGGCTCTGCCGCCCCCGCCGCCGCTCTGTCCGTGAAGCATGCTCATGCGATGCCTCCAATCAGCGCAAGCGGGCGAGGGCGCTTTCCAGGATCCATGCAGCGGCCGCTGCATCGACGCGCTCGGCGCGCTTGGCGCGGCTCATGTCATAGTCGTCGATCATGCCGCGAGTGACGGCGGCGGTGCTCATCCGCTCGTCCTGGAACACGACGGGCAGCGCCGCGAGGGCGGGAGCACCGTGATTGGCGATGTTGGTGACGAACTGACGCACCGACTGGCAGCGCGGGCCCTCGCTGCCGTCCATGTTGAGCGGCAGGCCGACCGTCAGCGCCTTGACCTCGTACTTCCTCGCCAGCTCGGCGAGCGTCGCGAGGTCGGCCGCGAGCTTGCGGCGCTTTACCGTCGTGAGCGGGGTTGCGAGGCTGCGCAGCACGTCGGACGTCGCGACGCCGATGGTCTTGCTGCCGACATCGAGGGCCATCAGGCGCCCGTCGCGCACCAGCGCCGCCTTGAGCGTCGGAAAATCGACGATCGCCATTTTGCGTTTATAAGCTGACATGCTCTTCAAGCAAGGTAAGTTCACGCGGTGAGCGACATCATCTACGCCCTGCTCGCGATCACGATGGTGCTGACCCTGGTCAGCCTTCTCGTGCCGCTGGCCGAACGCCTCCGCCTGCCGCATACCGTGCTGCTGGCGATCACCGGCATGGGGTTGGGCTTCGTGGGCACCTGGATCGCCTCGGGCAGGAACCCTGACTCCAGCGTGCTCGGCGACATCTTTCTCGGTCTCAACAAGCTCGAGCTCGGGACCGATGTCTTCCTCCCGCTGTTCCTGCCGCCCCTGCTTTTCACCGCCGGCCTGACCATCGACGTGCGTCGCCTGTTCGACGAGGTCTTCGCCGTCCTGCTGATGGCGATCGTCGCCGTCCTGGTCTGCATCGCGGGCGTGGCAGGCGCCGTGCACCTGGCGACGGGCATCGACATCATGGTCTGCCTGCTGCTGGGTGCCATCGTATCGACCACCGATCCGGCGGCCGTGATCGGCATCTTTCGCGACGTCGGCGCGCCCAAGCGCCTGTCGATCCTGGCCGAGGGCGAATCGCTGTTCAACGATGCGGTCGCGATCGCCGCCTTCGGCTTCTGCATCGACTTCCTGATCCGGCAGTCCGATCCCACCATCGCCGCGGCCGCGGGGGACCACACGGCCAATCCCGCCCTCACTTTCCTCCGCGAGTTCATAGGCGGCATCGTCGTCGGCTTCGCCATGGCGCGCGTGGCGATGCTGATCCTGCCGCGGCTGGGCGATTCGGATGCCGCGATCGCATCGGTGACGGTCAGCCTCGCCTATGCCTCCTTCGTGCTCGGCGACCGATACCTCCACATTTCCGGCGTCGTCGCCGTGGTGGTGGCCGCGCTCACCGTCGCCGCCTACGGGCCGACCCATCTCCATCCGCGGCGCTGGACGGCGTTGCGCCAGCTCTGGACGCAGCTCGACTTCTGGAGCAACTGCCTGATCTTCATCCTGGCGTCCATGCTGGCCGCCCACGTGCTGTCGCAGATCACCTGGCTCCATGTCGGGGCGCTGCTGGCGGTGGCGACCGGCGCCTTCGTGGCCAGGTTCCTGGTCGTGTTCGGCATGCTGCCGCTGCTCGAGCTCGGCCGCCTCGTGCAGCCGGTCAGCACAAAGTACAAGGTGATCCTGGTATGGGGCGGACTGCGCGGGGCGGTGACCATCGTGCTCGCCATGGTCGCGGCGAGCGATACGCGACTGTCGAACAGCGTACGCGAGTTCGCCGCCGTGCTGGCCACGCTGTTCGTGCTGTTCACCCTGTTCGTGAACGCCACCACGCTCGGGCTGGTGATGCGCGTGCTGGGGCTGGACAAGCTGACGCGCCTCGAGCTGGCGCTGCGCGACCGCGTGCTGGCGCTGTCGCGCGCCAATGTGGCGCGTTATCTGCAGCAGATCATCCGCGAGCACAACGCTCGCGTCGAAGGCATCGCCGTCGATCCGATCTCCGCCGGCGATGCCGAGATCGAAGCGCCGCCGCCCGACCTTGCGCTCGACCTGAACGAGCGGATGAGCGTCGGCCTGCTGACGCTCTGCACGCAGGAACGCGAGCTCTATCTCGAGCAGTTCGAGCAGCAGACCCTGTCGCGCCGCATGGTTGCCCGCCTGATGGCGCGCGCTGGCCGGCTGGTCGATGCCGTGCGCGACCGCGGCGCCGAGGGCTACCAGCAGACGATCCGAGACTTCATCCTGCCCGACCGCCCCTTTCGGTTCGCGCTTTGGCTGCAGCGCCGTTTCGGCATCGAACGGTTGCTGACCGAGCGGCTGGCCGATCGCTTCGAGATCCTGATGGTGCAGCAGGATGTGCTGGCCGAGCTGGCGTCGTTCAATCTGCAGTCGATCTCCGACCTGCTCGGCAGCGACGCCGAGGCCCGGCTGAGCGAGGTGATCCACGATCGGCGCGAACTGGTCGCCCATTCGCTGCATGCGCTGACCCTGCAGTATGCCGGCTATGCCGAGGCGATCCGCGACCGCCAGCTCGAGCGCGCCGCGATCCGCCTCGAGGCGGCCGAATATGCCCGGCGGCTGCGCGAGTCGATCATCGGCCGCGAGGTCTACGCCGACCTGCGCGAGCAGCTCAACAAGCGGCGCGAGGCCATCGCCGACCGGCCGCCGCTCCATCTCGGCCTCGAGCTGGCGGCGATGATCGCGCGCGTGCCGCTGTTCGCCACGCTCGACAAGGAAGCGGTGAGCGAGGTTGCCAAGCGGCTGCGGCCGGTGGTGGCGCTGCCGGAGGAGAAGATCATCGCTGCCGGCGGACCGGCCGACGCCATGTACTTCATCGCCGCGGGCGACGTCACCGTGGTGAGGGAGGGCAGCCGGATCGTGCTGAAGGAGGGCGATTTCTTCGGCGAGCAGGGGCTGCTCGGCAACCGGCCGCGCAACGCCGATGTGATCTCCGACGGCTACTGCCATCTCCTGATGCTCCACCGCCGGGATTTCGACCGGATGCTCGCCAGCAGGTCCGAGGTGAGGGTCGAGATCGAGGCGGTCGCCGCGCGCCGGACCGCCCCGATGCCGTCGCCGACAGCCGACTGACGGATCGCGCCATGCCCCGGAAGATGCATCTCGCGCAGTTCCTGGTGCACGGGCCGACCTATCACAGCCTGGCCATGTGGCGGCATCCGAAGACCGCCGCCGCCGGCTACGACTGGTCGCGGCCGGCGCTCTACCAGCACATCGCACGAGTTTGCGAACGCGGCCTGTTCGACATGGTGTTCTTCGCCGACCTCAACTACATCTCCGACACCTACCGGCACTCGCTCGGGCCGGCGTTGCGCTACGCGGCACAGGCGCCGGAGCACGATCCGATCCCGCTGCTGTCCTGGATGGCGGCGGCGACGCGGCACATCGGCGTGGCCTCGACTTTCTCGGTCAGCCAGCATCATCCGTTCTATGCCGCGCGCCTGTGGGCCACGCTCGATCATCTGACCGAGGGGCGGGCGGGGTGGAACGTGGTGACCTCGATCAACCACAACCAGGATGCCAATTTCGGCGTCGACCGTCCGCCCGCCGACCTGCGCTACGACCGCGCCCACGAGTTCATCGAAGTGTGCCGGAAGCTGTGGTCGAGCTGGGACGAGGACGCCGTGGTGATGGACCGCGAAGGTGCGGTGTTCGCCGATGCGGCCAAGGTCAATCGCATCGAGCATGCCGGTGCGTTCTTCAGGTCGCGGGGCCCGCTCAACGTGGTGCGCTCGCCACAGAACGGGCCGGCGATCCTGCAGGCCGGCACCTCGCCCAAGGGGGTCGACTTCGCGGCGAGATACGCCGATGCGATCTTCGCCATCCAGCCACGTCCGGAGGACGCCAAACGCTATTTCGACGGCATCAAGGGCCGCATGGCCGAGCTCGGCCGCGCGCCGGAGGAATGCCGGATCCTGTTCGGCGCCCAGCCGATCATCGGTTCGAGCGAGGCCGAGGCGCGCGAGAAGCAGGACGAACACAACGCACTGGTGCCGCTCGAGGGCGGCATGACGATCCTGTCCGCCCATGCCGACTACGACCTGTCGAAGATCGGCCTCGACGAGCCGATGGCCGACCGCGTCGAGCCGGAGCTGCAGCGGCTGAAGACTCGCTTCCGCAAGCCGTCAGGCGAGTCGATGACCCTGCGCGAGGTGGCCCAGCGCCACGGCCAGAGCGTCGGCCTGCCGCAGTTCGTCGGCACCGTGAAATCGGTCGCCGACCAGATGGAGGCCTTCCTGCTGACCGCCGGCGGCGACGGCTTCATGCTGTCGCCGATCTACTGCCCCGGCGCGATCGAGGAGTTCGTCGACCTCGTCGTGCCCGAGCTGCAGCGGCGGGGCCTGATGCGCACCCGATACGAAGGCCGCACGATGCGCGACCTGCTGCGGCAGGACGATTGAGCTGGTGTTGCTCGCCGGCACTTGGGGGATCGCTTGCTTCGAACTTTCCTGCTGGGTGTCATCGTTGCTGTCGCCTTTGGCACGCCGACCGCGGCACGCGACGCTGAAGGTGGCGGGATACTCCGCGTCGCGTGGATTGCGACCGGGACGGGTGTCCTCGCCGCCATGCCTGGCGGCCGTGACGTGGACGTCCCGATCGACCTCCAGATCATTCGCGCCGTAGCCCAGCGCGCTCATCTGGGCATCACGATCGTTCCGATGGAGCGTGCGGCGGCCGATGCCGCCATCGCCGACGGCAGGGTCGATCTGCTTCTTCCCCATGCCGACGCCCAGGGAATCGTCTCGATCCCCTACCGGTCCGAGCGCGACGTGCTTCTTTGCGCTCGCCATTTGCCGGCGCTTGGCCGGCAAGGCATCGGCGCGCTTGGAGAGGCATACGACCGCGGCTGGCAGATCGGGCTCGTGAGGGGCGCCCACCGGATGGAAATCCTCACGTTCGTGGCGAGCGGCGCGCGTGCGAGCCGGACGCGGTACTTCGGCCATGCAGGCCAGGCGCTGAACGCAATTGCAGCCGGCAAGGTTCAATGCCTGATCGCGCCACGTCTATCGATCCTCTCTGCCCTGGGTGCGGCGCCGGAAGGCGAGCAATTCGTGGCTCGATCGGCCGTGGACCTCGGGACGACCGAGCTGCGCTTCCGTTTTGCCGACGCATTGGAACCGGAAAAGGTGATGGCGCTGGATGGCGCCCTGTCCTCGCTCTGGAACGATGGCACTATCGGCGCGATGGAGAGGAGGGCTGGACGGCCGGTCCTCCTTCGCTTCGCGCTTGCCACCCTGTGGTTCTGGTCGATCGATGCAATCGGCACCGTCGCTTTCGCGCTATCCGGCGTGCTGATCGCGCGTGCGGAAGGCTTCTCTCTCCTTGGCGCGTTCGTGCTCGCCGGCCTTCCTGCCGTCGGAGGCGGTGTCATCCGGGATCTTCTGCTGGGACGCAGTCCGATCGGCATCCTTGCCAATCCCCTCCCGCTTCTTCTCGTGATCGGCACCGTCGTCGTCGCATACGCCGCAAGGTTTGCGGCACGACAGATCGGGCTTGCAAACCTGCCCTTGTCGAGAATGGCGCTCGAAGTAACGGATGCGATGGGCCTTGCCGCCTTCACGGTCATCGGTGTCGCCGTGGCGGTTCAGACCGACGCCCAGCCGCTCTGGTTGTGGGGGCCTCTGGCCGCAGCGTTGAGCGGCGCCGGAGGAGGGGTGCTGCGCGATCTCCTCCGAAGCGGCTACGAAAACCCCGCGTTGCGCACGTCCTTCTACATGGAAGTCTGCATCCTGTGGGGTCTTGCTCTCACGCTGGCGATCGTACACTTCCTCCAAGCCGATCAGCCGATCCTGATCCGGGTGACCATCGGCGTCACCGTTCTCGGAGCGTTCATGACGCGCATGGCCGTTGTCCTGCTCAAGATCCGCAGCCCTTGCTTCTGAATGATCGAGCATCTGTTGCCCGTCATGGGCAAACCGGCTACCAACCGCGCAAATCCGCTGTTTTTCGGAGTTGTTGGATGTCGCTCGACAAGGACACGGTGGCGCGCATCGCGCGGCTCGCCCGTCTGAAGGTGCCTGAGGAGGAGCTCGTGCCGCTGGCCGGCGAGCTGTCGGGAATTCTTGCGTGGATCGAGCAGCTGAACGAGGTCGACACCGCCAACGTCGAGCCGCTGGCCAGCGTGTCCGACGTCACCCTGCCGATGCGCGAGGACGTGGTGACCGACGGCGGCGTCGCGGAGAAGGTTCTGGCCAACGCCCCGGGCGGCGCCGTCTATATCGACCCGACGGACAGAAATGCCGGTGGCTTCTTCACCGTGCCGAAGGTGGTGGAGTAAGCCATGGCCGCTCTCACCGATCTCACGCTCGCCCAGCTCTCGCGGGCGATGGCAAGGAAGGAAGCCAGCGCCGTCGAGGTCGCCGATGCCCATCTCGGGAAGCTCGACGAGCATCGCGGCCTCAATGCGTTCATCACCGAGACGCCGGACAGGGCGCGAGACATGGCCAGGGCGTCCGACGAGCGCCGCGCGAAAGGCGAGGCGGGGCTGCTCGAAGGCGTGCCGCTCGCGATCAAGGACCTGTTCTGCACCGAGGGCGTGCAAACCACCGCCGCTTCGAACATCCTGAAGGGCTTCGTGCCCCAGTACGAGAGCACGGTGACGACGAACCTCTGGAAGGCGGGCGCGGTCATGGTCGGCAAGACCAACCTCGACGAGTTCGCCATGGGCTCGTCGAACATGACCAGCCACTTCGGCGGCGTCGAGAATCCGTGGAAGCGCCGCGGCGACAACCGCAAGCTGGTGCCGGGCGGCTCGTCCGGCGGGTCGGCGGCGGCAGTCGCGGCCTTCATGGTACCGGGCAGCACCGGCACCGACACCGGCGGCTCGATTCGCCAGCCCGCTGCGTTCTGCGGCATCGTTGGGCTGAAGCCGACCTACGGCCGCTGCTCGCGCTGGGGCGTGGTGGCGTTCGCGAGCTCGCTCGACCAGCCCGGGCCGTTCGCGCGCACCGTCGAAGACTCCGCGATCCTGCTGCAGGCGATGTCGGGTCACGACCCGAAGGACTCGACCTCCGCGCCGCTGCCG